>Ga0126381_100005107_pt1 | contig 14380 bp, 12 predicted proteins | sample PanSoiMetPlot_28_FD_96465 | JGI IMG/M metagenome (GOLD analysis project Ga0126381, IMG submission 96465) | Tropical forest soil microbial communities from Panama - MetaG Plot_28 | ecosystem: Environmental > Terrestrial > Soil > Tropical forest > Bulk soil | place: Panama | collected 2016-02-17
GGCTATCATCTCGCGACACGTATCGCATTCAGCCAGGTGAATATCCGTGGCAACCAACTCTGCCGGCGACAGGCGTCGCTGGCGATAGTCCTCGACGAAGTTGGAAGACAAGTGCTGGGACATTTCTTACCCTACGTATTAAGACGTGAGCCAGAGCAGAATATTGGCAAGACCACTATTTATTTTGATGGCTCGCGGTCGAACCCACGCATTCGCCGCCCCAATCTCTGACGCGCTGACTTGCGAAGGTTAATGACTTGCTGTCGTGTCAAGTTCATCCGCTGGGCGATCGCGAGATCATCGAGCGGAAGCGTTGGCCATAATTTCCAAAATTCGTTCAGCGAGATCTGCATACTGCTGGCAATTTGCTCAAGTGTGGCTGTCCCAGTCAGATGAAAAAGATCCAGCCCATCTTCTCCATTGCCGTCCCGTAGATTGAAAAGTAATGCCATTCGTTGACCCGAAGGAAGTTCGCAGATTTCCATCCACAAGTGCTTAAGATATCTTCTAATCTCGAGCTGGTCCAAAGTGCTCTGGCTTGCGCCCGAAGAACTTGGCAAACCTGAATCTTCTTCTTCGACTCTTGTTGTCTGCTTGGGCTCCTGAATTTGCCACAGTTCCCCGATGATGTTTACGAGTTCGTCGAGTTCGAGGGGACGCCTTACCCAGGCGAAGACAGGAGGAATGATATCTTTCAGGGAAACGTTCAAATAGTCTTTACCGGGGATTGCAAACCTTTTAAATTCATCCAGCCGGCCCGAGGCAAGTGGGCGCCCCTCGGAGGTGGAGTCAGAACGAGGAAATCCCTTCCACTCGGCTTGGCCGCAAAGCCACTCCCCGTCGCTCGTCTCCCATACGGATAGCGCCGGATCGTGACTCAACAGGTAACGAACCTTATTCTTTAGACGCCAACGTTCGGGATATTTCTGCCTCAGGTACCTGTGATAGCAATTGTAAGTAACAGAGGCTACATATCCAGGAAAGTTTTCTATTGGAGGCTCATTACTTTGCCGTCGAAGACATCGCAGCTTCCCCAACAAGAGAACGTATGCGTCATGCTCCAAATCTCCGAGTTGATGCTCTAGGCCGCCGCCCACCGATGCGGGTGCCCGCGAGCGACAAATTCTGCGAATAAGGGGTGCAGCGTGTGCGACCAGGATCTGTGTCAAGAGTGATTCTGCTTCCTGATCATCCTGAGCCTGTAGAAAGGGCTCGAGCAGCGGGTCCGCTTTTGCGGCTATATCAGTCCTCCGGCTTGTCGGTAAAGCGTTGACAGTAAAGCACACCTTCGCCGCGAAAGCGATACCTCCATCGCCGACATTGTAAGAATCCTGCTTCGCATGTTTCCCAAGCAACCTTATGGTCAGGCAGACTGTGGTCAATGTGTTTCTGCGGAAGGGCACTCACCAGTCGCGTTCGTTCGGCTATCTGCAGTGCGGCAGTCGTTAGCTTGCCCCACCCAACAAAGTCGTTCGTAGCGAATTGTTTTCTCCACTTTTTCGCGCGATAAATCGCGACAGAATTGCCCTGTCGTACCATGTCGCTTGCGATGCGTTACGGAATAGGGCATCAATACGCGAGTCTGAACTAAAAGTTCAAAACAAAGATCAACGCATTTGCAAGACGAACAAGGATCGGTGATTCCGCACTATCTAGGATGCAAGTGCAAACCATCTCGAGCGGAAAGGGAAAGAATCATGAATCGGGAACTTCTAATGACTGCCGCTATGGCAGCTCTTCTTGTACCGATGAGCCTAGCTCAAACCAAGAACAATTCAGAACCATCAGATGCGACGGCACCACCCATTGTCGGTCAGGGGACAGCGGGCAAGATACCAAAATTTGTCGGGCCAAAAAGAATCGTAAACTCCATCATGACTGAAACGAACGGTGGGATTGCGGTGAACGGGTCGTTTGATGCGGTGGTTAATGCCACTCCAGGTATCGGTTTACATGGAGGGAATGCAACGTCAGGCGGCAGCGGTGATTCGGAGGGAAGCGGGATCATTGGCATTCTAGGGGATACGTCAAGTCCTGCTGGCATCGGGGTGTTTGGCCGTAGCTATGCGGAGACTGGCAACCCAATTGGAGTGCTCGGCAAAACGAGGTCTGTCGAGGGTGGCGCCGGAGTCGCGGGGAGTTGCGAAAGCAGCGCGGGTTCGTGCATCGGCGTAGTGGGAGAAGTGGGCGCGTCAGACCAGAAAGGTGGTCTCTTCGTGAGCTATGTTCAAAATGGATATCCCATAGGAGCGTTAGGTACGACCATGAGTGCGGATGGCGGATTCGGATTGATCGGGGAAGTCACGGCAAACACTGGCTTCGGAATCGGAGTCAGTGGAACGGCTAATAGTCCGGACGGGTACGGTGGGTCATTCGCGAACTATGCGCCGGGTGGCAACCTGATAAAGGGATACGCGGTCAATGCAACCGTCTTTCGTGTTGATGGCTCCGGAACGGTATTCGCTAACGGTGGGTTTCAGCCGGGCGGAGCGGACTTTGCCGAATCCATGGTGGTATCTGGGGATCGCAGCAAGTATGCCGCTGGCGATTTACTAGTCATCGATCCGAAAAAATCGCGTCAACTCGCTCTGGCGCAGCAACCGTACTCGACGCGCGTTGCCGGGATTTATTCCACAAAGCCTGGCATGTTGGGCTCAACTCGATCCGCGGATGCGCCAGCTCCAGCAGATGAGGTCCCGTTGGCTGTGGTAGGAGTTGTGCCTTGCAAGGTGACGGCCCAGAACGGCGCAATCCAAGTCGGAGATCTGCTCGTGACCTCGTCAACGCCTGGGCATGCTATGAAAGGAACGGACCGGAGCAAGATGCTGGGCGCTGTTGTCGGAAAAGCGCTTGAACCCCTATCGAGCGGCGAAGGGACCATTCAGGTCCTGGTTACCCTGCAGTAATCGCTTTTTTAGGTTGCGGTACCGAAGACGCCGGGCCCGGCGAAATCGGTTGAAACAATTCGCTCCAGAGTTATTCGCAAGTTCGTAGCAGCGACCAAGTGGGCGATCGTTTATGCCTGCCCGACTACCTGCTAATGAGTGAATAGAGGCTAATCAACTCATACCACATTCCCTAGAAGGTCTCTAAGCACTTTACAGAAAAATCAAGCTCGCGCATGAAGATAGGACAACCTACTCAATGAAGATACGGCCAGCATGGTTTGTACTAACCCTAGCGGCGCTCTCAGGAGGGTGTGGGTCATCCAGCAATGTGTCCAAACAACCACCCCAACAACAGATAGTGCCAAAATTTGCTTATGTTGCCAATGCAACCACTTTTGCGGATGGCTACTACAGCGTTTCCGGTTTTGCGGTCAACCCCCACACTGGTGTTTTTGCGCCAATGTCTGGTCCACCATTTCCAGCAGGTAAGGGGCCGATGTCGATTGTCGTCGATCCTTCCAACCACTACGTTTATGTCTCGAATCGCACGGATTTCAATGTGTCCGCATACTCCATCGATAATATGTCGGGTTCTTTGACGCCTCTGCCCGGCTCCCCGTTTCCGGCGGGGTACAACCCCGGAATTATCGCGATTCACCCGAACGGCCGACTTTTATTTGTGCCGAATATCAACGTCAACAACCCAGATTCAATCGGTTCGATCACGGTATACACCATCGCCTCCACTGGTATTTTGACTCCGGTGAGTGGGTCCCCATTCCCAGCGGGGTCTGGCGCCAACGCGGTTGCTGTGGACCGAACAGGCAAGTATCTTTTTGCATGCAACGGGAGCAGTGTGTTTTCATATCTGATCGACGCAAACACCGGAAAGCTCACGCCGAGTCCAAAGTCACCTTTCTCTGGGATAAGTTCTGCGTATGACTTAGCGACTGATTCAACATCCGATTACCTTTATGTAACCAACGTTCAAGACAATACACTGTCGGGCTTTCACATTGATCCCAGTACCGGCGATCTAGAGCCACTCCCCGGCTCTCCCTTCGCAGTACCTGGCAAAAATCCTGCGAGCCTCGCGATTAGCCATTCCGGCAGACTCCTGTTCGTTGGGCACGAGCTTTCTGCGGACGTCGCAGGTTTTAGCATCGATCCCCAATCCGGCGTACCCACCCCTCTTGCGGGCTCGCCATTCCAGGTAGATGGATCGCCACACAATTCCATTGCCTTCGATCCTCAAGACAGGTTTCTTTATATTGCAAATTCGAGCTTGAATTCGATCTCTGCATTCCAACTATCGGGCAGTGGCGATCTAATTCCCATTCTTGGATCACCCTTTGGACCAACGGGTGCGGCACCTGTCGCAATCGCCATTAGTAGCGCTCTTGAGTAGTTTCTGAGATGAGGTTGTCACGCAGACGGTGAAAATGTCTGTGAGATCACTGTTCTTGCAAGGTGACGGCCGAGAACGGCGCGATCCAAGTCGGAGACCTGCTCGTAACCTCGTCCACTCCAGGTCGCGCAATGAGGGGAACAGATCGCAGCAAGATGCTGGGTGCTGTCGTGGGTAAAGCAGCTTGAACCCCTATCGAGTGGCGAAGGGACAATTCAGGTCCTGGTTACCCTGAAGTAATCGCTTTTAGGTTGCGGTACCGAGGACGCCGGGCCTCGGGGGAAGGGCCCGGCTAAATCGGGTGAAATTCCGCCGCACTCTACTTTGTGACGGCGGGGGAGCAGTGAAGGGGAGTCCAGTTCCAATGAAATCGGAAATCCGGCAACGGACTAAGGGCACAAGGACTGCGTTAGCGTGTTTGCTCATCTTTTCGGCCGGTTCGGTGGCGGCGCAAACCAATCGTGGTGTTCTGTCGAAACAAGATTACGACCATACGAACCAGCAACCAGGCAGCCGAACCGCTGATCCTACGATTGGCCCTCCAGCGTTTTCAACTATTCCTCCGTTAGCACCGTTTGCAGCGAGTGCATCGGCGACGGCGGATGCAAGGGTGCGTTGTCAGTCTGTGTGGATCGAGTCAGCCGATCCTTGGATTAAATCCCGTGAATTGGTCGGCCGTGTGCTCACCATCCCTGACTTTGTGAACAGTCGCATATCCGTATCGGCAGATGCTAAGGATGCAGATCTTGCTATTCGTCTTGAACCTGAAACAGAAGATGATGGGAGCAGGCTGGCCGTCTTGACAGTATCGTCTCTCGCCAATATCAACATTTCGGACAGAATCGCATTTAAGTGGCCTGGCGAAGACTACGAAGAAGCAATCGCAGAGAAGGCGGTTGCGTTGCTTTTGTCACATTGCACCGCGCCGGATAACGACACTCAACCGGATGCACCACTGCCTTCGGAACTGGTGAAGGAAAAGCTAAGTGCAGCTCGCATTATGAAACCCATCGTGCATACATCGTGGATGCGAGAAAAGGTCCTTTCGGCGGCGCTCGAGGCTCGACCCGAGTTTGTCGATTGGGGCATCCAAATCGCCAAATCAAACCAACATGCAGATGTTGATCTTGTTGTTGGTCACATACTTTCAACTTTAACGTGGACCTTCAAGCTCGCGGACCATGACACGGGGTCGCTACTCGATTCAGGCACCGTAATAGCCTTCACTGACGATCATGCTGCGACCATGATCGTCGCAGCAGCGGTAAAACGAATTGCCGTTCGACGCCCTTTGCGGCGTCCGAGCCGCAGCCTGGCGGTCCCGTTGAGCACTTCGCGAGAAGTCGACTATCAATGGCCGCCAGAGACTGTGGTTTATGAAAACCCGACAAATCCGGAGACCTGGGAGATTAAAGCCCTGTCGGAGGACATGAATAAACGATTCCCGGAGAAAATGCAGCTTTCTATACGTGACGGGAACGTTGTAGCCCATGACCTGAGCGGTCGAACTCTGTTCTCCATCCCGGGAAGCAACATACTGGACTTTGCAGACACCAAGTCGCATATGAGCCTCGGCGATTACATTCGATTGGACGATGATGATTGGAATGGGTGCAGCGAAGGTTGCCCCGGAGTATTCCTCTACGTGCCGATACTTGTTGTTCTGGATGGCGTTCGGATCAATCAGCACATATTTGAGATCGCGTGGACTGAGAATGGAACTGTGCACGTCGCTTCACTCCAAATGACCAAAGGGGATTACAACGGCCTGTTGTCAGAACTGGACTTCCTGATGCTACGGTGATCCATCCCTGTGTTGTACGGTGTGACTCGGATTCCGCGAGGCCGCTAAGAATGGCTCCTGTATGGGCGGGGAACTATAGCTTGGAAGCAGGCGAAACAGTCTGGCATATCACCTGTAAGTGCTGCGTGAGAAAGAAGAATCGCGTCATCGGATTTGTTCGTAAAGACAGTCGGGGCCACGCCAAGTATTACGCCTTGCTAAATGTCGAGGAGGAACGTCCACGTGTCGGACTAACGATCAGTGTTGGGCCATGGTCAGACCTCTCTGCCCGATCAGAAAGAACGCTGCCTTGGACTCCGAGCTGCCGGGACGTTCGTGGGCACATCTCGACGTCTGGCCTGTATATGGCGGAACACACATGGACATTCGTCAGCCCAATACCTCTCCCGATTGACAAATTGCGACAGAACTACCCTTGTCATGCTAAGTCGCTTGTAAAGCAGCAAGGCAAAGGAGATGCTGCGACTAGGCTCAAAAGGTGTTTGAGATCAAATGCAGGGGAAGTGAACGCCCTTGGTTTAAGCAGATGTTACTTTTAGGAGAAGAGAGAATATGACGCCACATAGGACAGCTTTTAAGCTGTTAGCTTGGGCAATTCTGGTCACTGGTCTAGCAGCTCTGAGCGGTGCACAGCAGCAGCCCTCAACCACACCACTCTACTATGACACATTCACCGAACATTGGCTTGACCCTGCAAAGTGGGAACCAATTGGTCCGTTCTGCGCTCAAGGTTTGACTTTGGAGTGTGTCCGTGAAATTCAGAACGGACATTTGCGCCTCGCTCTCCGAAACATGGGGGATAGCGGTTCGGACTCCGGGGGGCAGTACAGTGATGACCAACTGTTTTTTACCAACCCTAATGTAATCCAGAGCGTCAAGGTGGATGTTACTCTGCGACAGGTTCAGCTAGTTGCATGCCCTACCAACACTGATCTGGCTACAAGAGCCATCGCGAAAATCAACGGAACTTTCTTCAATACGGGCAGTGGAGACCCTGCCGACGATGTCGGAGACTCCGTGTTCCTTTATACTGATACTAACAACCCCGACACAATTAGTGTGGTCAACTGGTTCTGTTCGGCAAACGGTCCTTGCTATGGAATTGAACTCGCGACGTACCCAGTGGGCACACCGCTCACCGTTACCAACGCATGGGACAAGGCTAACCACCAGTTCGTCTCAACTGTCAAACCCAAGTGGGAGCCAGGTCCCGGAAAGAGAGCAGTACTACCCTATTCAGTCTCTGACACGACTCCCCCGACGAATGTCGAGAGGGATCTGAATGTCACTGTAACTACGCCGAATTGTACGAGTACGCGAACCTTCGCTCACGCCGAAACTCTCTACGACAATGTCATTGTCAACGCTGCTCCATAGTGCGTATGGTTTAATGTTCTTTGCGAAAACGTTGGCTGGTCCCACTCAGAAGCTAAGGTGCGCTGGAACCAGCCTTCTCAATGAAGGCGTACGGTCCAAAAACGCTGCCCGACTCCTGCCCAGAACTGGACCGCCCTGGGAGCTTTGGGGGCCAACAGAAAGAAGTATGCGAAACGCTGCTTCTGTTTAGTGCTCTGGCTGACGCCCTCAGAACTGGCGAAGAATTGTGTGTCTGCGACGTAGCGCATGTGCTCGGCGTGTCGATCTCGACAGCTTCGCACCATTTGCGGAAACTGCGGGATTTGAAGCTCCTTAAATACCGCAATGAAGGAAGAATGGCGTACTACTCACTCCGTAATGAACTGGAGAACCAAGTCTATAGATGGCGATCGCCACTTCGCCAAGACGTGTCACATGCAAGGTCTCGAACTCGGTCTCTAAAGGCTTCGAAAGCACCAGTCTTGATCGTTTCGCCCACAGGTCCCATCAGTCAGACGAAAGCGTGCAGGCGTAAAGTTGTCCTTCCGAGGGCCTTTGAGTTTGAGCCGTCGCCGCCTACTCCATAAGGAGGTTCTGGGTGTAGGCACCCGGGTAAAGCCTGAAGGTCGGGTAAACTCGCTTGCCCCCTGGGGGAAGGATACTGTTCATGAAATGGCGATGCGATTTGTGGCGCATAGTCAGCGGACTGTTCTTCAACAGTCCGAGTAGGTGGGCACGTCTTACCTTACCTGGATGGGATGAGGATAGTCACGCCAAAAACCCGCGAGTATGGAGAGATTCGGTCGGCGATCTAATCTCACTCGACACTCTGAAAGGGGACCTGGATCTGCCTCAAGGATCTGAGGAAGAAATGAGGGGCTGGTGCAGAGAACTCGCCCGCGATTGCGGGGCCGGTCTGATTGAAGCGTATAGAATCGGTCATTCGAGCCACCTCATTTACAAGCGCCTGCAAATGGGAGGGTATGTTTACACGGGTATGTACATCACTACCGTTCAGGACTGTACTCTCGTTTGGACCGTTGTTGCAGGCGAGCATGGCATAACTGGAGTTCGAGAGGCGATCGTGACTGAGAACCTAATGAATGCAGGCAAGCTTACCCTTGATGGCTTCAAACGCTCGTTCGCCCAAGACCCTTATGAACCCGACTACCATCATGTGGACCGAAGCGTGTTGCGTTTCATGTCCGATGATGAACTGTATGATGGCCAATTTCCACACCACCCATTGTCTAACGTCAGGCGCGTACTAGCAGCGCTTCCGAGCGAGATAAAATTCGATCCTCCGAAAGCCGGAATGAACAGCTAAGATAGCTCGTCGCCTTGCGTCAGTAACACAACCGGGGCGACTGGCGAAGGCTCCGATTTACATTGGTAGCCCGTGGATCGGGTTCGCCCTTTTTCGTGGTCAATTGCGTGAAATAAGGACTTTCGCCAACCGGCTGACTAGAACGTCCTAGGTGATGTCGCCACGGAGTGGTAACGTTGAGCCAACCCTACAAGTTCATCGTAGCCCCATGTGCCGACATCATTCACTCGCTGCGCCAACTCTCGCGGAAGTCGATCTAATCCCACCAGAGCACCACTCATGGCGCCCGTCATGGCAGCGGTTGTATCGACATCCCCGCCAACTCCTATCGCAGTGCAGATGGATTCCATGTAATCATCCGGACTCCGCAGGAATGAATACATGCTCCAAAGGACGCTAGCGGTGACAAACGGAGAGATCCCCTGCCATCCGTCATCAAGCCCGGGCACAACTCCCGTCTTTGAAATCTCACTAGCCACCGTAATTGGAGATTGACAGAGCCATTGGGGGATACGCTGAAGAGCGATTGCAAGGATCGGATCAAAGGGCTCAGCCAAGATGGAAAGTTGCGTAACAAAGTCTGTGACACCGGCAGGTTTCGCTTGCAAATTCAAGGCGACAGCACCAGCAATTACAATTGCGCCCGCCGAGCAACGACGATCCTGGTGTGTGATACGCCCTTGGTCGTGTGCTGTTCGCACCAAGTCGTCGGAACAGCCAAAGCAAAAAAGACCAACTGGTCCGGCCCGCATCGCACTGCCATTGCCGGCCGATGGCGCTGGCGTGCCCGCTTCATTCCAAGGAACTCCCCGGATCAGCCGATCCGCGGCTGCTTGCGTAGCGAAAACCCCTTCCGACAATGCGATCTTCACGAAAGAGCACGGCGATACGGCCTGCGTAATCGACCGGGTCGAACTTGCCCATATCAACTATGCTTAAGACCAACTCGCGGGCAAGCTGAGAGTCATCTGAGTACTGCCCAAAGGAATAACGACCACGTCCCATGTGCAGTACTTTCCCAGCACGAACAACATCATCGACATATCCGCTACAAGTTGTTGTCGGCTGGCCTTCTACGATGAAGCCTAGCGCATCGCCGAGGCACTGGCCAATCAGGCAGCCTGCGAACCTATTGGTGTCTGGTAGTCCCATGGCCATTCACGTCATTTTCATGTTGTTCTGTTTCGACTTGCTTGAGCTGATCCAGACCACAATGCACTGAGTCTGAAACAGTATGACAATTGTAAATCCTCAAAAGCATCAAAACTCCCAAAACTGAGAGTTGCCAACACGTTCTTTGTTCTTTTGTGGCAATAGTAATAGTATCTAGGTCTAGTATCTAGGTCCTTCACAAAGCATCTTCTGACAACTTCAAAGTCTCTCAGTCAGCAAATACTACTGCAAGGAGGATCAACATCGAGGTTTAGGTGTCCCCGACCGGGGGTTCTACGAGGTGACAAAGTCCGCCGAGAGCCCATGTCGTGCTTTGTCGCTTGCGAAGGACGTGACGTTGACTCATGATCTGCTCGCTCGCGCAAGGGGTCAAGGGATCAAGGGATTCTCTAGGTGCCCGTACCACTTGCACAAGTTTCGTAGTCGTGTTACTTTGTCGCGATCTTCGAAGAAAGGATGCCCACAGATGTCACCTAAGACATGTTTACGATTGAAGGCCATAAAGCCACCCGGGCTTGGATTGTATGTGGGCGTCGTTCGTAACGTCAGTTACTGACTTCTCCTTTTCAACTCAAGCAGGGACAAAACTAACGCAGGATAGCTTGGTGAGGTTATATCCCCTCGGGCGTAAGCCTTGCCACGTTTGCTCGGACTTGGGCTGCACTACACGCTCTTGTTGGCGAGTGCGTGAGAGTGCGTTTGTGTGCCTGCGGAATGTATCCGCTCGCCTGACTGCCTGCGTATGCAAACCCGACCTGAGCTTGACAGATAGCGAGGGTAGACGCTGGAAGCTTCATTGAATGGAACAAAGGAGGAAGATGAGATGAAAATGGACAACGGGCAGCGCACCCAGACCCACGTGGCAGAAACTCGGTCACTTTTTCGGCGAGCCGATTCGCCAACACTTCTCGAGTCATGGAAAGACATCGCAGCGTACTTCAAACGCAGCGTGCGGACAGTTCAACGGTGGGAGGTTTTTGAAGGCATGCCAGTACATCGACACCAGCACACTAACGGAGGCTCAGCATTTGCATACTTGCATGAGCTTGATGCCTGGCGAGCCCGCCGAAGCCAACAAGGACGGGGGATCTCAGCAGCACCCATCTATAGGGCAGCTATTGCAACTGTGCTGCTAGAGAATCAAGCGGCCTTGCGAACATTGCTCGAAGAGCTCTTGCAGCAGCTTGGAGAAACTCCTACGCCGCCAGCGTTCAAAGCGATGCATGAAACTACGCTCCCTCAAGATACTGGCGGGGAAGAATTGGCTTCGAGAACCGATTCGGGAAATGCTGGTGACCAGATCAATGGCAATCATATTCAGACACACTCATTTCTGCCCAGCCTGCAATGATTTCTGGATGTGCGTCTGCTGGGCTTGCAGCTTGGACTCTGAAGATCGTAAGTGTGCTCAGTGCCAAAGCTGTGTCCCCGATGTCGGTATGGCCAGAACTGCGCGGCTCACCGAACTCTGCGCCAAAGGAGTAAGGTGGTTTCTAGGCGCGCATTCAATATCCAGGCATCACCATCCGTGAGTTTCGTACTCCAAGTCAGTGACCCCGGAATCTCTCCGATTTTCGACAGTCTTCAGTCCTTTCGTCGGCTCAGTTGATTTTGAGCTAACGGTATCCCATCGCAGCTTACTTTCCTACAAAACGTGCAAAGGATCGACTAGAGTACAGGATTTTCACAGCTCATCAGAACCCGCTCTGTGATCCTCAAAAACGGCGGACGGCATTTCAGTTTTTCGTCGGTGCGTTTCAACTCGCACACGCTTCCCCGGGTTGTTTCACTAGCTATCGGTTGCCTCCAACTGAGAACGGCCTGCGGAGACGGGCTAACGTGATATTTCCAACGGGGCATTTGAGGTTTTAAGGGTTAATCTCTCTGCTCAGATTGATCATCAATTTTCACTGGACGTTCGGTGGGCAAGAATCGGCTCTTGGCAGAACCGCGCCGCTTTCAGCAACTCTGCAAACTCGGGAGTTGCCCGTATCTTGTCCAGGGCCGGATCGTTCTCCAACGCCGAGTAAGCGCAGTAATTCTGCTCGATCGCCATGCGCAGCAAATGCAGGGCGGCGTCTTTCTTGCCGACGATCGCCAACTCGGCCCCTTGCTGATAAGACGTCTCGGGATCCTCTCCCGCTGCCACGAGAGTCGTCGCTTTGCGCGCCATTCTGTCAAGTTCGGCCGGTGGGCGAATCCCGACCACGGCTTCCAGAAGACCGCGATGGTAACGCGGGGTCGGCAAAACCTTCGTGACCGCCTCGCGAGCTTCGCTCATCTTGCCCTCGCGCAACAGAATCGAAGGCGCTACCCAATTAGCCCACTCCGATCCAATATCGAGGTGAACGAAATCCCAAGCACGTTGCATCTTGCCCATGTACAGAAATGCCCATGCGCACGAACGGAAGAAATAATTTCCAGGATCAAGGCGTAATGCGGTTTCGCACTCACGCATCGAATCCTCGAGCATGCCAGCGTAGCGATCCACGTAGCCCAGCGTGAAGTGCGCCTGCGCGCTTTCCGGCCGCTGCTTCACCAGGACGTTCGCCTCTTGATAGGCCTTGGCCAGTTCTCCGCGTTCCACACGGTTCGTGATCAATTGACCAGCCGCAAAAACGAGATTCGGATCCAGTGATAGTGCGCGTTCGTAGTCGGCATTCGACTTCTGGAAAGCCTCTTCGCCGCCGTCGGAGTATTGGGAATCGTAGTAATAGCGGATGCCGAGCGCTTGCCACGCGGGTGCATATGTCGATTCCATACCCACGGCGCGTTCGAGCATGGCAATCGCCTCTTTGTTCGGCTTTTCGTCATGCGGGACTGCGATGCTTCGCAAGTAAAGGTCGTAGGATTCCTGATTCTTCGGTGGTGTGCTGGTCTCGAGGTATTCCTTTCCCGTACCCAGAGCGGGCAGTAGTCCCGAGCGCACCTGTTTCTTCAATCCTTCCTGGAGCGCGATGAAGTCCTGGCTTGTAGCGGTGACCGGCGAACTTTGCCAGGTGACGCTGTTGGTTCCGACATTTACGGCCTGCAGCGTCACCATCAACTTGTTTCCTTGCTTCATGTAGTGGCCGGTGACAACACTTGCCACGTGCAACTCACGCCCTGCCTGCTGCGGATCCAGGTCAGGATTGACGTACTTGGGTGTGCTTCCCGTGTGCCGAACATCGAGGCCGCGTGTGTAGGTGAGAACCGAGGCGATCTCATCCGCCAACGCGAATCGCAAGTAATCCATGCCACTGTCGTTGGTCATGTTTTGCAGCGGCAACACCGCAATCGTGTTGGCGTTCTGAACTTCGATCGGGGCGAGTCGGAATGCGCTGAGGTTGATGGACCTCGGAGCTTGCGCAGCATTTGCCAACCTGCCAGACTTAGTATCGCGATCAACACAATCCCCAAGAGAGGCACGATCGGGACCCGACGCCAGCCACTAACGATTGAGGGAGCGATTTTTAGCCGGTTTGCGAGTCCTTTCAACGACGCAACACCATCCCGAGCGTGCGTCGATGACGGGTGCTTGTGCTCCAGATCTCGCAGAAGCCTCTGCAAGTCGCAGCGCATATCGGCGGCGTGCTGGTAACGGAGCTTTCGATTTTTCTCGAGAGCTTTTTTGACGATGCCTTCGAGTCCTTGTGGTGCGTCGGGGTTCAGACGAATCACAGGAGTTGGCGAACTCTCAAGTATCGCGTGGAAGACGAGGCCGGTGCTTTTACCGGTGAACGCCATTTGACCGGTTGTCATCTCGTAGAGCACAGATCCAAACGAAAAAAGATCGGTGCGCAGATCCAGCTCATTGGCGCCGACCTGCTCAGGAGACATGTAAGCTACTGTCCCGACTGTTGAACCCGGACTCGTCAGCTGCTCTTCAAGAACTGATTCCGTCTGTGTGTTATCTGAGGGACCTGATGAGCGTGCAACCTTCGCCAAGCCGAAGTCCAGGATCTTGGCGTGCCCACGCTTTGTTATGAAAATGTTAGCTGGCTTCAGGTCGCGATGAATGATCCCTTCTCCGTGGGCTGCATCGAGTGCGTCCGCAATCTCAATTCCCAGGGAAAGGACGGTCTCGATCTCCATCGGACGACCCGCAATCCGATGTTTGAGAGTCATGCCATCGAGAAACTCCATCACAATGAACGATTGTTCATGATTCCTTCCGATCTCATGGATTACGCAAATCCCTGGGTGATTGAGTGCTGAAGCCGCTCGCGCCTCTCGACGAAAGCGCTCCAGAGCGTGAAGGTCTTTTGCCATGCCTTCGGGAAGAAACTTTAGGGCTACAAATCGGCCGAGCTCGATGTCTTCTGCCTTGTATACAACTCCCATGCCACCACCGCCGAGTTTCTCGACGATGCGGTAGTGCGAGATGGTCTGTCCGATCATTCGGGCTGAAATGGTAGGCCGGTCATCAGTCTGAGTCAACGAAC
>Ga0126381_100005108_pt1 | contig 14379 bp, 14 predicted proteins | sample PanSoiMetPlot_28_FD_96465 | JGI IMG/M metagenome (GOLD analysis project Ga0126381, IMG submission 96465) | Tropical forest soil microbial communities from Panama - MetaG Plot_28 | ecosystem: Environmental > Terrestrial > Soil > Tropical forest > Bulk soil | place: Panama | collected 2016-02-17
CCCGCATGACCGCGACCCATGCCGGCGCAACCCTCTCGATCGGGATCTCGGCCGGCGCCGCCATGCTGCTGCCGCTCGATACGCCCGCCTCGGCGCTCGAGCGCGCCGACCGCGCCATGTACGCCCGCAAGTCCGCGCGCCGCACCGCGCTGAGTGCATAAACCGAGCCCTGTTGCGGTGGGGGAACGCGCCGCATTCGCACGCGGCCTTCGATGCGGTAATATTGTGGTCCGTATCCCGGGCGCAGCGCACTGCAAAGCACTGCAGAACCGGGATCGTTCCAGGCTCGGGCATCCGGAACGGTCCCGGATCAACGGCGGTGCACCGCATTCGCGCTGCACCGGGACACACGTCAATCCGGAGGGATCCATGCTCAAGCGCCTTTTTTGGCTCGTGGCGGCCGGCTCGCTGCTGGCACTTCCGGTGGCCGCGCAAGACCTGGCGGCGAGCTATCCCAGCCGGCCGGTGCGGATCATCGTAACCGTTCCGGCGGGCGGGGGCGTCGACACCGTCACCCGCATCTTTGCCGACCGGCTGCAGCGGCGCTTCGGGCAGCCGTTCGTGATCGAGAACCAGGGCGGCGCCGGAGGCAATGTCGCGGCCTCGACGGTCTACGCGGCCGCCCCCGACGGCTACACGCTCATGGCCTCGCAGCCCGCGCCGATCACCACCAATATCGCGCTGTACCGGCGGCTGAGCTTCGACCCCGCAAAATTCGAGCCGGTCGTGATCATGTCGCGCTATCCCAATGTCCTGCTGGTCCGCAAGGACTTCCCGGCCAAGAGCGCGCAGGAGTTCATAGCCTACGCCAAGGCCAATCCCGGCAAGCTGAACTACGGGTCGCAAGGCATCGGCACCACCTCGCATCTGACGGCCGAGCTGTTCATGACGCTCACCGGGACCAAGATGGTGCATGTGCCCTACAAGGGCACCGCGCCGGCGCTCACCGACCTGCTCGGCGGCCAGATCGACCTGATCTTCATGGAGCTTTCCCAGGCCGCCAAGATGCACCAGGCCGGCACCGCCCGGATTCTGGCGGTCGCGACCGACAAGCGCGTCGATACGCTGCCCGAAATCCCGACCATGATCGAGGCCGGCGTGCCCGATTTCGTCTCCGACACCTGGAACGCGATCAGCGCGCCGCCGAAGACGCCGGCCCCCATCATCAACAAGCTCAATCAGGCGGTGAATGCGATCATCACAACGCCGGAGATCAAGAAGCAGTTCGAGGACCTGGACCTTCTGCCAGCCGGTGGCAGCCCCGCCGACATGGCGAAATTCGTCAAGGAGGAGACCCAGCGCTGGACCGAGGTGATCAAGCGGGCCGGCATCCAGCCGGAGTGAGGTGGCTGCCAAATCCGCTCATTCCCGCGCAAGCGGGAATCCAGGGGCCATTCGCTGTGAGGTCTCGGCGTGTGGCCCTGGGTCCCCGCTTTCGCGGGGACGATCGGGGAGTTATCCGCTTCACGCGATGATATCGGGCGTGAGCTGATCCTCGATGAACGAGATGCGGTCGCGCAGGTAGAGCTTGCGCTTCTTGAGCCGCTGGATCTGCAGCAGGTCGGAGCCGGGCGCGTCCTGCAGGGCGGCGATGGCGGCATCGAGGTCGCGATGCTCCTCCTGCAGGCGCGCCAATTGCTCCCGCAAGTCGCGTTCTTCCTCTTGGGTCATTGCCACCGCTGGTTTATGGGCTGGCCGGGCCGGCGGCGGGAACTTTCACCCCCGCCGCACAGCAAAATTATCCCGCTTTAGGCGGCGCCGTTCAAGTCGGGGGCAGGCACCCGGATAAGGCGGCGGTAATGCAAAAGGGGATTGCTGCGCTGCACACCGCGGGCCGGGGCTCGACTTGCAGCCAAACTGATGTAAAATTTCGGCTCCCCACCCGGCCCTCCTGCCGCACGCGGGGGGAGGGCAGGGCGGCGGCATCGATCCGACATAAGGGAGAAATCTCGCATGTCCATTCAGTCGCACCTTGCGGAGCTCGAAAAGAAGCACCAGGCGCTCGAACAAGAGATCAGCGACGCCCAGATGCACCCCTCCAGCGACAATCTGCTGATCGCTGAGCTCAAGCGCCGCAAGCTGCAAGTGAAGGACGAGATCGCGCGCCTTCGGCAAGACGCCAGCGTTCATTAAGACGCGCCTGATTTTTTGCTGATTGCCGTCCTCGCCGGCGCGCTTGGCGCGTCCGGAACGCAGGCGTTTACCCTCGCGCCGATGCGCTCACAGGTCCATCTGGACGGTGGACTTGCGAATCTCATTGCGAGTGATCGCCAGCGGCGGGAAGCTGACGAACGCCGAGATTTGCGGATAAGCGTTGTTCATCATCACATCGATGCCGAAATTCGGCAGATGCCGGTTGAGCCCCGGAAAGTGCACCTTGATGCGGGCAAGCGGGATGCACGCCGCCTTGAGCGCGCGGGCGCCCTTGGGAGAGACCGAGTAGCAGGGAATGCCGAGCGCGCGGCGAAGCCGATACGTCTGCGGCGTCACCGTCTGCTCCTGAAACCCCGCGACGGCGGCGCGCATCTGTTCCTCGTCGAAGCAGCAAAGGCAAGGCGAGACGCCGGCCAAAAGGTCGAAGAGCAGCCAGGAATCAAAGTTCCAGCCCCACAGGATGAAATCCCACTCGGGCGAAAGCGCCTCGATCACGCGCGCGGCAGTCGCGGCGAAGCGGCGGTTGAAGATCGCGTCGTCCTCGCTGATCGTCAAAGCTGCGTTTGTCGCGATCGCCTCCTCCCAGAGCGCGAGATGCGACAGCGCGGCGCCGAGCGCGCCGGGCGTATAGCCCTCCGCCACGCCCGCCTCGAAGATGCCGCGCGCCACCAGCGCCGCAATGTCCTGCTGGTAGCCGTCGATCGCCGAAAAGCGCCGGACGTCTTCGAGGTGCGGGTTGGCGGCCTTGAACTCGGCGAGCCGCTCGCTGCTGCGATCGAGGTTGATGAGATGAATTCGCATTGGCGCTGGCGCGGAATGACGATTTTTCAAATCGTCATTCCGCTCCCCTTTTTTAGCTGGAGCATGATCTTATCCGAAAACCGGCGACCACTTTTCGGGATCATGCTCAGCCCTTGATCAACGTGGTCACGCCGGAGCGGATCAGCTCGAGCGAGATCAGGAACACCAGCACATAGGCGATCTGGTAGAACAGCCCGGTCGGGGTCCGGCGCACCAGCCAGATGCCGGCGAAATTTGCAACGATCGCGACCGGAAGGAGCGCGGCGGAAGCGGTCAGCGTCGCGGCCGAGAACTGGCCGAGCGACATGTATGGCCCGATCTTGAAGAGGTTGATCGCCGCGAAATAGATCGTGTAGGTGCCGACCAGCGTGAGCTTGGGCAGCCGCTGCGGCAGCACATAGACCTGGAACGGCGGGCCGCCGGCCTGCGAGAGGGTCGAGGTGAAGCCCGCGACCACGCCCCAGAACAGGCCGCCCGGCACGCTCGGCTTTTTCGGCTCGGTCTGCGGGCGCCCCAGCCAGGCATTGAGCGCGAAGGATACGCCTATCGCTCCGATCACCAGCCGCACCATGGCGTCCGATACCACGGTGGCGAGGGCCCAGGCGATTGCGATCCCGACGAGCGCGCCCGGCAGCATCACCTTAAGATGCCATGCGCTCCAGTCGCGCCGATAGACCCACACCGAGATGAGGTCCTGCACGATCAGGATCGGCAGCAGGATCGCGGCCGCCTGCAGCGGCGGCAGGATCGTGGCGAGCAGCGGCGTCGATACCACCCCGACGCCCGCGAACCCGCCCTTGCTCAGGCCGAGCGCCGTCACCGCGATGACGGCGAGCGTGAGGAACAGCGGATCGGCGAGGAAGGGCATGTGGGGAGGGTGAATGGCAATTCGACTTGTAGGATGGGTTGAGCTCTTGGGAAACCCATCATCGGAGGTGCTGCACGAATGAGCCGACGATGGGTATCGCGGAGTTTATCATCGGGCCGGCCGAAGGCCGGACCCGGTGCCTCAAGCCATTCTACAGCGGGCGGCTGGCGAAATCGGGCCGCTCCGATCAGCTTGCAAAAGGCATCGCTCCGACGAAGAATTTGCGTATCACCTGGAGACGGCGCCATGGAAGCCCACACCAGCCGCTATCACGAAACCTACCGGCGCTGGCAGAGCGATCCGGAGGGCTTCTGGGCGGAAGCCGCGCGCGAGATTGACTGGATCGAGCCGGCCAGGCGCGTGTTTGATCGCGATGCGGGCGTCTATGGCCGCTGGTTTGCCGGCGCGGTCTGCAATACCTGCTGGAACGCGGTCGATCGTCACGTGCAGGGAGGGCGCGGCAGCCAGGCCGCGCTCATCTACGATTCGCCGCTCGCCGGGGAGAAGCGCGTCATCACCTACGACCGCCTGCTCACCGAGGTGCAGGTGCTCGCCGCCATCCTGCGGGACTTCGATGTCGGCAAGGGCGACCGTGTCGTGATCTACATGCCGATGGTGCCGGAGGCGATCGTCGCGATGCTAGCCTGCGCCCGCATCGGGGCGGTGCATTCGGTCGTGTTCGGCGGCTTTGCGGCGAACGAGCTGGCGATCCGCATCGACGATGCGCGGCCCAAGCTCGTGCTGTCGGCAAGCTGCGGGCTCGAGCTGGGGCGGGTCGTGGCCTACAAGCCGCTGCTCGACGAGGCGATCAGGCTCTCTCGCGCCAAGCCCGCCGCCTGCCTGATCCTGCAGCGGCCGCAGGCGCGCTCGGAGCTCGTTCCCGGCCGCGACCACGATTGGGCGACGCTGCGGGATCAGGCGATCATCTACGCAAAATCGGTCTGGGACTGCGTGGGCGTCGCCGCAACAGATCCGCTCTACATCCTCTACACGTCGGGAACCACCGGCCGGCCCAAGGGGGTGGTGCGCGACAACGGCGGGCACATGGTGGCGCTCAAATGGTCGATGCAGAACCTCTACGGCGTCGCGCCCGGCGAGACGTTCTGGGCCGCCTCCGACGTCGGCTGGGTGGTCGGGCACAGCTACATCGCCTACGGCCCGCTTATTCACGGCTGCACCTCGATCCTGTACGAGGGCAAGCCGGTGGGAACGCCCGACGCCGGCGCGTTCTGGCGGGTGATCTCCGAGCATGGCGTGGCGGCGCTGTTCACCGCGCCGACGGCCTTCCGCGCCATCAAGAAGGAGGATCCGCGCGGCGCGCGCGTCGCGCCGTACGATCTCGGCAAATTCCGCGCGCTGTTCCTCGCCGGCGAGCGCGCCGATCCCGACACGGTCATCTGGGCCGAGAAGCTGCTCAAGGTGCCGGTGATCGATCACTGGTGGCAGACCGAGACCGGCTGGGCGATCGCCGGCAATCCACTCGGCCTCGGCCTCCTGGGCGTCAAGCACGGCTCACCGGCGGTGCCGATGCCGGGTTGGGACGTGCGCGTCCTCGACGAAGCCGGCAGGGAAGCGGCATCCGGCACCATGGGCTCGATCGTCGTCAAATTGCCGCTGCCGCCCGGCTCTCTGCCGACGCTGTGGAATGCCGACGATCGCTTCCGCGAAAGCTACCTCGCGGAATTTCCCGGCTTCTACAAGACCGCCGACGCGGGCTTCATCGATCCCGACGGCTACCTCTACGTGATGGGCCGCACCGACGACATCATCAACGTGGCGGGTCATCGCCTTTCGACCGGCGGCATGGAGGAGGTGCTCGCCGGCCACGCCGACGTCGCCGAATGCGCGGTGGTGGGCATCAAGGACGCGCTCAAGGGCGAGGTGCCGTGCGGCTTCGCGGTGCTCAAGGCCGGCGTCAACCGGCCCCCGGAGGAGATCGAGCGCGAGCTCGTGGGACTGGTGCGCGAGAAGATCGGCCCGGTCGCCGCGTTCAAGCTCGCCATCACGGTCGCGCGCCTGCCCAAGACGCGCTCGGGAAAGATCCTGCGCGGCACCATGAAGAAGATCGCCGACGGCGAGCCCTGGTCCATGCCGGCCACGATCGACGATCCTGTGATTCTCACGGAGATCGGCGCCGTGTTGAAGGCGAGGGGGATCGGGGCGTAGAGCGCCCCACGATTCTCTCCACCGTCATGCCCCCGCATGTCGTGCGGGCAACAAGCACGGCTATGACGGCGGGGGATATCTCAGGATGATCAACTCCGGTTCTACGCCGGCAGGGTCTCCAACAGGACGCCGAAGCCCTGGACGGGCTGGCGCACGTGCAGGCGCTTCTGAATCTCCCAGACGCGGGCCGCGACCGGCTGCACGACCGGGACGCCGAGGTCCTGCTCGAGCGGGGTGATGATGCCGAGCGTGTCCCAGCCGGAGCCCAGGATGTAGATCGAATCCGGCGCGCCCGTCTGCGCCAGGAACTTCTTCTTGATGATCGAATACATGCGCTCGTTCGAGGGATCGGGGTTCCCGCCGAGCGCAGCCCGCATATCCTCCATGGCGGCGACGCCGATGCCGTTGGCCTCGAAATATTTCGTGTAGCTCTGGTTGAGATCGGTCCCGAACGGCGTGACGCCAAGGATCTTCTTGAGCTTCATGGCCTTGAGCACGTTCACCTGGTTCTGCGCGGAGGTGAACATGTCGGCCTTGTATTTCTGCTTCCAGCCGTCGACGAGCTTGTCCTCGCCGTCCGGACCCAGAATCATGAACGGCGGCGCGCCCTCGATGCTGATGAGATCACAGTGCTGCGCGGCGAGATAGGCAATGTGCTTCTCGTAGGTGGGGTAGCTCGTCTGGAACTCTTCGCGGGAGCGCTCGACCAGATCGAGATAGACCGCCGCAACCCCGATCCCGTTCGGCAGCAGGCGGATCATGTCGGCGAGCGAGGAGCCTCCCGCGGTCGGCTTGATGCAGCCGACCATGCCTCGCCACACCGCGGCGCTGGCGGGTGCGGCAAGGAGATTGAGGGCGCCGCCGGCGACACAAGCTGTGGCGCAGGCGGCGCCGCGCATGAACAAACGCCGCTCCAGGCCGGGCGCGGTGTGCGGTGTGAGCTTTTCCATGTGATCCTCCCGCATCTCAAGACTTCTGCGCAAAACGGACGCTTATCTTTGATCATGCCGCCGGTGGCCGCAAGTCGATCGCGGCTGCGCGATCACCGCAGATTGAAATATCGCAAATCCGGCGGCGGCTGGTCCCTGCGGGTGGGCATCAGCTCGCGGTCGGCGCTGAGGTAATAGAGCTCATTGCCGATCAGCACGTTGGCGGTGGTGCCGACGCAGACCTGCTCGGTCCAGCTGGGAAATTTCGCCGGGCTCTTGCGGTAGGTCTTCAAGATCGTCCAGGGGCGCGTGAAGGCGTGATCGATGAGCGTGATCTGATCATGCAGGAGTTGCGGCTCGGCCTGGTCGAAGAAGAAGCGCTCCTTGACGATCGACTGATTGTCGGAATGGAGCGGCATGCCGGCGGGATCGAGCGCGCGCGGCCCCTTGAAATAGCGGGTCTCGGCTTCGAGCACGTTGAAGCGGCCGCTGCCCGTCTCGTCGCGCCAGCGGCCGATCGAATAGCCCTGGAAGCTCGGCTCGACCGCGCTCGGCCAGTCGCGGCCGTCCGTGTTGATGCGGCGATTGATCTCGGCATTGTGGTTGAGCCGCACATAGGTGGTCTGCGGCAGCACGATGATTTCCATCTCGCCATAGACCGTCATGGCGGTCGGCATGCCGGCCGGGATGCAGCGCGCGCCGGAAGGCCAGTTGCCCTGGCCGCCCTCGGCCTGATCCGCAAGGCTTTGCTCGAGGATCGCCCGATATTCGGGCGTGAGCGGTGCTTCCTGGCCACGGCCCCATGGCTTGGTCGGGTCGAACGCCTGCTGGCCGAATTCCGGGGGCAGGCGGACCGGCCGCCACTGGCCGGAGAAGTCGGGATATTTGGCGTCGTCGAACGCGTGCGCGGCCGCAAGCGAGCTCAACAGCGCCGCAACCGCAATTGCGCCGACCGCGCTTCGATGACGCATGGATGTTTCTCCCGGCGCTCGCCGCTCCTCGCCGGGAAGCTATGCCATTTTGGGTGCGCGCGAAAGCGCAGCCGCCCCGGCCGCGCGTTCCTACTCGCTCTTGCCGCCGAGCTGCTTGAGCTTGGCGAACACGGCCTCGACGTTGAGCTCTTCGCCGGGCTTCTTCTTCTCGTCCGGCTCCGGTGGATGGCGCACGACGGTGGTCTCGGAGGCGGGCAGGAGGGTCGCACCCTGCGCCTCGATGTCGATCGGCTTCTCCTTGGCGGCGCGGTGCACTTCGAGGTCGAGATCGATCTGGGAGCACAGGCCGAGCGTTACCGGGTCCATGGGCTGCAGGCTCTGGGCATTCCAATGGGTGCGCTCGCGGATCGCCTGGATGGTCGACTTTGTGGTGCCGACCAAGCGCATGATCTGGCTGTCCTTGAGCTCCGGGTGGTTGCGCACCAGCCACAGGATGGCATTGGGCCGGTCCTGGCGGCGCGACACCGGGGTGTAGCGTGGGCCTTTCTTGCGCTTTGCCTCGGGCAGGCGAACCTTGGCGTCGAGGATCTTGAGCTTGTAGCTCGGGTCCTGCTCGGCCTTCTCGATCTCCTCGCGGGTCAGCTGGCCGGTGAGGATCGGGTCGAGACCCTTGATCCCCTGGGCGGCATCCCCGTCTGCGATCGCCTTCACCTCCAGCGGGTGCAGCTTGCAGAAATCGGCGACCTGGTCGAAGGAGAGCGCCGTGTTCTCGACCAGCCAGACGGCGGTCGCTTTTGGCATCAGCGGCGGATGGGCCATGGCAAATCTCCTCTGCGCTCCGCCCGCCCCTGCCGAAGGCGAAGCCTTTTAAGTCATCGACGATGACCGGAAAGTGGCGGGAATATAGGCATGCCGCGCCTGCCTGTCCAATGGCTTGTCGACTTTTTTCCTTGACCGCACCGGCCCGCCTCCCGTCATTGCGAGGCGCGAAGGCGCCGAAGCAATGACAACAGGCGCAATCGGAGCGGATAATGGCCGTCTACACGGATGTCGGAGCGGAGGAGCTCGAGGCCTTTCTGAGCGGCTACGACATCGGGGAGCTGCTTTCCTACAAGGGCATCGCCGAAGGCGTCGAGAACTCGAATTTCCTGGTCCACACTCGCCGCGGCCATTTCATACTCACCCTCTACGAGAAACGGGTGGCGGCGTCCGACCTGCCGTTCTTCCTCGCGCTGATGCAGCATCTCGCCAGCCGCGGCATCACCTGTCCGCAACCGGTCAAGAATCGCGCCGGCGCGGTGCTGGGCGAGGTCGCCGGCAGGCCGGCCGCGATCATCACCTTCCTGGAAGGCATGTGGATTCGCAGGCCCTCGGCCGGCCATTGCGGGGCGCTCGGCGAGGCGCTCGCCAAGCTGCATCGGGCAGGCGCGGATTTTCCGCAGACGCGTGCGAACGCGCTGTCGGTCGCCGGCTGGCGCCCGCTCTATGCGGCGGTCGGGCCGCGCTGCGACACGATCCAGCCCAACCTGTCGGCGGCACTGGCCGCGCAGCTCGAGGAGGTCGAGAAGTCCTGGCCCGGCAACCTGCCGCAGGGGGTGATCCATGCGGATCTCTTTCCCGACAACGTGTTCTTCCTGGGCGACAAGCTGTCGGGCCTGATCGATTTCTATTTCGCCTGCACGGATGCACTCGCCTATGACCTCGCGATCTGCCTCAACGCCTGGTGCTTCGAGCCCGACCATTCCTACAACGTGACCAAGGGCAAGAGTTTGCTCGCGGCCTATGGGGCGGTGCGGCCGCTGTCGGCCGCGGAGCGCCAGGCGCTGCCGCTCCTGGCGCGCGGCGCGGCGCTGCGCTTCCTCTTGACGCGGCTGGTCGATTGGTTCGACGAGCGCTCAGCCGCGCTGGTGCGGCGGAAGGACCCGATGGAATATTTCCGCAAGCTGCGCTTTCACCAGGCGGTCAAAAGCGTGCGCGACTACGGGATCGATGCATGAGCGAGCCCCATGTGGTCATCCATACCGATGGCGCCTGCTCGGGCAATCCCGGCCCGGGCGGCTGGGGCGCAATCCTGGAATTCGGAGAGCGCCGCAAGGAGCTCAAGGGCGGCGAGCCCCATACGACCAACAATCGCATGGAGCTGATGGGCGCAATCGCAGCGCTCGAAGCGCTCAAGAGGCCCTGCCTGGTCGACCTTCACACCGACAGCCAGTATCTGCGCAACGGCATCATGACCTGGATCAAGCAATGGAAGCGCAACGGCTGGCGTACCTCCGACAGGAAGCCGGTCAAGAACGAGGACCTGTGGAAGCGCCTCGATGCCGCGCTGGCGCACCATCAGGTGCGCTGGCATTGGGTGCGCGGCCACGCCGGCCATGCGATGAACGAGCGCGCCGATGAATTGGCGCGCGAAGGCATTGCGGCGGTTCGATCCGGGGCGCGGGGGGCGTTGGATGGCTCCGGCCCGAAAATGTAGGGGCGCCCCTTGTGGGCGCCCCGGGGCGGGCGGGCACAAGGCCCGCCCCTACGCGGCGATGCGGTGCATCACAACTGCTTCAGCAGCGCGTCGCCGCCCGACACATCGACCTTGCCGGGGGCTTCCTCGATGTTGAGCTGCTTGACCACCCCGTCCTCGACCAGCATCGAATAGCGCCGCGAGCGGGTGCCGAGCCCGTTGCCGGAGCCGTCGAACGTCAGGTCGATCGCCTTGGCGAACTCGCCGTTGCCGTCGGCCAGGAACTCGATGCCGTCGGCGGCACTGGCCTTTTTCCAGGCATCCATCACGAACACGTCGTTGACGGCCGTCACCGCGATGGTGTCGACGCCCTTTCCCTTGATCGCAGCGGCATTCTGCACGATCGAAGGTACATGCATCTTGTGGCAGGTGCCCGTGAAGGCGCCCGGAACCGCGAACAGCGCGACCTTCTTGCCCTTGAAAATCTCGTCGGTGGTCTTCCACGCCGGGCCTTCCGGCGTTCCGACTCTGAATTTGGTGTTGGGCAAACGATCGCCAACCTTGATGGACATGAGTCTAATCCCTTTTTCGATTGTTCGGACGCGCTCGGATGCGGGCGCCGGGCAAATTTAAGCATTTTCGCAAAGCGCGTGCAGCCGTCTGCCGGCAGAAAATCAGAGACCTCGCCTAATCGACCCGGACGCGGACCTCGATCGCTTCGCCACCCTGCACCGCGGTGAGCTTGATCAGCGCGCCCTCATAGGTCTCGCCCGGCGGGGCCCCATCGAGATCGAGCACAAAACGCTGCAGGGGAGGCGGCGCACCGGGCATCAGAACCGGCAGAGGCGGCGCCCATTGGTCGGTTGGCCCCTCGGCAAAGAGATCGACCGGGCCGCTGCCGAGCGCCGCGACGTCGATCAGAAGGCGCGGCGGGTTCGACCCCGCTTCGCGTTGCACCGAGCGCACCGCAAGGCCCGCGCCCTCGCGGAGCGACCGCTGCCTGGGAACGCGCGCCTCGGCGGCGGTGAGCGCCGCATCCTGCGCGCTCGGGGCCCCCGCGAGCGCAAGCTCGCCCTTGGCCTCGGCCGGCACGCAGAGCTTCTCGCAGATCGCGTAGCTGAGCTTGAGCCGCAGCATGACCGGTTTGCTTGCGTCCTGAGGCGTCACCTTGAGCGGCAGGATCACGTCGCGATCGTAGCCGATGGCGATCAGGCCCGCCTCCGCGATAGGCCGCGGCACCGGCCAGCGCACTTCCACGGCCTTGAGATTCTGCGATCCCGCGAAGTCGAATTGCGGCGGAACGCCGGCATCGCCCGGATAACGCCAATATGTGTGCCACCCCGCCTTGAGCCTGATCTCGATCCCGGCCCGCAGCGCCGCCTCGGCTCCGCGCGTGCCGGCGATCAGCCGGGCGGCGCTGCGCGCATCGCCATCCCAGCGCGAAGCATCGTCGGCCGCTGCGGCGGTTGCACAGAGCGTCGCCATTGCGAGCATCAGGGAGGACACGACCGGCGGCCGCAGACGGGTCAAGGGCGGGATCATACGACCCCATGCTGTAGATGCGGAACGCGCGAGGCGCCATTGAATTCATCGTGAGCGTCATTCAGGGGGGGCCTGCATCAAAAGGACACAACAATCTTTTTTGATGATGGTGCGCCGCGCAATTGTGGCAGAGCGGCGCAAACCGCTTAAATTCGGGGCGCAGGCCTCATTTGCAAACCCGAACCAATCAGGTAGCATTTCGATCATGAAAATCGGTCGCAAGGCTGGCGCGGGAAGCCAACGGGAAGACGAGGGCGCGGGCGGATCCGACCCGCGCGCGCCCATTGGCGAGAAACGCGATCCTGTCAGCGGCGAGAAGGGCGATCCCGTCAGCATGAAGTCGACTCCCGCAAGCGACGGCGGGCGGCCGGTGCCGGCGGGCAAGCGCCGCCCGAGCGAGCGCGGCAAGCAGGGCTTTCTCGACGGGCAGATGCTGATCGCCATGCCGACGATGGGGGACGAACGTTTCGCCCGCACCGTGATCTACATGTGCGCCCATTCGGCCGACGGCGCGATGGGCATCGTGGTGAACCAGCCGGCCGCGAATATCAGCTTTTCGGATCTGCTGGTGCAGCTCGAGGTGGTCCGCTCCGCCGAGCTCATCCAGCTGCCGCCGCAGGCCGGCGGAGTGCGGGTGCTCAAGGGCGGGCCGGTCGATACCCAGCGTGGCTTCGTCCTCCACAGCGCCGATTTCTACATCGAGAACTCGACATTGCCGATCGACGACGGCATCTGCCTGACCGCGACGCTCGATATCCTCAAGGCCATAGCGAAGGGTGAGGGACCGGCGAGCGCCATCCTGGCGCTCGGCTATGCCGGCTGGGCCCCCGGCCAGCTCGAGAGCGAAATTCATCAGAACGGCTGGCTGCATTGCGCCGCCGATCGCGAGCTCATCTTCGGCTCGGATGCCGGGGGCAAGTACTCCCTCGCCCTGAAGAAGATCGGTATCGATGTCGGGATGCTGTCGAGCGAAGCCGGGCACGCGTAACAGGAATCAGTGATCGGATATCAGGGATCAGGCGCGGTTTCCTGATCACCCTGATTACTTGGCCAATTCCAGCCGATCAGCCTGCAGCAGCGCCTTGGCGTCGTCGGCGGCCATCGGCTCGCCGAACACGAACCCTTGGGCATATTCGGCGCCGAGCTGGTAGAGCTCGACCGCGTCCGAATCGGACTCGGCGCCCTCCGCCACCACCTCCATTCCGAGATCGTGGGCGAGCGCGATGATCGAGCGCAGGATCACCGGGCGGGCGCCGCGGTTGGTGGCGCGCACGAAGGATTGATCGATCTTGATGGTGTCGAACGGAAAGCGCTGCAGATAGGCAAGCGAGGAATGCCCGGTGCCGAAATCGTCGAGCGCAAGCCCGGCGCCGAGCTCGCGGATGCGATGCAGCATCTGGCTGGCATGCTCCGGGTTCTCCATCACCAGCGATTCGGTCAGCTCGAGCTTGAGGGTGCCGCGCGCGAGCCCGGAACGGGCGATGACGGTGCGCAGGTCATGGATGAGGTCCTGCCGCAGCAGTTGCCGCGACGAGATGTTGACGCTGGCGAAGATCGGGTCGCGGCTGCGGGTGCCGTGCTGCCAGGCGCCCAGCTGGCGGGCGGTTCGTTCCAGCATGAACAGGCCGAGGTCGACGATGAGGCCGATCTCCTCCGCGATGCTGATGAAGTCGACCGGCGACATCCGGCCCATCTTGGGATGGTCCCAGCGCGCGAGCGCCTCGAAGCCCGCAACCGATCGGTCCTCCAGCCGCATGATCGGCTGATAGAGGATCGAGATTTCGTCGCGCTCGAGCGCGCGGCGCAGCTCCGACTCGAGCGTGAGGCGGTCGCTCTTGCGCGCCCGCATGGACGGCTTGAAGACCTCGATGCGATCGCCGCCGATGCGCTTTGCGTGATACATCGCCAGTTCCGCATCCTTGAGCACCTCCTCGGTGCGGTGCGGCTGGCCGTCGCCGAGCACGATCCCGAACGAAGCGGTGAGAAAGATTTCCCGGTCATTGAAGGTGATCGGCGCCCGCAACGCCCGCCGTAAAGTCTCCACGAACGCGATGATGCGGTCGGATTCCTTCTCGGAGAGGACGATGAGCGCGAACTGGTCCCCGGACAGCCGCGCCAAGGTGTCCTGCGGCTTCAGGAGCCGCGCCAGCCGCCGGGCGAGCGTCAGCAGGATCGAATCGCCGACCGCGATGCCGACCGAGTCGTTGACCTGCTTGAACCGGTCGAGGTCGATGACCACGATGGTCATGCGCAGGCTGGGGTCGGCCTTGGCGAAGGCGAGCACCCCTTCGAGCCGGTCGATGAACAGATCGCGGTTGGGCAGCCCGGTGAGATTGTCGTGGATGGCGTCATGCAGGAGGCGCTCCTCCGAGTTCTTGAACTCGGTCACGTCGGTGAGCGTGCCGACGAGCCGCACCACCTCGCCGTCCGATCCCACCACCGGCCGCGCCTTCAGTGCCAGCCAGAGGTAGTGGCCGTCCGGGGCGCGCAGGCGGAAATCCTGCGTCAGGCGGCCGCGGCGCTGCTCCAGCA
>Ga0126381_100005109_pt1 | contig 14377 bp, 13 predicted proteins | sample PanSoiMetPlot_28_FD_96465 | JGI IMG/M metagenome (GOLD analysis project Ga0126381, IMG submission 96465) | Tropical forest soil microbial communities from Panama - MetaG Plot_28 | ecosystem: Environmental > Terrestrial > Soil > Tropical forest > Bulk soil | place: Panama | collected 2016-02-17
ATGACGTCTTCGACGCCCATGCGCGTAGCGGGATAGCGTAGATTGACGTTCTGCGCACCGACGCGCTGGCCGCTGGGGTTGCCGGCGCGCTTGGGATTTTCGCCGAGGGCGAACTTGATCCCCGGCATCGCGCCCTGAAAAATCATCTCGTGCGCGTCCTTGCCCCAGCGCAGCTTCACCACCGTGCACTTTCCGCCGATGGCATTCGCGCTTCCGTGCAAAATATTCGCTGTGGTAACGCCGCCAGCGAGAGCGCGATAAATCGAAATGTCTTCCGTGTTCAGCACGTCCTCAATGCCGACCATGGCCGACACCGACACACTGCCTTCGTTGATGCTGTCGGCAGCGATGTGGGAGTGACAATCGATGATTCCGGGCATCACGAATTTTCCACTTGCGTCGACGATTTGCGAATCTGCTGGCGCGGTGAGGTGCTCGCCAACCTCGGCGATCTTGCCGTCGCGGATCAGAATCGATCCGTTCAGCGTGCCTTTGGTCACAGTGAGAATAGTCGCGTTCTGAATTACTATGGGCGGCGCCGCGAGAGCCGCGGCCGCGAACGCGCCTGCAACCAGGCAAAGTCTTGTTCTCATCGGTTTCCTCCCTGCGGCCCGGATGGCGGCGTAGCGGCTTCCGAACGCCCCGCTGGTGCGGGTTCCTCCACCGGCTCAAATTTCTGACCGTCAACGAACACGTACTTCACTTGCGTTCCTTCCTGCAACAGCTCGCCTTTTGTCACCACGAGATTCGCGATCTTTCCGCTCTCAATGCTGCCCAGCCGGTCCGCTACGCCGTAGATTTCGGCTGGCCATAGCGTCAGTGCACGAAGCGCGTCGCCGGGCGAGAGCCCAGCTTCGGTGGCACGCTTGAGCGACCGTAAAAAGTCAGCCCGCCGCTCGAAGCCGCCGGTATAGAGCGCGAATTTCACACCGCTTCGCGCGAGCGTCGCGGGCGTGGAGGGGGCCTTATCGCGAACTTCCATCACCTGAAGCGAGTCGGGCGATTCAGGATCGGCGTCGCGCTGCGGCTCGGGCCAGTGCAGGTTCACTAGCGCCGCCGCGTTGGCCTTTTTCAAAAGATCCGCCGACCGATAGCCTTCCGGCAGCCCATACAGCAACGCATTCAACCGCATCTCCTCGGCAAACCGCAGCATCCGGTCCACATCGATGCGCCGCGTAGCGGGCAACAGCACGCGGGGCGAATCCAAGACGCCTTCGAGCGCGCGATCGTACTCCGGACGCTGGCTGCCTCGCGCGTGCGATAGGTAGAACTGCTTTGCGGCCCGGTAGTGATCCGCGTCCCAATAAACTTGCCGGACGTAAGCGATGACGCCCATCAACGAATTCGGGAATCCGCCACCGAAGCCAGCGGTGGCGAGGCTTACATACTGGCCCGCGTTGTCGGCCACGATCATCTGGCCTGAGGTCTCGCCGGCGAGATCCACAATCGCGCCCTGGCCGGCAAAAATACCGCGCTCGGGAAATGTGACGGACGAAGTGAACCCGGCCGCGCGCGCGGTTTCGAGACGCCGATCGTTCGGTCGAACCAGGTCGGCTGCGCGAACCCAGCTCGTTGTCATGGGCCGGTCTTCCGGTCCGCGCGCCGGCGAAGTTGCTTGCGTAGCTGCTTGACCTGCTTGCTGCGCGCCAGGAGCCTGCCCGCCGGCGCGGCCTCCGGTTCCTGCCTCCGGCGTCGCTGGCGCGGGAATACCCAGCGTGCTGAGTGCATCGATCAAGCCGGGATAGACGGTCAATCCATCTGCTTCGATCACCCACGCATCGGCGGGAGGGTTAACGTTCGGCCCGACAGCCTCGATCAATCCGTTTCGCAGCACCACCGTTCCGCGATCGATCACCGCTCCTGATACGGGAACAATCCGCGCGTTGTGGATCGCGATGGCGCCCGTGCCCTGCGCATAGACCAGGCCGGCGCATAAGAAAAACGCAGACACGAATCGCTTCACGACACGATCGCTTATCATAGAAGTTCTTTTCACAATTGTAGTTGGAAATGACGTTGAAGAAGCGAATCGGTTACAAAGACGCGGGCGTAAATGTCGACGAAGCCGACCGCGCCGTGTCGTTGATCCGCGAGCATGCCCGCTCGACATTTCGCAAAGGCGTGCTCACCGATATCGGGAGCTTCAGCGGCGGCTTCTTGCTCGCGGGTTTGAAACGCCCAGTGCTGATCAGCTCGGCCGATGGCGTCGGCACAAAGCTCAAGATCGCTTTTCTCACCGGGCGGCACAACACGATCGGCGAAGACCTTGTAAATCACTGCGTGAACGATATCGCAGTGCAAGGCGCGGCGCCGCTGTTTTTTCTGGACTATTTCGCCGTCGGCAAGCTGGACGCCGATGTAGCCGGACAAGTGGTGGCAGGCATCGCGCGCGGCTGCCGTGCGAATGGATGCGCCTTGATCGGAGGCGAAACCGCCGAAATGCCCGGCCTCTACCAACCCGGCGAATATGATCTTGCCGGTTTCATCGTTGGAGCGGTAGAGCGCAGCCAGATGTTGACCGGAAAGAACATTCGCGCGGGAGATGTTCTATTGGGCCTTCCCTCGAACGGGCTCCATACCAACGGCTATTCACTAGCGCGCCGATTGCTCTTCGACGTGGCCCAAACACCGCTGGACGACGCCCTTGCTGACGAATTGCTGCACGTTCATCGCAGCTATTTGGGTCCGATTCGCGCCTTAATGAAAGACGGCCTGTTGAAAGGCGCGGCGCACATTACCGGCGGGGGGATCACCGACAATACGCCTCGCATGCTGCCGGAAGGCGTCACCGCGCGGATCGATGTTTCCACATGGACCATTCCGCCGCTGTTCGAGAGGCTGCGCGACATCGGCAACCTGGACTGGGCGGATTACCGCCGCACTTTTAATCTGGGTATCGGTATGATCTTCGCGGTCGGCAAGCATAACGTCCCCAAGGCACGCGCTGCGCTCGCAATGTTGGGCGAGACCTGCTATGAGATCGGCGAGGTCATCCGATCCAAGGGTCGGCGCGTTGAATATGTTGGAGAGGTTCGCGCTTGAAGCGCCTTGGTATTTTGCTTTCGGGCCGCGGTTCCAACTTCGAAGTCATTGCCCGTCATGTTGCCGCGGGAACTCTTGCCGCGGAAATCTCCGTCGTTATTTCGAACCGGCCGGAGGCGCGGGGCCTGGAGATTGCGCGAGAGCGCGGCCTACCGACTTGCGTGATTCTGTCGAAGGGCATCGAACGCGAGGAATACGATCGCGGCGTGGTAGCGGAGCTGCGCGCGCGCGGCGTCGAGTTAGTATGTCTCGCGGGATTCATGCGGCTACTGAGCCCAGAGTTCTGCCGGACCTTTCCCATGCGCATACTGAATATTCACCCGTCGCTGTTGCCTGCATTTCCCGGACTCGACGCGCAAAAGCAGGCGCTGGAGCACGGCGTCAAGATCACCGGCTGCACGGTACACTTCGTGGACGAAAAACTGGATGCCGGACCGATTGTCCTGCAAGCGGCGGTGCCGGTGGAGGATCGGGACACAGTGGACACGTTATCGGCTCGCATCTTGAAAGAAGAACACCGTATCTACAGCGAAGCGATCCGGCTGGTGCTTTCGGGGCGATGGCGGATCAACGGTCGCCGGGTGCTAGCGGCGGAACCGCGCTAGCGCGATGCTGGATTCCCCAAGTCTTGCCTCTCGCCTAGCGCGTTCAGCGCGGCCCACGCTGCGATACTTGATGCAGACCGAAGTGCACGTCTTCGCGTTTTCGATCTCAGCCGGCATCCTGCTTTCGTTTTTCCCTTTCATGACGCTGATGCTCTCGCTCTGCCGCTACGTCTTCAAGTGGAGAGCGTCGGTGAACGCGATCAATTTCGCCCTCGGCGATTATTTTCCCGACGTATTCGGTCAGTTCCTGCGCCGGAATCTCGAGGCTACGGTGGAATCGCGGGGGCCCGTGCAGATAGTGTCGCTGATTCTCTTATTTTTTACCGCCAGCGGAATTTTCGAGCCGCTCGAAGTGGCGTTCAACCGCGCCTGGCGTTGCGCGAGGAATCGCAGCTATTTGAAGAATCAGTTACTCAGTTTGGGCCTGATGTTTGCCTGCGGCGGGCTCATTCTCTTGTCGATCACGCTCACCGCGCTCGATAGCGATTTTCTGAGAACTCCAACGCACCCCGTCCGCGCCGCCGGTCTTGTAGTCTACAAACTCGCCGCTCTTCCTTCATCCATGCTGCTGCTGTTTCTGATCTATTGGCTGCTGCCGAACTGCAAAGTTTCCGCGGCGAAGCTCGTGCTGCCTTCCATCATCGTCGGGCTCCTACTCGAGGCGCTGAAATACGTAAACCTTATTACCTGGCCATACCTGCGGGCCAAGCTCACGTTGGAGTACGGCCCGTTCGTCTATTCGATCACGATCATTCTGTGGGGCTTCCTCTCTGCGCTGCTGGTGCTCGCGGGGGCCGAGTGGAGCGCTCGACGATCCCGCATCACGTCTGATCCGGCGGTTTAAGTAGTCGCCTGAGTCTTAGAACTTCTTCGCCGCCCGTACTTGGCAATGAGGAGAATGCCCGCCCGAGTTATGAGGCTTCAACTTAGCGCATCGCAAGCGAACGTACTAATTGAAAAATACCGCTGGTATCCCGCACACTCAAATTTCAGTATGTCTGCTTCGCCATTTGTCGATCTCCTCAAGTCTATTGAGCACAAGGAACCCGAGAACCCGTCGCCCGATTCGAGAGCGCCCGCTTCGACCGAGGAGCAAGCGATCGTTCCGCCCATTCCCGAGACGGTCGACGAGTCCGGTATTCCCGCCTCCATACTCGAGCACCTGATGCTCAAGCTGCTTTACACGCGCGGCGAAATGTTGGGGCGCGATTTGTCGGAAGCGATGGGCTTAAAGTTCAGCCTGATTGAAGATTTTCTGGAGTATCTCAAGCACCAGCATCTGATTCAGGCCAAAACATCGCTCGGAATGGGAAACAGCACGACGCTCTTCGCGCTCACCGAGACCGGCCGCGATCAGGCGCGCGAATGCATGGAGCACAATCAGTACGCTGGGCCCGCTCCGGTTCCGTTGTTTCAGTACAACTACATCGTGCGGCGCCAAAAGCAGCGCGAAGGCTGGCTGACCCAGGAAGCGCTCGCGCACGCCTACCGCCGCATGGTGGTGACGCCGCGGGTTCTGGCCCAGATCGGTCCGGCCGTAAGCTCTGGAAATTCGTTCTTGATTTACGGCCAACCGGGTAACGGCAAAACATTCCTGGCGGAGGCGCTCGGAAATTTGGACGAATCGCCGATTTACGTTCCACACGCGATCGAGTGCCAGGGCCAGATCATTCAGGTATTCGACCCGGTCTATCATCAGGCGATTGACGATGCAGAGCCCAGTGTGATGCTGGCAACAGCGCAGGAACCCTACGATCGGCGTTGGGTGAGGTGCCGGAGACCGTTCATCGTAACCGGCGGCGAGTTGACGCTCGACATGCTCGAGCTTAAGTACAACGCGATCTCCAAGATTTACGACGCCCCTTATCAGTTAAAGGCCAATAACGGTATTTATCTGATTGACGATTTCGGACGCCAATTGTGCACGCCGGCGGAAGTGCTAAACCGCTGGATTGTCCCCATGGAGCGGCGGGTCGATTTCCTGAAATTCAACGGCGGTGGGAAAATGACAGTTCCGTTCGAAGCGTTCCTGGTCTTCTCCACGAACCTCAAGCCGGATCAGTTGGGCGACGAGGCGTTCCTGCGCCGGATTCAATACAAGATGTTCTTGAAGAGCCCGGATCAGAATGAATTCGCGTTGATTTTTGAGAACTATTGCCGGTCGCGAGGCCTGGCTCTCGATGAATCGTTGATGGCAAGCTTCATCGAGACGCACTATCTGCGCACCAAGCGCCCGTTCCGCCGCTGCCATCCTCGGGACGTGATCTCGCACGCCGTCGACCTGATTCACTTTGAGCGCCAGCGATTCGAACTTACGGAAGACCTGCTGAATCGTGCTTTCGAGAGCTGCTTTCTGGAAGACGACGCCTGCGACGCTGAACTAGCGGCAGCCAACGAACGCAGCGTTCGGCTGGCATAGGTGAAGAGGCGGAGTAGCCGGGCGCCGTTCTCGACGAGCGGCGCCCGATTTCCGCTTTAACGCGAGTATTCGTCCAGGACTGCCACGATCGGATCGCCGGCCTCGGGCGGCCGGGCCTCGCCGCGGATGATGGCGCGATTGCTCAGATCGTGTCCATACAGTTTGCGATTTTCTTCGTGATCCTCAGTGATCGCGGCCCCATCCAACGCTACGCCAGCGAAGGCACCGCGCGTTCTGGAATAGCTCAAAAGTTCAGCGTGCAGCGAAGCATCCGTATCCGCCGTGGCGGTTCGCCCTACGGGTCCGGCGGCTGCGGATGCATCTGCGCCAACCGTGAATTTGCTCGACATGAGATGTTGCATTCCGCGCTGATTCATCACCAGCATGACCACATCGGTGGAATCGACACCAATCTGCGCGCCAAAACTACCGCCGCCGATACGGACTGCAGCGGGACCACTCCAGCCGCCTCCAGTGCGGCAGACGGCAAATCCGCGGCCATAGTCTCCGCCGAACACCAACGCGCCCTTCTTCATCCCTGGAATCACAATCACGCATTCAGCGCGCCGCAACAGGTCGTGGGGAACACCCCTATCCGGCGCGGACATAACTTCCTGCAAAACATCGGCGGAATGCCTGAGTCTTTTGTCGGGGGTCTCTTCCTGGCCCCACATCAGCGAGGCTGAAATTGCCAGACACGCTCCGAAAACTGCTGCTCTCGACATATGCATTCTCCTTAAGCAAAAAAAAGTCCTCACCCTGTAGACGCTGATTGGAGGAAATTTTAGCGGGCGGAGTCCCGGTCGAAGAGTTTCGCGCGAGATAACTACTTTCTTATGTATTTTTTCAGAGCTCGCGGCCCGACTTCGGCTCCGTAAACGTTACCTTCTGTATCCATGGCGACGCCTTCTGGACCGCTGGTGGTTGCGATCACCGGCCCTCCTGGATACCAGCGCTCCTTGCTGTCCGGATCGACTCCCACTTCCGGTATCAGCGCCGTCACTTTTCCATCCTTGACGCTGCCGATTCGAATGCCGCGCTTCCAGCCGGGATTGGTGGCCGTGTTCGAATCTGAATCGGCCACCAGGATCGTATCGTTGGGAGTGATGAAGATTCCGCTCGGGCGGCTAAATTGCTTCCACTCGTCCAGGAACTTACCGTCTTCATCGAAAATCTGGATGCGGCTATTCGAGCGGTCGCCGACAAAGAGCCGGCCCTGTGAATCGAACGCCAAGGTGTGCGGGACGTTGAATTCGCCCGGTCCGGAGCCTTTCTTGCCCCAAGCCTTGACGAATTTCCCGTCTTTGGAAAATTTCACCACGCGATTGTTCACGTGGCCATCGCTGACGAAGATGTCACCGTTGGGGGCGATCGCGATGTCGGTGGGACCGTTGAACGTGGTTTCGCTCTCGCCCGCCACTCCGGCCGTGCCAAGCGTCATGACGACTTTACCGTCCGGCGAAAACTTGAACACTTGCTCGCCTTTTCCATTTCGGGCAGCGGCGTCCGACGCCCAGATGAAGCCTTGTTTGTCTACCGTCAGGCCGTGTGCCTGCATGAACATCCCCTCGCCGAAGGTCTTCACTAACTTTCCCGACCGGTCGAAAATCAAAAGCGGCGGGTCCGCACGCTGGAAGGCCAAAATGTTTCCGTTCGGAAGCGGGCACACTGAGATCACCTGACCCCACTGTGTTCCGTCGGCAAGCTTCGCCCATTTCTCCTCCTCACGGTAAGGATTCGGCTGCGCGCAGGCTAGGCCTGCGCCGATGGCGAAAAACAGCAACTGTTTGCGAATCGAAGAGCGCATTTTGAATCTCCCAAGCAGATCAAAGTATACAGGAACAGGCGCCGGATGATCTCTCGCCTCCACGAGAGTGCCGCGCGTCATGTTTCTGTAACAGAGCGGGGTCTAAGGAAGTCACTGAGATCTTTCGATATAACAACTTCGGCCAGTCGGTTGACATACGCCGCACGTGGCGCCGAGAGGAGCGATGCAACTACAGTCCCGCTGGTCCAAGCGTATTCTGGCCCTCGCGGCGGCGGTATGCGGCATGATGTTCTACTTCGTTCTGCTCTCGGAGCGCGACTTACGGCAGACCGGGTCCAGTTTCCAGGCCTTATATTCGAAGCGCGTCGTTGGTCTGAGTCTGCAGGGTGATTTGCAGTACGCGACGCAGGAAAGCCGCCGCACATTTCTCTACGTTCTCACCGACGGACGACAAGCAAGCCCAACTCGCCTACATCGACGGCGTTCGCAAAGCCGACCTGTCGGTAAGTCTACTGGCGGGGAAAACGGCCATGCTTGGGATGGGCAAGGAAGAAGACCGCCACATTCGCGAATTCTCCGCGAAGTGGACAGCCTATCAGGAGATTCGCGACGACATTATCGCCCTTGTGCTGGCCGCTCGCAAGGACGACGCGCTGAAACTGAAACGCGAGACCGGCGAGACCCGTTTTGAGGACGCAGAAGCAGTCATCAAGGATCTGAAGGCTGCCATCGAGAAGCGCGCTGCCCAGGAAGCCACGGCGAGCGCTGATCTGTTCCATCGGGCCGCGACAGAGCTGCTCTGGCTGTTGGGCCTCACCTGCGTCAGTTTTGCATGGCTGCGGTACATCAACGTCCGTCTGCGCGCGGAAAAGAGCCGCGCGGAATTCGAGAAGGCGCGCGCCGACCTTCAAACCCGCGACATCGAGCCGTTGTTTGAGCAAGCACAACAGGCCAGCCGCGCCAAGAGCGAATTTCTCGCGAACATGAGCCACGAGATCCGGACGCCGATGAACGGAATTATCGGAATGACTGGCTTGCTTCTCGATACGCCTCTGAGCTCCGAGCAGCGCGACTTTGCCGAGACAGTTCGCAACTCGGGGGAAGCTTTGCTTGCGATCGTCAAAGATTTCTGGACTTCTCGAAAATCGAGGCCGGAAAACTGGAGATCAACACTTTCCCATTCGACCTCCGCGCGGTGCTGGAAGAAGTCGCCGAGATGCTGGCTCCGCAGGCCGAACTGAAGAGGCTCGATCTAGTTCTGCGATACCCATCCGGAACACCGTAGCATTTTACCGGCGACGCAGAGCGGATCCGTCAGGTCATCACCAACTTCGTCGGAAACGCGATCAAGTTCACTCACAAAGGCCAGGTGTTGATCGCCGCCGAGTGCCTGGGTCAAAACGAAGGTCTCGCCGAAATGAAAATCTCGGTCAGCGACACCGGGATCGGCATTGCGAGCGGCAAAATCGAATTTTTGTTCGAGAAGTTCACGCAGGCGGATTCGTCTACCACAAGAAAATACGGCGGGACGGGTCTCGGTCTGAGCATCTCCAAAAGACTCACCGAACTTATGGGCGGCTCCATTCATGTCGAGAGCAAGGTTGGAGAAGGCTCAACTTTCAGCGTGACGCTTCGCCTCCCGGTGGATTCGCAGCCCGAAGTGGTTCCGACCGCGAATGTCCTGCAGGGTCTCCGGGTTCTGATCGTCCGACGATAACGAAGTGAACCGACGGGTCGTTCACGAACAAATTTCCAGTTGGGGAATGTGCAGCGGAAGCTACGCCTCGGCGAGCGAAGCGCTGGAAGCGCTCCAGACGGCGCAAGCGACTAACGATCCTTTTCACTTCGTGATCGCGGACTATCAGATGCCCGGTATCGACGGCGCCTCGCTGGCCACCGTGGTGCGCGCCAACCCCTCCATGCGCGACGTAGTCTTCATAATGCTGACCTCGGTCGGCAACTGGCGGCAGTTCGGAGGTGCGACTGCCGGCAGCATCGATGCCTGCCTAGTGAAACCGGTCCGGAATTCAAGGCTGATGGACACGCTCGTTACCATCTGGTCAAAGAAGTCGCCTGTCGTTTCGCTGTTGAACGGTATGGAGCCTGCAACGGCATCGCCGACAGGGACAGGAGCGCGGTTTCGAATCTCGGAGGCGAGTTCGGTGCAACTTCTGGCCGTTCACTTACGCCGTGAGGCGGCAAATGCAGATCCACGTGTTCTTGTAGTTGAGGACAACGCCGTAAATCAAAGGGTAGCGCTGATGATGCTCGCGCGGCTGGGAATTCGAGCAGATGTAGTAGGTAACGGAGTCCGAGTCGGTGAATATGCTCAAGCTTCTTCCCTACGATGTCGTGCTCATGGATTGTCAAATGCCGGAGATGAACGGCTACGAAGCCACAGCCGCCATCCGGAAAATGGCAGGCTCGAACCGGGGCGTGAATATCATTGCGATGACCGCCGACGTTATGGCAGGGTGCCGCGAGCAGTGTCTAAGCGCGGGCATGGACGATTTCATCGCGAAGCCAGTCAAACTTGACGATCTGGCTCGCGCGCTTCAAGTTTCCTACGAGCCACCGCTCGCGGCCAAGCCTCATACTCGCGAATGGTCGCATTCCCTCGAAACTCGTCGCTAGTAAGTTCGCGCCCACAACCCGACCTAATCGCCAAGTAACTTCGAGCTTACTCCGAGGTTGAAACGCGAAGCTGATACTGGAATCGCCTCCACAGAGGTCTAAACATGAGGAACAGTTTTGTTCTTGCTTCTACATTCGGCCTTCTCTTGACCGTTTCTCTAAGTGCGCAAAATGCCCAGGAAAATCAGCGTTTCACTTTAGGGTTGGGCGCCGGTTTTACCACGCCCGGCGTCAACTTCTCGCCTTACTTCGGCGCGATGATCAACCTGAATTACAACTCCATGGGAGTTAACAGCACGATTCTCGGCAATCTCGGTTTTCCGGGCGGAGGCGTGCACATTTTCTCCGCGACACTCGATCCAATTGTGCACCTAAACCCGCACGGCCGCCTCGATGTTTATCTCACCGGCGGCGGTGGAATCCATCGCGATAGCCAGGATTTCACGGCTCCCGGAGCGGCCACAGTCACAGCGACCAATGGATTTTTCGGCGCGTTTCCAGTCGGCGTGCCGGTGACCAATGTGCTCTCTTCGTACACCGTGAACAAGGCGGGCGTCAATGTCGGGCGCAGGCATCGCTCTCGGCAGCAAGTGGCACGGCAAGTTTTTCGCTGAAGCAACCGCATTTTCATGGGCCAATTCCACACGGACTACGTGCCTGTGACTTTTGGATTCCGCTGGTAAGCGCTGCCGGACTATTGCGATGGCGCGTAGTATCCGTGTCTGAAGTAGGTCCTCAGGTTGGTCATTTCCGGCGCGTTGAGCTTCACTACAACGCGCCGGTATTTTCCATCGCGCGTGCCGTCGCTTGGTGAGTAACCCAGCAAGTATTGGTTGCGGAGCTCGCGGCTGATGCGCTCGCTTACGGACTCGAGCCTGTCGAGTCTATCCACCGTGAACATTTCGCCGCCGGTTTGTTCCGCTAAGTCCGAAAGCAATATCGGTCCATTTTGTTCTTCGATGGGATGCTTGTGCAGGTCGTCCAGGTCGAAAATTCCCATCGCGAAAAGTTGAACGTCCGATTCAAGCATCGCGTTCTTAATCTCATGCGCTGTGAAGCGGCTACGGTTGTCGCCGCCGTCAGAAACGATCACGATCGCCTTGCGCAGGTTGTGCGCGTTTTTCATCTCGACCAGAGCGAGATGGATTGCATCCAGCAACGACGTTCTGCCGAAAGGACGCGTGTGGGCAATCTTTCTATAGATCGAGTCGGAATCCGGTGTGAACGGCACAATCAACTTGGGCCGGTCGTTGAACTCGATCAGGAAAAACTCGTCTTCGCTGTTCGCGGTCTTGAAGAACTTTGCGGCCGCCTGCGATGACTTCTGGATCTTCGTGGTCATGCTGCCGCTGGTGTCGAACAACAAGCCGACCGATACCGGCGCGTCGTCTTTTGAAAAGTGCGTGATCTGTTGCTCGACGCCATCCTCGAAGATCTTAAAATGCTCGCGCCTCAGGTTCGTCACCGACGTGCCGTCAACGGTAGTAACGTGCACGGGGATTTGAGCGAGCGCAGAATCCACCCTCAACCGCGCTTCAGGAATGCGAAAGGCGCCCTCGCCGGTGTCGGACTTGAAATGGGGAGAGATGGACGCAGAGATCGGAGTGACAGGAGGCTGAAACGCTAATAGTGAGTAACAAGTTAACGGCAGAATAACAGACATACTGCGATTCATTGGAAGAATTGTATATCACGATGCGGCTGTCGGGAGTACCGCAGGTCATAACCGAAAGCAGTTTTAGTACCAGTCCGTGACTTAGGCGGTTCGCGGATATCATTGTGTCGCGAGTAGAACGCTGGAGACCTTCGAGCAATTCGAGCAGATCCAGGGCGATGGACTCAAGCACGAACTTCTCGAAGGAGAGCGCGTCGAGGTGCCGCCGTCCAATCTCAGACACAACACGATTTCGTACAATCTGCTCCGAATTGTGTTCGCCCACGCCGCAACCAAAAGCTGGGCGATGTTCGAATCGAGGCTGGATTCAAGCTGGGCGCGAACAACTGGCTCCAGCCCGACGTCGGCTTCATCCGGACGGCTCATCTCGAGAAAGCGCAGCCGCGCGGATCGGCGCACCCGCGATCGCGATCGAAGTCGCCTCGGAATCGAATACGCCCTCCAAGCTTGAGCGCAAGCAGAAGCTGTTCTTCGCCTAGGGATCGAAAGAAGTCGGGACGGTTTTCCTGAGACTAATGAGATTCGCATCAGCATGCCGGACGGCCGGAGCCGGGTGGCCGGCGATCCAATCGAGACCAATGTCTTAATTGCCTGCTCTGTTCCGCTGAGCGCGACTTTCGCGAACTAGAACGCTTCGCGCTCTTCGAGATTCTTCTCGATCTCGCCGCGCTCACGCCAGACCGGGTGCAGCCGCTTCTCCACCAGGAGCGGCAATTGGTCTTCCTGGTGAACGCTTCTAGGCTGCGACGAGTTTCCGTAGCTCAATGCGCACTGCGCGCGCTGCTTCTCGGCGAACTCGATAGCACAAACGATGGTCTCGCCGTGCGTCGCGTAGAATCTATCGCCCACTTTCTTCGAGAAATCGATGGTGCGGAAGATGCCCATGCGTCCCGCGCCGCCATCGCCGGGCATGTCGGCGGTGCCCGCGCCGAAACGATTCACGACGCCCCACTGCACGTCCAAGGAGCCATAAGTCTTGCGGCACTCCTCGGCGGCCTGTACGAGCGCCTGTAGAGCACGGGCGGGGTCCGCCAGTCCGTTCGCCGATTCCACCGGATGCATCGGATCGAACTTCACACGCAGTTGCGAGTTGATGTCGGCATTGTTGCTGGTGCCAAAGTATTTGTCAGTGAAAATCTTGAACAGCACCGCGCCCCGGCTGTTCACGTTCGTCTCGTGATCCCACCGCTCCAGCACCGCGGCCGCTTCTCCGATCGGCGAATCAGTTAAGCTCTTGAACCCCTCCACTGCCTTGAGCAAGTCCGGCAGCACGGCATCGGCCAGCTCCACTCGCGTCGAAAGCTTGTCGGCCACCAACGTTTCATAGCTGATCTTCGGCTCGGCTGTGATCATATGCAGCGATCGCTTGGTCCGGAACAGCGTGCTCCCCATCTTGGGCGGCGAAACATAAGCTGGATATTTCGACGCGTCGAGCGGCGGTAGCGTCATCCACCACGGCGGCTCGTTGGTGTTCTGGTTGAAACCGGACGGCGGGTCGATCGACTTCGGCAGCTCGTCGAAGCTGAGATAGTCCGTCCACATCGTGTTCGATGTGTCGCCAGGAACGACCCCCGCCCAATACGCCTGATCGCCGCTCTTGCGTTTCGCCACCAGTCCATCGAACACCATCATGATGTGCCCGTCGGCATCGGCGTAGTTAGCATTCCACATCGGGACGGACATCAGGCGCAGCGCGTCCTTGAACTGTTCGAGGTTAGTTGCCTCGCCCATGCGGAACCACTGTTCGAGCATCTTCGGCCGATCTAACCCCGCCACGCGCATCGCGATCACGACGCCGTCTTTGTCGTACACCACCGGACCTTGCACCGCACGGCGAATCTCCAACCGCTCCTCTTTCAGCGATCCATCCGGCTGTTTGATTTTGATGATTTTCGCTTCCCGCTCGTAATTGCGCAGCGCTCCATCGTATTGATACTGGCCATCCCGCTCCTTGAGCGCGAAAAAGTCCACCGTGTCGATGGTGTTCACCGTTCGGCTCCAACCGGCGCGCTGGTTGAACCCGACCACTGGCGTCGGAAATCCGATCTGCGGCGCGCCGTAAAGATCGTAACCCGGGCCTACCAGATGCATTTCCATGTAGCGGTAGAACGTGTCGCCCCAAGCCAGGTGCGGATTCACGATCAGCATGGATTTCCCGCTGGCCGAGTGGGGCGGCCCGATAGCCCAAGTGTTCGACCCTGCCGTCAGTTCAGGCTCCTCGGGCACGATGCGGC
>Ga0126381_100005111_pt1 | contig 14377 bp, 16 predicted proteins | sample PanSoiMetPlot_28_FD_96465 | JGI IMG/M metagenome (GOLD analysis project Ga0126381, IMG submission 96465) | Tropical forest soil microbial communities from Panama - MetaG Plot_28 | ecosystem: Environmental > Terrestrial > Soil > Tropical forest > Bulk soil | place: Panama | collected 2016-02-17
CCCCGTTACATGACCGTACCTTCCCCCGCACCTTGCCACATAAATGTGGCCGGAGTAGGGTAGCAATCGGTATGGGGTTTGCGCATCATCGCTAGAACTCAGTTACCACTCTGGCATGACTTCGCGATTCAGTCAATAGCGAAAAGTGGCTTTCGGAAACAGTCTAGTTACTACCTAGATAGATTGGACAGGCGGTCACTCGATCGTCAACTCTCGTAAAAACTCTTGCCGGTCCATGTCAACTGCCACATCGGCTCACTCGCACGCCACCCGCCTTTGCACCGCTGTGCATTGACGGCGTCTCGCTAATCGCGCGGAATCTCAATGACCCCGATGGAGCCAGTTATGTTCCTTTGAAAACCGCACATAATCACTTCCTCGATGGCCAGCGCCAGGATGCTGAAAACCCGCTCGATGTATTCACTTATCGGCTCCCCTCCGATCGACGGAGCGACCATCGCAACCACGCCACCATTAAACGTGTACCTGACATTCGCAAGATTCCAACCTTCCACTCGAATTTTCCTGTACTGCTCGACAATATCGAGAAGTAGCGGCCGAAGCTTTCTGAGATATGCCACGAGCTCTGGATGTTTGTGCCTCGTTGCGTTCGCAGTCCCTGACAAAACGCTGCTCGCGATCAGCCATGTGCTCGACATTGATCCCAAAACACTTCATCGTTAGGAGAAGGTTCTTAAGATTTGAGATTGGCCAACGTCCTGTGGGATTGGCGGCTGCAAAGTCCCTACCTACCGACGAAGACTGGGTTTTTGCTAGCTTTCACAGCTGTGGGAAACTGCCTTACTGGCCCGGCTCGCTTTACAAAGCGCAGTTGGAGCCGGCGGCGAAAGAAGTCGGAATCGTAGGCCACTTCGGTTGGCATACGTTCCGGCACACGTACGCGACGCTCCTCAAAGGCAATGGCCAGGACATGAAAGTTGTGCAAGAGCTCATGCAGCACGCGAACATCTCGGTCACTTGAACATCTACGCGCAAGCGATCACACAATCGAAGCGCGATGCGCAGAGCCGGGTTGTGAGCTTACTGCTCGACAAAAACGAAGAACAACCAAGCACCGAGGCTTATCGGACGTTAACGGACGTACAAAATTCTGGAGGGGATTTGCAGGTGGTTGATAAAGTTGGCGTGCCCAGTGGACATCTTCTGAACTCAGAAACATTGAATCTACATGGGTTACTTGAACGCATTGGAGTCGCAGAGGAATCGGAGACCGACCACTAGCGAGCTTATCTCCTCCCGATGAGAGTCCCAGAAACTTCAAGAAACTGTATCGGGAGAGGAAGTGGTACCGCGAACTGAATCGGGATCGGATCGATTAAAGAAGCTCGAAGCCAGGAAGCCGCCCTGCCTTTTGGTCGAACGTCAACGTGCGAGTGCACCCTGCTCGCGCTCCAAGCTCTGCGATCAGCGCGTCCGCAAATGACCCACGTCCCTGTTTTAGTGTGACCATAGCAGTAAAAACTTCCTGCTCGTTTTCGATCGTAAGAACCTCAACTTGCAGCAGGCGTTCGACCGCGATGGCGATTTCCGAAGCTGTTAAGCCATAAGCGCGATCTAGAACCCACACAGTCTCAACGATTGCTACGACGCTGACAAAACCGGGATTCTTTGGTGTCAAACGGCGTTCGAGAATCTCGGCAGCTTTGGCTGATTGTACCGGATCGTCCTGGGTGAGATAGCGTACCAGGATGTTGGTATCGAGCCCGATCACCGGTGTCGTCGCCGCGAATTTCGACTCAAAGCAGCCTCAGCAACCGCTGCCGTCATTTGCTCGGTACTCACAGGCCGCGGTTTTCGAGGTTTGACCATACCGCGTACCACCAAAGCGGGAAGTTTCGGCAACAAGACTACACTGCCATCAGGGTGCACGAAGAACTTCACCCGATCACCAGGTTGAAGCCCAAGATGTTCGCGGATAGATTTCGGGATGGTGGCTTGGCCTTTGACTGTGATGGCAGATTCCATCGCCCCTCCATTACATATTAACAAATGTAATACCACGGCTGATGTCTGCATGTCAAGCCGAGGTTATCGGCGAATCGCCCCAGCCACATGTGCTTTTTTGGGTGTCTATATTTAAGAGTAGCGGAAAGTTCCTGAAGATTGGCGTCCCCGATCACGTCGGTACGCCTCGGCCTCGCAAGCTAGGAGCATATGTTCTGACAGAGACGATGGAGAGGCACCCTGACGTCGGGCTCGAGCCGGCTCTTCGAAAAACATCCAAACGTGACCGCCAGTGTAAGGGTATAACACAGCCCTTTCAGTGTGGCGTTAACCAGTTTTTTCAACGATTTAACCGAGCTTGGCAGGAAATCGGCGACTCTGTAGTCGTAAGGCCCGCCGGCACATAACACATTGATTCTCGGGAATCACGAACTTGCGTTGATCTCGCAATGGATGATAGGTGCCCTGTTTCTGACGTCTCTGGCTTACTCGTTCGGCGGGAGGCTCGCTAGTCGGCGCGCGCCTCCCGCCTAATCGTGCTCAATCCCTCGTCAACCTGCTTCACTTCATGATGCCTGACGAGCTTCCTCGGCGTGGATGCGGCTATCGACGGCATCGAGGACGGCCAACCTTGCTTGGTCGACTGCAGCGATGGCGTAGTCGATCGCCACGCTCGCGTCCCACTCCAGCCTGTCGGCCTCGTTCTCCGCGCGCCTCGCGTCCAATTCGCGTTTTTTCCGGACAACCTTCGCCTTCAACGTATCCATATCGGCGGCAATTTTCGCCTTTCGTGCGTTCCAGTCCTTGGCGACGCTGTCGCCGACGGACTGGATCTGCTGGTTCACCTTCTCGGTCGTCGCTGTGGCGTCGGCGCGGGCCTGCTCCCAGCGCGACATGATCTTGTCGTGCGTTTCTTTCTGCGCCGCAGCCAGTGTATCCTCGGCCTTCTTAGCGTGGACCGAAAGGTCCGCAAGTTGTTCGGAGAGTGGCTTAGCCATTGTAGTACCTCCTTAATCCTGCTCGTGATTTCGAGCACAGAGCACCGGGAAGATAGCAACAGACACACGGAAAGCAAACTGACAAAATTGCCAGTCGAGGCAGATGCATTTAATCTCGCTGTCCTCATTTGTCGGCAAAGTGAAGTTTGAGATCTGAGGCAGCCGGCAGCAAAAGCCAACTGGACAGGTCCGGTTCATGGTGCAGCCTGCACTTGTCTGGCATGAAGCAATCTGCGGACCAAAGAAGAGCAGCCCAAACTCAAGATGCTGTATCGATCTTTTCCTCCAGTAGCCGACGGTCGCACTCGGGTGACGCTAGGGAACTATTGCAGCATTTTTGCAACAGGCTGCCTTGATTGACTTTGCCTTTACTCTAGACCTACCATCCCACTCAATGCCAACGCCCTCTCAACTTGTTGGGGAGACGGTTTCCCATTACCGCATTCTCCGCAAGATCGGTGGTGGTGGGATGGGTGTGGTTTACGAAGCTGAGGACCTGAAGCTCGGTCGTCACGTCGCTCTGAAATTTCTTCCCGATAATCTTGCCAACGACGTACAGGCTCTCAGCCGCTTCCAGCGCGAGGCCAAAGCCGCATCCTCGTTAAATCATGCGAATATCTGCACGATCTATGAGATTGACGAGTCCGATGGGCGACCCTTTATTGCAATGGAGCTGTTGGAGGGGCAGACTCTCCGCTACATGATCTTGGGCAAACCGCTGGAGGTCGATATGGTACTCGATCTGGGCATCCAGGTCGCAGATGCCTTCGAGGCGGCACACTCCAAAGGAATCATTCACCGAGACATCAAGCCAGCAAACATTTTTGTCACAACTAGAGTGCAGGCAAAGGTTTTGGACTTCGGGTTAGCAAAGGTCACGTTCAAGCCGGAGAACGTAACTTTGAGTGCGGTGACCATCGAGTCAGAGGAACATCTTACGAGTCCCGGAAGTGCGCTAGGAACGGTAGCCTATATGTCGCCAGAGCAGGTACGGGCCAAGGAACTCGACGCTCGCACGGATTTGTTTTCCTTCGGGGCAGTGTTTTACGAAATAGCGACGGGCACGATGCCCTTCCGTGGGGAGAGCACAGGCGTAATTTTTGAGGCCATCCTGAACAAAGTCCCCGCTCCCCCGCTGCGGCTAAATCCTGATCTGCCGTTAGCTTTAGAACACATCATCAACAAGTGCCTAGAGAAAGACAGGTATCTGCGATACCAGCACGCCTCAGACATCCGTGCCGATCTGCGAAGGTTGAAACGCGATACCGAGTCCAATGGCCAAAGCACTGCTCGCGCAGCAGACTTGACAACTGCGGCTCAGCAACAAGGACAGCCGTCGCGGACCAGCAGTTCGAGTGTCATTACCGCCGCCAAGCAACACAAATTGGGGGTCGCAGCGGGAGTGTTCGCGGTGGTGATTCTGCTCGGTGCTGCAGGATTCGGGGTTTACACCCTTTTGCATCATCCAGCCCCGATGCCCTTCCAGAAATTTACCATCACGCAAGTCACGAACACGGGCAAGGCAGCGCGGGCAGCGATTTCGCCCGACGGCAGGTATGTGCTCAGTGTGATGCGCGAGAACGGACTCGAAAGCCTGTTGCTCCGCAACCTCCCAACCAACAGTGAGACGCAAGTCATTCCGGCATCGGCATCGCATTATGAAAGTCTCACCTTTTCGCCGGACGGAAACTACGTCTATTTCCGCAAGGAACAGTCTGTCGGTCTCTACAACCTATACCGATCCCCTATCTTAGGGGGCGCTCCGCAAATGGTCGCGCGGAATATCGACAGCGGCCTTGCGTTTTCCCCGGACGGGCAGCGCATCGCTTACGTGCGTGGGAACCCCAACGTAGGCAAATACAGCATCCTTGGAGCGTCCCCGAAAGGAAACGACGAGACGGTTTTGCAGGTCAGGTCCGATGAGATTGGGCTGCCTGTGTCATTGGCGTGGTCACCGAGAGCTGATGAAATTGCCTATTCCCTCCAAGACCTAGGTCAGGGCGGAATCGGCATGATTGATGTCCTCGATGTTGGTACAGGTAAATCGCACCGCCTCGTTACCTTCAAAGACAAGGCTGCTCTTGAAATCCACTGGTCGCCGGAAGGCCCTACGTTATTTGCCAACTACCTGCAAACAGGAGCAAATGCTGCTTGGGGCCAAATAGGTTTTCTGCGAGGCGCGGGAGAGAACATTGAGCCAATCACTCGGGACACCAACACGTACGAGACGCTTACGCTTTCCGCTGACGGGAGAACCCTAGCGACCGTTCAGGAGAAAAGTTATGCGACCATTTCCCTCCTCTCAAAGGTGGGGCGCGCGTTCGGAGAGCCTCGAACCCTTCTTTCGCAAGCAAAGCAGTTTGGCACCTCAAGCGCCGTGCTCTGGAATGCTGATGGCAATCTTCTCGTGAGCAATATGGATCGCCTGTTCAAGTTGGGTACAGATGGAACGAGCCAAATCCAACTGTTGGTGGACTCTGGCGAGTTTATTGTCCAGCCCTCTTCGTGTGGTTCGAGGTATTCCGTTCTAACGTGGGTTCACCATCGTGGCGCGAAGACACCAAACATCTGGCGAGTCACGAACGACGGTTCCGCCCTCCTGAAACTAACGGACGGCGCATGGGACGAATCGCCAGTTTGCTCACCCGATCAGAAATGGGTGTATTACATTGACCCGAACAGGGGCGGTCACATTTCCCGCGTGCCGCTGGACGGCTCCGGGAGACCGGAAGCGATTTTCGATATACCCCAAGATTACCAACTCTTTCCCGAAAGTGCTGATTGGCTGGACGTTTCACCTGACGGCAATAGGCTAGCAATCGCCCTTTCGGAAGGTAAGGGGACCGTAAAGATTGCAGTGTTTGACATTGGATCATCGAGTCCGCCACGAATGCTCGATGCCAGCAATTTTTCGGGGCAGGGTTTGCAATTCACTCCCGACGGAAAGTCGGTAGCTTGTGCGATCCGGGAGAACGGAGTGGACAAAGTATGGGTGGCGCCGCTAGACGGTTCTGCGGGCTACCCGATCACAAACTTCAAGTCAGAGCAAATCTGGTCATTTCGTTTCTCACCGAACGGAAAAAGCCTCGCTGTTCTGAACGGCCACTACGACTCTGACGTGGTTCTCTTGCAAGAATCGCAGCCGTGACACGGCTGTGGACGAGATTACTTTGCCCTCATCCCCATCCCACAGGTGTTTTTTGAACCGCGCAATTTGGCGCTTTTTGGAGAATCCGAGTTACGTTGGCGTCCCCGACGGGATTTGAACCCGTGTTACCGCCGTGAAAGAGATACGGACAGTCGTAAGTAACAGAAACCAAAGGCACGGATCGCAACCACTAGAGCCAAAAGGAACGCTTTGGCAGTCTTATCGAACCCTTATCGAACCCTCGCGCATGGTTTCCACTGCATTACCTTACACTCCCGACATTCGCTTTCACCTCTTATTTTATTACTTCCGAAATGGTTTTGCCGTTGCAAAGGCGATCACATGCTAAAGAGCGCCGACGGCAGATTGCCGGAGAGGCCGACTGAGAGGACCAGTATCAGTGCCCTGCAAGTCATTCGAGCTCCCTGCCATTTGAGGGAGTGAATTTATAGCCGATCCCATGGACCGTTCGAAAATACACAGGATTTGCTAAATCCGGTTCGAGTTCTTGCCGCAAGCGCAGGATGTGATTGTCGACCGTCCTGGTGCAAGGGTAATCGTTGTAACCCCAGACTTGGTCGAGAAGATCGTTTCGAGAAATCACCCGGTTCGGATTCGCAACAAAGTACTTCAGAACTTTGAATTCCATGGCAGTCAGGTTCACTGGCGTGTTCGATCGACGGACCTCCATGGACGCTAAGTCGACAGTGACCACACCGAACCGCACGACATTGGCAGTGTTTGAATGATTTGAATAGAGGGCTGAATTGCCGAGCCTCAACATGAGCTCTTTCCACGTCAAGGCAAGAAATAAGAAGCGGCTCGGATCGCTCCTTGCGTCCCCAATGGCTCTATCCTTAGATGATGAAGCCCCAATGGGCACCAGTGCCACGTGGAAATTGTCTAGCTCGAATGCTTGAGTGTGAAGGTGAAGAAATGGAAATATTTCTTCAATGGATGTTGCCGTCGCGAGATCTTGAAGCGATTCCCCATGTCCCGCCGGAGGCAGTGCAGAAGATTTGAGCGTCACACCATCCTCCTTAGTACTACGATCTACTCGCTTGAGTCCTCGGCCACGGACCAACCCTCAATCCTGTACCCGATCGAGTTTCGTCCTGCAACGCCGCTGTCAAGGACCGACGAGGTACTCACACCTCGTCGGTGCGTAACAACCGGGCGGGTGTCCTTACTCAAAGCTTCGGACTGCGCCAGTTCCGATCCAGAGGCCGCGGGCGCCAGCGGGATTGACAATTCGGAGAAGGAACACGGGATTGTCGCAACTTGCGGGTACAGTGCCGACGTTGCCCTTAAATTGAGCGTTTCCCTGTGCATCCAATGCCACGGGAAACGTGTTATGAAGCGATTGTCCAGTAGCGCCTGGATTGCAGACGAGAGTACCCTCGATCTGCGCAATCGGTCCTGGGGTGCCGCTGAAACTGCTTCCGTTGATGACCAGCCCTTCAACATGGAATGTGGTGGCGCCTGACTGCAGATCAACCTTCGCGCCTCCGCCGAGCGTACTCCATGCAAAAGTGCCGCTGTTGATTCCGTTTCCTATGGGGTTGTTGACGTTCTGAGCGGTAATAACGCCGACGATCGATTGCCAGCGCACCGTAGTTGGAGAGGTTTGTGCGAAAGACGTTGAGGCACCAAGCAATAGACAAAGACTCGCAAGAAGTTTCTTCATTTTAGATCCTTTTGTGTTTTCGATTTGAAATTCGTGTCTGACCCAGGACATCGGAACAGGTACATGCGAGAGGGTATGGGAACAGTGACGAGCGAGGGTGGAACTTCTGGTGGCGTTTCGGTCTAGTTTTGGTGACGGCTAAGGCGAACTCGGAATGCTGCAGCCTGGTCTAGCCAGATCGCGAGGGAACGCTCGGGCAGATTGCCAATAAGTGTGGGTTCAGCTACAGGTGAGATATAACGGATACCGGTGTCAGAGTTCACACTTGTTGGTTGAAATGAGGGCTCAGGTGTTCGCGCAATAGGAGCCTTGCGCGAGAAAGGCGGGTCTTTACCGCGGTTGGCGTGAGTTTTAGCATCCCTGAGGTTTCGTTAATGGAATGTCCCTCGACATCGCGGAGAATAAATACCACTCTCAATCTAGGGGTCAACTTCAGCAGACTGCTCTCAAGAATCTGGCGAAGTTCGGTGGTGCTGTATAGCAATTCCGGGTTGGTCGTCCAATCGGATAAGTCCGGACGAGGTTGAAATAGTCGGTCGGGTCCTTCAGAGTTAGTCGAGGCACAGCCGTCGAATGATTGCTCCCGGTTCGAGCGCTGTTTACGCAATTTTATGAAAGATTCATTCATCGCAATCCGAATCAGCCAGCTTGAGAACCTGGCGTTGCCTTGGAACCGAGGCAAGTATTGATGAGCCTTTAGAAATGCCGTTTGCACAACCTCCTCTGCATCCTCATGATTATGCGTAATGGCTTGAGCGATGCGGTAGAGTTTGCGATCGTATTTCTTAACCAGTTCTTCAAAGCGGCTAGATCGCCATTCTTGCTCCCATTAACCATTGGCAAGTCTGGGTCGGTACCAATCGCACGTTGTCCCGGATGTTCAGTGATGATCGGGTTCATGACTTTCCTCCAACTCTAGGCAGCGCGACTCGCGAGCAATTCGAAGACCTTCACTTCGCGTCCACCACGAACCTCGTACAGAGCTCCATAGGCATCTGCAACAATCTGTTTGACTGAGAGTTTGGTTACGCTAGGCGGCTGCGAATTCCGCCATACGATTTGCAGTTTCATGATTTTCCTTCGACCTCGTTCGGTAAGTCGGACATGACTCGCTGATCGGCCTGCATCGTTTCCGGCGAGGCAGCCAGGAAGCACTTGCCCAGAAATTGGAGCAGCTCGGTCGAGGACTGAAATTTCAGCTCCTTGCCCGTGTCGACCTCTTCTACGGCACCTTCAAAGTGTTCCTTGGACGGATTGGTTCCTCGTCCTAATCGAATGACAAATGCGGCTTGCATGGGGACCAGAGTACGGATACCCGGAAAATAAAATGTGACGTGTGGGTGGCTTTTTAGTCTTATTTCAGTGACGGGGCGGAGCTGCGTTTTTCAAGCGCGTTGACAACGTATGACACTACCTATGCAGTGCCGTACAATACGCGCATACACTCCGGGCTTTTTCTTGCCATAGCACCGAGGGCGGTGCACCATGAAACTATTCGAATCATTCCGGCTCGATCCGGCGAACCAGTGCCTTTGGCGTGGCGAAAGCCGCGTCCCGCTTACACCGAAGGCATTCGATGTGTTGCGTTACTTGGTTGAACATCCGGCACGATTGGTAACGCAGGATGAACTGCTCGAAGCATTATGGCCAGGGACTTATGTAAATCCCGAGCTGATTAAGAAATACATCCTCGGGATTCGTAAAGTCCTGGGCGATCGGCATGACAATCCCGTCTACATTGAGACTCTCCCCAAGCGCGGCTATCAGTTTATTGCGCCAGTCACTGACCATATGGCGGAGGACTCGCACGACCTGTCATCCGAAGCCGCATCGAAGATGGTGGGAAGAGAAATTGCTCTGAGTGAGCTTCAGGCTGCTTTTAAGAAAGTAACGCGTGGTCAACGGCAGATCATTTTTGTGGCGGGCGAACCGGGCATCGGAAAAACCACTCTCGTGGATTCTTTTCATCGGTATGCTTCTCGGCAGGAGAATGTCAGAACGGCGCGTGGACAGTGTGTTGAGGGCTTCGGAGGCAAAGAGCCTTACTATCCCATGCTCGATGCGCTTGGACATCTCGCACGGACTCCAAGCGCAGGAGCGACCTTGCAGACGCTGGCCAAGCGGGCCCCTACCTGGTTCATTCAATTTCCCGCTCTAATAAGACCGGAGCAGCGGGACGCTCTGCAGCGAGAGATTCTCGGCGCGACGCGCGAACGCATGGTGCGAGAGATTTGTGAAGCATTGGAATCTCTGACTTCGGAAGCGCCGATACTGCTGGTGTTTGAAGACTTGCATTGGGTAGACCCTTCCACGCTGGACCTTATATCGGCGCTGGCGCGGCGTCGTGAAGAAGCTAAGCTAATGCTTGTGTGCACATATCGGCCAGTCGATATGATCCTCTCCAACAGTAGTCTGAAGGGGCTCAAACACGACTTACTGGTACACGACCTATGCGCTGAAATCGCGCTTGAGCGTTTGCCAGAGCCGGCAGTAGCTGAGTACCTCGCCACAGAATTTCCGACTTCGAGCTTGCCGCCCGCAATGGCGAATCTTATTTACCGCCACTCGGAAGGGAATCCGCTGTTCATGGTGGCGATCGTGCAAGACATGATTAAGAAAGGGTTCATTTCCCAACACAATGGGGAGTGGACATTAAACAAACCGCTCGAAACGATCGACCCCGGCGTGCCCCTGTCCTTGCAACAGATGTTGGAACTTCAAGTGGAAAGGCTAACAGCGTCGGAGCAACGTGTCCTCGAGGCCGGCAGCGTTGTGGGGGCGCATTTTTCACCTTGGGCGATTGCAACTGCACTGGATGAATCCCCCGATCGTATTGAAGATTTGTGCGACGACCTGGCCGCTCGTCAGCAAATGATCAAGGCAATCGGAATTCAAGAACTTCCTAGCGCGATGGGTGCAGCTCAATACGAGTTTCGACATGCGCTGTATCGTCAAGCGATTTACAGACGTACTGCCCCGGGAAAGCGCGCCAGGCTCCATCGTGCGATCGCTGAACGGCTAAGAACAGCGAGCGGTCCGAGCCCGAGACAATTTGCTTCGGAAATTGCCTTTCATTTCGAAGCCGGCGGGGAATTCGAACAAGCCACTCGGTTTCTGGTATTGGCCGCAGACAATGCGGCCGCGCGCTTCGCCTATCGCGATTGCATTCAAGTGCTTCAACACGCGCTGGAACTGATTCCCAAAATCGAAGCCCCCCTCGGGGCTGAGCTGGAAGCTCAGGTTCTCGAGTTTATGGGCGACGCCCAATATGCCCTGGGCGCGATGGCAGAGTCTGCGGCTGCGTATGAGGCCGCCGCCTCTCGCGCTTCTCAAGCGGGTCTAAGAAACGCTCAGGTGAGTGCTCTGAGTTCGCTGGTGCGGCCTTTTGGATTCATCGATCCGGACAAAGGAATCGCGGCGGTCAACCGTGCATTGGAGGTAAGCAGGAGCATGCAGGATCCTGCGCTCCTAGCCCGCACGCAGATGCTGGCTGCAGGCTCTCACTTGTTGTATGACCGGTGGCGCGAAGACGATGCAGTTCTGTGTGCATCTGCCTACAAACAATTACAGGAACTTGGTGATGCGAATACTCCACCATTTCACAAGATGATCTATGCGCACGTCCAGGCACTTCAGGGAAATTACTTTGAAGCGCTTGAGATTTTCGAAAAAGGCATCGCGAAATTAAACCAGACTGCCACTCTAATGGAGCATTTCTTCGCGCTGAGCGGAAAAACTGTCGCGCTACTCCGCATGGGGCGACTCGGCGAAGTGCTGCAAATTGTCCGCCACGGCAGAGAGATGGCGGAGAAGAACGGCAACGATCCGTGGCTATTTAATTTTCGCGAGGCGTGGCTTCGCATGCTGGCGCTTGATTTTGAGGGGAGTACGCGTGTTTGCGAGACCATCTTCCAAATGAAAACGGCTTATCCCGTCGGACAACCACAGACGATCGCCAGGATTGCCCGAGGATATGCCGCAATCGCGGGTGGTTTCACTCAACTGGATAAAGGCCAATATCCGCGCGCGATCGAGCTTTTTGACCAAGTGCGCGATTCGCAAGCGACTCCCAAGTTTTTCTTACATTGGATGTGGCGAATAAACGCTCAACTCGGCATATGCGAAGCTTGGCTGCAATCCGGAGAAATCGAAAAGGCGACCGGTGAAGCCGACGGATTGTTGAATTCCGCTCTGCAGACTGCTGACCCTCACCTGCAGGCTCTCGCCTGGGAAATGCAGGCACAGATTGGAGTTGTTAAGCAAGACTGGAAGCGCGCAGAGGATTGTGTCAATAAGGCTCTTGAAATACTGATTCGTTTTGAAGTGCCAGTGGCGGGGTGGCAAGTTCACGCTACCGCTTGGCAGTTGTATCGCTCCACGCAAAAGTTTCGTGAAGCGGAATCGCACCGCGAAAAGGCGCAAGGCTACATCTTGAAGATTGCAGACTCTTTCGCTGAAGGCGAGCCTCTTCGAGAGACGTTTCTTTCGGCGACGCCCATCGTGCGAATCATCCAACCGCCCGCCGAGGAACGTTGAGCGGCTAATGGCTAATACCATTCTTGTAGTCGGCGCAACGGGCATGCAGGGTGGTGGGGTTGCACGTCATCTGTTAAAGCAGCGAGTGTTCAACGTTCGTTGCATGGCCCGCAATCCTGAATCCGAAGCCGCCAGGCTCCTCCATCAGCAGGGTGCAGAAATTGTACAAGCTGATTTGGACGATCCCGTGAGCCTTCGGCAGGCTGTGCGCGGATGCAAGGGCATTTTTGGTGTTACGGACTTTTGGGAAGCTTATTTTCGCGAATTCGATCAGGGCGTGAACCTCATTGATGCTGCTGCCGAGGCGGAGGTGGATCATCTTGTGCTGAGCACGTTGCCCAGCGCGAAAAAGATCAGTCATGGCGATATGGAATTGCCACATTTCGAGACAAAGGCCCGCATGGAGGAGCATACACAACGGCGAAACATCCCATTCACGTTTGTTCACCTTGCCTATTATTACGAAAATTTCCTGAACTATTTCCCGCCCCGACGACAGGTGGACGGAAGCTATATCTTCAGCTTCCCCCTCGGCGATGCTAGCCTTGGCGCTCTAGCTGTGGAGGACGTCGGTGGCGTTGTGGCTGAAATTTTTAAAGACAGCGCGGAATTCGTAAACAAGACAATCGAAATCATCGGAGACGAAATGCCGGCTCAAGACTATGCTGAAGTCATGTCACGCGCCCTTAAACGAGAAATCACGTATACGCACGTTTCGAGGGAGACATACGCATCAATGGGATTTCCTGGTTCTCGAGAGTTGGCGGACATGTTTGAATTTTTGCGCGTTTACACTCCCAGCAGACGGGCCCATATCATGCAATGCCGGCAGCTGTTTCCCGAAATGCAGACGTTTGAAACCTGGCTCGAGAGAAATTCAAACAAATTTGCCATTCTCTTTGAAGCTTGACTTGTTGGCGACCACCCTCGGCAAAACTCCCCTCAGAATCTCTACGGCTGCGCATCTCCGAAATTAGACCAAAACGTCACCCGGAGTTCACCCCTAGTGATCGCACGTCCTCCTAAGCTGTGACCATCCGCTTAGGAGACGGAATCATGCATCATAAGACAGCTTCACTTCTTGGTTTGCTGAAAAAGTGCAATCTCGCGTTATTGACACTCACTCTTGTACTATTTCCAAAACTCAGTTCCGCTCAGACGCCGGGCACACTGGACTCCACGTTCGGCACCGGGGGAAAGGTGACCACCGATTTCGGGGGCAATTCCGCGGCGCGTGCCGTTGCCGTGCAGGCGAACGGGCAGATTCTCACGGCTGGAGTGGCCGGCCTAAACGGTGTCGCTAATTTCGCTTTGGCACGCTACAACAGCGATGGCACGCTCGATACCAGCTTCGGCACGGCTGGCATCGTAACGACCCCTTTCGATTTCCCGGGCAATTTTGACATTGTGTTTACGGTTGTCCGGCAGCCGGACGGGAAGTTTCTTGCGGTAGGGTCGACCGTCGGAAATCCTTTTGCCAACTTCGCGCTCGCACGCTTTAACGCCGATGGCGCGCTCGACGCAAGCTTTGGCACGGGTGGCATTGTGACGACGGGTTTCGGAGTCAGTGCCGAGGCAACGTCTGCCGTCGTTCAGGCGGACGGGAAAATTGTCGCGGCTGGCTTCGCCAATCTCGACGGAGGAGAAAGCTTCGCCCTGGCGCGTTACAACAGCGATGGCACGCTCGACACGACCTTCGGCACGGGTGGCAAAGTGGGGACCGCGTTCGCATCTGGCTCCGCTTCCTATACCCAAGCCTTTTCCGTTGCCATCCAGCCGGACGGCAAGATTGTTGCGGTGGGATACACCGAGATCGGCCCCTGCTTGTTTAACGGGTTGGACCTGCCATGCTTCGATTTTGCTCTGGCCCGTTATAACAGCAACGGCACGCTCGACGCGAGCTTCGGTACTGCTGGCCGGGTCACGACCGATTTCGGGGGCCCCAGTGACCAGGCGGGGTCTGTTGCCGTCCAGCCGGACGGCAGGATCGTGGTGGCGGGAGCGGCCGGTCGCTTCACGAACAGAGGCTTCGATTTCGCTCTC
>Ga0126381_100005112_pt1 | contig 14377 bp, 9 predicted proteins | sample PanSoiMetPlot_28_FD_96465 | JGI IMG/M metagenome (GOLD analysis project Ga0126381, IMG submission 96465) | Tropical forest soil microbial communities from Panama - MetaG Plot_28 | ecosystem: Environmental > Terrestrial > Soil > Tropical forest > Bulk soil | place: Panama | collected 2016-02-17
CCAACCGTGCCCAAACCGTCCAGAGCGAGCCGAACGGCGTCTTTAGTTTTCAGCAACTTACCAGCGAGCCAGAGCGCAACCACCCGACTTGAAAACCGTTAGGCTCGAAAGGGTCTCGGGGGTTCGAATCCCCCCTCCTCCGCCATAGACAGAATCGCCAGTAAATACGGGAAAGGGCTTTCCTCGGTGTCCAACCCATAAGCTACCGAGTTACTATCGGCTCGAACCCCGTGTTTGTTGTGAATGGAGCGTATGAACTCGCGGCTCTTTTGAGAGACCCGTTGTTCGAGTAGTGCGCCAGATTCCTCTAGCAATCTGAATAATAGTTAATACTCAAGCTAATCCCGGCATTTCAAAGCGCCGGTCGCCTTGCGAAAGCCTATACTGGAATCCTTGAACGTATGACTTCCTCCCGCGCGATCACCTGGGCCGTAGGCGTATGGCTGGCCGTCCTGGCCCTTTACCTAGGGATCTCCTTGTCGCTTCCCCGAGGTTCCCAGACGCTGGTCGATTTTGGAAACGTCGTCCAGTGTATCGTGCCGCTGATCGCCAACGCGGGGCTGCTTCTCAATGCCGGCACGCCGTACTGGCGCCGCAATATTTTCTGGATGCTGATCGCGCTGAGTTGCACGCTGTGGATGCTAGGGCAGTTTCAGTGGACGTATTACGAGGTCTATCTTCATCGGCCGCTCCCCGGGTTGTATGCGGGCGACATTCTGTTTTTCTTGCGCGGCATCCCTTTTATGGCTGCGCTTGCCCTTCTGCCGCACCGCAAGAGCGGCGAGGTACGCACCCGCCTGGGATACATGGACTTCGGCTTGTTGCTGACCTGGTGGACCTACATCTACGTCTTCTTTGTTCTGCCATGGATTTACGCCACGCCTGCGTCCCCGCAATACAATCACAATTTCAACCTCATCACCGACACGCAAAACGGCGTGATTGTCTTTTGGCTGATATTTTTGTGGTTGCGGAGTCGGGGCGCGTGGAAAAAGGTGTACTTCCATTTGTTGGGCGCATCTGTGGCCTACATGCTTGCTTCTTTGGTGGTCGATGTGCAGAGCGACGTTGGCATTTACTACACGGGAAGTTTGTACGACCTGCCGCTCATTTCTGCATTTTTCTGGTTCGCGCTCGCAGGCTTGATTGCCTATTCGAATCGCGCCCAAATGGATGCCACTCAGCCGGAGGAGTCCTCTGATTTCTCAGGGGATTCCTCACTAAGTATTCACGGCTGGTCCAGCCGGTTGGCCATGGCTGCCGTGCTCTCTCTACCGCTGCTGGCCTTGTATAGTTTGCGCGCCGACCGGGCAGAGCCGGACGTCCGCGATTTCCGTCTGGTGACGACCATGGTGGCGGCTTTACCTCTGGCGGGCCTGATTTTTGTGCGCAGCCATTTCGCGGAGACGGACCGCGCCCGATTGCTCGTTCAGTCGGAGCAAGCACTGGAAAACCTAAAGCGGCTTCAAGCACAGCTGGTTCAAACCGAGAAACTCGTTTCGCTGGGGCAGCTTGCCGCCGGCGCGGCGCATGAAATCAATAATCCTCTTGCCGCTATCCTTGGTTTTTCGGATCTTCTGGCTGATGACGAAGCTTTGCCCGTCAAGGCGCGTTCCACCGCTTCGAAAATCCGCGAACAAGCGCGGCGAACAAAAACGCTGGTTGGAAATCTGCTGAGTTTCGCAAGGCAAGTTCCTCCGGAGCGCGCGCTGCTTGATATCAACACCGTGGTGAACAATGCCGTGCAGCTTCGCACTCTCGATCTTCGCTCTTCCACGACGCGCATTGAGACGCTGCTCGAATCCGTACTCCCCGGAGTGCGCGGCGACGGCAACCAGCTTATGCAGGTTTTTTTCAATCTCATCAGCAACGCCGTTGACGCCATGGAATCGCACAAAGGCGGCGTCTTGACCATCAAAACCATGCGCGACCGCGGCAACGTGGTCATTTTGTTTTCAGACACCGGTCCGGGCATCAAGGAACCGCATCGCGTTTTCGATCCTTTCTACACCACCAAGCCCGTCGGCAAAGGCACTGGCCTCGGCTTGAGCATCTGTTTCGGAATAGTCCAGGAGCACAGCGGAAAAATTCTTTGCTATAACCGGCAGGAAGGCGGCGCGGTTTTCCGTGTTGAATTGCCTGCGGTCCTCGCGGCGTTTCCCGCCAGGGAATTACAACAGCTCACGACGCAAGGTTCGAATCCGCACAAGTCCGGCTAGCTGCAGTCTCCCTTCTTTTCCTGCACCCGCTTTCATAAAAGCGCCCGCAACTCGTGTTAGAGTTTCCATCTCGAAGCATGTGCCAGGGAGTCGGAATGCAGGAAATTGCCATTCACACAAAAAAACTGTCCCGCAAATTTGGGAATCTCAACGCCGTTGACGGAATCGATCTGCAAGTGTCGGCGGGGCAATTTTTTGGTTTCCTTGGTCCCAACGGCGCCGGAAAATCCACGACCATCAAGATGCTTACCGGCTTGCTCGCGCCGACGTCGGGAACCATGGATTTGCTCGGGCTGGACTTAGGCGCGCATCCCGTGGAAGTAAAACGCCAGATTGGCGTGGTGCCAGAAGGCATGGGGCTTCTCGAAAGGCTCACGGGCTTGGAGTATTTGCAGTTCGTTGGGCGCATGTATGGATTGGACCGCGCGACAACGCAGCGGCGCGCCGCCGAACTGCTGGACTTCATGCAGCTTGCCGACCGCCCAAAAACCCTGATCGCGGATTACTCGCACGGCATGCAGAAAAAGCTGGCGCTAGCGGCCGCCGTCATCCACGGACCACGCATTCTGTTTCTGGACGAACCATTCGAGGGCGTGGACGCTCTTGCAGCGGGTGCGCTCAAAGCACTTCTAGGCCGCATGATAGAACGCGGTACGACCATTTTTCTTACTTCTCACGTTCTGGAAATTGTCGAGCGTCTTTGCAGCCATGTCGCCATCATTCACAAAGGCAGGCTCGTTGCGCAAGGTTCCCTCGAAGAATTGCGCGCAGGAATTTCGGGCGCAGCCGGCGGCAAGACAACGCTCGAGGAAATTTTCCTCTCCATCGTAGGCCAGGATGGCGCTGAGCGTCCCCGCCTGGAAGAGCTCTCATGGCTGATGTAGCCGGCCGCGCCGGGATTCTCACCCAGGTTCGCCTGGTGGCCGGCTTGCGGTGGCGCATGCTTCGCAACGGTCTGCGCAAGGAAAGCCGTCGCCTTGATCTTATCGGCCTCATTTTCGCTGGCATTTTCAGCGCTTTTCTTGTGGTCGGATTGTCTTTCGGGTTTTTCTTCGGAACCTATAAGTTTCTTTCCCTGGGCCGCTCCGGTTGGCTGAGTTTGTTTTTCTGGGGCATTTTTGTTTTCTGGCAGTTTTTCCCCATGTTCGCCGCGGGGTTCGGAGCCGGCTTCGAGTTCCGCACATTGCTGCGCTTTCCGCTGAATCTTAGTTCGTTCTACATCATTAGCCTAGCCTATGGGCTGGCGGATTTCTCCGCTCTTGCGTGCATCTGCTGGCTTGTATCCATGACCTTTGGTGCGACGGCGGCAAAACCGGCAGTCCTGCCTGCGATGCTGCTTGTGGTTACGTTATTCGTTTTGCTCAACGTGACTTTGGAGCGCTTGGTCGGTTCGTGGCTCGAGCGATTATTGTCGCGCCGCAGGACGCGCGAGCTTTTTTTCGCGTTGTTCATCCTTTCGATGGTTTCTCTCAACCTCATCGAGCCGGTCACGCGCCGTTACGGCGCGATTCTGCGGCCACTGGGGCAGCGGCTCCTTCCTTATCTCTCATGGTTGCCGCCTTCCCTTGCAGGCAAAGCGATTGCTTCCGCCGCGCAGGTTCATTTTGGTGGAGTTCTTCTTGCTTGTGCGGGGCTGTTGGTTTACTCGGCGGTGTTCAGCGGGTTCCTTTGGATGCGCTATGCCAAGCAATATCGCGGTGAAGAATTGAGCGAGACTGCCGCGCCGACGCCCATCGCTGCTCGTACCGTTTCCAAAGTTGACGAGGCTCCGGATCACTTAAGCGCGCTTTCGCCGCAAGTGGCGGCGGTGCTTCGCAAAGAATTCCGCTATCTCACGCGCAACAGCTTTGCGTTTTTCACTTTGATCTTTCCGCCGATCATGGTCCTTATCTTTAGCGAGATGTTTGCCGGAAGGCGCACGCCGTCCCAACATCCGGTTTCCCCGGAGATGCTTTTCCCCGGCATCATGGCGTACCTCGTGCTGATCCTTATGGCGCCTGCTTACAACTGCTTTGCTTTTGAAGGCCGCGGCATTCAAGCCTACTTCATGGCGCCCCTGCGTTTTCGCGAAATCTTCCTGGGAAAGAATCTGTTGCTCTTATCGGTGCTTGCTGTGGAAATGGGTTTGTCGCTGGCCATGCTCTCCTGGCGGCTGGGCCTGCCGTCGCCCCCCATTTTCGTGGCCACGCTAACGGCCATCGTGTTCGCGGTAGTTGGGCAACTGAGCCTCGCCAACTGGTCTTCGCTCAACTTTCCTCGCAAGCTGGAATTTGGCCAGATGCGCGGGCAGCGCCAATCGGGAATGGCCGTGCTAATCGCCTTTGCCGCCCAGTTTTTGTTTGGCGGAATTTGCGCGGTTATCCTCTTTGCCGGTCGGTTGACGGAGAACCGCTGGTTTCCCGCCGAGGCGTTTACGTTGCTTGCCCTCGCTGCCGTGGGCGGCTATTTTGCTTCGCTGGATGCGTTGTCGCGAGTCGCTGAAAAGAAAAAAGAAACGCTTATCGAAGCCCTGTGCCGGTGACGATTTCAAGTTCAGGTTTTCAACAGGAGAATCACTCATGAAGCAGCGCGTTTCGACGCCCGTTTTCGCCGTCGTGCTTCTGTCGGTCAGTCGTTGCGCAAGCGCACAGACGTCGATAGACCTCTCGCGTCTCGATCAAATTCCTGCGGTATCCGGCTACGAACAACCGCTCATCGAGGAAATTGGCGGCCGGCTTCGTGGACTCTCTCCCAAGACTGACAATTTCGGCAATCTGTGGGTCAACTTCGGAAGCGGTTCGCCGCATCGTCTGCTGGTGACCTCCGTCGACGAGCCTGGATACGTCGTCAGCGACATTGCGCCCGATGGTTTTCTACACGTGCAGCGTTTGCCGCAAGCTGCGCCCAATCCTGTATTTGACACGCTGCATTTTGCGCAGCCCATTTGGGTCATGACGCGGTCCGGAAGGAAAGTCGCCGGAGTTTTTGCCGGGCTCAGCGTTCATCTTCAGCCCGCTCGCGTGAACCCGCCGAAGATGAATCATCCCGACGAAATGCACGTGGACGTCGGCGCGAGTAGCGCCGAAGAAGTTCGTGCGGCGGGAGTGGAGCTTCTTGATCCCATCGCGCTGCAACGGAAATGGTTCTCAGTCGGGCAGAGTGGAGAAGCTGGGCCAGCCACTGGCGACCGTTTTGGATGCGCGGCGCTTTTGCAGTTGCTCGAACGTATTAAGGACAGCAAAGCAAAAGGCACGACAACGATTGCATTTGTGACGCAACAATGGACCGGTGGCCGCGGCCTGAATCGCCTGCTGGAAGAACTAAACCCCGATGAGATGATTTTTGTGGGCCGCATCGTATCAAGCAGCAAAGGCGCGGCCCGACCCGCCCCCGGCGATGGCGTGCTTCTTGGAGTGGAAGATGCGTCCTCCGCATTGAGAGGATTCCCTGCTGAAATCAAAGCCATGGCCGAAACGGATGGCCAACGGCTTAAGCCTATGAATGCCGCGCCGCCCCGCGTGGCGGGCTATGCTAAACCGAACGCGCTGCCGGAACGCTTCGCGCAGCTAGGGATTCCAACGCTGTGGCCAGTGACTTCTGGAGAATTCATTTCCTGGGACGATCAAGGACATTTAGAGCGGCTGCTAGAGGCGTATTTGCAGATTCCAAAGCCAACGTCCGGCCACCTGCGGGGCGGAAGCGGGGGAGTCGCCGGGATTTTGGGTCTTCAATCGTTCGTCGAAGCTTACGGTGCGAGCGGGCACGAGGAAAACGTTCGAAAAGTGGTTTTGAATGAGTTGGATTCGAGATTACAAAAAGAAGCGACGACAGATCCAGCGGGGAACTTGACCTTGCACCTTGGCACGCTCAACGGAAAGGGCCCGCACATCACGTTCGTTGCGCACATGGATGAGATCGGATACGAGGTGAGAAAGATCGACGACGATGGCCGATTGCTGGTGTCTGTGTTGGGCGGAGGTTACCCAGAATATTTCCTCGGGCACGTGGTGCTGATTCACAAGAGCGATGGAACCTCAACGGGCGGCATACTTGAACTTCCTGCAGGCTGGGAACAACCAGGACTTGAATGGCCCCACGGGGCGCGCTCGCTGGATGAGCCTGTCCATGTTTATGTGGGCACGCGTTCCGCAGAAGAAACTCAGAAACTCGGGATCAAAGCCGGAGATTGGATCACAATTCCGAAGGAATACCATCCGCTGCTCGGCAAACGTGCCAATGCGCGCAGCTTCGATGATCGCGTCGGCTGCGCAGCGCTTGTGGAAGCCGTAAATGCGCTCGGGCCGGACCTGCAGGGCCGCGACGTCACTTTTATTTGGTCTACCGAGGAAGAGGTCGGCCTCAAGGGCGCCGCTGCGGCCGCGGAACGCATGGCCAAAGAAGGCCGTGCGCCCGATTTCGTTTTTGCTATCGACACGTTCGTCAGCTCCGATTCGCCGCTTGAATTGAAACGCTTTGCCGACGCCCAAATCGGCAAAGGTTTCGTTATTCGAGCCGTGGACAATTCCAACATCACTCCCCGCGAATACGTGGACCGCGTCGTCAAGCTCGCGCGCGAAAACGGCATTCCTGTGCAATTCGGCGTGACCGGCGGCGGCAACGATGGCGCAGTCTTCACGCGCTACGGCTCGCTGAACATTCCTCTTGGCTGGCCGCTTCGCTATTCTCATTCTCCCGGCGAAGTCATTGACACACGCGACCTCGACGCGCTTTCCAAGATCGTCACCGTGCTGGCCAGGAGTTGGTAAGGAAGCCGGCCGATTCGAACCGGGGTGGCGCGCCAACCCGAGGCCAGCGACGCGGTACGATGGCGCTAAGTTATTGAACAGCATGGACTTGAAGGCGGCATGAGCGGTCTGCTGTTGCAAGGGACGGAGGCAAGGAAAAGCCGGAAGCTAGCTTGTGGCACAAGCTAGTTCTCAATATGTGCACTCTGCAGGACAAAGCGCCATTCAGTTTGCTCGTCACGCGGCTTATGGTTTGGGTTTCGTTTCCAGAAAATCGGCATAGCGCGCGGCAATTACGGCCCAGGAGAAAAAACGCTGCTGTGCGATCCAGCTTCGCTGTGCCAGCGAAGCGCGATAATGCTCGTCTTCCAGAACATGAAGCAATACTTCGCCTAGGTTGCCCTTTTTTTGAGGCGAGTAAAACGCCACCCCCGCATCCTTGATGAGCCAAGACGTTTCCGGCCCTTCGGCAGCAATGACCGGCAAGCCGCAGGCAATTCCTGCGATGGCGCTGCTTCGCCTTGTGGAAATCGGCCCGCGCACAAAGAGCAGCACGTCGCAATTCGACATGGTTCTCACTACGTCTTCATTCGAAAGCAAGCCCAGAACCTGAATCTCCACTGGATCGCCGTCCAGCCGTTTGCTCAATTCTTCTTCCGCGTCTTTCGCGTGCCGGCCAAAAACCGTGAGCTTCAAATTCTTTACGCGCGAAGCCGCAGATCTCACCGCGTCGCTAATTTCTCCAACTTCCCTTTGCATGAACTTTCCGCCGGTTACGCTGAAAACGGCAATATTCAATTTGCCGTCGCCGGCAACTCTTTTTCGAGAAGCAGCCTCTCCTGCCACCGGAAGATTCGCTCCGACAGGAATGAAAATCGCGTCCGCGTAATGAGGTTGCATCCAAGTGAGCCTTTCCATGGGAACAGTGAAGACAGCTACTTCGCAGGCGTCCATGCCGCTCCGCATAGCGCGCAGTTGCGCACTGCGCCGCAGCCGGTCAATCAAACGCGGTCCGGTGAACGGCTCCACGTCGTGGTAGACAACGCCGATGCGCGCTCCCGCCCTTTTCAGAATGTGTAGCACGCGTGAGAATCGCAGCGGGAAGCCGCGCGCGGACCACGCCAGCGCCGTGTATTGCACCAGGACCCAGGAATCTTTCCACGCTTTTGCACGCCGCCGGAGCCAGCGCAAGGCGCGAGGCCATCCGCGGTCTTCCCAAGCGACTCGTTCGATAGCCAAGCTGATTCCGCGCGCGCGAAGAGCGTCGCCGAGATGGTTGCAATATTCTTCCACGCCATCCGTGGGCGTGTCGGCTCGTCCCAGAAGAGCAATGACGCCTTGCCGGATCATTCGCGAGCGCTCATTTTTCGACGAGGAAACTTCCGATGACCAGCGCATCCATCCCGGAGCTGAAGAACGTGCGAATCGCGTTGTGGGGAAAGCCCGCATGGTGTTTCACACGGCTGACGCGCTCTTCCGCCACCGCGAACAGCAGTTCGCCATCGCGCACAATGCATGCCGAAGAATCGTGCATCTGCGAGTAATTAATTCCCAAAGTGATCACGATTTTCCCTGAAGAGTCTTGCGGCCGAAGCACCACGCCAGCGGAGCATCCGTCCCCTGAAATCCTGCCGGCAAACCTCCGGCGCTCCGTACCATTGTATCCACTTCCTCGGAGCGAAAGGGCAACTCCGCGCCACGTCTTGCCAATCATTTCCGGATCAATGCCCGCCAACCGCGCGCAAGATTGCGCAACAGGCTTCAGGCCGATGGACCACATCCCATCGAGCGCTGTGTGTTATAGATGCGTATCACTCAACCTGCCTGCTTCTTCCGCCTACTTCCGCCCCGTTTCGGGCTATCTTACTTGTCGCGTCTGCGACGCAATGATTTCTTCCAAGATTGTGTCCAGCCTGCGCGTAATCGTCCAATTCGGATAATCCTTCCTGAGTTTCCTCATGTTCGAGATGTAGCAGATGTGATCGCCTTTTCGCGCTTCCTCGACATAACGCCAGGTCAGTTTCTTCCCGGTCATCTGCTCGATGCGTTCGATGGCTTCGAGCATCGAGACGCTGTTTTCGCGCCCCCCGCCGAGGTTGTAGACTTCGCCAGGCCGCGGGTTCGCGGCGAACTCTTCAATCGCCCGCACCACGTCGTGGCTGTGGATGTTGTCGCGCACCTGTTTGCCTTTGTAGCCGAAGACGGAGTAAGTCGCGCCGCTGAGCGTCACTTTGACGAGATACGACAGGAATCCGTGCAACTCCACGCCGGAATGCGCGGGCCCGGTTAAACAGCCGCCGCGAAAGATTCCGATATTCATCTTGAAATACCGTCCATACTCTTGCGCCACGAGGTCCGCGGCGGCTTTGGAAGCGCCGAAGAGCGAGTGCAGTGTGCGATCGATCCTGCAATTTTCATCGATGCCGTCATAATCTTCGGGCCGCGCGTAGTCATACCGCTTCTCAAGTTCCTTCATAGGAGTTTCATTGGGCGCATCGCCATAGACTTTGTTCGTGCTCATAAATACAAACACTGCTTCCGGTGAATGCTGCCGCGTGGCTTCGAGTAAATTCAGCGTTCCCATGGCGTTCACTTCAAAATCCAGCAGGGGAATGTCCCTGGCCTTGTCGTGCGAAGGCTGCGCCGCGCAATGCACGATCAAGTCGAACTGCTGCGTTCGAAAGAGTTCTTCGATCGAGGCGCGGTCTCGAATATCCAACGCCGCGTGCGTGAAGCGTTTGGTTGCGCGCTTCAGCCTTTCCAGGTTCCACAGCGTGTCTCCCGCCGGACCGAAGAATTCGCGGCGCATGTTGTTGTCCACGCCGGTCACTTCATGGCCCTGCCGGTCAAAATGTTCCACGGCTTCCGAGCCGATCAAACCGCTGCTTCCCGTAACGAGTACCTTCACGTTAGGCAATCTCCCGCAAAGGAGGATAGCAGCACTCCCAGCGTTTTCTTAGCGGGCGCAAGGAACCTCGTTAAATTGGCGAGACGAAACTTCCTCCTCTCCGATTCCCTCTGAAGAACCCTCGACATTCCCCTTTGCGGTGAGCAGCGTATAGATTCCATGATGCGCGCCGACATCCACAACGGTCATGTCGCGGCGCAGCAGCTTTCTCACGAACTTCATCTCCATGGGTTGGTATTCGCCATGGAGGAGTTCGTGGTCTAGAGCCCCTTCTTCAAGCAGCCACCACACGCCGCCGGGCAGCCGCAAGGGAATGGGCATGCGCGGGAAAATGCGCCGCGCGGTTAGCCAGCGTGATGTATTTGTTGCGCAGAGGACTCGCCAGAAATCGCCGAATGCGCCTGAGGCAAAGCGCTGCTTGGTGGAAGGTTTCTTGCCCTCGGATCTTTCGTTTCCTGGGGCTCGGGCAGTAGGCGGAATCCTGCAACGTCAATCGGCACGCGGGAAGCCAAAAGGAGGGTGCGGCGCTGCTTGTGCTCGCGAGTCGCGCGGAAATCGTCGTGATCGGGCAGGGGCGTGACCCGATAGACCTTCGCAAAGCCGGAGCGGTAAAGCATTCTTACCAGGGCGCTCTCTGGCGCTAGAAGCAAAGTATTGACTGCTGGAAGCGTAGGGATAGTAACTAGGAAGAAATTCTTTGCAACAAGATTATTTATGAGCATATGGGGCACCGATAGGGAAAGGGCATTCGAACAGGACATTCTAGAAGAAGCTCACGCAGATTTGCATTTGGAGCGTTATAACAGAACGGGCGAGAAGTTAATGTACAGACCGTAGCCCCATCTATGAGTTTTCGTAGACATCAAGATACGTGTTTCTGTATTTCAAGTAAATCCAAAGTCCCGGCGGTCACATAAGCCTTGCATCTTCTTAATGTTAGACATTTATCTCAGTGGCACCTAAATTGCCCTAAAGACGAAGCACGGCTCGATTTATGGAGCTCGATTCCGAGGGGGTTGAGGGTCTGCATTAGGCTTGCGGACATCCTCAGTTAATTCGAAACGGTCCCGCTAGGGCGCCCAGCCAAACGAATTGAGGTTTCGTCTCAAGTTCCTCCCTGGTTGCAGTGGGTTTCTCATGCCCAAAGAAATCGTAACGATACTAAGACTTAAAACCAAACTTAAGGCAGAGAAGGCGGCTTCGCCGCTTCGGGGGAGAAAAAAGAAATGAAAAGGTTGATGTATCTTTTGCTGTTCGGAGTTCTGTTGTTGAGTTTCGGGCGCAGTAACGCATTCGGTCAGGCCACGGCCAGCGCGACGATTCAAGGAACAATCACCGACAAATCGGGAGCGGTCGTTAGCGGTGCTCAAGTTGTTGCAAAGAACAAAGCCACGGACGCCACACGAACGGCGTCCAGCGACGAGACCGGTTCCTTCCGGTTCGAGTTGCTGCCAGCTGGCACCTACGCGGTGACCGTCACAAAAAGCGGGTTTGGCGCCGTTACGCAAGCAATAGAAATCCTGGTTGGCCAGACGGCAACCGTGAACGCGGAACTGAAGCCCGGCGCCGAAAGTGAAGTCATCGAGGTCACCAGCGAGGCGCCGGTGGTCGATCTAGCAAAAACGGACGTTAGCCAGAACATCACACCCAAAGAAGTCGAAGACTTGCCCATGGTCGGGCGCGACGTGGCCAACCTCGCGTACCTGGCGCCGGGAGTAAAGGCCGCCGACTCTTACGACCCCACGAAAAACCGGTACGCCATTATTTCCGTCAATGGCGACGGGGGGCGCGATATTAACGTTACAGTGAACGGCGTCGATAATAAGGACAATACCGTAGGCGGTCCTGTGATGCAGCTGCCCTTGGAAGCGGTGCAGGAATTCCAGATCAGCACCCAGCGATTCTCGGCCGTCAATGGCCGTTCGCAAGGTGCGGCCATCAATATGATTACCAAGTCCGGCACCAATGACTATCACGGTTCGGTTTTTGGCTACTTCCGCGACACCAATCTAAACACCGATGAAAAAGGTCCCACTGGCACAGGCCCAACCGCCGCTCACCCAGACGGCACGATTTCCGCTCACCCGGACTACACGCGCCAGCAGTTTGGAGGATCCGCCGGGGGGCCATTTATGAGGGACAAGCTTTTCGGCTTCTTTGCCCTGGAAAGGGAGCGCGAACACCAGGCGCAGACAGTGGACGCGAATTCCTTGAATCAACTTACGATCGCGAAGGCAAACGGTTTTGCAGATCAGCCCGCCAGCAGCATCCCACGGCCATTTTTTGAATGGCGCTACAACGGCCGCGCAGACTGGGTCATCGACACCAAGAATACCGTCTACTTGAGTTATACGTCACAGGTCAATGACAGCTTGAATGACCAGACGGACGCCACGATGGACCTGACGGAAGGCAACTTCACCAGAAACCATATGATCGTGAGCAATCTAACTTGGAACTCCTTGTTCTCGAATACCACGGTCAACCAACTCACCTTTGGCTATCAGTATTGGAACAACCTCATTGACAGCAACCTCCGAGCAAATAACATCATTTTCCCAAGCGCCTCCTTCGGCACCAATACCAACGTTCCTCAGCAGTCCTTTCAGAAGAAGTGGCAGTTTAAGGATGACTTTTCAAAGACCGTCGGTCGCCATACCTTTAAGTCCGGGGTAGACTTCATCTACAATCCAGTGGAGGGCGGCTTTTTTGAGTCCAATCCGACGCTTCTCATTCGCTTTGGAGCGAACCCCAGCGACATTGTGGGAAATCCCTCACGGTATCCGCAAGCGTTTGCCACTCCGGGCTTAGTTACGGAAATGTCCATCGCGAATGGCAACCCGTACTTTCTGGTCGCCACCAAGCAGCTCGGCCTCTACGGGCAGGACGATTGGAAAGTGAACAACCGGCTGACCCTGAACCTTGGACTTCGCTGGGACAAGGACTTCAACCTGATTGGCGGCTCCGACATCAAGAACAGCCGCACGTATCAGGAGCTGGTTGCGATCAATAGCCCCATTACGAATCCTTATATCCGTAATACTGCTCAGGACGACAACAAGGACTTCAGCCCACGAGTGGGTTTTGCGTACGATGTGACTGGCCAGGGCAAGCATGTCCTGCGCGGCGGCTACGGCCTTTACTTCGGCAATGTGTTTCAGAACATTCCGTTGTTTATGGAGCAGCAAGCCAACGCCACCATTTTCCAGACTGTATTCGACATCACCGACCCCGTCAATGACACGGTGCCCGGAACCAGCATACCGCTGGGCCAGTGGCGTTATGGCGTGGATCCCCTGCCTACAGTTAACCCGCCATCCTCACAGCTCAACGATCTTAGCATCGGCCGCTTGATGGATTCCCACTATCGGAATCCGGTGGCTGAGGAGTTCAATGGCGGTTACAGCTGGGCGCTGAATCCGAATACCGCGATCGAGGTCGAGTACACCCACGTTCTCGGCCTACACGAGAACAAGACCATTAACATCGACGAGAAAGTGCCAGTAGCCAGCAGGACCCCGGAATGCTGCTACCGTCCGCTCGATGCTGCGTTTGTAGCAGCCGGACAGCCGCGCCTGGGTAGCGTGCGCACCGACGAATCGATTAACCGTTCGCACTACGATGGAGCGAACTTCACATTCCGCCAGCGCATGAACCATCACTTCTCTATCAACGCGAACTATACGCTGGCTTGGGCTTACTCCTATGACGGGGGCGGCGGTACCTACCGCAACTACCCGAGGAATGCGTATAACCCATTCGCGAGCTACGAATGGGGCCCAGACTTCAATGACGAACGGCACCACGTGACCTTGAGCGGAATCGTTGACTTGCCGAAGGGCTTTCAGCTCGCGCCGATTATGCAGTTCGGTTCGGCGCGGCCGTACAACGTGACCGATTCGGGGAGTCCACTTAACACCGGCGGCGGCACATTCCCGGCGGTAGTGGTGCCAAGCAACAACCCCACCAACTATCTTGCCTTCGCACCAGCCAACTTCGGTAGCAGCGGCGCGGCTAATACTGCCGCTCAGAACTGTTTCTATGGAATCAATGGCGTTGCGCAAGGGTGCACAATCGCAAAGTACGATCCGCTACGCGGGGATCCGTTCTTTGAACTCGATATGCGCCTGGCGAAGAACGTCAAGTTCGGGGATCGCATGAACCTGCAATTGGTCGCGCAAGCATTCAACCTGACCAATCGCGCAAACTACGGCAATAACTTTGGCAATAGCACCGCCTCTGTTGCTACGTTTGGTCATCCGGTCGGTTTCATCAACCCATCCAGCACCATCATCCCGCACGCGCTATGGGGGGAACTGGGCGCGCGGTTTACTTTCTAACCGACTCAGACTTCGACCACAGCAGAGGGCTGGTCTTTGCGGGCCAGCCCTCTTTTTTGTGCTGTGGTCGCACGCGGCTTTGAGCTGAGAAGTTGAAATTGGGTAATAGTGCTGCTCTCGCCAATTGTTTTGCGATTGGAATTGGAGGATGCTTGGGCACTGACGAGGAGGTGAACCTAGCGCCTC
>Ga0126381_100005113_pt1 | contig 14377 bp, 24 predicted proteins | sample PanSoiMetPlot_28_FD_96465 | JGI IMG/M metagenome (GOLD analysis project Ga0126381, IMG submission 96465) | Tropical forest soil microbial communities from Panama - MetaG Plot_28 | ecosystem: Environmental > Terrestrial > Soil > Tropical forest > Bulk soil | place: Panama | collected 2016-02-17
GAGCCGGTATACACGCCTTGCTTGTTGAAAGAAGAAGACGACGGTGGGAGAGCAGATGCGAGTCGAGCGAAGAAGAAGCGGACGTCCCTGTCCGCCTGCGGGTGATCGATCAGTCCTTACTGTTGAGGATGTACTTGTCGATGTACCACTCCACGATGCGACGTGCAGTGTCACTGTCAGGTCCAGTCCCCGTCGACAGGCTGCGCGCGAGCGCATGCCGCATAGTGTCTTCACCGGACTCAGCCGGTGCACTCGCCGAAGTGTCGAGCGGGCCAATAGTGATCGGCTCACTCGTCTCCTTGCCGCCTCTGTCCAGAACATGCCGCCCAACCCACGCCAGGAGCTGATACGGCTGCACCTTCAATTGCTTCTGTGCAGCGTCGAACGTCATCTCGCCTGAGATCAGTTTCCTACAAATCTCTTGCTTGAGTTCGGGGTCCCAGGCCTTCCGATCTGTGGAGCTTATTTTTGCCATGAACGGGTCTCATTTGGCTGCCGTCGATGTTGTTGCACGTCCTTTGCAAGCTGGTCCCTGTGACGAGGATCCCCCGGCAGGTTCGGGATCCCAAGTCCATGGGCTGGACGATATTACCCGAATAGCCAGCTACGCGGTAGCGTGCACCGGGGCCCGGTGGAAGCTCACCCCCACCGAAGCCCAGGATCTGCGGCAGGAAGCGGTAATAGCGGCTTTGGCCGCATCCAATAGCTATGACCCCACGCGCAAGGTCCCATGGGAAGCCTGGATCATGCTGCGGCTGCGTGGGCAGCTCATCGACAGCCTGCGCAAGCTGCGTAACGGGGGCATCACAGGTGAGGGGGATGCCTACATCGGTGCACTCGATGGCGTGATCCTGCCGTACTCCCATGAGCGCACGCCGGATGACGAGGAAGCACCCGAGATCGAGCAGGAGTGCCAGCGGCCCCAGCCCGACGAGGCAGCCGCTCACGCCGAAGCGCTGGAGCGCTTAGAGCAGGGCCTGGGGTTCCACGATCGCCGCATCCTGACGCTCTATTACGGCCTGGGAGGCTCCCAAAGCCACACCGTCAGTGAGCTTGCGCACGTCCTGGGCTATTCGCGCAAGCACACGTTCAACTTGCTCCAGCGAGCGCAGCGTCGCGCTCGCGCAATCGCAGAGGGGCGCAAGGCATGACCGGGCTGCCCCCCAGGCACGCGCTTTTCGACGAGCTGGACGCCTTCGACCCTCACTGGAGAAAGAACTATGCAACAACGCGACAAGCCGCGATTGCTGCCGGTGCCTACACCATGCAGCTGTTCACGGATTACTACCAGAACGAGGGGAAGCACAGCCTCGCGGCCACCTCGCACACCGTGCCTGATGTTCTGGGGGCGACGCGGCGTCTCCAGCAGCTCGCTGCTCCGAGATCCCTGCCGTACAGCCTGAAGACGATCGGCGAGATCCAGCCGGCGGAGGATGACGACAGTGTCGATTGAGTGGACGCCTACGGCGCACAGGTCAACGTATGCCCGCCCGTTCACGGGCGAGATCTGGAACGCCTCACCGGAAGATCAGCACTTCTTCCAGGAGAAGTACGAGATCCCTCGCGAGTTCACGACGCACCACATCCGAGTCGAGCCGGACAGCAGCCGCTACGTGCTGCCGATCTGGAGCCCGCACGGTGCGTGTCGAGGACATGTCCTGCGCGTGCCGTGGGAAGGAGCACCGCGGCGCATTCCAACCGGCTACCCGAAGGCTGACACGTACAAGCTGATGGATGCGCCGCTGCAGAGCTTCTACAAGCCGCGAGGGGTGTTGGACTTCAGCCATGTCGATGCGCCGCTCGTCCTGGTCGAAGACCAGCTGAGCGCTATCAAGCTCGCCGCTCACGGCTATCCAGCCGTGGCGATCCTGGGCAAGCCACGCAGCTCGTTGGGCACCTACAGCGGCCTGGATCGTGTCACGGAGATTGCGCGCACCGCGCGCGGTGCCGAGGTGATCGTGGCACTCGATGCCGATGCCACGGAGGACGCGTTCATGTTTGTGCGCAAGTGGCGCAGTGCGTTCAACCGTTGCCGTGTGGCCATCCTTACCGCGGACATCAAAGACACGCCCGCGAAACAGTTTCCTGAAGTCTTGGGGGTCTAGTGCTCGATGCAAAACTTTTGGCAGCGTCAATCGCGGATCGTGAAGCCTACGCCATGCTCGCTCCGCATCTCACGGTGGAAGACTTCACGCCCGCAGGTGGGTTCTGGTGGAACCTCATCCGGGAGTGGTACACGCGCGATCGCCATTGCCGGCGTGTGGATCCTGACGGGCTGGCTACTCTGGGTGATGCCCGTGTGGATGCGAAGCAGCGGGCCACTGTTGTTGGTTATCTTCGCGATCTACCTGAGTCTGTATCTCCTGCGAACTCTGCGCAGATAGGGCTAGAACTCAAACGGCACAACGTGGGGACCGAGCTGGCTGCAGCCATCGCCGCAGGCGATGAGAAGAAGCAGATGCGACTGCTGCCGCAGTTCACCGCTCTTCGAGCGGCTACCAGCCTTGGAGATCTCAAGAAGGGGCGCGTCAAGGTGGAGTGGGCACCTCCGGCCACGGAGCTGCTCCAGTACGTCGGCCAGGAGGCGCGCGTGCCGATGGCCCCCTATCGCCTCAACTCGCGCATCGACGGGGGCCTGCTGCCCGCGACGCACATTGTGCTGTTCGCACGGCCTGACATGGGCAAGAGCACGTTCTCCGTGAACTTCAGTGTGGCCATGGCGATGAAAGAGAACAAGCGAGTGCTCTATGTCAGCAACGAGGACAGCATCAAGAAGCTGAAAACCCGCGCAGTCTGTCGCGTCACCGACACACCGCTGAAGGAAGCCGAGAAGGCATGGGAGGCGACTTGCCAGCGTTTCGCCGACATGGGGGGCGAGGATCGCATCAAGTTCGTACGACTGGATCACGGGTCTCTGGAGGACTTGCCCCCGCTCATTGATGAGACCGAACCGGACATCCTGGTGCTCGATCAGCTCCGCAACATCTGCGGAGCCGAGGGGGAGATGGTCGCTCGCCTCGATGAGAACGGGCAGCGCGTGCGCGAGCTGCTCAACGAATACAACCTGATCGGGCTGTCGATTACGCAAGCGGGTGCGAGCGCCGGGGAGCGCCCGTGGCTGGGGATGGAAGACCTGGACAACTCCAAGACGGGGTTGCCAGGAGCTGCAGATCTGCTGATCGGCATGGGGGCGGATGAGACGCTCAAGCAGCGCAACCAACGCGCCCTGTCGATCTGCAAGAACAAGCTATCGAGTGAACCGAACGCGAAGGAGGGGTTAATCGTGACGGTCAATCTATCGAAGAGTGCGATGCAATGAGCCGATTCACAATCAAACCAGAGGCAGCTGTTCCAATGCTGCAGCAAGTGGCCAAGGCGCGCAGACGTTGGGGCAAGAACGTAAACCCGCCATTCACCCCGTCCCAGATGATGGAGGCGATCGAGCTAGCGGACGACCAGGGCGTGTTCAACCCAAGCGTATCGCCGGAGGAGGCAACCAAGCTGCGCCGCCAGTTGGCGGCCTGTGAGAACCGTGAGAAGGCGAGACGCAAGCGGGAGGGCGAGGAATGATTGACTTCAATCCGCACGAGCACGCACGCGGGACTGATCCAGGCACCTCGAAAGCAGCAGCAGCTGCGGTGGCTGCGACAGCACCGACACTCATGGAGCGCATCCTGGCGATTCTGACGGTATGCGGCCCACTGACTCACTACGAGGCGGCAAGGCGGCTACAGCTCCCAGCCGACAAGGTTCACAAGCGCTTCTCCGACCTCAAGAACAAGGGGCTGATCGAGCCCACCGGCTTGACGCGCCCAGGTCTGAGCGGTCGTGCGCAGACGGTGTGGGCCGTACGTGGATGACCTCGACCTGTACATCTGGGAGCCCTACGACGTGACGTGCGCTCGTTGCGGCGTCACGTTGTCCTGCATGGATGCCGTAGCTGAGGAGGGTGACGAGTGGGAGTGCTACGGGTGTTGGAAGCGCTGTAACGAGCAAGAGCGGAAGGAGGCGAACAGGTAGGTGAACAGGGTGAGATTCCCGTCGATAAAGCCGGTATGGACGCCCCGAAATCTCTCCCCTGGTTCATCGAGACACCCGACCCGCGGGTGTATCTAACCGACAACTACATCGTTGTCGACTTCGAGACGGACACCTCCGCAGGCCCGATGTACTTCGGGCACGCGAGGCACCCGGAGAACCAGCTGCTGCTGACGTGCTGGAAGTTCGGCAAGGGGCACCCGCAGCACTACTCGTACCCACTGACGTATCGCAAGTGGGGGAATGAGCTGGAGCAGGAAGCGCTGCTGCGAGGCATCGAGCAGGCTGACTACGTTGTCGCCCACAACGCGAAGTACGAGCTGGGCTGGTTCAAGCGGATGGGAGTGGATCTCCGGGATGTCCTGGTGTTCGACACCAAGCTCGCGGAGTACGTGCTGTTGGGGAATCTTGCGGCGGGCAGCACGGAGTTGGGAGTGCCGCCGCACTCCACGAGCCTGGATATGTGCTGCAGGCGGCGCGGCCTGCCGGTAAAGGATCCAGTCGTGGACGTGATGATCGCGAACGGGATCAACCCCGTTCGCATACCGCGCCCGTGGCTGCAGGGGCGGTGCGAGCAGGATGTGAGGACGACGGAAGCCGTCTTCCTGGATCAACGGAAGGATCTGCATCGACGTGGACTGATTGGCGTCCAGTACACGCGTTGCTTGCTCACACCGCTCCTGGCGGAGATCGAGATGGAGGGGATGGCTGTCGACCCGGCGATGGTGCTCGCCGAGTACGACAGCTACAGCTCGAAGCTCCAGGGGCTGCAGACGTTGATGGATCAGCTGACCGGCGGGATCAACGTGCGCTCGGTCCCGCAGATGGCCCACTTCGTCTATGGCAAGCAGGGCCTGGGCTTCGCCGAGCTGACCAATCGCCGCGGGGAGCCGCTGCGGAACGCGCCGACGAAGCAGTTCCCGGATGGTGCGCCGAAGACTGACAACGACACGCTCGACAAGCTCGAAGCCACCACCGATCGCCAGCGGGACTTCCTCGCGCTCCGTAAGGAGCTGGGGAAAGTGCAGGCGATGCTGTCCAAAAACCTCGAGTTCTACCGCTCCGTGGCGCAGTGGTACGGCGGGGTGTTCTACGGCGAGATCAATCAGACCAGGACGGCCACGCACCGCACCGCGAGCAGCGGTGTGCCGCTGCTGATCGAAGGTGAAGAGCGGCGGGTGCAGTTCCAGAACCAGCCGCGGGCGCTGAAGAAAATCATCAAGCCGAAGCGCGCCGGCTTCCTGTTTGCGGAGCCGGATGGCTCGCAGATCGAGTTCCGTGTCGCCGGAGAGCTCGGCCAGGACGCGCAGGCGATCAAGGACATCACCAACCCTGACTTTGACGCTCACACGCAGACAGCGTCTGTCATCTACGCCGTCACCCAGGAAGCGGTGAAGGCGGAGAAGGTCGAGGCGCAGGCAGCAGGGCGTGATGACTGGCGCACGCTTGCGAAGCCTGACACGTTCAAGCCGCTCTACGGCGGCAAGCACGGCACGCCAGAGCAGGTGCGCTACTACAAGTGGTTCCGGCAGCACTACGCCGGCATCGCGAAGACTCAGGCCGGCTGGGTCAACGAGGTGGCCGAGACCAAGCAGCTGCGCACGCCGTGGGGGCTGATCTACTACTTCCCGACAGCCAAGCGTGACGCCCGCGGCAACGTGAACGTGGAGACCAACGTCTCCAACTACCCGGTCCAGGCACTCGCCACGGCCGAGATCATTCCGATCGCCGCAGTCTACCTGTGGCACCGGCTGCGAGCCGCTGGGCTCGCCGACAAGGTTTTCATCGTGAACATGGTGCACGACTCGGTGCCTTCCGAGGTGCATCCCGATGCCGTCGAGGAGTTCACGCAGCTCGTCAAGCGCTGCTTCACCCTCGATGTCTACGAATACCTCAGTGAGGTGTACGGCTTCCAGTTCGACAGAGTGCCACTGGGAGTTGGAATCAAGATCGGCGACCGCTGGGGAGCCGGAAAAGAACAGGCATTCGACATCTACCGGGACGGACGAGAGGTCAAGCGTAAGTGAAAGCATTCGCTGAATACCAGAACGTGTTGCAGCTGAACGTGCAGCTCAACCAGGAGGAGGTCAATCGTCTGTACGGCTTGCTGCTGAACGCAGCATCCCCCAGCGACGAGGTGTTGATGCAGATCGAGCGTGGGCTCGCTGCCCACACCGACGACATCGTCTTTTACGAGTACGACTCCGAGTCGGATTTCTTTGTGCCCTCCGGGCGCACGATCTCCGAGTTCGAGCCGGGTGAGAGCAGCGACGAGGAGGGCACGCTGTGAAGTTTGAGGGCGAGGTCAAGGTACTGAACTCGAAGACCGTGCAGGGCCGCAGGGGCCCGACATCGGTGTGGTCGATGAAGGTGGAGAAACCGGATGGCGCAGAGAGTCCGTGGTTCACGGTCAAGTTCGGCGCGAAGCCGGACTTCGACAAAGGTGATTACGTCCGCTTCACGGCGACCGAGAACGATCGCGGCTACTGGAACGTCGACGACCAGGGCAAAGCGATCGAGAAGGTAGAGCGTCCGCGAGCTGCAGCAGCCGCTGTGAGCGGCGGTGCGAGTGGCGAGGGCACTGCTGATCGCCAGCAGTCCATAGTCCTGCAGCACTCCCAGGAGATGGCGGTCCGCACCGTCGACACGCTGCTGCGTGAGAAGGCACTGCCTGTGACCGGCGCGCAGACCAAGGCGGGGGAGGCCAAGCGCTACCAGGAAATCGTGCTCGCGGTGCGCAAGCTCACCGTGCTGTTCTACTTCGACGCCATCACCGCACGACTGCTCGACAACGTGGAGGACGAGGGCGTGATCGACACCGCGCCGGATGGCGCGCTGCCCGAGACAGCCGATGCAGGGGCACCGGATGGCTACTGAGCCGAAGGTCGTCTGGGACAAGACCCCGCGCTACGCCGTGGTGCTGCAGACCCTGTCAGGTCCGCCTGACACGATCGAGGAGTTCCGCAAGGTGTTTGTCGTGTGGGACAAGCAGTACGGCGTGGCCTTCGGTTACTGCAACCACTTCGGCACGGCGATCGGACAGGCCATGGAGGCCCAGATCCGACACGCCAACGCGATGGAGATCGCGGACGCCCAGGAGGCACGGGGATGGGCACCTCCTGGTGACGACAAGCCGACGTTTCCCAACATCAACTGATGATGCGGTTCCGCAAAGGTGAGCTGGCGCTCGTGCGAAAGGACTCGCACGTTCGCCCCGAGCTACGCGGAAGGATTGTCGAAGTGTTGAACGGCCCCGGCGAGCAGACAGCTGGGGGCCGCTCGATCTGGGGGTATCGCGTGAGGTATGCGAAGGACGACTACACACAGGATTACGTGTGCAAGGCCGAGCTGCTTATCCCGCTGCCCCCACCGGGGGATCCACAACGCGACGACGAGGACTACGACGGGGAGTGGGTGGCACCGTGACTGCACTGTTGGTTGACGGGGATCCGATCGTGTACCGCTGTGGGTTCGCCGCGCAGCGCACTGTCGTCCACGATATCGTGGAGGATGAGCACGGCGGCATCCATCCGATGCGCTTCGAGGGCAGAGCTGCTCGAAGGAAGTACTACCAGGAGCACCCGGAGGAGCAGAGCTGCGGAGGGGATGCGGTCGAGGAGGAAGTGATCGCGGAGCCGGTGGCGTTTGCTCTGCAGACCGTGAAGCAATCGCTGGGGCTGCTCGCAGTACACGGCACGCCGCAGATCTACCTGACCGGTAGCGGCAACTACCGCCAGGAGCTGGCCAAGCTCGCGCCCTACAAGGGCAACCGTGATCCGTCCTCGCGGCCGGTTCACTACCAAGCCATCCGTGACTATCTGGTCGAGCACCACGGAGCTGTCGTGGTGGACGGTCGTGAGGCGGATGACGAGGTCAGCATCCAGGCGCGGCAACGGCACCCGCACGACTACGTCATCGCGTCCATCGACAAGGACCTGGATCAGATCTCTGGCCTGCACTACGACTACATGCGTCACGTCAAGTACGACGTGAGTGCAGAGGACGCGCAGCGTTGGTTCTGGATCCAGTGCCTGTCGGGAGACCCCGGCGACAACGTACCCGGCTGCCATCGTGTTGGTCCGGTGCGCGCGGCGAAGCTAATCGATTACTTCCTGGAGGAGGGGGCAACCGCAGAGACGATCTGGCCGGCGATCGTGAACGTGTACTTCGAGAGTCAAGGTCGGCCGGACTGCCCGTACGCAGGGCTGGGTGCGGACGAGGTCGCGTTAGAGACAGCGCAGTTGGTCTACATACAGAGAAAGCCGGGGGAGCTGTGGATGCCACCCGGCACACCATTCGGGAGGGTCGCGTTCGATGAGTACTGAAAAGACGTTCAACGACCTCATGGAGGCATACGAGATCGGATGCCCACACGGGGAGATCGCACGCCTAGAGCACTGGGCTGGGGACGATCTCGCGCGGTTAGAGACGCTGGTCAACGCGGAGCTACAGCGACGTGTCGATGCGTTCACGAGTTGAGGGAAGGCGCGTTGGCACCAAACGACGCGACATGCGCTGGGAGACCCCTGATGGTCAACTCTGGGACAGCAAATTCGAGTTTGAAGTATTCAGAGGGCTTCAGGGGGCGGGACTTCCCGTGCGCAGGACCGGACCAGAAGACAGTCTTGTTTACACGCACCCCGTTAGAAACGGTCGTTGCCTTCAATGCGGAGCTGGCGAACTGGTTACAGAGCACACGTACACACCGGACCTACATGTTGATCTTGAGGCCGGAGCAGGGCTGGCCCTGGACGCACAGGGGTACTTTGTTGAGTGCAAGGGATACATACGGGCCGATGGGCGTTCACTTCTCCGTAGTGTACGCCGGTCACTCCCGGATGTGCCTCTGCGCATGGTCGTGCAACGCGACTATCGAGTCACAAGAAAGCTCACCGTTACTGAGTGGGCCCGCAAGTTCCTGAAGATTCCAACAGCGATCTTTGACGGGGGACCTCCGAAGTGGGTGATGCCGTGAGCACCGACCCGTATGGGACGAGGCGCATCGAGCTGATGGTGCGCGACTGGGTGGCATCGAGCGCGTGCGACCTGGAGCACGTCCATCCTGACAACCTGAAGACCTACGTTCACTACCTGATGGAGAACTTGGCACACATCATCAGCATGAAGCTGCGGATGCCGTGCCTGGAGCTGCAGAAGGATGAGGTCGTCGCCGACTGGCCCGCGACGTGGTGGGACCACCTGAAGTGCCGCCTGGGGCTCAAGTACGAAGTGACGCAGCTGCGCTGCTCCGAGGTGTTGGCCATCCCGGAGATCCCGGTGGGCCTGGAGCGCTACAAGGTGTTCCACGTCGCTGACTTCCGGCGGGTGACACCGAGCGACGAGGTGGCGGATGAATTCTAAGCAGGCCAAGCGGCTCCGCCGCCATACCAACAAAGCGCTGCGCGTGGCACTCGACAACCCGGCGATCACGGTCCGCGATCGTGAGTACGAGCGGTTCCTGGTGCCGAGTCAGCGCTACAACGTGACGGTGACAGAGAGCGGGGAGAAGACGGTTAAGAAGGACACAGCCATACACATACGGCTGAAGCAAGGATGCGCGCGTGAGGTCTACAAGAGGGTGAAGCGACGTGTACGTGCCAATCGGAAAGATGCCGGAGTCCGGTTTCTACAGCAGCTTCGAGACATTGAGCGCAGCCGACGCGCGGCAGCAGCTGCTGGAGGCGTGGAGCACGCCTGAGCAGCGGGTGTGGAACGCCGCGACGGTGCAGTGCCCCACCTGTAAGGGGTGGGGCTATCGGATTCAACGCAAGGGTCGAGAGATCATTCGGGAGAACTGTGGATGTCCAACATGCCTGGGAGTGGGGAAGCTTCTTCGTTCGCTGACGACTACAGCAGAAGGCATGGCCTCGTGATGGGCAGTGGCGTCGCGAGCGGCATCGCGCTAACGGTCGGGCCGACGATCGCCGACACGCTGGTCGCCAACACGCTCGCCGCGCGCGGGCACCGCTACGGCTCGTTCAAGGAGACAGCGGCCGTCTCGCAGAACCTGAAGCGGGTGATGGCACTCAGCAAGAACTGGGACGAGATGCCCGATGAGATGCGCTACGCGCTGGACATGATCGCCGTGAAGATCGGCCGCATCTTGAACGGCGATCCGTTCCACAAGGACAGCTGGCACGACATCAGCGGCTACGCGCAGCTCGTCGAGCGGGAGCTGCCGAGTGAGTAGACGACATCTCATCATCCCCGACACCCAGGTCCGCCCTGGTGTCCCCACCCATCACATCGACTGGGCCGCGGCGGCAATAGTTGAGTACCTGCCCGATGTGATCATCCACCTGGGAGATCACTGGGACATGCCGAGTCTCAACCGGCATGAAAACCCAGGAAGCATCCACCTGGAGGGGGCCCGGATCCAGGAAGACATCCAGGTGGGCAACGAGGCGCTTGAGCGCCTCGATGTCCCCGTTCGTCAGGAGATCGAACGCCGTGCGAAGGGCCATCGCAAACGGTGGAACCCCGTCAGGAAGATCCTCCGTGGCAATCATGAGCAGCGCGTGCCGAAGGCGGTAGCGGAAGAGCCGAAGCTGGAGGGCATTCTGAGTGAGGACATGTTCTACACGCCGGCTGGTTGGCACGTTCACCCCTTCCTGGAAATAGTGGAAATCGACGGAATAGCATACTCGCACTATTTTTCGATGGTTCATAGCGGGAGAGCTATTGGCGGCAGCATCGACAACCGGCTGAACAAGATCGGGCAGAGCTTCGTCCAGGGCCACCAGCAGGGACTCCTCTACGGGTTGCGGCAGTATCCGGGGAACGCGCGCCGCCACGGACTGGTGGCGGGCAGCTTCTACCTGCACGACGAGCACTACAGGGACGTGCAGAGCAACGGTGAGTGGCGGGGCCTCGTGGTGCTGAACGAGGTTGCAGACGGCTCGTATGACGTCATGCCGCTATCGATGCAGTACCTCGCGAGGAAGTACGGATGATCATCACCGAGGGCAACGAGATCCAGGACAGCCAGATCATCCAGAACACCAAGGTCGAGCACGGCAGCAGCGGGATGATCCGCATGGTGTACCCCGGCGCAGACGGGGACACGCTCATCAACAGCGAGTGGTTCAACGAGCAGGAGAAACGGAGGGCGCTACTCCCGTGGCTGGCCGCAGTGAGACAGGCCCTGGTGAGCCAGGGCGAGGAGAAGGAAGCAGTACGGCGGGCGACCGTCCGCGCTGCCCGAAGTGCGGCGCGAAGTGCATTGGCACCCAGCGTCCCCTCCTTCTCGGAGATACCGACGAGTTCAAGTTCAACTGTCGCTGTCGACCCGCTGGAGTTCGTGCGCGGGGAGCTGCTGCGGGCCAAGGAGGCCCGCGATCGGCTGATGGGCGAGGTGGAGCGCCGGAGCCACGAGCTGATGGGAGCACAGTCCACGCTGCAGAAGTGGCAGCAGGTGGCGGACAGCCTGGGGATCCAGCTCGATGCAGGTGTACAAAATTCTTCCTCTGTCGATAGTCCCGGTATAGGGGATGAGGAATGAGCGCCAAGGTTGCACTGGCCGAGGCGCTCGGCTTCATCGTGCTGTTGCCGGCGTGTTTGTTTCATCGATGGACGTCGCCACCGACGTACCCCTCGATCAAGCCGGTGTTATATCCAGGCGAGCAGCCGTCACGGCCGCTGGTGGATGAGTGGAAGTGGGAGTGGCTGAACGAGTGGTACGCGAACAGCGAGGACGGAGTGAGTGGCCAGCAAGCGTGGGTGTGGATTCCAAATCCAGATCTGCCGGGGCATCTCATCCTGGTGCCGTACGCCTCGACGTTCCCTCGATGGGTGCCGGAGTGGGCTATTGCGTACGCCTGGAGCGCGTGGCGCAACGGGGCGAACAACCTGAAGCGACCCGTCGAGCAGCCGGCTCCCCTCAATATCCCGTGGCACAGACCGTGAAATAGTTCGTAGCTATCACTCCAGATATTCGGCCCCCTATTGGGGGCCTTTTTTTCGCAGAGGGCTCGTATGTCGTTGATGATGAAAGATTATATGACCGTCCGTGAGGCCGCCGAGTACGCCTGCATCTCGTACACGCAATGGCGTCGCGTGGTACAGCCCTTCTTCCCCCCAGGTGAGTTTGCTGGCAAACTCCTCTACAGGCGGTGCGACGTGCAGCGCTACATAGAGGAAACAATAAAATGGCGACCAACACCGACCAGCTCTGTGGAAAGTTCCCCCGCGGGAAGTCCTGGTATCTCGACTGGGGCACCGGCCCTGATCGATGCCGACCATCGCTTGGCCCGGTATCAGAGCAGGAGGCTGAGACGGCTAGAGTCAAGAAGGAGTTAGAACTGCGGACGGGGCAGCGTAGCAAGGTTCTCTCTCGCGCTCCGCTGTTTGATGACTTCCTCGTCGAGTACCTCAAGTGGCATTCGCTCATGTTCCCCGACAGTCACGGGCGTGTCGCACAGATCTGCCGCGACGCGTTCGATGACTTCCGCGGCAAGCCCCTCAACGCGATCACCAAGCAGGACATCGAGCTGTGGGTCGCGAAGCGTCAGACACGCATCGGCGAGAACCGTCACGGCAAGCTGGCCAAGATGTCAGGTGGCACCGCTTCCAAGGAGTACCGCACGCTCTCGGCGGTCCTCAACCGCGCAATCCTCTGGGGCAAGGGGATCACGGAGTCTCCGTGCAAGAACGTCGCCAAGCCCAAGAGCCTGACGTCCGTCCCCATCCACTGGTATGAGGACAACGAGCTGGCGAAGCTCTTCAAGGACTCCAAGTACGCCGCCATCTGGCGGCTGATGGCCAACACCGGCATGCGCCGGGGCGAGGCCCAGCACCTCAAGTGGACCAACGTCAAGAAGGACGTCGTCCAGATCATCTCCGAGGCGATCGCGCGCACCAAGTCCGGTCATATGCGCGAGGTGCCGCTCTCGCAGGGTGCCAAGGAGGCGTTGGCGGAGCTGAAGGCTATGGCAAAGGACAAGCTCAAGTCACAGCAGGAGCGCCGCGCTAAGGGCCTCAAGGCACCGGAGGTGGACGAGGATGACTTGGAGTATGTTCTGCCCCGGATGACGCCTCAAAGCCTCTCTCGTGCCTTCCTGTTGGATTGTGAGCGGCTGGGCCTGAAGGGCTCACTCCACAGCCTGCGGCACACCTACGGCGCGCATATGGCGATGAAGTTGGTCACCCTGCCGCCGGCCAAGCTGCAGCAGCTGATGGGCCACGCGAGTCTCAAGACGACCGAGATCTACATCAACCTGCGATCGAGCTTCATGCGCGAGGAAGTCGCCAAGGTGAGTCTATGAAACCCGAGCATCCGCTCAACTTCCTCTTCACCCTCAACGAGCAGGGGGAGCCCGTCAGGGCTTCCTCTGTCGTGGAGTGGGGCAAGTGGTACGAGGACTTCGCGCACCGGCAGCTGGCCAAGGATCAGGTCGAGGACCGACTCATCTCCACCGTCTTCCTGGGCATCGCCACAAATTGGGGCGGCAAGCCGCTGCTCTTCGAGACCATGGTCTTTGACCAGGACGGCAAGCCCGTCGAGCAGCAGCGCTATGCAACACGCGATGAGGCACTCCGTGGCCATCGCGATGTCGTGTCTAGGCTACGCAAGACCCATTGAAACGTTTCCACACACTGCGCTATACCTATAGCGCTCTCACAACACGGAGGGGGGTAACCCCGCTATGACCACTAAATCGGAACGGAAAGAGAAGCACTGCGCGATGGAGGGGTGTGACAACACTCACTTTCGCGACGGTCCCTACTGCTACTTGTGCGACCGCAACATCGACTTCTGGGCCAAGCGCTCAGCGGCGGCGCTGCATCGCCGCCACACGGACCTGTCTCGTTGGAACGGACGGATCGATCTGCTGCTCGCGCGGGAGTCCTCCAAAGTCGTTCCGATCCGGCACGCGGCACGCAAACGTGCCTAGCGTGAGCTGAGCGTGTCAGAATGCAAAGGCCGCCAACTAGGGCGGCCTTTGTGTTTGAGGAGATCGAAATGGCCGACACCAAGAAGCGCTACACGCCTGCTGAGAAGGCACGCATCTTGAAGTTCTTGAGTACGCACACCAACGCGGAGACGCAGGAGAAGTACGGCGTATCGAGCTACACGCTCTGGTACTGGCAGCAGCCGGGTGGCCACGCGGGGATTGCCAAGAAGAGGGGGAAGAAGGCGAACGGCGCGGATACCAGTAACTTACCGGCAGGGGGCAAGCCGGGCCGCCCGCCGATGGGCCCGATGATGGAGGCCGCTATTCACCTGCAGCGCTGGGCCAAGGCACGCATGGAGCACATCCGTGCCGGGGGCGATCCGCAGAAGTACGACCTGGACGCGGAGCTGGCACTGCGGGCGCTGGAGCAAGCGAAGAAGAAATGA
>Ga0126381_100005114_pt1 | contig 14375 bp, 12 predicted proteins | sample PanSoiMetPlot_28_FD_96465 | JGI IMG/M metagenome (GOLD analysis project Ga0126381, IMG submission 96465) | Tropical forest soil microbial communities from Panama - MetaG Plot_28 | ecosystem: Environmental > Terrestrial > Soil > Tropical forest > Bulk soil | place: Panama | collected 2016-02-17
CGGCCCGGAAGGCCTGTTAGCGATGCGCTCTCTGCGGGCGAACCCTGCCCGCACATCTGTATTGACCGCCGCTCTTGCAACAGCAGTAGCGATGACCGCGAGCGTGGGAATCATGGTTGGGAGCTTTCGTGAGACCGTATCGGTTTGGGTAAACAACCAATTGCAGGCCGATTTCTATTTGCGACCCGCAGCAGCTGGCGCCCCCGATCGCCATCCGACTATGGATCCCGCCATTGCAAATCGAATCGAACGTTTACCCGGCGTTGCCGGAGTCGATCGGTTCCGTGCTTACCGGATTACGTACCAAGGCTTGCCTGCTACTCTTGCCGGCGGCGAAACGAGCAAAATCAAAAATTTGAAGACGACACGATTCCTGCCGGGCGAAGACCGCCAGCAGATTCTTTCGAAACTTCCTACCGGCGACTATGCGGTGGTGAGCGAGCCCTTCGCAATTAAGCACGACATACATCCCGGCAGCACTCTCCGGATCCCACTCGCTGGCGCCACACGGCGTTTCGAGGTTCTCGGCATTTATTACGACTATGGGAGCGAAAGCGGCTATATCGTGCTTGACCGGCGCACTCTGCTAAAGTATCTCCCGGACCGCGCAGAATCAAATTTGGCCGTCTATCTCCGGCCCGGGAGCAATCCTGATACCGTCCGTCACGGAATTGATGAGGTTATCGGCGGACGCGCAGTGACGGTCTCTCCGAACTCTACTTTGCGGTGCGGAGCTCTCCAGGTGTTCGATCGAACCTTTCGCATTACGTATACTCTAGAAGCCGTTGCCGTAATTGTGGCGGTGATGGGTATCGCAGGAGCTCTTCTTGCTCTGGCGATCGATCGTAGGCGCGACTTTGCGGTCCTGCGATTCCTGGGTGCCGCGCAGCCGCAGGTGCGGAGAATCGTTCTCTGCGAAGCAGGCTTGCTTGGGCTACTGGCGAACGGGATCGGTCTCATTCTGGGCGTGGCCCTTTCACTAATCCTGATCTTTGTCGTGAATAAGCAGTCTTTCGGTTGGACCATTCAGTTTCACTGGCCCGTGGCATTGCTGATTGCGGTTCTGAGCTGCATCTATGCGGCTACTGTCCTGGCGGGCCTCTATCCCGCTCGAGTTGTTACCCGAATGAGTCCAATTGAGGCCATTCATGAGGAGTAAAACAGTCCTTGCGCTGCTTTCGGCCGTATTAATTGTTCGAGCACAGGAATGGCAAACAGCGCTGCCTGGCTATCGCTACGAATTCCCGCGCGACCATTTCAATCACGAGCATTACCAGACTGAGTGGTGGTACTACACGGGAAATCTGCACGGCAGCGATGGTCACCGTTACGGCTTCGAGCTAACATTTTTCCGGCAGGCCGCTCAGTTGACAGAGCATGGTGCTGCTGCGGAAAGCACCGTATGGCGACGGGATCAGCTCTATCTGGCACACCTGGCGCTGAGCGATATCGATAGGGGGACCTTCTATCACACTGAGCGGCTGAACCGTGCCGGCCCGGGTCTTGCAGGAATCAGCCTCAAAGAGAAGCGGTACTGGAACGGGAACTGGCAGGTTCGCTGGATGCCGCTCACCACGGGTACTCAGCAGTTGCAAGCCGTTTGCGATAGATTCACCCTTGTGCTCGAGTTGAAACCGGAAAAAGCTGCCGTCATTCACGGGAAAGAAGGCCTTACCCGAAAAGGCCCAGCCGCCTGGCAGGCTTCACACTACATCTCGTTCACACGCCTTGCCGCAGGAGGCCATCTTGATCGAAGCGGAGATTCGGTCACAGTAGCCGGCCTCGCGTGGATGGACCACGAATTTTTTAGCGAGCCTGCGAACAACGGGACTTGGCGCTGGGATTGGTTCGCGATTCAACTCGATAGCGATGAAGAGCTCATGCTTTACAGGCTCAGGGATGCGTCGGGCGTTCCGACGTCTTATTCGTCAGGTACGTACGTTGATACACAGGGGAAGACAAGCTTCCTGCGCGCAACAGACTTTTCTCTGGTTCCTGGCGAAACTTGGCGGAGCCAGAATTCAGGCGCCCGCTATCCCATCGCCTGGACTATCTCCGTGCCATCGCTCGGACTCCGGCTGTCGGAACAGACAGCGATGAAGGATCAGGAATTATTTACAACGGGCAGTATCTCTCCGGTTTATTGGGAGGGTGCGGTCAGCTACGAGGGCCAGATGCGCGGGCACAATGTGAAGGGCGTGGGATATCTGGAAATGACGGGATACGACAAAGCCGCTCGATGAACATGCGATGCCTACAAGTGAAGCTCTGTTACTGCCTCGCTCGTTCCCATTGGTTTCAACGCACGCATGTATCCGGACAGAAGCGTTGTTAACAAACAGCATGCGACCACTACACCCAGCGCGTAGCGCAATGTGAAGAGCTGGGATGCGAAGCCGATGGCGGGCGGACCCACGATGAATCCGAGGTATCCGATCCCGGTTACTGTGGCAATGCCTGCACCAGGGCTGACCGCTTCCACCCGACCGCCCGAACCGAACACCAGCGGAATGATCACCGAGAAGCCCGCTCCAGCCGCTGCGAAACCCGGCAACGCCCAACCCGGCGCATGCATGCTTAGAGCCCACATGAGGCCCAATGCCGCCACCAGGCTGCCGTCGCGCACGGTTCGCATGGGACCCAGACGCGCGGTGATCAAATCCCCCAAAAACCGAAAGAGCGCCATGGCGGCTGAAAACACGGCATATCCTGCCGCGGCCGTTCCAGCATCGGCGTTCAGGATCTGCTTCAGGTAAAGGGCCGTCCAATCGGCCATTGCGCCCTCCGCAAGCAGAATGCAAAATCCGATTGCGCTCAGTGCCAACAACACTCGTGGAATTTGGGTAATCGGCAGGCGGTGTTCGCCGGCCTCTTCGTGGGCGCGCGAGTTAAGCAAGAGCCGGGCAATAAGGAGCACGGCCGCCGCATTAATTGCAGCACTCACACCAAAATGCGGCAACGGGGCTATACCTCGCCGCGCGATGAAGCCTCCGATTCCCGCTCCCACCATTCCTCCGAGACTGAACATGCCATGAAAACGCGACATGGTGGGCATTCCCAGCCCCTTCTCTACTTCCACACCCTGAGCGTTCATTGAGACATCCATCGCAGCGGCGGCTGCCCCGAATACCAGCAGCGCTACCGCCAGGCTGAGCGCGTTAGAGGCGAATGCGGGTAGGATAACGGAACAGCAGAATACTAAGCTGGCGGTTATGCTGGTCTTCTTACTGCCGAAACGGCCAATGAGCCAGCCCGCGACGGGTATGGTGCACACGGCTCCAACCGCCATGCCGAGCAAGGCGAGGCCGAGTACCGCATCGTTCAGGCGGAGGGCAGCTTTTACTGCTGGTATTCTTGAAATCCACGTTGAGACCACCAGTCCGTGAATAAGGAACAGCACGACGGTTCCCCACCAGGCCGCGCGCAAACGGCGGCGCATATCGGGACCAGAGAGTGTCACTTCCCTATGCAAAACGTGGAGAAGATCCGATTCAAAATGTCATCGGCCGTGGTTGCGCCGGTTATGGCGTCGATTGGTCTGAGAGCGGCATACAGATCAAGGAGCAGCATCTCGTGCGGAATTTGAAACTCAACGGCGCGCTCGGTGTGTTCAAGTGCTTCAACGCTTTCACGCAGTAGAGCTTCATGACGGATGCTCGTGATGGCGCCGCTTTCGGGCGCGCTCATTCCTTCAGGCGTCAGGCGATGCAAAATCTCATGCCTTAGCTCGCCAATGCCTTCCCCAGTCAGCGCTGAAACGCGCAACAGACCATTAATAGGTGTGCGAGCTATGTCGCTCTTGTTTCCGACGACAAGCGGTTTGCGCTCCGCGAGCCTCTCGATCAGCATGTGATCTTCCTCGATGTCGGCCGAGAGGTCGATGACCACCAGGGTCAGATCAGCGTCGGCCATGGCCTGATAACTTCGCTCGATCCCGAGACTTTCCACTTTGTCCTGGCCATCGCGGATGCCGGCCGTGTCTACGAGCCGTACCGGAATACCTGCAATCGATGTCGTTTCCGATACAAGGTCGCGCGTAGTGCCCGGAATTTCGGTGACAATCGCGCGGTCCTCTTCGAGCAGCCGGTTGAACAGGCTGCTCTTCCCGACGTTTGGCCGGCCGACAATAGCAAGCGTGAAGCCTTGATATACCAGCTTTCCGTGTACAAAGCTGGCAGCCAAGTTTTGCATGCCCTCCTGGATCGGGCGCAACCTGCGCAGGATCTCACCGTCCGGAGCAACGCTCACGTCATCGTCTGCAAAGTCAATCCCGGCCTCCAGCAGCGCGATCAATTCCAGCAGTTGTTCTTTAATAGGGCGTATGCGGCGCGATACGGCACCCTCTATCTGTTGAGCTGCCACGCGCGCCTGGTAAAGAGTGGTGGCATCGATCAGGTCGCGAACCGCCTCTGCCTGGGTCAGATCGATGCGGCCGTTCACATACGCACGCAGAGTGAACTCGCCCGGTTCGGCGATGCGCGCGCGTTCCTGAACGGCTCGCTCCACGCAGAGCCGCAAGACAACCGGTGCTCCGTGGCAGGATATTTCGACAACGTCTTCAGCCGTGTAGGACTTGGGCGCCGCGAAATACGAAACGATCACCTGATCTACGGGAGCGCTTTCGGTGTCCGTGAGTATGCCCATCTGGCTTGCCCAACTTCGCCAGGTTGGAGACTGCGGGAATCGAATGATCCTTTCGGCAATTTCACGGCTTCGATCCCCCGACAAGCGAACTACACCCAGCCCTCCGCGGCCCATAGGTGTAGAGATGGCGACAATTGTGTCGCGCGGATTCATTCAAAGAAATCAGCGAGGGCCACGATCGCGACCGCCACCACGAGGACGATTTCTGCCACGCGGGCGTCCTTCGCGATTGCCGCCGTTACCTCGCCGAGGCCCATCGCCTGAACGAAAGCCATTTCCACGGTCGCCATGATGCGGTCCGCGATGCGGCATCGGCGGTGCAGGCGGTGTGGGCATATCGGCCGGAATGATTACTACGGCCCGTCCGGGGCCGACGCCTACGCTCTCGCTGCGCAGTTCCTTTTCATCGCGCAGGGCAAGATGGATAACACGCCGTTCCCGGCTTGTCATCGGGTTGAAGTGGAAGGGAACACGCGTGCGCTTCACCTTGTCAGCAGCCGCCATTGCGCTCATGCGCAATTCTTCAACACGCAGCAGCCTGTAGTCGTTTGCGTCGAAGGAAATCAGCGAGTGATCCTCGGCCGGCAACCGCAGAGCCTCCATCGAAAGGTGCTCCAATGCTAACAATAGCTCCGCACGATTTGCCAGAAGCAGCTCTACATCGACGCCGGAGAAGACAACCGTAACTTCCGGATTCTCGACTTCCGGGTGAGGATTTTCAGGTGCGCGAAGCTCGAAGGAGACCTCAAATCCAGCTTGTTGAAGGACGGGAGTAAGGAATTGCTCCAGCCTCGGCCGCAGCGAATCGATCGAATATTTCATGCGGTCTACTTCTTCACCGTCCTCTTCACAGGCGCCTTTGATGGTGGAGCCGGTGGAGGCGCTGGCGTAGGCATAAACCTGTTGATAATGAGCTGCTGGGCGATTCCCACAAGATTGCTGGTCAACCAATATAGTACAAGCCCGGCGGACGCAAAGTAGAACATGAACCCGAACATGAGCGGCATAAACATCATCATGCGCTGCTGGTTCGGATCGACACCCGCTGCAGGCGTCAATTTTTGCGAGTAGAACTGCGTTGCAATCAGGATGATGGGGAGCAGGTGAATGGGCAACGATTCGGCGGAGGACAGATCCGGAACCCACAGCCAAGGCGCATGCCGCAGTTCGATGGCGATGCTCAGAACCCGGTAGAACGCATAGAAAAACGGAATTTGCACCAGCATTGGAAGGCAACCGCCCACGGGATTCACGCCCTCGCGCTTATAAAGCGCCATGACTTCCTGGTTCTGTTCTGCCTTGCGCGGGTCACGCATGCCAATGCCCTTGTATTTTGCGTTGATCGCCTGGATCTGTGGCTGTAGCTTTTGCATCTTGCGCGCTGACTTCAAGCTCGTGAGGCGGAAAGGAAACAACGCCAGGTTGATGATCAGCGTGACCAGCATGATGGCCCATCCGTAATTGCCGGTCCAATGATCTTTCACCCAGTTCAGCCATAGGAACAACGGCTTCGCGATTACGCCGAAAAAGCCCCAATCGATGAGCTGTGCGAGCTTCGGATTCACTTGTTTCAGGACATCAATATCCTTGGGACCTACAAATAGCGACAATTCGTTCTGTGTGCCGGTGGAGAGTCCGGCGCCGACATACGGCACAGGCTTCTCTTCATTCGGCGGTTTTATGTCGTCGGAATACGTTCGTACCTCGAGAGACAGTGAGTCTGCCGGGAGCGCTACCGCAGCAAAGAAGCTGTCTTCAAGGCCTCCGAAGGTGTAATTACCAGTGTCGGTAACCGGGCCGTTCTTCGCATCCTTGGCACTTTTGGCAACCAGTTTTGCCGCAGTTGTGTCATAGCGAACGGTGCGCTGAGTCGCGGCGGCGTTTCGGACTTTCTGGTCGCCAAAACCACCCCGCCACATCAAAAGCGCGGGCACCGGAGTTCCATTTTGCAGGACGACCGATTTAATGTTGGTGAGGTAACTGTTCTTCTCGAATCTGAAGGACTTACGGATAGTTGTCTGGCCGTCCGAGTACTCGTAATCCACACCCTCGCCATCCGCTGCGGGCTGAGTTCGATACAGCACCTTGTTTGGGTCGAATGCGGCTTTCGCACCGGTGACCTCGATCGAAAACGGTAGCGGTAAATCCACGCCGGTCGTGTTAATGACCTGCAGGGGCTTGCCGGCATCATCCTTGTACTTCTTGAGCACCCAGCTCTTGACGACTGCGCCGCGATTGCTGAGAACGATGTGATAAAGGTCTGTGTCGACTTCGGTTGAAATCTCCGAGGAGGCTTGCACCTGTCCCGCGGTTACAGGAATTGTTTCGCGACTAGGCGCGGAAGCAGCGACCGCAGGCTTTTGCGTCACCTTTGCAGCCGTACTGTCTGTCGCGGGCTTCGCGAGTTTCGATCCCGGAGCGGGCTTGAAAAGGTACTGCGAAACCAGCAGCACTAGCATCATCAGGGCGAGTGCCAGCGGCAGGCGTTTCTCTAACGAAGGCGGCCCAGTGTTCGCGCCGCCCGGAGTATTAGGCATAGTTCGATCTCGAATTCATGGTCGACGGACCGGGTCATAACCACCAGCGTGAAACGGGTGACACCGACTAAGACGTTTCACACCCATCCACACGCCCCGCGCGGCGCCGTGCCTGGCGACGGCTTCCATCATGTACTCGGAGCAGGTCGGATAGAAGCGGCAGGCCGACGGTAAAAGCGGAGAAATAAGCAGCTTGTAACCCTTCAGGATGGTGATCAAGACTGTTTGCATTGGGCGAATACTCGACCGACTTCCTGGCACAGGTCCTTAAACGGTGCGCTCAAAAGGACTCGTCTTGGATTGAACACGATCGACCAGCCTTGAGGTAGCGCTTCGAGCTGGCTGCGTACCGCCTCTCTCATGCGGCGCTTCAGCCGGTTTCGCTGAACTGCTTTGCCCAGCGCTCGAGGAGCCGTAAACCCGAACCGCGCCGGCAGCGCATAACTCTCTTTCTTGTGCAAGCAAAACGCAACAAAATAACGGCTCGTCATACGAACACCGGTTTCGTAAATCTCGCGGAATTCAGTCGACCGGAGTACCCGTCTTGGTTTGGGAAGTGACAGCGGACTGAATCGCCAGCGTTCGATTACTTCGCGTTGCGGATAGCGCGCTCGTCGCTGACGGTCAGTTTGTGACGGCCCTTGGCACGGCGCCGGGAAAGCACTGCCCGGCCGTCGGCGGTTTTCATGCGCACGCGAAACCCGTGGGTCTTCGCTCGGTGACGATTGTTCGGCTGAAACGTACGTTTTGGCATTACCTGTCCTTATCCTTTATTGTATGTGGGAGCCGAAATTGACGCGTGCCGGCCAGGAACGCCGAAGACTCAATCCGAAAGAGCACGAAGGCGCACTACTACCGCTCCACTGAATCTTCAGTATAAGGTGCCCGGAAAAGGTGTGTCAAACAGGCCTCAAGAGGTCCACCAGGATTCGCGGCCAGCCCGACAGTTGAGTTTGGGAGCGGATATACGGAGGATTACCGCTCCCCATCTGTGCGATGAGCCCTGCCTTGAGCTCACGCATTACTGTTAGTGATGAATGTATAACGTGCAACCTAACTACTGGATAAAATTTGCCTAGTCAAGACGCCAGTAGTCTCTAGACACTAGAACGAACTCTGCGATGCGCTTCCACGCCAGCCAAATGGTCGGGGCTTTAGACCTGCATTTCTTCAGCGATCGGACGGGCGATTACCCAGAGCACTCTTCACTTGGCTTATTATTCTTGCGATCCCATAGTGACTCGCCGGAATCCCGTCGGTGAATTCGAGATTTGGTGGACGCCACGAATTATCATGCTGGCACCGCACAACTACACTGTCTGCGAGAAAGGCGCCCTTATCGATCTCACGCCTCCGGGGAAAGCCCCACAGGGGAGTCCACGATTCGTGAAGTCTGTCGAGGGCATATTTTGCGTCAAGAGGGAGCATATACGTTTTGCGAACGTCGGCGTCGAATTGCAGCCCCAGGGCGCTTGCTTTGTCGATCATCCAACCTAGACTAATGTCGGACAGTGCCGTGACGCCCTCGACGTCATCCGGTTCCCCACCGCCGACATCGCTGTGCACGCCGCAAAACCAGACCTGCTCTACGGTCTGACCAGGAGCTGGGGCCGATGTCCACAAGGTTGGCGGAAATTCAAAGCGTCTTTCGTCGATTGCCAAAGCATGATACGCATTCAGAACATTTGGACTAAGCGAAGTATCAAGAAAACCGTAGAAAACGGGGTCTACTTTTCCAAGCACGGACGGGATGCCTAAGGCGCCCACTGTGTCCCAAACGCCGATCATAGTGATCTTTGGCGTATACATCGAACAATCCCTTAGTTTCGTGAGCAACTGGGCCCGGTTGTCTTTGTCACGATACGCGCTGAATGCAGTTTCAACAAGTTCGTCATTAAAATTCTTTGTGGGCAAACCGCACGCTGTGATCATGCCTGCCAGGCTCCGCGCCGTGTATGCGCCGCGGCTGAAGCCGAAGATGTAAAGGGGATCATCCTGTTCGTAAACCTGCGCGATTTTTGTATACCCGTCCTTGATCTTTTGCCACAGGCCAGTGCCGAATGCCCCGCCTACAAGCCTCTCGAGCGGCAGTCCTGTAGCCCCTACACCGTCGTCATAAAACGGCATCTGGTCAGAACTTACTGTCAGCGATTTGTATAGTTTGTATACGTTGGTGTGCTTGCTGGACGTATCCCATGTACCATCGGCACAGTACGCGATGCGCTTGCTCATTTTGGCGGCCTCTTCCTTGGCCGAGGAATTATATCGAAACGGTGAGACGGCGCGCTTCTGCCGTTTCACGAAATTTTCAGGTTGGGTGCCTACACATTAGGGATCGGGAACTAAAATGCGAGTTCTTCTGGTCGAAGACGATCGGACCGTCGCCGACTACCTCAGCCGCGGGCTGAAAGAGGAGGGCAATTCGGTAGTCATCTGCTTCGACGGAGCGGCAGGGTTGCGAACTGCGCAGTCTTCCGCCTTCGACGTCATCATTCTCGATGTGATGCTCCCATACCTGGACGGCTTTCAGGTCACCAGGCGGTTGCGCCTCGACTCGGTGCGCACACCCATCCTGTTGCTCACTGGCCGTGATGCGCCGGAGGACGTCGTACGCGGGCTCGACTCTGGAGCGGACGACTATCTCACGAAACCCTTCTCATTCGACGTCTTGCTGGCTCGGCTGCGCGCTCGAACCCGGTCGCCGGAGAAGAGCGATACCGCGCGAATGCGATTCGCCGATTTGACGATGGACCTGGAAACACGAGAAGTGCGACGGGGCAATACGCTGCTTACTCTAACCCGCACTGAGTTCAGCCTTCTCGAGTGCCTGATGAGATCCGCAGGCCGTGTCGTAACGCGCGACCGGCTCATTGACATCGTGTGGGGCGACCGCGAAATAAGCAGCAATAATCTCGAAGTGTTCATTCGTTTCTTGCGAGCAAAGATAGACCCGCCCGATTCCAAGAAGCTGATCCAGACGGAACGCGGAGTTGGTTACAGCTTGAGAGAGGCGGGATGAGGCAGGTTACGTCAATACGTTTTCGGCTCGCGCTTTGGTATTTCGTCAGCTTGACAGCTGTTCTCGCTATCGTCGCGGTGGGCAGTTGGTTTGCAATGCGGGCCAGCGTGTATCACGCCATCGACGAAGTTCTGCGGCAGCGCATTCCCGGCGTACAGGAATTTATGGCCGCACATGCTGGGATGAACGCCCAAGAGCTGGACGAAGAGCTGAACGAAAGCTCAAACCTCGCCGTCGGCGGAGGACTGTTCCGCATCTATGACGCCCAAGGGCGCCTCATCTATGAATCCGCGAGGCTCGCCGACGAGCACTTGGCGCCAAGACTCGGCAGTATAGGCAACGACGTTCATTTCTGGAATGAGAACCCACGAGGTGCCTCCTTCCGGCTCGCTGTGCAGCAGATCAACGCGCGGGGCAAGGCTTTCAAGGTCGAAGTTGCCGAGCCGCTAGGCTCCTACAATCAGGCGCTGCATCGTTTCGAGGAATTGCTATGGCGTTGGTTCCCTGTTCTTCTCGCCCTCTCCACTTTCGGTGGTTATTGGATCAGTAATCGGGCATTGCTGCCGGTGGACCGCATTACGCGTGATGCCCGAGCGGTTTCGGCGAGCAACCTTTCCGCCCGCCTCGCGCTTCCACGAGCAAAGGATGAGCTCTTTCGGCTCTCAGAGACCCTGAACCAGATGCTGGATCGCATTGAATCCGCATTCGGTCGAGTCCGGCAGTTTACGGCTGACGCCTCACACGAATTGCGCGCTCCGCTAACACTGATTCACACCGCTGCCGAGTTTTCGCTGCGGCGCAATCGCAGTCGTGAAGAGCTTGTAGAAGCGATGCGAAAGATATTGAGGGAATCGCAACGCACGACCAAGCTTGTGGATAACTTACTCTTCCTGGCACGCGCGGATGCGAGTTCCTCTATCTTTGAGCCAGGCATCGTAAACCTGACCGCCTTGCTTGCGGACCTTCAGGATGAAGCCCTGACGCTTGCGGAGGGCAGACAAATCTCTATTTCGTTCGCGCTGCCCCGCGCCGCCCTGGAGGTGTCTGGAGACGAGGCTTCACTGGGCCGCTTGTTTCTGATCCTCGTTGACAATGCAATTAAGTACACGATGACTGGCGGGGCGGTGTTCGTTGAGCTGCGCCCCTTGGCGGGGGCCGCCGAGATTGTCGTGCGCGATACCGGTATCGGAATTGCCAGAGCTGATCTTCCTTTGATCTTTGATCGCTTTTGGAGGGCGGATAAGGTCAGATCACGCGAGATGGGCGGAACCGGACTCGGTCTCTCGATCGGCAGATGGATTGCGGAGCAACATAGTGGCTCCCTGGAGGTAGAAAGTGAATTGGGAGCCGGGTCCACTTTTCGGGTCCGCCTTCCACGGCTCGAATCCGTGGAGGCAGGGGAGTTGCTGAACGTTCAGTAGCGAGAAGCGATGAGCGGGCGCGCTATGCTAATTTACCGTCATGTTCACCGGGTTCGCGCCTGAAACGATCGCGAAGCCGCTCTTCGCGCTGTTCCTTTTTCCGCTCGTGCAGGCGCAAAACGCATCTGCCGACGTAGATGCGCAAGTGCAGCAACTCTACAGCGAAGCGCAATCTTCCGAAGCCCGGGGCGATCTTGCGCAAGCCGCTGCCAAGTACGAATCCATTCTGCATATCGCTCCCGGTGTAGCTCCGGCGTACAACAATTTGGGGGCAATTTATTTCAAGCAGCGTCTGTACGGGAAAGCTGCGACTGTGCTGAAAAAAGGTTTGCAGGTTGATCCACAGATGACATCAGCATCCGCGCTGCTTGGAATGTCGCTCTTCGAGGCCGGTGACTTCGCCGGGGCCCGTCCGGTGCTCGAAGCTACGCTGCGTTCCCACCCGCGCGACAATAACGTCGAGTTGTTTCTCGCGAACGACCTCACCAAGCTGGGTGATTTTGAGGCAGCTGCCGTCCACCTGCAACAGCTTGCGAAGCGCGAACCGAACGATCAACACGTCCTGTATTTACTCGGAAAGGTTTACACCGAGCTTGCCCGGCAGTCGCTCGCAAAAATGAATTCGATCGACCCGAATTCGGTATGGGCGCACGAGGTATCCGGCGAGATTATGGAAAGCATGAAGAACTACGATGGCGCAATCGTCGAGTACAAAAAGGCCATCGAGATCGCGCCGCGGCAATCAGGGGCGCACTACAAGCTTGGAGATCTCTACTGGAGTCTTTCGCAGTGGGACAAGGCGACGGCAGAGTTCCAGGCGGAACTTGCCAACGATCCCGGAAACTGCATGGCGCAATGGAAGATCGGCAACACGCTGGTTCAGCAGAGCATCAAGCCCGAAGAAGCATTAGCCGCCGTCGAGAAGGCACTCGCAATGTGCCCTTCTTTGTCGGAGGCTCGTCTCGATCGGGGCCGTCTCCTTCTGCGGCTGCATCGCGAGCAAGAGGCTGTCTCCGAGCTGGAACGTGTAGAAAAGGTCACTCCCAACGACCCCACAGTTCATTTCTCGCTGGCGCAAGCTTTTCGTGCATTAGGAAGACGGGAGGAGGCGCAGGCGGAACTGGAGGCATTCCGCAGGCTGGATGCGGCTGCTCGCGCGGCCACGGCGGATCAGGCCCAGCAGGCTATCAGGAACAAAGAAGGCCCGCGCTGACTCGCCTCTAACTAACTTCTAAAAGCCTGTGAGGTACTCGCCTTTGCGGAAACGAGTGACAGCGCAAACACGAATACCCCGATCGACAAACTGTTTGTCAGACGAGGACCCTGCTGCGCATAACCATAAATCCACGGCGAAAAGAACACCCAAACGGCGAGCGCCGCATTCATGCGGCTAAAGCCGCTTGTGTGCATCGGTGCCAGAAGCCGCAGGCAGGAAAATACGAACATGACAGCTCCAATACCCCATGCGTTCCAGGAGCTTGCTTCGATTGAGAATCCATAAGCCCAAGGCGATACAAAGAGCCACAGCGCGGCCACCGCAACCATAACGCTGACGGTCTGCGCTGCCACCGCCATATCCTGCTGCTCCGGCCGGGGACTCTTGAACGATGTGTGTGTTTGAATCATTGCAGCATCCTCCATGCAGATAGACGCGTGTGCCAAGGATATGGCATCTAATCCAAAACAGCTACGATATTGTTCATAAACGAGGAAGGGAACTCAACCGAATGAAGGGCTTTAAACAGTTTTTGATGCGCGGTAACGTGGTTGATCTGGCTGTCGCTGTAGTGATGGGCGCGGCATTCGGCGCGGTCGTAACGGCGCTCGTGAAGGACCTCATCACACCGTTGATAGCTGCCATTGTGGGCAAGCCGGACTTCTCAGGCATCAAGTTCACGATCAATTCCAGTCAATTTGCAATCGGCGATTTCATCAATGCCTTGATCTCGTTTCTTCTCGTTTCCACGGCCATCTATTTCTTTGTTGTTCTTCCGATGAATACTTTGATGGCTCGGCTAAAGCGTGGCGAAAAGCCGCCGGATCCTACGACCAAGAACTGCCCCGAATGTTTGAGCGAGGTACCTATCGCTGCGCGCCGGTGCAAATACTGCACATCGCCACTTGTGTGAATCCGAAGCCGAAACGCGTATCGTAGCGCCGTTATGACGGCATGATGCCGGCGAGCCGGATGAAACACGCCGCTAGAAGGCAAGGATTTCCTGCATTTTCTCCGCAATCGCCGCTACTCCGGGAAGAACCGCATTCAAAAGCGGAATGCTATAGGGCAACGGTACGTCCGGCACAGCAAGCCGTTCAACGGGCGCGTCCAGGTGTAGAAACGCATCGCGCGCTACAGTGGCGGCGATCTCTGCGCCAAAACCCGCTGTCAACGTGTCTTCGTGAACAATCAGACAGCGGCCGGTCTTGCGAACAGAATCCAGTACGGCGTTCCGGTCCCACGGCACAATTGTTCGCAGGTCGATGATCTCGATAGACGACGGCACATGCTCACTCGCGAGGCGAGAACGCTCCACCATCGCGGCCCAGGTGACCACCGTCAGTTCTTCCCCTTCCTGAACGATCTTCGCCACCCCGAGCGGCAACGTGAAGTCGTCACCAGGATAGGGCCGGCGCCCGTGCGGCGCATCTAACAGGGCGCGGTGCTCAAAAAAGATGCTCGGATTCGCGCTTCGCAGCGCTGTTCGCAGCAGCCCTGCGGCATCTTCCGCGTTAGATGGCATGATGACCTGCCAA
>Ga0126381_100005115_pt1 | contig 14375 bp, 13 predicted proteins | sample PanSoiMetPlot_28_FD_96465 | JGI IMG/M metagenome (GOLD analysis project Ga0126381, IMG submission 96465) | Tropical forest soil microbial communities from Panama - MetaG Plot_28 | ecosystem: Environmental > Terrestrial > Soil > Tropical forest > Bulk soil | place: Panama | collected 2016-02-17
AAGATCACGCCTGAGGATCGTGCGGACTTTGACGCGTTCTATCCGACCAGCCTGCTCGTGACCGGTTTTGACATTCTGTTCTTCTGGGTAGCCCGCATGATCATGCTGGGCTGCTGGTTCTCGACCGACGTACCCAATCCAGACGGGTCGCCGCGCGAGTTGAAGGACTCGGTTCCGTTTCGCGAGGTCCACATTCACGCGCTGGTGCGCGATGCCAACCGCGAGAAGATGTCGAAGACTAAGGGCAACGTGATCGACCCGATCGAGATCGTGAAGCAATACGGCACGGATGCCGTGCGATTCACTCTGGCTTCGATGGCTTCGCCGGGCACTGACATCGCTTTCAACGTGGCGAGAATGGAGGGCTATCGCGCGTTTGCGAACAAGATATGGAATGCTGCGCGGTTCATGTTTATGAACATCGATCGCGCGGCGGAAGCGGGCATCAGCTTTGATCAGACCGTGCTTGGCGGAATGTCGACGGCAGGACCAGATGCGCCACTGGAGGCAAGATGGATCGTTGCAGAGTTGCATGAGACGGCCAATAACGTAAATCAGGCACTCGATAACTATCGATTCGACGATGCGGCGAACGCCATTTATCAATTTTTCTGGGGAAGCTTCTGCGACTGGTATCTGGAAATCGTGAAGTTGAGCCTCAATTTCGATGAGGGTGCGGATAAAGCTCGTACAACCGCTGCTCTGACGACGCTTGTGAGCGTCTTCGAGGCGTCGTTGCGGCTGCTGTCGCCGTTCATGCCGTTCCTCACCGAAGAGGTCTGGCACGCGATCTACGACGGGAATCCGCCCACAAAGTCGATTGCGCTGACGAGATATCCAAAGACTGATTGCCTTGCTATCGATCGGTCTGCGCTGCAGGAGATGGCGCTGCTTCAGGAATTCATTGTTGAGGTCCGTGCCCTGCGCAAGGAGATCGGCGTTGAAGAAAGAGCCGTGGTGCCTATCGAAGTGCGAACCGATGAAAGTTCGCAGACAGTGGTAAGAGGGAATCAGGCAATGATCGAACGGTTGGCGCGGGTGAACGAACTTCGCTTTGTTAGTCAGACTTCGGCCGAGCTAGCCAAGCACACCACGCCGCAGTTCGATGTGGCGGTTGTCTACGAGCGCAAGATTGACGTGGCTGCGGAGCGCGAAAAGCTGACAAAGGACATTGCAAAATACGAAAAAGGTCTGGCTTCAGCGCGGCGCCAGTTAGGTAACGATGGTTTTCTGGCCAAGGCCCCGGCACATGTTGTCGAGGGGCTGAAGAAGCAGGAAGCCGAAACTCGGCTGCTGCTCGAAAAGGCGCGCGCCGGGCTCGATTCCCTGCCGGAGTAGGCGAAGCAGCAGATGGCCTGTATCTGTAGATCCTGTGTCGAGCAATCCCGCGTCCTTGGAGTCAGTCAGGCATTCACTTCGAAGCATGCGCTCCACAAGGCCTACCGCGCGGCGGCCAAGCGTTGGCATCCCGACCGGTTCGAGGCCGACGAACACAAGCGGCTCGAGGCGGAAGAGCGCTTCAAGCGCATTCAGTCTGCTTACCGGCAACTCTGCGAGCACTTCGAGAACCCCGTCCGCAGGCCACGGGAGACCGAGTACGTCACGCCGCTGCGGACCGAGGCGCCGCCGGCAATCTTTTTCGGAGGTGCGCCGGGGTGTTTCGCCGGGCCGCACTTCCCTGCCATGATTCGAGAATGCATCATTGCAACGCGCCCGGAGAACTCGGAAACCCCTGTAGGATTCGTGGACATGGCTCCGGAAAAAGCGAGCATCACGCGATACATTCTTTTAACCAATCACAGAATGTACATCCGCGACGCCACGGAGCTGCTGACAGTGATCTGGTACGACGATCTGGGAGACATCCGGCTGGTTGACCGCTACGCCGGCAAGAAGCCGACCCTGTGGCGAAAGCTGGCTGTGGCTGTAAATCTATCGCGGAAGCAGCAGAAGTATGACCTTCACATCCATCGGCACAACGGCAATCCCTTTTACACGCTGAGGGACAGTCCGGATGACAGGGTGAAGAAAGTTATATATAACTTTCTTCTACAAATGAAATCGAAGACGCAAGGCTGAGCATCAAAAGAAGAACCAAATGGATTGGAAAAGCCACCGCATCGAAGCAATTCTCGAGCATGCCCTGGTCGAAGACAGGGCCGTGAGCGATACGACGACCAACCTGACCATCGATCCAAACCTGCGCGCTTCGGCTTCGATTATTGCGCGGCAGGAGATGATCGTGGCTGGCCTTGGTTCGGTGCCCCGTTTTCTGGAGATCTTCGCGCGGCTCGATCAACGCCTGGCGGCGCACACGCGCTTTGAAGTGGTCAGCCATCCTGAGATCTTCGATGGCGTACGCGTGCGCAAGGGCCAGGTGCTCGCTGTGATTCGACACAACGCCCGCGTGCTGTTAAGTTGCGAGCGCGTGATCCTGAACCTCATGCAGCACCTCAGCGGCATCGCGACGCTTACGCGACAATATGTCGACGCTATCCAGGGCACAAAGGCGCACGTACTCGACACGCGCAAGACTGTGCCGGGACTGCGTGCGCTCGAGAAGTATGCTGTGCTCTGCGGCGGAGGCACGAATCATCGGCTCGATCTCGCCTCCGGCATCCTGATCAAGAACAACCACATCTCTCTGGGTGGCGGACTGCGCACTGCGGTTACGAATGCTCTGGAGAAGCGCAAAGCCGGCAACCGCGTGCAGGTCGAGGTGCGCACCCAGAAAGATCTAGAGGAGGCACTGGAAGTAGGCGCCGAAGCAATCCTGCTCGACAACATGACGCCCGCACAGGTGAAGACGGCGGTCGAGCGCATCCGGAACGAGTCGCGCTGGATTCCGATCGAAGCCTCCGGAGGCATTGTGCTCGACAACATCCGAGCTTATGCAGAAGCCGGGGCCGATTTCATCAGCGTCGGCGCGCTTACTCATTCCGCCAAAGCTGCGGATATCTCGATGAGCATCTCCGCGGAGCCGGCGTAGGCGTGTACGATTTATCGGCCCTCGAGAACGCGCTTGCCGGAACGATCTTTGCGAGCAAGCTGCACTTCTTTCCCAGCACAGGATCCACGAACAGCGATGCGTTAGCGGCAGCGCGAAATGGGGCCCCACATGGGTCGGTCTTCTTCGCGGATGAACAAACAGCCGGGCGTGGACGCGGAGATCACCGGTGGCACTCCGCTGCGGGCGAAGGATTGTATGTCAGCGTACTGTTGCGGCCGACGATCTCTGTCGAACATTTGCCGCTGATTCCTCTTGCAGCCGGTCTTGCCGCTGCGCAGGCGATCCGCAGTGCGGCGGATCTGGACGTCGAACTGCGTTGGCCCAACGATCTGCTTATCGGGAATGGCAAGGCGGGCGGGATTCTTGTTGAGTCGAAGACCGAGACTGGCAAGGTCACGTTTGTCGTGATCGGCATCGGGATCAACGTCCACCAACGTGACTTTGATTCCGAGTTGGCGACGCCCGCAACCTCGCTCGACATTGCGTCGGGCGGCGTCATCAGCCGGCAGACGCTGATCATTGCCCTGCTAGAATCGCTGCAGCACGAAACATCGGGGCTTCACGATCCGGCTGTGGTTGCGGCAATCCCGGCGCGTGTGGCGCAGATGTCATCGTGGATCTGGGACCGCCGCGTCGAGGTTCACGGACCGCAAGCCTGCATCGGCCTAACCGCCGGCCTAGATAAGAATGGTTTTTTGCGCGTGCGCACGGATCACGGCATCGTGACAGTGCAAACTGGTGGAATTCGCGCTGTGGGGAAGAGCTAAGAGAAGACGATGCTTCTGGCACTCGACGTGGGAAATACGAATACCGTGCTGGGCCTCTACCGGCTCGATGCGGAGGCTGGACTTCCGCCGAAGGGATCGGCTGCCGCAGCGAAAGAGCGGTCTGACCTGACGGCGCATTGGCGCGTTACGACACATCGTACGCAAACGGTCGATGAATATGGCGTGCTCTTTGTAAACCTCTTCGAGATGCATGGCATGTCGCCGAGCCAGGTTACCCACATTATCATTTCGTCGGTTGTGCCGCCGATCGATTCCACGCTGCGCCAGGTATGCGAAACCTACTTTCACGTGGAACCGTTGTTCGTCGAACCCGGGATCAAGACTGGCATGCCCGCACTGGTTGATAATCCGACAGAGCTTGGCGCCGATCGTATTGCGGACTGCATCGCAGCAATCGAACGCTATGGCGGCCCGTGCATCGTGGTCGACTTTGGCACGGCGACGAAGTTTGAGGTCATCTCGGAGAAGGGCGAGTATTTGGGAGGCGCGATTGCCCCAGGCCTGGGGCTCAGTGCGGAGGCGCTGTTTTCTCGAGCCGCCCGGCTGAGCCGTGTCGATATCAAACGACCGTCGAAGGTGATTGGAACCAATACGGTGAACCATCTGCAGAGCGGTTTGTACTACGGCTACATTGGGCTCGTCGATGGAGTCCTCGAGCGCATCTTCGCCGAGCTTGGCGAAAAACCAAAGGTGATAGCTACCGGTGGGCTGGCGCGGATGATCTCGGCGGACTCGCATTACATTTCGGAGATCGACGACCTTCTGACACTCGACGGGTTGCGCTTTCTGTTTGAGCGCAATCGCACTACACGGCCGCGGGGGCGTGCGCACTGATACTTGCCGTGCGTAATTACTTCAACTACTTCACGGAGATCGAGGAGCGCTTTCAGCAACGGCGCGGCGCGATTCTTTTGCTTTCAACTCTGGACTGGGCGTTGATCGAAACGTGGCGCGAGGCGGGGATCCCGCTGGAGGCCGTGCTGCGGGGAATCGATACCGCTTTCGACAAGTACGAGACGCGACAGAAGCGGGGGCGCATGCGGCGGGTTAACGGGCTTGCGTGGTGCGCGCAGGCCGTGATGGAGGCAGCGGAAGAGCTTCGCGAGGCCAGCGCCGGCACTGTACCTTCATCGGGCGCCGCGGGCGAGACGGGTTTTGAGCATGTACGCGTAGCCCAGCACCTTGAGACGGCCGCGGGTGCGCTCGATGCCTCTGCAATCGCGAAAGAAGCATGCGCGGCGACAGCTGTGCGTCTTCGCGAGCTGGCGGTCGAAGCGCGGGCCGCGAAGACATCGACCACGGCCGCGCACGAGATGGAGGCGTTCGAACGTATTCTTACCGTGCTCGAAGAGAAACTCTTTGCCGCGCTCACGGCGGCGGCGCCGGAGGACCTGCTGGTGGCACTCAAAGAGCATGCGTCGCGCGAGCTTGCGCCATATCGCAGCCGCATGGGTGCCGTGCAACTGCGCCAGGTGGAGCACCAGTTTGTGCAGAAACAGTTGCTGGTGCACTACAGTCTGCCTCGGCTCAGCCTCTTCTATATGAGTCAGCAATGAAGCGCGTTAAACCGCAGCAACGTGCTGCCAGGCCGGCGCGAACGGCGGCCGCGCAGCGCGCGGCCCTGGTTCAGATCGAAAAGCCGATCTACGGCGGCGCCTTCCTGGCGCGCGTAGAAGGCAAAGCCACGTTTGTGCCGCTGACACTGCCGGGGGAACAGGTGCGCGTGCGCATTGTTGACGATAAGCGCAGTTACACTGCTGCCGAACCGGAACAGATCCTCGCGCGGGCACCGAGCCGCATAGTGCCGGGCTGCCCTCATTTCGGCGAGTGCGGCGGCTGCCATTATCAGCATGCGAACTACGAAACGCAGCTCGAATTGAAAAAGTCTATTCTGCGCGAGACGCTTGAGCGGGGTGGGGTGAAGGTTCCCGAAAACATCGAGGTGCTCGCAGGAGATCCATGGCAGTATCGCAATCGCATTCGGATCGCGTTGGACGGCCAGGGACGGGTTGGATATCGGAGCCGGCGTTCCCATGAAATTGTTCCAATCGGCGAGTGTCCTATCGCAGCGCCATTGCTGGTGCGCGCCGCGTTGAGCGCCGCCGAGATTCTTCGCAATCGCCGGCACGCTTTCAAGCCGGTGGAGATCTCGCTCTTCTGCAATGCAGATGAAACGGAGATGCTGGCCAGCATTTTCCTGCACGAAACGGCGAGCAACGCGCTTGGACCATTTGCCACCGCGTGGAAGGAGCGGATCGAGGCGTTGGCCGGCGCCGAACTCGTTCTCGAAGGCGGACAAAACGCGCTGCCCCGCACGATCGAACGATGGGGCGCTACCTCGATCATCTATAGCGCCGGCGACATCAGATACCGCGTAGATCATGGCGCATTCTTCCAGGTCAACCGCTGGCTGGTTGACGCGCTCGTGGATCGGGTAACAGCTGGGAGAAGAGGCTCGCTCGCCTGGGACCTTTTCGCCGGTATCGGGCTGTTTGCGCGACGGCTTGCCGATAGCTTCGAACACGTCGTCGCAATTGAGGCCTCACCGGCAGCCACGCAGGCCCTGGCCTGGAATCTGCAAGACACATCCGGCAGAAGCGTTGACGCCGACACGCTCGCATTCCTAAAGTCATCCACCAAAGCTCCCAGGCCCGACCTTATCGTCGTTGATCCGCCGCGAGCAGGATTAGGCCCAGAGACAACCGCGCTTATCGCCGGCGTTGCAGCGCCACGCATCGTTTACATATCGTGCGATCCCGCCACGCTGACGCGCGACCTGCGTGTACTGACCGGCGCAGGATATGCTCTCGGCTCTGTCACGCTTGCGGACCTGTTTCCGCAGACGTTTCATCTCGAGACGGTAATCGAGTTAGATCGATCCTGATGACCTTGTGTCCGAAGTTTCCTCTACAGATTCGGACCTAGTGAACAACCGTCGCCTAAAGGGCGACGGCTTCTTGGGGCACGCATGAGACAGCATCCTGATGGATCTCTCCATTGCGGAAGGCTGGCGCGAACTCGACCGGCAGGTTTGACAACGTTCGCCGGCTGATTCCCAGCACAAAGATCAACCGAAAGCCTGTCCTTGAGCCTTTGGGGAAGGAACTGAGATTCGATTAGACTGAAAGCACGGCTTTTATGAACCGGAGAGCGGGCATGGAGCCGATTCTCGGTTCGTAAGTATCGGACGCATTGGCTCATGTTTATCGACGAAGCAAAAATCAGGGTAAAGGCGGGCGATGGCGGCAACGGCTGCATGGCCTTCCGGCGCGAGAAATTTGTGCCTCGCGGAGGTCCGTCGGGCGGCGATGGCGGCCGCGGCGGCGACGTCATCATGGAGTCGAGCCAGCGCCACAACACGCTGATTCACTTCCGCTACAACCCGGAGCACAAGGCACAGCGCGGCGAGCACGGTATGGGGTCCAATTGCACGGGTCTCGACGGCAGGTCGATTGTGCTGCAGGTGCCGGTTGGAACTTCGCTTTTCGACAGCGAGACCGGCGAGCTGGTACACGACTTTTCCGAGCCGGACGAGCGCATCGTGGTCGCAAAAGGAGGCCGTGGCGGGCGCGGCAACCAGCACTTCGCCACCAGTACACACCAGGCTCCGCGCGAGCACGAGATGGGGAGACCGGGTGAAGAGCGGAACTACCGGCTTGAGCTGAAGCTGCTGGCGGATATCGGACTGGTTGGGTATCCGAACGCCGGGAAATCCACGCTCATCTCGCGGATTTCAGCCGCAAAGCCCAAGATTGCCGATTATCCCTTCACAACACTCGAGCCAAACCTTGGCGTGGTTACAGTGGGAGAAGAGCCCCATCAGCAGTCGTTTGTGGTGGCCGACGTGCCGGGACTGATTGAGGGCGCGCACATGGGCTCGGGACTGGGCACGCAGTTTCTGCGCCACATCGAGCGCACGCGCGCACTAGCTCACTTGGTGGACGTCTCGGATGCCTCGGGGCGGCCCGATCCGGTCGAAGACTTCAAAGTGATTAACAACGAATTGGCGAGCTTTGGCAACGGCTTGCTTGAAAAGCCAATGATCGTTGTGGCCACGAAGATCGATGTGGCCAACCCTGAGAAGCTCAAGAAGCTGACCACTTACGCCAGGCGCCGCAAACTGGAGTTCCACGCGATCTCAGCCGTCACCGGTCAGGGTATCGACGAGCTGAAATGGGCACTTGCGCGGCAGGTGCAGCCTGTTGAGGCAACGGCTTAGCGTTCATTGCGGTCGTCCCTAAACCAACGCCCGTTCTTTCACTGTCAGGTACTGGTTCAGAACAGTTGATGTAAGGGCCTCGGGATTGAGGTCCAGGGTGAGCGCGCCCTGTTCATGAAGCCGCGCGATCAGCAGTTCGCGGTGGGTGGCCATCTCCTGCGCCGCGGCAGCGCGGAACATCTGCTCCACTGATTTAGGCCGCCGCTGGGCGATGGCATCCACTTCGGGCTGGGCCATGGCGACAAACAAGAGCACATGACGGCGGAGCAGTTGCATGGCCCCGTCGATCACTTCGGGGCGCATGGCCGTCTCGGCGAGGTCGGTGATCCAGAGGATGAGCGAGCGGCGTGGCTGCAGCCGGCCCATGAGCGCTGTCGCACGGAGGTGGTCGGCTTCGCTCGACTCGGCCTGCAGCTGCGCCAGCAGTTCGATCATCTGACGCAGATGGGCAGCGCCGCGGCCGGGCAGAAGACGTTGTTGAATGCTCTGGCCATAGGCGAGCAAGCCCACTCGATCGCCGGAAAAAAGCGCGAGCTGTGCAAGCGCGACGGCGGTGCTGCATGCGTGGTCGAGCTTCGAATGAGCACGGAGACTTCCGGAAGGAAGGGGCAGAGCCGATGTCGAGAGAGGTGAGGCGACCACGCGCGATCGCATGAGGCGGCCGCAGTCGAGCACGATCCATACGGGCTGGCTGCGCTCAGTCTGATACTGGCGCGTGATCAGAGTGCCGCGTCGGGCGCTGGCCGTCCAGCAGACGTCGCGCAGGTCGTCGCCTTCACGGTAATCGCGGAGGCTTTCGAAGTCGCGCCCGAGGCCTCGTTGCCGAGCCTGCCTTAGTTGCAGGTCGATCTGACGGCTGCGCGCAAGAAAGATCTGCTGCTCCTCGCCGGTTCGCAGCGCGGGGTAGATGCGCACAGTTTGCGCCAGCGGCGACTTTGCCCATCGCTCGGCGAGAGCGAGCGGCGAGCGATAGCGGATATAGAGCGAGCCAGTGGTGCAATCGCCGCGATCCTGCGGTTCCACGCGATAGCGGACCGATGCAGGCACACGCGGGAACGCTGTTACCCGGATCGGATCCTGCTGTGAACCGGGGTCTCTTAACGCGGCGGGCAGATCATCGACGAGACGGCATTCGATGATGACCGAGCCCTGGTTTTCAAGTGTAAGTTCAATCTCGGTCTGGCTGTCGAGCGAAGGCGCATTGGACCAGCTGCGTGAGGCCGCGAGCTGAGCGGCACGGGGCAGCCGCATTCCATCCAACAACGCCGCCAGCAGAACGAGGCCATCCCAGGCCAGCATCGCGTAGCTGAAACGTGCATCCCACAAGCCCGGAATCAAAAACGCGAAACCCGCAATGAGCAACGCGACGGACCGTGTGGTGAGTCCGAAGCTCCAGCGTCCGCGAGGCTCGCACGATGCGCGGATTGTCGCTGGATGGAATGAGGGAGAGATCATTGCCGCGGGACCGGGACTGCTGCAATGACGTCGGCGAGCACGCGGTCGGCGTCGAATCCTTCGAGCTCCGCTTCGGGCTTGAGCATTACGCGGTGCCGCAGTACCGGCGGAATCGCGCGCTTGACGTCGTCCGGCACAAGATAGTCGCGGCCATCGAACGCGGCTGCAGCCTGAGCCACGCGCATCATACTTAGAGCCGCGCGAGGACTGGCCCCCAGCAGAAGCGTGGGCCACTCACGCGTGCGGCGCGCCAGAGTGAGGATGTAGCCGTAAAGCTCCGGTTCGATGCGGATGGCGCGCACCTCGGCGCGTGCGGCCTCGAGCATGCCCGCCGGAATCGGCTTGATGCTTGCGTCGTCAAGCAGACCTGCCCCGGTGCCGGCATGATGCCGCTCCAGGATTTCGAGTTCCTCAGTCTCGGTCGGATAGGCCACGCGGATCTTCATCAAAAAGCGGTCAAGCTGGGCCTCCGGCAGGGGATAGGTGCCCTCGAAGTCCACCGGATTCTGCGTGGCAAATACGGTGAACCAAACGGGGAGCGGGCGACGCGTGCCATCGGAGGTCACCTGGCGCTCTTCCATGCATTCGAGCAGCGCTGCCTGTGTGCGCGGAGGCATGCGGTTGATTTCGTCGACAAGCAGGAGATCGGTGAACACGGGTCCGGCATGAAACGTGAATGAGTCCGTGCCGGGCCGCAGAATAGTGGTTCCGAGAATGTCCGCCGGCATCAGATCGGGCGTGGCCTGCACTCGTTGAAAGCCGAGCCCAAGCAGCCGGCCCAGCGTCTTGACCATCAGCGTCTTGGCAATTCCAGGAACGCCTTCGAGCAGTGCGTGTCCCTGGCAGAGCACCGCGATTAGAACTTCTTCAATGGCCTTCGATTGCCCTGAGATTACCCGGCCGAGTTCCGCGCGGGCGTGCGAAATCAACTCGCCGGTTGCATGGAGTGCGACCTGCTCCTTAACGCTTGTGTTCTGCGTTAGCTGCTCGTTCAATTCCTCGCTCATGAGGATCTTTCGCTCCTGGATTCATTCGTTACGTCTCGAGAATTTCTGTTTCCCGACCGGGCCGCCTCGGCCAGCTTCTGGCGATGAACGTGCAGTGTCTGGATGAGCTTCAAGGCTTCGCGCGGCTCGATGCTTTCATTCAGTGTCGCATCCTGGCAGGCCGCAAGATCGGCTTCGAGGCTCGGGGCGGCATTCGGGAAGCGCCGCCGGATCGCGGCGGCCAGGTCTTCGGCCCTCATCGGGGCCTGGCGCAGTCCACAGAGGCGCAAGGCATAGCGTCGGAAGCGCTCCGAAGCGATGGCGATGGCAGTCGATGAAGCTCCGGCGCTGCGATAGAGCGAGCCAAGCGCATCGAGGAATTCAATCGGCGTGGCACGGACAGGAGGCGGCAATTCGCGAACCGGACCGCTGCGACGGCTGAAGCTGAAGACGATGAGGATCGAGACCAGAATCAGCCCCGTCCATAAGAGCGGTACCGTAGGGCCGGTGACGTAACTCCAGGTCGACCGCACGTCTCCGTGCAGCGACTCGTCCCAATAGAATCGATGCCCTTCCCTGGGTCCGATCGAGTTCAACAGCAGGTCGAAGTTTGCGGCTCGTGTCAGCGATCCATTTTCAAGCGGCGTGGAACTCGCCCACCACACAACGTACCCGTTGCCGTAGCCGTATTCGACGACCGCGGGCTGTCCGGCGCAACTGTACTGGATGCGCTGATTGGGATTGGCCACCTGCCAGGTTGCATCGGGAACCATCCAGACTTCGCCAGTGTTGGCGAGGGCGTCGAGTCCTTCCGGCTCGAGTTGGCAGGCAGAGAAGGTAAACTCCTTCGGGGTCTCCGCCTGGCCGCGAGGCACCAGGTATCCGCCCCAAAAGCCTGTCGCAAGGACCCGGCCACCACGCGAAACGATCTGCTCGACTGCTTTGAAGTCGTTCGTTTCGCGCGTGAACGGCTGCGCGAAGATCACAACCGTGTTCGGACCCGCGCTCGCAGCGAGTTCGTTGAGCGGACGCTCCCATCTCTCAATGCTGTAACCGGCTCGCAGCAGGGTTTCATACGCTGCCTTGGCCCCATGCTGGCCCGAAAGGTAGGTCGAGGGCAGAGGATTGTCGTTGTTATTCTCGTTGGGCAGCACGAAGCCGATGACGACGGCAAGTCCGACGGCGATGCTCACGCTCCAGAGAAGAAGCCGGCGATCCTTGGCGTCGAGCGATGACATGAACTTCATCGGGCGCCGCCTTCCTGCGCCAACGGCAAACCGGCGGCGCCGGTTCGCGATCCGGCGGAGATCAAAGCAGTGGCAAGATTCTCTGCGCTTTTGTAGTCGCTCTCACCCGCATCGCGACCGCCATACCAGACACGCTCGAAGGTGTGGGTCAATTGCGAAAGACCGGGTTGGCGCGGATCCCCGGCATCCACCAGCGCGAGGTACTCGCGAGGCGTGCGTGCGCGATCCGCCGGCCAAAGACGCCGTGATTCAAGGCGAGAGATCGCGGCCCAATAGACAAAGTGAATCGCTTCGCGCCACAGGCCGGAATTCGCGGCACGCTGCGCATCCTCGAGCCAAAGCTGCCAGTCGCGCGCCGAGGCCGCGCCGGGTGCCGGCATGTCCATGTCAGGTGTCAGGCGAACGCGCCATTTGCGCTCCAGGCGCATCAGTGACCAGGCGAGAGCGACACAGACCGCGACGATGAAGCCCCATACGAGCGCCCGGCCAACCCACGCTGAGCGCGTCTTGAAATTCACCGCGCTTTCAAAGAGGCGGTTCAGCCAGGTGCCAAATTTTTCCAACATGGATTCGCGCACGTTGGCTTGTTGCAGGCCCCGGTACTCCGGCCCCGCAAGCACCTGCCTCAGCACGGCGGCCTCCTGGGCGTGATCCGGCGCGGGGGCAACGGGCTGATGCGATTGCGCAAGATCGCGCTCCAGACGAAGCTTCGCATCCTTGAGAAGCTGCGAGGTGGCAGGCTCGGCCTGTGCCGGATCCTTGGCGCCATTCCGAGCTGGGTTTTGGCCGGAACCGCCGGAACGCTTGGCAGGGGAATCGGCTTTCGCCGTCTGGTCTGCATCTTGAGCCTTCGAAAACAGGACGCGGAGCCAGCCGTAGCGGATCAGACGAAGTTCCGTGCGGGAGCCGTTCACAATCGATACGCGATCGTCGGGGCCGATCTGTGTCGGGTCGCAGCCTTTGACGCTGCGCGCCTTCGCGCAGGCACCCACGAGGGTCGAGAGCGCCTCCAGATGCTGGCGGTATGCCTCCATCGAAACGTCACGCCAGCGCTCGGCAGCTTGCGAGGGCGGAACTTTGACCGTTTGCGAGCTACCTGTGCTGAGCGCAAGAAAGACCCAGACACTCAGCGCCGCACCGGATGCTCCTTGTACGAATCTCACCCTCGCATCTCCTCGAGTGGAGCGACTGCAGTCTCAGCTTCTGGCGTGTGAGCGGGAAGTCGAACTGAGGCATTCATCCCTGCGGCTTCCATCATCCACTCGATATCGAATCCTTCAAGCCGTATGCGCTGATCATAGTAGATAAGTGTGCGTGCGATGGGGAGAACGGAAAATATTGATGCTGCAATCGCGAGACCGGAGACCTGGCCGACAATCTCGTAGAAATAGCGCGAATGGAGAGTCATGCATGCGCTCCGGCCGGCAACAAACGGTCTGAAGGTTCCTCGATGGGAAGGTGCATCGCGCAGTTCATCCTGTGGCCTCATCCGGCTTAGCGGCAAGGCCCACTTCGCGCAGAGGCTTCGGCTCAGCTGTCGCGGTCACAGGCGTACCTTCGATTGCGGCGGATTGGACTTCCGCTGGCGCAGCCGCCGGTGTTGGCACGGTCAGCCAGCCCGCCTGCTGCATCATCCACTCGATATCGAAGCCTTCCTTGCGGATGCGCTGGTCGAAATAAAAGAGTGTTATGGCAATTCCGTAGATTGGCTTGGTCAGCGCTCTTACGGCGAAGTATGCACCCCATGTGACGAATAGCATGACCATGCCGGCGGTCTGGGCGTGTGCCGGTCCCTGCAGGCCGGGCACGAGCGCAAGCACAATAATGGCGGGTATCGTTACGCCCATTACCAGCACCTGGTTGAGCACGATTCCAAGCAGATACAGAACGAAAATGCGCCCTTTTGTACCACGACTCAGAAGGACTCCGCGCTTCAGTGCCTTCCAGGCCGTCGTCTGTTCCACCACGCAAGCGGGAAAGGCAAGGCACAGCCGCAACAGCATCCATCCTGCAAACACAGCCAGCGCAAGAATGAGCAGGAACGCCAACCCTCCGAGCAGCGGACTATCTGCTCCTGCCGGTCCGCTGATCAGCCTGCTCATGGTCATCCCGATGATGCCCACAAGAAACACGGCGGCTGGAGCACCGGCGATCACGAGGGCCTGAAGCGCATACAGCCACATATAGCGCCAGCCCCGCTGCCAGGCTGTACGGTAGGCATTGCGGATGGTGATCGTCTCGCCCAGAAACATGCGCGCAGAGGCGTCGCTCATCGCCGCAGCCCCCAGGGCGCTCGCCGCCAGGCCGACGGGCAACACAAGGATCAGCATAAGACCGAGAAAGACCCACACCAGAACGTCCGCTGTCGAACCTCCCGTTCTTGCGTTGGCGCCCATCCATGCGATGAAGGCAAATATACCCGCAGCGAATACAAAAACTGTCCCCGCCGGGATCATCCCAATGCCAAGGAAGATCAGGAATCGCGCGCGATAGAGCTGCGCCGTGCGATCGAGGATCTCCGGCAGAGTCAGCGGATGCAATTGCTCATTCATGTACGGCACCGGGCTTCGCAGTCGCCACCGACACTTGGAGGTCGGTTTCAAGAGCGGGAGGCTGGGGCTGGTCGGTCATTCCGGCGGTCTCCATCATGCGTTCGATATCGTAGCCCTC
>Ga0126381_100005116_pt1 | contig 14374 bp, 10 predicted proteins | sample PanSoiMetPlot_28_FD_96465 | JGI IMG/M metagenome (GOLD analysis project Ga0126381, IMG submission 96465) | Tropical forest soil microbial communities from Panama - MetaG Plot_28 | ecosystem: Environmental > Terrestrial > Soil > Tropical forest > Bulk soil | place: Panama | collected 2016-02-17
ACGTCCAGGGATTTTATCGCGTCTATGCGTTCCCGTGGCGGCCTGAGAAGAATCGAGAATTCCTGCCTCTCGATCAACAGCAAATGCTCGAACGCACCGGCGGCCGCGCACCACATTTTATTCCTCGCAATGACGACGCGCTTGAAAGCCGCGAAGCGAATAAACGCGACGGTGAAGAATGCCTGCGGGTCGTTCTGGAAGAAGCGGGCGCCGCACGGGTGGCTGGAGAAGACCTCGGCGTCGTGCCCGATTATGTGCGGCCGAATTTGCAATGTCTTGGTATCGCCGGTTTCAAGATTCCACAGTGGGAAATCCGCAATGGCATGATCATACCCGGCCAGATATACGACCGACTATCGGTCGCAACTTACGCAACACACGACCACGAACCCATTCGCGCTTTGTGGGATGAAGCGCTTAAGCCGAACTCCGAGAAAGGAAAACAAGCGCGCGTGACACTCGAGAAGATCGCGCTTTTTGCGGGATTGAATTCCAATATCGACCAACTCGATTACGAGAAGAATTTTTATCCCGCCATCATGGATGCGCTCTTCAGATCTAACTCCTGGATCGCAATCGTCATGATCACCGATCTGCTCGCGCGCACATACCGGTTCAATATTCCCGGGACGCGGGCGAACTTAAATTGGGCACGGCGGATACAGCGCTCGATCGCAAAGCTCCGTTCCAGTCGAAGAGAGCGAACGCGAATGCAGGTCATTCACGAACTACTGCAAAGAACAAGGCGCGTCTGAGGTTGCATCGGAGCACAGACTGTTAGCGGACTTGCGCGATTTGCCGCGCGTTTTTGCTCGTATCAAGCTGTGCACTCACCTTTTGGATTTGTGCCGCCTGGTCTTTCACGGTCGCAGTCAGAGCTGCAAGTTCCTCGATTCGTTGCAGTCGCGGTGATCTGCAGTATTCACGATCCTAACTGCGCTTTTGGCGAACCTTTGCGCGCTTACTTTTGACCACCGTTGCCGTCGAGAGTCGCCCTAGGAGCTCTTCTCGATGGGAGCACCGACCTTGTTGCCCCACTCGGTCCATGAGCCGTCGTAATTGCGGACGTTGTTCAGGCCTAACAAATAGGTGAGCACAAACCAGGTGTGACTGGAGCGCTCGCCGATCCGGCAATAGACGACTGTGTTTTTCTCGGGACTGACGCCGCACTGCTCGAAATAGATCTTCGCCAGTTCCGAGGCTGGCTTGAACGTAGCGTCATCGTTGGTGGCCGTCTTCCACGGCATGCTCTTCGCCCCTGGAATGTGGCCGCCGCGCAGCACCCCTTCCTGCGGATACTCGGGCATATGGGTGATCTCACCGCGGTATTCACCCGGTGACCGCACGTCGATCAGCGGTTTGCCACTTTTACTTTGTGTCAACGCTTCGTCGAAGAATGCGCGAATCTCTTTGTCGAAGCGTTTCTTTGGCGCCGGATAATTTGTCTCGGTGTATTTTGGAATCTCACGCGTCATCGGGCGGCCTTCCGCTTTCCATTTGTCGCGACCGCCGTTGAGGATTTTCACTTTCTCGTGACCAAATAACCGGAACGCCCAAAGCGCGTAACACGCCCACCAGTTCGCTTTGTCGCCATAGAAAATGCAGGTCGTGTCCGGCGTAATGCCGTGACGACTGCAAAGCCGCGCAAATTTTTCCGGTGAAATGTAATCGCGAATTACCGGATCCTGAAGATCGGCGCGCCAATCGATGTGCACCGCGCCAGGAATATGGTCGGTATCATAAAGCAAAATGTCTTCATTCGATTCGATGATCCGGATTCCCTCATCATTGAGATGTTTCTCCAGCCAATCAGTCTCCACCAGCGCTTCAGGATGTGCGTATTCAATTGGATGCTTTGCCATAAGAGGAAAAATTTCCGACCGCTTGCGCGCGCGAGCAAGCGGATTCCTCAGCGTGTCTTGGCGTAGACCAATGAATCGAGAAGCTGGCCGGCTTTCATTACGTTGTTCTTCAGTCGCGCCTCGAGAATAAAACCGGCTTTTTCCAATACCCGGGCCGAGGCCGTGTTGTTCGCGAAAGGTTCGGCGTACAATCTGCGTAGATCGAACGCTTCGAATGCGGCATCGCTGAAAGCTCCCACGGCTTCACTCATAATTCCGCGATTCCAATATGCGCGTCCGAGCCAATAACCAAACTCCGCTGTGCGACGATGAATATCGCTTCCCAAACGTAATCCGATCCCGCCCTCTGCGCTGCCGCCGATGTCTAGGCAAAAATTTACCATGGGCTGGTCGTTGATTATTCGGGCAAGAAATTTATTTGCGTCACCGAGTGTGTATGGATTCGGAAAGACATCCCGCAGATTTGAAGCGACACCCATGTCGTTTGCGTGTTTTGCCAAGTCGGCCGCATCATCTGCGCGCCACTCGCGGATCGTGCATCGCGCCAGCAAGAGCGGCGTCTTTAGCCCACGCGTCACTTCAAAATCGAATCGGCCCGATAAATCACGCCGTTCTTTACCACCGTATCGATGTCCGACGCATGCGTGATGTCATCGATCGGATTCGAATTGAGAATCACAAGGTCGGCGAAACAACCGTTTTGGAGATTACCGGTATGCGCACCGGTTTCGCCGCCGAAAAGCTTCGCAGCGTTCGCCGTGGCGCATTGCAGTATCTGCATGGGCGTCAGTCCTGCTTCTTTCATTAACTGAAATTCGCGAAAGAGAGCGGGCCCGTGAATCGTCCCGATGTTCCCTGCATCAGTTCCCGCGGCAATAGTCACTCCTGCGTCTTCAAGCTTGTTTAAATTCGGCAGCGCGACGTCGTAGGTCTTCTGAATCCGGTCGAGCGCGGCTTTGGGATCAGCCAGTCCGTCCTTCACTCTTTGTGGCAATTTATCCTGCGGAATCTTTGTCACGTCGAGTGACGCAATCACCTCCGGGTTGCCCCACTCTTGTTCTTCTGGAGTCAGGTTTAGCTGGTGCGAAAAAGTTCGACCGTAGCGTTCAAACACCACCAGCGTCGGGCACAGGATGATGTGGCGATCCTTTAACATCTGCACAAACGCGTCATCGACCGGTTTATCAATCACGCTATGGACAAGCACGTCCGCGCCTTCTTCCACTGCCGCGCGCGCAGTCTCCAGCTCGGTTGCATGCACCGCGACACGGATTTTGTGCGCGTGACTCTCTTTAATCGTCGCCCGGACGATGGGCCGGAATGCGTCGACCGGATGATCTTTGTCGACAATGTACCAGATTTTCACCAGATCCGGCTTTTTCTCTGCCAGTTTGCGCACGAACTCGCGCGCCTGATCGGGCGTGTCGATCTTCACGATTGGCGGATCGCCGAGATCGAGTTTCTCGCGCGAGACGCTTGAGATGAGCGGGCCAGCGACGGCCACGCGCGGTGCTTTTGCCGTTGCATTGGCCTTCTTGCGCACCTCGAAATTCCACATCGGTCCGCCGACATCAACAACGCTGGTGATGCCGCAGCGGATGTAACGCGCGAATGTGTCGTCGAGATGAGACTTAATCCATGCCACCTCATCCTTGTAAGGGCGCACACTATTGAAATCGGCGCCGTCTGGCCGCGTGAAGAGGTCAGCGGACTGAAAGAAGTGAACGTGCGTGTCGATGTAGCCCGGCAAAATGAATTTGCCGACGCAGCTGATTTGTTTTCCGAGCGTCGCAGCGTCCTGTCTGCCCATCGCGACGCGCTCAATCTTGTCGCCGTTGATGACGACAGTCGCGTTAGGCAACACTTTGCCATCGGCCGGATTAATCACGGTCGCGCCAACGAACGAAATTTTTTCCGCGCGGACAGCAGTGGTCAAGATTGAGAACGCGAGTACAAGCGCGACTCTAATTTTCATGCGAGAGATTCCTCGACTTCGCTGGGAATGACAAAAGTTATTCTTTGGATTCCGGCACTGCTTTCTCTGCAGCTTTGAAGCCGATCTTCGAGTGTGTGCCGTCGCAAAACGGTTTCTCGGTCGACGCTCCGCAGCGACAAAGCGCCATTCGTTTTTCCACGGAAAACTTCTCTCCATCGGCGTCGATCAAATCCACCTCTCCCGATACGATGTACGGTCCATTCTTAATTGTTTCGATTTTTACATGAGCCATGGCGCACCGTAGCTGAACCGGAGTAATCTGAAAACGTTGCAACGGCGTTCGCCGCGGCGAACAGCGAACTAACATATAAGGCGCCTGGCACAAGAGCCTCTACAACCGCACTATCGAAAAGAAATATGAAATCGAAGCTTTTGATTCCTGCCCTTTTACTCATCGGTTCGACCGCTCTCGCGCAGACGCCCACTCAAAAGCGTGAATTCACGTTCGAAGACATGATGAAACTGAAGCGCGTCGGCGCGCCGGTGCCGTCGCCGGACGGCAAATGGGTCGTGTTCGACTGTGTAGACGTCGATCTGGAAGCGAATACACGGATTTCGCATTTGTGGATCGTACCGGCGAGCGGTCCCGCGGCCGCGGGACGGCGGATGAATCCCACGCCAAATCACGAGGAACGCCCGCGATTTTCGCCAGACGGCAAACGGCTGATCTGGACGTCGAAAGCGACCGATCCGACGCAGATCTGGATGTGCGATTTCGATCCTGGAAGCGGTGCATTCGTCGGCAAGCCGCATCAGGTGACGGACATCTCAACCGGCGCAGACGGTGGTATCTGGTCGCCCGACGGCAAGAACATCGTGTTTGAGTCTGCCGTTTATCCGGATTGCAAAGATGACGCGTGCAACAAGCAACGCGACGAAGAACTGAAGAAGAGCAAAGTGAAAGCGAAAATCTTTTCGCGATTATTCTACCGACATTGGAACGCCTTCACTGAATTCAAACGCGGCCATTTGTTTGTTGTAGGGGCGTTTGTGTCAAACGCCCGGGCGCTTGGCACAAGCGCCGCTACACCACCGCGCGACCTCACGCCGGGCGATCACGATGTGCCGCCGTTCTCGTTAGGCGGTCAGGATATGTATACGATTTCGCCGGACGGCCAGGAAGTGGCCTACACGAGCAACATCGACGAAGTCGAAGCAACAAGCACGAACGATGAAATTTTCGTCGTGCCGATCACCGGAGGCACACCAAAGAAAATTTCCACCAGTCCCGGCGCCGACACCACCCCGTTCTATTCACCGGACGGAAAGTATCTCGCCTGGCGCTCGCAAGCGCGTGCCGGCTTTGAAGCCGATAAATGGCGGCTTCTCCTGTTAGATCGGCAAACCGGAAAGACACGTGACCTGACAGAGAAGTTTGACCGCTCGGTCGGAAGCTTCACGTGGATGTCGGATGTAAGCAATGGGGGTCTGTTCTTCGCTGCTGAAGACCATGGCGAAGCGCCAATCTACGCATTGTTTTTGGATCGAGGCGTACCAATCGCAGGGCCGCGACTTTACGCGGACGATTTAGTTTGGGATCGAAACACAAGCAGGCTGTTCTTCACTCGGATGTCGATCGAAGCGCCTAACGAAATTTGGACATTTGACCTTTCGGCGGAATCACTCGGCGGAACTGTCAGTCCCCACCAAGTCACACACATGAACGACGCGCTGTTGTCGCAGACCGACATGCAGCCGCTGGAGTCGTTCACGTTCAAAGGCGCCAATAACGACGACGTTCAGGGATTCTTGGTGAAACCGCCGGGATTCGAACCGAACAAGAAGTATCCGCTGAAATTCTTGATCCATGGCGGGCCGCAAGGCGCATGGGGAAACGATTGGACCTATCGCTGGAATGCGGAGTTGTTCGCCGCCACGGGAAATTATGTGGTGGTGATGATCAATTTCCACGGCTCGACCGGTTACGGACAGAAGTTTACCGATTCGATCAGCGGCGATTGGGGCGGCAAACCGTTCGTCGATCTGATGAAGGGACTCGATTACGTGGAGAAAACGTATCCGTTCATCGATAAGAATCGCGAGGCAGCGCTGGGCGCGAGCTATGGCGGTTACATGGCTAATTGGATCCTCGGCCACACGAACCGGTTCAAATGCATCGTGTCGCACGACGGGATGTTTAATACGGAGTCCGCGTACGGAACAACGGAGGAACTTTGGTTTCCCGAATGGGAATTCAAAGGGCCACCATGGAAGAACCGCGAGCTTTACCGGAAATTTTCACCGCACTTGTTCGCCGACAAATTCAAAACGCCAACGATGGTGGTTCACGGCCAATTCGATTATCGGCTCGACGTGAGCGAAGGATTTCAACTCTTCACAACACTGCAGCGATTGGGAATTCCGTCCAAGATGCTGTATTTCCCCGACGAAGGGCATTGGGTACTTAAGCCGCAGAATTCGCGATTGTGGTACAAAACCGTAAATGATTGGGTGGACCAATGGTGCAAAAGGTAGGGACATCGCGTTGCGATGTCCGGACGCCGCAGCGCGGCGTCCCTACCATTAGAAATACTTTGCCGGAACTCACACACTATCCCTTGACTTTTTGCGCGAGTTGCGCATTAAAACGCTTCGAAAATCTATGGAACGTGCCTTCCTTCATCTGTTGTACGGTGTTCTCTCTGTTGGGCTTGTGTTACTCGTCACGGGCTGCGGTGAAGACCCGCGTTTTTCCGGCAATACTCAGTACTTGGGCGGTACTTACGGCGGCGTCCCGGCTGCTGGGCCGCGCGACACTGTCTCGTATTGGGACGGCGACCACGCCAGCGGTAGTCCTTCCATCAAGATCAGCCTCGGCGAACAGCGGGCCTATTTTTATAAAGCCGGTGTGCTCGTCGGCGTATCGCAATTGTCGACCGGTCGCGAGGGGCTAAACACGCCCACTGGTACTTTTAAGATTATTCAAAAGGACAAGGACCACGCCTCGAGTCTGTTCGGCGATTATGTCGACGCATCCGGCAACGTGGTGAAGGCAAACGTTGAGGTGAAGAAAGATCCGAAACCGCCGGGCACACACTTCAAAGGGACGCCGATGCCGTACTTTATGCGGATCGTGTCGGGTACCGGATTGCATGCCGGTTATTTGCCAGGCTACCCGGCGTCGCACGGTTGCATCCGGATGCCGGAATTCATGGCTGAAGATTTCTTCAGATCCGTCTCCGTCGGAACGCCGGTCACGATTACCAATTAGGTTCAGGTCAACCGCAGGGAACGACCTTATCGTCCCTGGGGAAAGCTATCAGCTTCCCTACAGACGACTTACATCCGGCGCAGTCGTTTCTTGCGAACGCCTTTTGTATCTATGCTTGCAGAAAATTTCTGCTCCCGTCATTCTGATCGTCCCGCAACAGGAATATGATCGTCATCACGCAACCAAACGCCACCGAGGACCAGATCCAGCGGATCGTCACTCGCGTCCGCGAATTTGGGCTTGAGGCGCAAATCAGCCGGGGCGCGTCACGCGTGATCATCGGCGTCATCGGACCTGAGGCGCTCCTTCGGGAAAAGGCGATCGCCGCCATGCGCGGCGTCGAAGCGATCGTGCCAGTGTTGAAGCCTTACAAGCTTGCTGCCCGCGATTCACGCGGCGCTTCCTCTGTGGCGATCAGCGATGTCCGACTGGGCGAAAATGAAGACGTTGTTCTTATTTGCGGGCCCTGCTCCGTTGAAAGCAAGGACCAGATCCTCTCAATCGCGACGATCGTAAAAGAATCTGGCGCAAGAATTTTGCGTGGCGGCGCGTTTAAACCCCGCACGTCGCCCTACAGTTTTCAGGGATTGCGCGAAGATGGACTTCGGTTTCTGGCCGAAGCGCGTGCAAAGACGGGTTTGCCGGTAGTGACCGAAGTCATGGACCCGCGCGATCTTTCGATGATCGAAAAATATGCGGATTGCCTTCAGGTCGGCACACGCAACATGCATAATTTTTCCCTCCTGAAAGAGGTCGGACGCAGCAGGCTTCCTGTGCTTCTGAAGCGCGGGTTCAGCGCCACGATTTACGATTTGATCATGAGCGCGGAATACATCCTGAACGAAGGCAACCCCAACGTGATCCTGTGCGAGCGCGGCATTCGCACGTTTGATAACGCTGCGCGTTACACGCTGGATTTGAGCGCCGTTCCAATTTTGAAATCCAAAACGCATTTGCCGGTAATCGTCGACCCGACACACGCGCTCGGCCTCCGCGAGTTCGTGCCGCAAATGTCTCTCGCTGCGGTCGCCGCCGGCGCAGACGCGCTCATGATCGAAGTGCACGATTCACCGGAGCAGGCCAAGAGCGATGGTAATCAGGCGCTTACGCCGGAAATTTTTGTCGAACTCGTCCCGCGCCTACGCGCCGTCGCCGCCGCAATCGGCCGAACACTGTAGCCCCTTCGCTGCGCGAAGCACAGGCTTAGACGTTGGGTTCCACTGAGTCCCGCGGCTCACAGACGCGGCTACAAATCTAGCTGATTTGCCGTAAAGTTTGCGGTGGAAAAATCAGCGGAACTTTTGGAGCGCGTCGCAGCGAGCGAGCCAATCGCGCGCAAACTCGAGGCGATGCAGCGAGCTGAATGGCCGGTCCGATTTTCCAATGTGATTCAGCCAGCGCAGCCGTTTCTGACTGGCGTAATCGCAAATGTCCATCTCCGCCGTCGCGCCGATAAACCGCACACTGCCGAGTCCGCAATTTGGGTCCTCTGCCCTGGCGTTCATTCCCAGGAAGTCTTCTACGAAAGTTTGCTTAACTGGCAGCCGGATTCGCTTTTCCTGCCAGAAGCAGAGCTGAGTGGGATTGAAAATGTCTTGCCCGATCCGGAGATCGCAGCGGAACGACTGGCGTTATTTTTGCAAGTCGAGCGCGACACTGGACCGAAAATTATCGTAGCGACACACGCGGGCCTCGATCAGGCTGCGCAGAAACGCGGAAACCTTGAATCTGCGGTCGTCCAACTCCGACGCGGAGCAACCGCAGAAATGCAAAGCCTTCTTGAGCAACTCGTCGGGAACGGTTACGAACGCGTATCGCAGGTTACCATTCGTGGACAGTTCGCTGTTCGCGGCGGCATCGTCGATCTTTATTCGTGGCAGGCGCCGTTGCCGTTTCGATTGGAATTTTTTGGCGACCAAATCGAATCGCTGCGCGAGTTCGACATTGATACGCAAACGTCGATTCGTGATTTGCGCTCCATCGATATTTTGCTGAACCAGGGAGCGGGCGAACAAAGCGGCAAGGTTCGCGATTATATCCGCGAGAGTGATCTGATCGTCGATATCGAGCCACCATCGGAGGACACAGCTTTAGAGACTCCGGGCTCGCAGGAGCTCGCCTCTCCGCATATCCAAATTAGCGAAGGCTGGATTGAGACAGGTCCGGAAGATTTCAGCGGCGCATTTCAGGATTGCGACATTGGAGAGTTTGGCGCCGGCGATCTTGTGTTGGCCGAGGCAAAACGCGCACAGTTCGTCGAGCGCTTGAAAGAATGGCGCGCGAACAACGCCTGGGTCGTGATTTATTTTCAGACCGAAGGCGAGATCGAGCGGTTCCGCGAAATTATGCAAGGTGCGGTCGCGGAGGTCGATTTCGTGGAAGGGTCGCTTGCACGCGGATTTTGTTTTCCAGCGGCCAATCTCGTCGTTCTCTCGGCTGCGGAGTTATTCGGACGATTAGCAGTCCATCCTCGAAGGCTTTTGCGGATTCGACGTGCCGAACGTCACCGCGCCCAAATCGATTTCAGCGAACTCGCCAAAGGCGATTTGGTCGTCCACCTGGAGCACGGCATCGGAAGGTTTCTGGGATTGGAGAAATTTCCTGTAGGCCAGGCGCACCGCCTGCCTGACGCCGGTCATGCATCAATGGCAAGCGGAGCGCTTACCCTACAACAGCAGGCGCAACCGGAGGAGGTATTGGTCCTCGAGTTCGCAGATGAAGCAAAGCTCTACGTGCCCCTCGAGCAAGCTTATCTCGTTTCGCGCTACGTCGGCGCCGGGAAAAAATCGCCGCAACTTAGCTTGCTCGGCGACGGCAAATGGGCGCGCGCAAAAATCAAAGCCGCGGCGTCGATTTTTGATTACGCAGGCAAAATGCTCGCAATTCAAGCAGAGCGACAAATGCAGCCCGGCTACGCATTTATGCCGGACACAAAATGGCAGGCCGAATTTGAACGTTCATTCCCGTTCCGCGAAACGCCCGATCAAATGAAGGCGATTATCGACACGAAAATCGATATGGAACGGCAGCGGCCGATGGATCGCCTGATTTGCGGCGACGTCGGTTTTGGTAAAACGGAAGTCGCGGTGCGCGCCGCGTTCAAAGCAGTAATGGACGGCAAGCAAGTAGCCGTGCTCGCCCCGACTACTGTTCTCGCTCAACAACATTTCGAAGTTTTCCGTCAACGCATGCTTGAGTATCCGGTGAGGATCGAAATGCTCAGCCGTTTTCGTTCTCAATCCGAACAGAAAAAGGTGCTGCAATTGTTGCGCGAAGGCGGTGTGGACATCGTGATCGGCACTCACCGGCTCATCTCAGGAGACGTCGCTTTTAAAGAGCTCGGTCTGGTCGTCATTGACGAGGAACAGCGGTTCGGTGTTTTGCACAAAGAAAAATTCAAAGAACTCTTCAAGCTCGTTGATGTGCTGACACTTTCCGCTACACCGATTCCGCGAACGCTCTATCTGTCACTGGTGGGTGTGAAAGACATGTCCACGATCGAGACCCCTCCGCCGAATCGTTTGCCGGTCGAAACGGTCGTGTCGGCCTACGATGAGCGGATCATTCGCGCCGCAATTGATCGCGAACTGGAACGACAGGGCCAGGTCTTCTTTTTGCATAACCGCGTGGCGAGCATCGAGCGCGTGCGCGAGCGGACCGTGCATCTTTGTCCGCAGGCCAGAGTCGAAATCGGCCACGGCCAGATGGACGCTGACGAACTGGAAGCGGTCATGGCACGATTTATCGCCGGTAAAACAGACGTGCTCGTTTGCACAACGATTATCGAAAGCGGGCTCGATATTCCGAATGCAAACACGATCATTATCGATCGCGCGGATCAATTCGGCCTTGCGGATTTGTATCAATTGCGCGGACGCGTCGGTCGCGCCGAGCACAAGGCGTATGCCTACTTGCTTCTGCCACGCGAGATGATGACAGTCGGCGCCGCCCGCAAGCGGATCAGCGCGATCAAGCAATACAGCTCGTTAGGCGCTGGTTTCCGCATCGCCATGCGAGATCTGGAAATTCGCGGCGCGGGCAGCATCCTCGGCACTGCACAGAGCGGCCATATCGTCGCCGTTGGTTTCGATTTGTATTGCCAGTTGCTCAAGCAGGCAGTGGCACAGCTGAAAGGACAAAAGCCACGACTGCGGCTGGATGTCGATGTGCGCCTCGATTTTGTGGTGACAAACGAAGCTGAGTTCATCGCGCCGCCAACAAGGCCAAACGGCTTTGCGGCCTCGAACACTCTTGGGATGGGAAAAGTGACTCTCCCGGAACGCATTCCAGCGTTCATTCCGGTCGCGTACGTAAGTGATCCTGCGATGCGCATACGATCGTACCGCGAAATTGCGGAGATCACATCGCGCGAGCAGCTTGAACGACTGCGCCGCGAGTGGCGCGACCGTTTCGGACCATTTCCGCCTGCCATTGACAATTTGTTCGCCCTAGTCGAGATCAAGCTTGCCGCGGCAGGATCGGGCGTGAGCCGTGTGGAAGTGCGCGATTGCAAAGTGATGTTGACGCGGCACGGGGATTTTATACTTGTCGCGGGCAAATTCCCCCGTTTAGTTGAATCGAAAATCGATCAACACCTCCCGAAGATTGTCGAATTGATCAAGAAATTATGAGTCATTTCATGCGTTCGTGTCTGGCCGTTTTGCTGGCGGTCGGTGCACTTGTTCAAATCCCAATGTGCACCGTCACGGCTGCCGAGCAGGAACCCACAGTCGTCGACGGCATTGCAGCGGTCGTTAACGGTGAAGTCATCACGTATTCCCAAGTTCGCGCTTTATCCGCGCCGCAGGAAAGAATGCTGAGCCAGCAGTACACGGGGGATCAGCTGGCGAAGAAATTAACGGAACTACGCGAAATGGCAGTTAAAGATCTGATCGATCGGCGACTCGTGATTCAGGCATTCAAAAAGGAAAGTTTCGAGATTCCGGATCACATCGTGGATCAACGAGTCATTGAGATCATCCGCGAATCCTTTGGCGGTGACCGCAACACATTTGTCAAAACGTTAGAGGCGCAGAACTACACGTTAGGTGAGTTCAAAAAAAAGGAGATGGAAAAAATTATAGTGGGAGCGATGCGCGGTCACAATGTTAAAAGCAATGGGATTGTTTCACCCACCAAGATCGAGGATTACTACAACAAACATCGCGACGAATTCACCTCGAAGGAACAGATCAAGCTGCGAATGATTATGATCTCCGGCCAAAAGGACACCGCCAGCGCACCGGCACAAAAAGAACTTGCCGAAGAAGTGCTTGGTAAGCTCGCCGGTGGCGCTGAATTTGAGCAGATGGCCCAGATGTATTCCGAGGACAGCACGAAAGAAAATGGCGGAGACTGGGGTTGGATCGAACACAAAACTCTGGCCGAGCCGCTGGAGAAATTTGCCTTCAACATGCCCGTCGGCAGAATCAGCAACATCATCGATTACGCTGGCAATTATTACATCCTGAAGGTCGAGGATAAGCACAGCAGCAGCACAAAATCTCTTAACGAAGTGCGCACCGACATTGAGAAGAAACTCGTGCAGCAAGAAGCTCAACAGCTTCAGGAACGTTGGCTCGCCAGCTTGCGGCAGAAAGCCTACATCAAGACGTTCTGACGCATTTAACTCTTCCTCTTCCGCTTCCTCTACTTCTTCTTTGTTACTCCAATCCTGTTCGTGCCGAGTGAACCAATTCGATTACGTTCACGAGCATGAGCGAGAGCACGGCGAACCGGCGCATCGGGATCACACTCGGCGACTGCGCCGGGATCGGGCCCGAGATCGTCGCGCTTGCTCTGAAATCGGGACGCGTTCCCGATTCGACTGAATACGTCGTCATTGGCCGACAACCGAATTGTAAGCCCGGCCAACCAACAGCAGAAACAGCGCGTGCGGCCGCGGCTGCACTCGAAGAAGCGGTCACACTCGCTCGACGGGGCGAGCTCAATGCCATCGTGACCGGGCCGGTTCACAAGGCCCGGATGTACGAAGTCGGGTTCAGGTTCCCGGGACAAACCGAATTTTTTGCGGAGCGCTGCGGTGTGAAAAATTTCGCCATGTGTTTGACCGGAGGACAGCTCACTGTTGCTCTTGTGACCGCGCACATTCCCCTGCACAAAGTTCCGCGCGCGCTCAAACAATCCGAAATCCTGCGTGTCGGCCTGTTGCTGGATCAGCTTCTGCGCTCCCGAGGCAAGACTGCGCCGCGCATCGCCGTTGCGGGATTGAATCCGCACGCCGGCGAATCCGGTAAACTCGGTCTCGAAGAAATTGAAATCATCGCGCCGGCAGTCGACGAATTGCAATCGAGGATCGTGCATCGTGAATCGAGAATCGTTGGTCCAGTTTCACCCGACACTGTTTTTAATCGCGCGATTGAAGGCGAATTCGACGCGGTGCTTTGCATGTACCACGATCAAGGATTGATCCCGCTGAAGCTGCATGCATTCCACAGCGGCGTGAACGTCACGCTGGGCCTCCCCTTCCCTCGCACCAGCCCCGATCACGGCACCGCATTCGAAATCGCCGGCAAAGGCAGTGCGCGACCGGACAGCATGATCGCCGCGATCAATCTCGCGGTGGAGCTGTCGAAAACAAAAACGAAGACAGGCAATCTGAAAGCCAGGAATCCAGGATGATTAAACTTGAATCTTCTTTTCCTGCTTTCCTGGTTTCCTGATTAGTTTCTCTCTTGTGAAGGTCGCCAAGTACGCCTCCGTCTTTAACATCGGGCTGCAGAATACGTTCGTATATCGCTGGAATTATTTTCTGCGCGCATTGTTCGGCCTGATCCCGTTGGCAGGAACCGTGTTTCTCTGGTCCGCCATTTTTAAGGAGAGCGGCGGCGAACTGCACGGGTACGATTACGCCTCGATGATCTATTATTATTTGCTCGTGATTTTGGTCAGCAACCTGGTCGTCCCGACAGAGGACGACTGGCAAATCGCCGCCGATATTCGCGAAGGTCAGATCAACGCGCTGCTCACGAAGCCGATGAGTTATCTCGCGTACCGAACCAGCATTTTTTTGAGTGGGCGACTTGTTTACAGCTTTGTCACTCTACCGCCGATCGCGTTGATCTTCATTTATTTCCGGGAGTACGTGGTGCTGCCAACTGATCCGCTAGTGTACGTGTTAACGGTCATCTCGACCGTCATGGCGGCGTTCATTCAATTCTTCATCACCTACAGTCTGGCGATGTTTGCGTTCTGGATTTTGGAGATTTCCACCATCGTGTTCATTGTGTATTCGTTCGAATACTTCCTCGGCGGCCAGATGTTCCCGATCGACATCATGCCCGC
>Ga0126381_100005117_pt1 | contig 14372 bp, 13 predicted proteins | sample PanSoiMetPlot_28_FD_96465 | JGI IMG/M metagenome (GOLD analysis project Ga0126381, IMG submission 96465) | Tropical forest soil microbial communities from Panama - MetaG Plot_28 | ecosystem: Environmental > Terrestrial > Soil > Tropical forest > Bulk soil | place: Panama | collected 2016-02-17
CTCTTGCGCAACAAGCGACCGACAGAAGCGCAACGGCGAAACCGAGCGTCCAAACGCGCTGCCTCATGAGTGATTCTCCTGTTGCAAACGTGAACTTGAAATTCGTCACCGGCACAGGGCTTCAATCAGCGTTTCTTTTTTCTTTTCGGCGACTCGCGACAGCGCATCGAGCGAAGCAAAATACCCACCTACCGCAGCGGCCGCGAGCAACGTAAATGCTTCGGCGGGAAGCCAGCGGTTTTCCGTCCAGCGCCCGGCGAAAAGGATAACCGCGCAAACTCCGCCGAACAAAAACTGTGCGGCAAAGGCGATCAGCACGGCCATTCCCGACTGGCGCTGCCCGCGCATCTGGCCAAATTCCAGCTTGCGAGGAAAGTTGAGAGAAGACCAGTTGGCCAAGCTCAATTGCCCAATCACCGCGAATACGATGGCCGTTAATGTGGCCGCGAAAACGGGAAGCGACGGCAAGCCCAGCCGCCAGGCGAGCATGCCCAGCGATAAACCCATTTCCACCGCGAGCACCGACAGGAGCAACAGATTCTTTCCCAGGAAAATTTCGCGAAAACGCAGCGGCACCATGAAGTAGGTTTGAATGCCGCGGCCTTCAAAGGCAAAGCAGTTGTAAGCGGGCGCCACCAGGATCAACACGAGGTACGCCATGATGCCGGGAAAAAGCATCTCCGGTGAAACCGGATGTTGGGTGGTCGGGTGTCTTCCAGAAAACATCGAGCTGAAGATGAGAACCATAATCGGGGGCATGATCAGAGAAAAAAACGCAAAGCTGTTGCGCGTGAGATAGCGGAACTCCTTGCGAACCACTGCCGCAACTTGAGGCGACAGCGCGCTCAAATGGTCTGGAGCATCATCTGTTTTCGCGACGGCCCGCGAAGCGGCGCGCGCGGGCGCAGCTGTTTCACTCAATTCTTCACCGCGATGTTGCTTGGCATAGCGCATCCAAAGGAAACCGCTGAACACCGCCGCGTAAACCAAAAGTCCCGCACAAGTAAGAAGGACGCCCCCAAAATGAGCCTGCGCGGCGGAGGCAACCGCTTTGCCTGCAAGGGAAGGCGGAAACCATGAAAGATAAGGAAGGAGCCGCTGCCCCAGTGGCCGCAGAATCGAGCCGTAACGGCGCGTGACGGGCTCGATGAGGTTGAGGGAAACCATCGAAAGGATGAACAACGCGAAAAAAAGCTCGCGGGTCCTGCGGCGCGAGAACAATCGCTCGAGCCACGAACCGACCAGACGCTCCAAAGTCACGTTGAGCCAAACGAACAACGCAACCACGAGCAGCATCGCTGGCAGGACTGCCGGCTTTGCTGCCGTCGCGCCTAAGGTCATGGAAACAAGCCAGCAGATGCACGCGAGAGCGGAGAAATCCGCCAACCCATAGGCCAAGCTAATGATGTAGAACGAACTGAGATTCAGCGGAAAGCGCAGCAACGTGCGGAACTCGAAGCCCGCTCCGAACCCCGCGGCGAACATGGGGAAAAACTGCCAGAAAACAAAAATGCCCCAGAAAAGCAAGCTCATCCAACCGGAACGGCCCAGGGAAAGAAAGTTATAGGCTCCGGCGAAAAACCCGAAAGACAATCCGACCACAAGAAAAGCGCTGAAAATACCCGCGAAAATGAGGCCGATGAGATCAAGCCGCCGGCTTTCCTTGCGCAGGCCATTGCGAAGCATGCGCCACCGCAAGCCAGCCACCAGGCGAACCTGGGTGAGAATCCCGGCGCGGCCGGCTACATCAGCCATGAGAGCTCCTCCAGGTGGGGACGCTCCGCGCCATCCTGGCCTACGATGGAGAGGAAAATTTCCTCAAGCGTTGTCTTGCCGCCGGCCTCACCGGAAATTCCCGCGCGCAATTCTTCAAGCGAACCCTGCGCCACGAGCCTTCCTTTGTGAATGATGGCGACATGGCTGCAAAGGCGCTCGACAATTTCCAGAACGTGAGAAGTCAGGAAAATCGTCGTACCGCGCTCTATCATGCGGCCAAGAAGTGCTTTGAGCGCGCCAGCTGCAAGAGCGTCAACGCCCTCGAATGGTTCGTCCAGAAACAAGATGCGTGGTCCGTGGATGACGGCGGCCGCCAGCGCCAGCTTTTTCTGCATGCCGTGCGAGTAATCGGCGATCAAGGTCTTCGGGCGGTCGGCAAGCTGCATGAAATCCAACAGCTCGCACGCGCGACGCTGCGTTGTCGCGCGGTCCAATCCATACATGCGCCCAACGAACTGCAAATACTCCGAGCCCGTGAGCCTTTCGAGAAGCCCCATCCCTTCCGGCACCACGCCGATCTGGCGTTTTACTTCCACTGGGTGCGCGGCAAAGTCCAGCCCGAGCAATTCCATGGTTCCCGACGTCGGCGCGAGCAAGCCGGTTAGCATCTTGATGGTGGTGGATTTTCCCGCGCCGTTCGGCCCGAGGAAACCGAAGAATTGCCCCGCGGCCACTTGCAAATCCATGCCATCAACGGCTGCGAGATTCCCAAATTTGCGGGACAGCTTCTGTGTCCGAATGGCAATTTCCATGATTCCGGCTCCCCCAGGCGCGGGCTTCGGGATGGAAAACTCTAACACGGGTTGCAAGCGGTTTTATGAAAGCGAGTGCAGGAAGAGAACGGAGACCGCAGCTAGCCGGGTTTGTGCGGATTCGAACTTTGCGTTGTGAGCTGCTGTAATTCCCTGGCGGGGAACGCCGCGAGGACCGCAGGCAATTCGACACGGAAAACCGCGCCTCCTTCCTGCCGGTTATAGCAAAGGATTTTTCCGCCGTGTTCCTGGACGATGCCGAAACAGATGCTCAAGCCCAGCCCTGTGCCTTTGCCAACGGGTTTGGTGGTGTAAAAAGGATCGAAAACGCGATGCGGTTCCTTGATGCCCGGACCAGTATCTGAAAACAAAATGACCACGTTGCCGCGGTCGCGCATGGTTTTGATGGTCAAGACGCCGCCTTTGTGCGACTCCATGGCGTCAACGGCATTGCTGATGAGATTGAAGAAAACTTGCATAAGCTGGTTGCCGTCGCCGCGCACTCCGGGGAGCACGGACTCAAGCAGCGTCTCAATGCGCGTCGTGGAAGAGCGAAGATCGAGAGTGCGAAGCTGCACGGCATTGTTCACCACGGTGTTGATGTCGAGGAGCGTGCGCTCAGGAGGAACCTGTCTTGCGAAGCTCAGCAGATTTCCAACCAGCGTTTTCGTTCGCCGCGCTTGTTCGCGGATTTTCGAAGCTGTGGAACGCGCCTTGTCCGGCAAAGCTTCGTCGTCAGCCAGCAGGTCCGAAAAACCAAGGATAGCGGCAAGAGGATTATTGATTTCATGCGCCGCGCCGGCGGCAAGCTGCCCCAGCGAAACGAGTTTTTCGGTTTGGACGAGTTGGGCTTGAAGCCGCTTTAGATTTTCCAGCGCTTGCTCCGACTGAACGAGCAATCGGGCCCGGTCCGTCTCCGCGAAGTGACTGCGCACAAAAATGAGCCCCGCCAGCGGCAACGCCGCCACCATGGTTGTCACGAGACGAAAATCGCGAACGTCCGGCTCTGCCCGATCGGCACGCAAACTATACAAGGCAAGGAGGGGCAGAGACAGCACGGCGGCCATGGCCAGCCGGCTGGACCAGCCGTGGATACTTGGTGAGGAATCCCCCAAGAAATCCGACGACTCCTCGGGTTGAGTAGCATCCATTTGGGCGCGATTCGAATAAGCAATCAAGCCTGCGAGCGCGAACCAGAAAAATGCAGAAATGAGCGGCAGGTCGTACAAGCTTCCCGTGTAGTAAATGCCAACATCGCTTTGCACGTCCACGACCAAAGAGGCAAGCATGTAGGCCACGGAAGCGCCCATCAAATGGAAGTAAACCCTCTTCCACGCGCCCTGACTCCGCAGCCACAAAAATATCAGCCAGAAAACGATAACGCCGTTTTGCGTGTCGGTGATGACATTGAAATTGTGATTGTATTGCGGAGAAGCAGGCGTGGCATAAATCCATGGAAGAACAAAGAAGACGTAGATATAGGTCCACCACGTCAACAGCAAGCCGAAATCCATATATCCCAGGCGCGTGCGGACTTCGCCGCTCTTGCGGTGCGGCAGGAGGGCAAGCGCGGCCATAAAGGGGATGCCCCGCAAAAAGAACAGAATGTCACCCGCATACAACCCGGGAAGAGGCCGATGAAGATAGACCTCGTAATACGTCCACTGAAACTGCCCCATCATCCACAGCGTGCAACTCAGGGCGATCAGCATCCAAAAAATGTTGCGCCGCCAGTAGGGAGTGCCGGCGTTGAGCAGCAGCCCCGCGTTGGCAATCAGCGGCACGATACACTGGACGACGTTTCCAAAATCGACGAGCGTCTGTGAACCTCGGGGAAGCGACAAGGAGATCCCTGCGTACAGAGCCAGGACGGCCAGCCATATGCCTACGGCCCAGGTGATCGTGCGGGAGGAAGTCATACTCTCAAGGATTCCAGTATAGGCTTTCGCAATGCGCTGGGCGCTTTTGAAAATGCCGGAATTAGCTGGAAGATCAACTATTATGGGAGAGACTGCCCGACGAGCCGGGCACAAAAACAGAACTGAGCAGCCTGAGACATAGGTAACCTGTGTGTCCCATTTTGTTTGTGGCGGAGGAGGGGGGATTCGAACCCCCGAGACCCTTTCGAGCCTAACGGTTTTCAAGGCGGGTGATTGCGCTCTGGCTCGCTGGTAAGTTGATGAAAACCAAAGGCACCGTTCGGCTCGCTTTGGGCGGTTTGGACACGTTTGGCAGCGTATTGGGATAAATTGGGATAAAGTTTTGGGCCACGGGATGTGAGTTCTTTCACACGTGGTTGGACCGCCTGCCTGTCACGCAGGAGGTTGCGAATTTCGAGTCCAATCGCTCCCGCCAATTCCCCTCCCTTGACCGACCCGCGTCGCAACCGAGCGCCACTTCAGCGAAAAGCGCGTTTTTCTTGCAAGTGGATTACTGTCGCGGTAGGGACGACCATCGCTGATCGCCCCCCGCGCGGATCCGTACAAGCGCGTCTACGCATACGGCTCTTACGAAGGATGTGTGGCGTAGAAGCGTGCATCGGGATAGGGGTGCAGAACGCGGGGCGAAGGAATCCACCGGCTCAGGACTGGGGTAAAACGTTCCCAACGCATCTGTGCGCGTTGACTACGGCGGATCAGAGCGCTCTGCCATAGCCTACCTACGCGAAGTTTGAAGATGCGCAGCTGTGTCGTGTTCCCGGGAACAGCGTGGTATTGGTAGTAACCGAGCACGACCTTCCGGAGCCACGCACCGACCTCGGCCATGCGATCGTGCATCCGGCGTCGAAGCTCGACCTTGATGGCTTTAAGCTTCGCAACCATTCGTTTCTTCGCAGTGATCCGCCATACGGTGAAGGTTCCGCTCTTGTGGCGCTGCCCACAGTAGTGGGTGAAGCCCAGGAATGTGAAGGTCTCTGGCTTTCCCTCTCCCCGCTGCTTTCGGTCTCGAGCGGCAAACCGCCCGAACTCGATCAGTCGTGTCTTGTCCGGATGTAGTTCCAAACCGAACTTCACCAGTCGTTCCCGGAACTCTTTCAGGAAACGCTCAGCATCCGTTCGGTGCTGAAAGCCCACCACAAGATCGTCGGCATAGCGGACGACTATTACGTCGCCCATTGCCACCTTCTTGCGCCAGACATCAGCCCAGAGATCGAAGAGGTAATGAAGGTACACCTTAGCGATCAGCGGTGATGCCACTGCTCCCTGCGGCGTACCCACTTCCGTCTCCGACCACTGGCCATCTTCGGAAACTCCAGCCTTCAACCATTTCTGGATCAGGCGAAGTATCCGGCGATCGGCCACCCGATGCTCGATGAACTTCATGGTCCATTCGTGGCTCAGGTTATCGAAGAAGCCACGGATGTCGGCATCAAGCACCCAGTTCACTCGCTTCCGTTGGATGCCCACCGTCAGCGCGTCCAGCGCTTGATGCGGGCTGCGACCGGGACGGAACCCGTAAGAGAAGCCCTTGAAGTCGACCTCATATATCTGGTTGAGGATCGTCACCACGGCCTGTTGAACGACTTTGTCCTCCAGCGCCGCGACGCCCAACGGACGTTGCCGTCCGTCAGCCTTTGGAATAAAGACTCGCCTCGAAGGTTTTGCCCGATATGCTCCACGATGAACCCTGCTGTGTAGATCGACGAGCCGATCTGCGAGCCCGGATTCATACTCCCGCCATGTCACCCCGTCTACTCCGGGCGAGGCCTTACGCTGGAGCGCGTAGAAGCTGTCGCGGAGTAACTCGATGGTCAGGTGGTGGAGCAGAGCCGTGAACCGCTCCTGCTTTCTTTCCCTTGCTGCCTTCCGCACACCGTCCAGCCCCTGGGACATGCGCTGCCCGCTCTGTGTCGGGTGCATGTGCGACTGAACGATGTTCTCCTGAGTCTGTGCCCTTCCCTCCCCAGCCTCCGCAGAAAGTTGCCCTTCCTTGTTCGGCTGGTTCACAGGTAGTACGGCACAGTCCGACTTCTCCAGCACGTGCGTGTCCGCCTTGCGGCTTGTGGCCTTCGCGGACCGGCCTTGACTACGGGACCAAGGCGCGCTGGAGATCTCCCGGTTCTCGTGCATGTTGTTTCTCAGCGTGCGCGGGTTCTTAGACTACGCAGGACCGACGGTCCACTCGCGATTTGTGTGGGCCGCCGTGTTGCCTTCCTCCTACTCGGAATGAAGTCGGCATCCTGATCTACGGGCTTTTCGCAGCTCAATCGCCCCGCCCACCGATGCCTCTGGTCTACGCTTCAAGCGTCACCTCGCGATGATGCCTGCAAGACTCGAGGTCAGGCATGTTGTAGGGGATGCAAGAGCCCTACAGGAAAGGAGTAGTCAGTTTTGCTTTTCAGGGCCCGATTGTAGCTTCCGGCATTGATCGGCGTGCTTGCGGATTTCTCGGCTTTCTTTTTTGGATGGGGTATTCGTTCCACTGATCATTCGTTTAAAACTGGTAAACAAGGAAGTCGAGTACCGGGGGAGTCTACCGCTTTTCCGACACCAGAACTTGAGCCCCTTACAATCGGCTAGGTCACGGAAATGTGGACAAACAAGTGGAGCGAACCACGTATCGGATCTATCGGAGTTCACTGCACGCGCTATTAGTCGTGGGTGTTTTCGTCATGCTAGCAGGCGATCGGATCAGGTGGGCGAATTGCGCGACGGGCTTTCTCTGGCGTGCGTGGCTATTCTTATACATTCTCCCGTGGTGGCTTGCTGCCGCAGGCCGCCCAGCCGACCACTGCGGAGCTTTAGCGACAAAATTGACCCTTAGTTTCCGAGTGTCGGCAATCCGTACCGTTACTGGGGGAGCCATGAAGAGCCGACGCGACTACGTGGAGAGAGACGGGCAGTCGGGGTTGTAGTTGGATTTACCGTCCGCCCCTCTTCAGAAGGTCTTCCTGTGTAGTTTCTCGCTGTTACGCTGCGATGAACCGCAAAACAATTTCTCGACGGTGAGCCCACCCAGAGGTATCATCCACTCCCCCCCGCAGGAGTTTCCCGAGAGGTGAGTCGCCATGAAGTGCTTATATCCAATTCCCGAATCCTGTCTCGATGATTTGAAACGAACTGGGGAGACGGGTATCGGTTATCAGGTAATCTCAGTCGAGCTTAAGGATGGAACGTGTTTCGATCAAGTTGTAGCGAGTGAAGGCTGCATCATGGAAGTGCGAGGATACGAGCAAATTCCCTTTGCTCCTGAGGAAGTGGCATCCGTGCTCGTCAATCACAAGCGCTGGAATTTCAGAAACGAGTCGGACGCACGCATCAAGTGCAGAGCTGCGAAGGCCTGATTTGGTGACTCACGGCGGTATGAGTCCCCACCAGGGGAGAGAATCCGCGAGGTACCGCTCCGCACACCCCACCTTGCGGATTCAGTATTTTGATACCAGGTGTTCACCTGTTATCTTTTGCTGAATTCCCCACCTATTATGAATACACTCGACTAGTCGCGCACGATCACCGATAGGCTTCCTTTGGGCCTGCCAGCCAGCATCGGTGAACGTAGGTATTTATGGCAACACAAATTCTAGCCCGTATCGAGGGGCGGCCTCCAACATTCTTTGTACCTCGCTGTATACAGGTTCATTTGCCGGCGGCAACGTCATTGCGGGCGCCGGCACACCGAATTCCCTGAACCACGCTTCAAACCCGGCGGGTGTAACAAGAATAAGCATCCGGTAATGCTCTGATTTGATGGTGAACGAATGACGCACGTCGCGCGGTAAGAAGATCATTGTGCCGGGCGTGCCCTTGATTGTGCGATCGCCGACTGAAAAGAGGACCTCGCCCTCCAATATGTAAAAGATCTCATCTTCCCTGTGATGCATATGCGGGGGCGCATCACTGCCTTTCCTACCAACCGCTTCGATCAACCCGAACTGTCCGTGCGTATCTTTGCCAGTAGCCAGAAACGTCATTAGCGCGCCGTTGTACCAAACCGAATGATCCAGGGACTGCTGTCCGCGGCTAAATCCGACGGACTCTGGGGGGTTCATGTTTGTTGCGCCCGGCGCTAGGCCGGGAGAACTGATTTCCAGGTCACCGTTGTGCTCGTTTGGAGCAGCGGTAGTCTTTACTGGGTAAGAAGCCACCTTTTCTGTTGATGATGTGATCATCGTTAGTCTCCTTTCTATTGAGCTAACGGGTAGATTCTGCAGCGGCGATAGAAGAGCCGTCCAAGCAGTAATTCTCATTGCCGATTTGCTGGGCTTATCGCCTGGAACCGATCGCGACGACTGCTGCGCGTTCTACTCTTTTTCTCTTTGGGGTCGCGTTCGATCCAAAATTCACATCAAGTCGGCCAATTTCATGATAGACATTGTTCCAGTTCGTTCCTTTGGACAATCAGGCATGGCGCAGTTGGAGAATTTCAGGCTGAAGGTCTTTCGCGCGGTTGCGGAGCAGCTTAGCTTCCGGAAGGCCGCGGAGCTCCTCTTCCTAACGCAGCCTGCGGTCACCCTGCAAATCAAAGCACTCGAGGAGGACCTCGGCGTGCGCCTGTTCGACCGCACTGGTGGTCATGTCACTCTCACAAGACACGGGGGAGCCCTTCTGCGGTACGCCCAAAAACTTGCAGCACTCGTGTCGGAAGCAGAACAAAAGCTTTCGGCAATCGAAGGGCAGCTGTCGGGAACGCTAGCACTTGGAGTTTCGACGACGATAGCACAGTACGTAGTTCCACGACTCCTTGCCGTCTTTCTTGCAGAACATCCGAAGGTCGAGCTCTCGCTTCACAGTGGGAACACTGACACGATTGTGCAGCTGCTACTCGATGAAGAGGTTTCGATCGGTCTCATTGAAGGACCAGCGCGCCACCGTGAAGTGCACAGTGAGACATTTATGGAAGATGAGTTGGTGCTGATTGCAACGCCGGACTTTGAACTCGACCAATTGTCTCACGATCAATTCCTCGCCTCGACTCTTCTGCTGCGCGAACACGGGTCAGGCTCCCGGCATGTAGTCGAAATGGCTTTGGAAAGAGCGGGATTCAAGGTCAATGCATTCAAGAATTTGATCGAACTCGACTCCACGGAAGCTATCAAGTCGGCGGTCGAATCTGGGCTGGGCGTCGGTTTCGCTTCGTGCTGGGCGATCTACAAGGAAACCGAACTGCGAGCCTTAAAAGTAGTTCGAGTCGAAGGGCTGCGAGTCACGCGTCATTTTTTCGTCGTTACACTCGTTGGACCGCAACCGTCCGGCGTAACAGGCGCGTTCCGCACCTTTGTCCTTGATCGTGCAAGACACCTCTCCAAAACTCAACGAACACCTCCCCGTTCTGCGCCTACCCAGCGATAAGCACAGCTAATCGGCAATTAGACGTACTTCTTGGACGAAGATGATGGCGTAGTTGCAGACTCTCTCCGTGAGCAAGATGCTCGGAAAGGAGTCCGACAATGAGCGTTAATAGAATTGATACCGTGATCGTGGGAGGTGGCCAGGCAGGGCTAGCCATGAGTTATTACCTCAAGCAGGAAGGACGTGAACATGTAATTCTGGAGCGAGCACCAGCAGTCGCAAATGCCTGGCGCAATCAGCGTTGGGACTCGTTCACTTTAGTAACGCCAAATTTTCAAGTGAGGATGCCGGGCGCGGAGTACCAGGGGAACGATCCGTATGGATTCATGCTGCTTGCGGACGTCGTCAAATACTTCGACGACTACGTCGAGCGTTTTGATCTGCCAGTTCACTGCAACGTCGAGGTGCACAGCTTAGCGCGGACTGGAGAGGAGTATCTGGTTCGCACCAGCGAAGGCAGCTACAAGGCCGAAAACGTTGTGATCGCCACCGGACTCTACCAGTCTCCGAAGATCCCCGAAGTAAGTGAAGCCATTCCGGTCCGTATCCTGCAGATCCACTCCATGGATTATAAAAACCCCTCTTCGCTTCCGGCCGGAGCCGTTTTGGTGGTGGGAACCGGCCAATCAGGCGCCCAGATTGCCGAAGAGCTCTATCAAAGCGGAAGGAAAGTCTTTCTTTCCGTTGGCAGCGCAGGACGCGTTCCGCGACGCTATCGTGGCAAAGACATCAATGACTGGTTTACACGGCTGGGCTTGTTTGATACCAGGGTCGAAGAGCTGAAGTCGCCACGGGAGAAGTTCGCCTACCATCCGCAAATCTCAGGCAAGAACGGCGGCCACAGCCTGAATGTTCATAAATTTTACCGCGATGGCGTCGTTATGCTGGGTCATGTCCGCGACGTTCACGACGGGAAGCTGATCCTCGCGCCCGATCTCCACCAAACGCTCGCGAAGGTGGACCAGTTCGAGATCGATGCGTTGAAGAAAATCGATGAGTACATTGCTCGCACAGGTTTACAGGTCCCTGCCGAGAACGTTCCGCAGTTGCACGATGGTTACCAACAAGAGCAAGTCACAGAGCTGGACCCTAAAGCTTCCGGAATCTCAACGGTTATTTGGGCCACAGGATATTCGTTCGACTACAGCATGGTGAAGTTGCCCGTTGTCGATGAGGACGGCTATCCGATTCAGAAGCGCGGCGTCACAAACTATGAAGGGCTGTACTTTCTGGGAATGCCGTGGCTGCATAGCCGCAAGTCAGGAATCCTCTTCGGTGTCGGTGACGATGCTGCTTATCTCGCCGCGCACCTTGCAGCCCGTCAGCCCGCGTACGCGCGCGTAATCCCATGACAACCAGAGCGCGCAGTAATGCACCTTTGATGTCCCGCTTGTTGAATGCGGAGTACGCCTCGTGTGGTCAATAAACTCGAACGGCTTGAAATAGTTTTCTGTCCTGGTTCCAAATGGAAGCTCAGAGGTGCAGCCACAGGTAGCAGAGATGTTCACAAATGACATATACATCAAAAAGGCTCATCAAGCGCAAAGAGAAATGCTCATAAATTAGACAGTTAGAGGAATACCGAAGGGCGAAATCCTGTGAAAATCCCAATGTCGGGACTCAACCTAGCGTTCTTCCCAGACTGAATCGCAAGAGTTAGGGTGATTGGACCACTATTGGTACTTGACGCCGCATCAGGAAGGACGTACAGACAGGAACCATTGGCCACATCAGGGAGTGAGCCAGCGCCCACCCACAAGGAGTCTCATCCCATGTACAAACGGTTGTCCTGTTACATCATTTTCGCTCTGGCGGTGCTGTGCATTGTTTACACATCATCCTTGCGAGGTGTCCCAACAATTGGGGCTGTCGTGCAGACCTGGCGTTACGATGCCGCGACAAACAATGTTATCGCAACGATTGTAAACACTTCTGACAAAGACATTACTGCCTTCAACCTCACCATAACCGAAACGTTTGCTGACCATGGCGTTCGGACCCATGAAGTTCTGGTCGATATGTTGGACACGCTCCTCCTGCTCCAGCGAGTAAAGGGCACGTCTGATGAGGACCGCGTACGAAAAGACGTGGGTGATGGAGTACTGGTGGCCAGGCGGAGCCGAGACCAAGTGTTTAGCTATCCCGAGGGGAAAGTCGTGACCGACTTTAGCGCAACGGTGGATGTTGTAGCCTATGCAGATAATACTGCCGAGTCCGTGAATGCTCCCGCCCTAGCCAGAATAAGAGAACATCGCAACGCGGAACTGCATTCCCATCAAAAAGCTAGTGAGATAATTAAGACCGTTCTCTTAGATTCCAGTATCACAAGTCCAAGTCAAGAAGCAGCGACACGCCTGGAAAAATTCCTGGCAGTTTGGAAGGGGCAGTCCCATTCCTCAGGATTGGACTTTGACCCTGGCAGCATTGAGAGTGTCGCAAGGGATTTGAAAGATGCGTCCCGCATCGCAACAGCTCAAGGCCTAAGCGAGATGGGGTTCTTGCAAAAGTACGTGGCCGAAAAAGATCAGTACATAGCATTCCTTTCAACGCACAACCAACTGAAAACAGGAGGTGTGCAATGAAGGTACCGAAAGCTACGCTAGTTTTGTGCATTCTCGCGCTTGGCGCTGCTTCTAGCAACGCGCAACAATGCGGTACCCCAAATGCTCAGCTAGCCGCAGGCTCAGTAGATACAAAGTACGCATGTCCAGCGTCAAGCATCTCTCCATATTACATCGAACCCATAACATACAAGAGGATCTACAACTTCACGTGCACAGCGGACAGCAACGTTGCACCTCCGCCAAACGCGGGCACAGTCTACTGGTCATATAGTGGGTCGACTGAATCGGGTTTTGGGCAAACGTACTGCAATTACTCCTCCCCTTATTCAACCTACGTCTGTTCGCCAATCATGAATATGGAGGTCGACAGAGCGTCCAGCCCCACGGACTACAACCGCTTCTATAATCGAGCCTACAGCTACGAGGCATCGGGTGGAACTTGTCCGCAGACGACCTTTGTGCAGGATTTTCAACAGTGCAATGGTTTGGCGTGTGCTCCGCCTCCCCCATGCCCTCCAGTCGGCAGTCCCCCTTACGGAGGTTCAGGTGTATGTTACTCGTGGGATACTACTTACTGCCGTTGGGTTCAGGTGACCTGCAACACTTCGCCGATCATCATTGATGTATCTGGCAACGGCTTTCAACTCACCAGCGCGGCGGGCGGCGTCATCTACGACATTTCGGGAAATGGTGTTCCTGGGCAGATCGCGTGGACAGCAGTGGGAGCGCAAAATGCTTTCCTTTGCCTGCCTGACGCCAATGGCAACTGCAACAGCGGCAAACAACTATTCGGCAATTTCACGCCGCAACCAGCTTCGAACACTCCCAACGGATTCGCAGCGCTGGGTGTTTACGACCAACCCGCGAACGGAGGCAACGGAGACGGCATCATTGACTCCCACGACACCATCTTTCCCTCGCTACGCTTGTGGATCGATGCAAACCACGACGGCATCAGCCAGCCAAACGAAATCTACACGCTTCCATCGCTTGGCGTGAACTCCATCAGCCTCAGTTACAGGCTCAACGAGCGCACTGACCAATACGGCAACCAGTTCCGCTATTTTGCACAGATCAATCCGGGTGGGCCGACTGGTGGAAATGGCCGTATGGCTTACGATGTTTTCCTCGTTACTCAAACGACGGCCGCGAACGCAAATAAAGGGTGTCCAGTTCCTCCCAGAAAACAGGCGGCAATTAAGGTTGGGGCCAAGTGAGAACCGGGATTGAGGGGAGCCGCCTTTCGTGCTTGGGTCGGGGAAGTGCTACGCTGCGTACCCATGACTACCTTCAATCCCGCCGATCTGCTCCCTCTCGAGGAAGTCGCACGCAGGCTCCACGTCGATGTTGCGTGGGTGAGGGAGAAAGTAAGACGACGGTGTCCGAATCCGATGCCCGTCTACAACCTAGGTCGCCACTTGCTGTTGGGTCTGGACCCAGAATTACTGGCGGGGACGACGGGACTCGAACCCGCGGCCTCCGCCGTGACAGTCGTTTCTCTGATTGGGTTAGATGAACCTATTCACATCTGCTGGTTGTGTTCGCGAAAGTAGGTCTCCGATGCACTATGCACGACCTGCCCCGGAAATTCGCGGCGATATTCTGTAGGGGTAGAGCCGCACAGTTGGCGGAACACTCGCGCAAAGTGTTGCTGTGTTTTGAAGCCGCAGGCTATGGCGACATCCAGAACACGCGACTCGGCCGAGCTTAACATCTCTTTAGCGCGCTCGACCCGAAGACGCAAGACAAACTGATGCGGGGTCTCTCCTGTTGACTTCCGAAACATCTCTGAGAAGTGAGCGGTGCTGAGCCCCACTGACTGCACCAGTTCGTGGAGTCTTAACTCGTCTTCCATCTTGGCATGCACCAACTCTTTCACCCTCCTCAACCGTGCCGGACTGAGCCCGCCTCGATATGTCCGTACAGGTTGGTGGCGCACAGCATAACCATTGACGAGTGCCGCCGCCAAAGCCTGCTCCACTGAATCGAGA
>Ga0126381_100005118_pt1 | contig 14371 bp, 14 predicted proteins | sample PanSoiMetPlot_28_FD_96465 | JGI IMG/M metagenome (GOLD analysis project Ga0126381, IMG submission 96465) | Tropical forest soil microbial communities from Panama - MetaG Plot_28 | ecosystem: Environmental > Terrestrial > Soil > Tropical forest > Bulk soil | place: Panama | collected 2016-02-17
AATCGCGCGTTTCTTAAGCTCGTGGGCGACCGCTTCGTTCGCCGCCAACACGAATTCTTCGATTAGCTGGTGCGACTCATCGTTTTCGACTCGCTCCAGTCGTATCGGTTTGCCTTGTTTATCCACCCAGACTTTTACTTCTGGGAAATCGAGATCGAGCGCGCCGTGCTCGAATCGTTTCCGCCGCAGTAACGCTGCGAGTTCCCACGCAAGATTCAGCCGCTCGCCCAATGGATCGCGCGCCGGGGATTTCAGGATTGCGTAAGCTTGTTTATAGGTTAGGCGGTGGGCGCTGCGAATCACGCTCCGTTCAAAACGCGCGCTTTTCGCCACGCCATGTCTATCGAAATGAATAAATACTGACCGCGTGAGCCGGTCGACCCTTGGTTTGAGACTGCAAACGCCGTTGCTCAATCGCTCCGGCAACATTGGAATTACGCGGTCAGGCAGATAAATGCTGTTGCCACGCCGACGCGCTTCGCGATCCAGCGCGCTCCCGGGTTCTACGTAGGCGGCGACATCGGCAATGTGCACGCCGAGGCGCCAGCCGCTGTTGGTTTTCTCAACTTGAATTGCGTCATCGAAATCGCGCGCATCATCGGGATCGATTGTAACGATAAATTCTTTGCGCAAATCTTCGCGTCCCTCGAGTTGCCGTGCGTCGACTTTTTCGGGAATTCGCCCTGCCTGATCCAAAACATCCTTCGGAAATTCTGCTGGCAGATGAAACTTGCGGATGATCGAGAGCATGTCGATGCCCGGCGCCGTTGCCGGCCCAAGTACTTCGATAATTTCGCCTTCGGGGTTGACGTGGCGTGACTCCCAGGCATGAAGGCGAACCACGACTTTGTCGCCGACTGTAGTGGCGGTCTGCGGCCGCCGATCTGTTAGCTTCTGCGAGGCAGGGCGCACATAAATGTCATGCACGAACCGCGGATCATCGGGGACGACATAGTAAAAATTCCGGGACCGTTGCAGTGTGCCGACGATCGTATCGTGAGCGCGCTCCAGGATTCGAATCACCCGTCCTTCGCGCCGTCCTTTGATTAAACCGTAGGGCGCATCGCGGTACATGCGCGCAACCACGCGGTCGCCGTGCATGGCTGTTCCGATATTTTCCGCCGCGATGAAAACGTCCGGCTGGCCCGGTGTTTCAGGGGTGAGAAACCCATAGCCGACTGGGTGAATCGACAATTTGCCGGTTATGAGGTCGGCCTCAGCCGGCAACACATATCGATTCTTGCGGATGCGCGCAATTTGCCCTTCGCGTTCGAGTTCGTGTAAGTTCTGCCGCACGGCGACGCGTTCCTTGCCTTTTAACCCGAGCTCGCGAGCGATGTCGGTTTTGTCGAGCGGCCGGTAACCTTTGCGCCTTAGCAGGCCAAGAATTTGTTCGCGAATCTTACGTCCGTTTGAAGTCATCGCAGCGAAACAATGTCGTTGGTTTATTGTCGGTGTAACGCGGTTTTAATCAGAGCTTAAACAATGCAAAAAGCGATTCTAGCTGGCGCATTTGCGATTGCACTGGCAGCAATCGCTTCATTTGCGGCAGGAGGAGCCAAGATGAAAATCACTAGTTCTGCATTTCAGGAAGGCGCAAACATTCCCTCAAAATTCACATGCGACGGTGCCAATACCAGCCCGCCTTTGCAAATTGCGGACGTCCCTTCCGACGCAAAAACTCTCGCTTTGATCACGGATGATCCTGACGCGCCAAGTGGATTATTTACACATTGGACGGTTTGGAATATCCCCGTGCAAACTGGCTCCATCGGTGAAGGAAGTGTGCCAAAGGGAGTGCAGGGGATAAACGATTTTGGTAAATCCGGCTACGGCGGGCCGTGTCCGACCTCGGGCACGCACCGGTATTACTTCAAGATTTTTGCGTTGGATCGAGACTTGGATTTACCGTTCGGCGCAAAACGGGACCAGCTCGATGCCGCAATGAAAGGTCACGTGATTGCGCAAGGCCAGTTAATGGGGCGCTACTCGCGGAAGAAATAAGCGTAGCTCCGCCGACCTCAGGCGGCACGGGTACGCGCCCGCAATCACCGGCGTCGCGCCTCGGCGCAGGCGTTGTGGCTACGGTTCGAATAAAGCATCGTGTGTGATAGTCTCACAGGTGATGGTTGGGAGACAGTGGAAAATTGGAAACCGCGTTTTGGATGTTTCGACACAGGGATTGGTCATGGGTGTGTTGAATGTTACCCCAGACTCATTTTCTGATGGCGGTAGATTTCTCTTGCCGGAGAAGGCGGTTGAGTCCGGCCTGAGAATGGCTGCCGAAGGCGCTGACATCATCGATGTGGGCGGCGAATCGACGCGGCCCGGCGCGGAGCCGGTCGACGCCAAAGAGGAGCTACAACGCGTGATCCCCGTAATTGAAGAATTGACAAACAAAATCGACATTCCGATTTCGATCGACACATCGAAAGCGCAGGTCGCGCGGGCAGCGATGAACGCTGGCGTTTCCATTGTGAACGACGTTACCGGAGGACGAGGCGACAAAGAGATGATACCGCTTGTTGCGGAGCACAGGGCTGCCTTCGTCATCCTGCATATGCAGGGGACCCCCCGAACGATGCAGATGGATCCAGATTATACCGACGTGGTTTCGGAAGTGGCTGATTTCTTTCGACAACAATACTTGCGCGCCCTAGAGTGTGGTGTTGACCCAATGGCGATTGCGTTTGATCCGGGAATTGGTTTCGGGAAAACGCTTGAGCACAATCTCGAGTTGCTTGCGCAGCTTCACCGGCTCTGCGTGAATGATCGGCCACTCGTGATTGGTGTTTCCCGCAAGTCTTTTCTGGCGAAGGTGATCGGCTCGTCAGAGATCAGTGATCGGCTCCCGGCTGCGGTGGCCTTGACTGCGCTTCTGCGGGCGCGTGGCGCGGACGTGTTCCGCGTCCATGATATCAAAGAAAATGTGAATGCACTGCGGATGACGGAAGCAATTCTTCAAAGGACGAAATGATCGATCAGCTTATTCATCTCTGGATTAGAGGGTGGCGCAGCGCCTTCGAAATCGTTTTGCTTACTGTAGCGATCTACTACGGCTACCTTTACTTTCGCGGAACCCGGGGCGCGAAAGTATTAACTGGTCTGGCGATCGTTTTTTTGACGCTGACGCTGATCTCGACACTGCTGAACCTGGTTGTCATCGGCTGGATTGTCCGAAGCTTTTCAGTCTTTCTCGCAGTCGCGTTGGTCGTGATCTTTCAACCGGAGCTGCGACGTGGTCTGGCCGCACTGGGTGGCCACCCGATTTTCTCGCTAACGAGCGAAAAGCGAGAAACCGTGCATGATCTCGCCGAGGCAGTGACGCAACTAGCGAATAAACAATTCGGTGCGCTCATTGCGATCGAGCGCGACACGTCGATTCGCGTCTATGAAGAAACCGGCGTCACGATTGACGGCGATTTTTCTGTTGAGCTCGTTCTGGCGATCTTTCACCCGAAGGCGGCGCTTCACGACGGCGGAGTTATCATTCGTAACGGCCGGATCGCAGCAGCAGCGTGCATTTTTCCAGTCAGTCAGCGGGAGACATTGGATCGCAGCTTGGGATTGCGTCATCGCGCGGGTTTGGGAATTACTGAAGAGTCCGATGCCGTGGCGGTGATCGTCTCCGAAGAAACGGGCGCCATTTCCATTTGTCATCGCCGGCGAATTGAGCGCAATTTCACTCCGGAGACATTTCGTCAGCGCATCGCGGAGATTTTATTGCACAGCAACTATGAAGAGACTGATCCTGAAAAACTGGCGCGCGAAGTTGATCTCCCTCCTGCTCGCGACAACGCTTTGGTACCTAATCAAAAAGAACGTAGCGACGACGCCCTCGCCGTCTGAGAGGTCTTATCGTCCGACGGCCACGGAAACGCGCTGAAGGCGTGGTAATTCAGCGGGGAAGCGCGACCCTCTAGCCTCGATTGAGGAAAACCAGAGCCTAGGAGCGACGGGAATGCGGGACAACGATTAACGCAGAAATCGTCCAAGGTTTTGTTCTTCCCAGCGCCGCGCGCGGCAGTAGCTTGGGAATTCGCGTTCTCGGCGATTGAACTCTTCCGTGTGAACTCGTCGTCGGCCCTTTGACAACCGCTCGTCCGGCACAACAGAATGCAGCATCTCGTGATAAAGGACGTACTGGAGAAACCATGGCGGCACGAAAGGCTGATCGAGTGCTGGATTGATTCGGATAACGCAATCTTCCTCCTGGATCGTGCCAAAGATGAAATATTCTCGCGGTCGGTGTCTTCGCCGGCGGCCCCACGTTACTCTGTAGTCGCGAAGGCGTCCGCGAAAATACCGTCTATTTAGTCCATCAAAAATTGGACGCAGATTGAAATAGGTGCCCTCGTGTTGCAAGTTCAAGTGCCGTTGCAGAGGCAGCATCGGGTGCGCGACCTTCCGTTTTGGTTTCGACTTGCTCTTTTTTTTCCTGGCCATTGGCGTCCATCCTCGAAAACCTGTACTTGAATTTAATGGCCTTTGAATCACGTGACAAGCAAAGGGCAAATTTTTGAATTAAGACGTATAAGATACTTAATATCAGTATCTTACATGGCATTTTTCCTATCCTATCGGTCGTCAAATGACGAAATCCGAACCATGAACCTCCGAAGGAATGCAAAATCGTGTAATGGTGATGCGACTCCCTGCCAGCGGCCTGCGCCTGCCAGAAACTGACAGCGTACTGTTCAATTTTTGCGAAAATAGCAACCTGCGTATAATCGTTCTTGTTCGATGGAGGCGAGGCGTTGTAAGCGAGGTCAAACAGCATGACTCCCTTTCTTAGAAAGTTGCTTGGCCAAAATTGGCTTTTGTTGGTAACCATGCTGGCGCTTGCGATCTTTGGGGTCGTGGCAATCTACAGTGCCACTTCTACTCGCACGGATTCCTTTGCGGCGGATTTTTGGCGAAAACAGGCAAACTGGGTCGCAGTTGGCGTTCTTGCGTTCATGATTACGAGTTTGATTGACTATCGGTGGATTCGTTGGGGCGCGTTGCCGATGTACCTGGCCGGCATTGTGTTTTTGATCCTAACCAAGTTTATGGGCACGAAAGTGTACGGCGCCCGAAGCTGGCTGCATTTAGGGCCCGTCAATTTTCAACCCGCGCAGCTCGCCGTTGTAGCGGGAATTATGGTTTTGGCGCTGTTCTTAACCCAATTCCGCGAAATGCATCCCATACTGCGATTGTTGCTCTGCGGAGCAATCGTTGGAGCGCCGTGTCTCCTCATCCTGATGCAGCCGGACCTTGGCGAAGTCATCATTTGGGTACCGGTGCTCCTAGCACTTTTATTTGTCGGCGGTCTTCCGTTGCGCTATTTAATTTGCATCATTCTCATCGGCATCGCGTTTATCCCAATCGCGATCAACTTCGGTCTCAAACCGTATCAGCAACAGCGGATCACGGCGTTTACGCATCCCGATATCGATAAACAGGGGTCCGCGTGGGCAATTAATCAATCACTCATTGCGATCGGCTCTGGTGGTTGGTCGGGGAAAGGATTTAAGGCGCCAAACACCCAAATTGAGCTTGGCTTTCTGCCCGCGACCGCCATCCACAACGATTACATTTTCTCCGCGATAGGTGAGCAATGGGGATTCGTCGGCGGAATGTTTCTAATCGGCGGATTCGCTTTGCTTCTCCTGATATGCCTCTTTGTGGCTTTCTTCGCAGGCGATCAACTAGGCTTGCTTTTGGTTGTGGGAATGACAGCCCTCATCTTCACCCATATCTTCCAGAATGTGGGAATGACCATCGCGATGCTGCCGATCACTGGTGTGCCCCTCCCTCTGATCAGTTACAGCGGATCGTTTGTGCTGATGATCATGTTTGGGCTCGGGCTTGTGAACAGCGTTTGGATTCACCGGCGCGTTCCCGCCTAAGGTCGGCAAGCCTTTGATAATGGTAGGCGGTGACTGACAGGCAGCGCCGATGATTGCTTTCGGGTCACACGATTTACTTTCGACTAATGGATGTCTAGAATCGCGGGCGAGTAATGGAAGCCGATTACAAGGTCAGGCTCGAGGTCTTTGAAGGACCGCTCGATCTTCTGCTTTATCTGATTAAACGAGACGAAGTTGATATCCATGAGATATCCATTGAGCGCATCACCCGGCAGTACCTCGAATATCTCCAGGCATTTAAGGAGTTGAATATCGAACTTGCTGGTGAATTCGTTGTGATGGCGGCGAACCTGATTTATCTGAAAAGCCGCAGTCTACTGCCGGTTGACCAGCAACCACCTGATGAAGACGCCGAGGAGGATGATCCGCGTTGGGATTTAATCCGGCAGCTGATCGAATACAAAAAGTTCAAAGAGGCGGCCGCTGAACTGCATCAGCGTGAGCTTGAACAAGAGGGCATTTTCCTGCGGGAAGGTGCCTCCGGTTCGCTCGTGGAGGACCCTTTGCGCCTTAGGGATGTCGGAATTTTTCAGCTGATCAATGCATTCCAAGTGCTGATCAGACGGGTAGAGGCGCGACAAGAAGTGCAGGAGATTTCCAGCGAACGTTTTAGCGTTTCGGAGAAGATCGATGCGATTTTGCAGCGAATAGGACGTGGTGCTCCTGTTCGTTTTTCCGATTTATTTGGGACGGTCGCATCGCGTGTGGAAGTGGTTGTAACTTTTCTTGCGCTTTTGGAGCTAATCCGTCTTAAGCAGGTCTGTGCCATTCAGAAGAATATTTTTGAGGAGATTGAGATCGCGGCCGCTACAGTGTGACGCCCCCGTAATGCGGGCAGCGGCGGAAGCCGTGCTGGGTCGTCCTCGCCGTGCCGGAGAGACCGCAGCAATGTTATGCCGCGTATCTTGATTGCGGGGTGTGGTTACGTAGGGCAGGCAACCGCAGATTTGTTCCATGCTGTTGGCTGGGCCGTGCAAGGCTGGGTGTATTCTACGGAATCTGCGGCAAAGTTGGCTGGAAAGCCCTACCCTATTTGTGTAGTCGATATGGCAGATCGGGCCCAGGTTCGTGCGTGTTCCCAATCATTCGATGCGGTAATTCATTGTGCGAGTACGGCCGGCGGCGACGCGAAAGATTACCGTCAAATCTATCTGAATGGCGCGCGCAATCTCCTCGATCGATTTGTCGGGTCGAAGCTGCTCTTTACTAGCAGCACGAGCGTTTATGCGCAACGTGACGGTTCGTGGGTGACCGAAGAGAGCGAGACCCAACCGGTGCGCGAGACGAGTCAATTATTACTTCAGGCTGAAAATCTCGCACTGGCCCGTGGCGGGATCGTCGCACGGCTAGCAGGAATTTACGGGCCCGGACGCGCAGCGCTATTGAGCGGATTTCTTGCCGGTTCGGCGATTTTTGATCTGGAAAACGATCGCTTTGTTAACCAGGTACATCGGGATGACATCGCGGCTGCATTTTTTCTTTTGCTAAATCGACCACGCTTGGTTGGCGGGATTTACAATGTAGTTGATCGTCAACCCATCCTGCAGAGCGAATGCTACCGCTGGCTGGCCAAAAAACTGAACCGTCCTTTTCCACCAATTGGTCAATCGATATCGGTACGCAAGCGCGGCGACAGCAATAAGCGTGTAAGCAATAAAAAGCTGTGCCGTCTCGGTTGGAGTCCCCGATATCCCACATTTGCCGAAGCAATGGAGAAAAGCGTCCTGCCAAGCTTTGCAGGGGTTATTTCGAATCGCGCTCGCCAATCGCCTATCGGGTAGTCGATGTGCATCATCTGTTTTTAGCTGAGCGAAATTAGGCATCCAAATCTCGAAATCGGAACAAAATGCGAATACAGGAGATCGCATTCTCAGAAAGCGGTCAGCTACGGCTCGCGTGTGCGGCTTCTGCGGTCTGGACATTGGCGAGGCCGTAATCCCGATGCCGCTCGCCGAACAGCTGTCGGATTACTTCCTCGACCGGCACTTCTTGGACGTTGATGTCGCTAACATCACAAGCCTCCAGCAATTGCCGACACGTTTCGGTGACTTTGGCTCGCGGAACTTTTAGCTGGACTGAGACGGGTGTCAGTTCCGTCACTTCGCCAAAAGCGGAGAGGTCTCGCTTTGCGGCTTTTTCAAAAGTGAGGCTGAGAATCTTGTGTCTCGAAAATCGGTCGATGATCTGCGCTAGGGGACCGTCGAAAAAGATCTTGCCGTGATCGATGACGAGGACGCGATGACAGAGTTCTTCAATGTCCTGCATGTAATGGCTTGTCAGTAGGGTAACGATCCGATGTTCTTCGTTATAAATGCGCAGAAATTCACGCACGCGTTTTTGACTGACGACGTCCAGACCGATTGTTGGCTCGTCCAGAAATAGCACCCGCGGTTCGTGAATAAGTGCGGAGATCAGCTCCATTTTCATCCGTTCGCCTAGCGATAATTCGCGCACCATCACATTCATTTTGTCCCGCACTTCCAAGAGCTCCGATAATCCATCAACGACGATTTTGAATCGGGCGCGATCGATCCCATAGATCGCGCGGTTGAGCTCAAGCGATTCCTGCGCAGGCAAGTCCCACCAGAGCGCGTTCTTTTGTCCCATCAGGAGGCTAAACAGGCGTTTCATTTCATTTCGTCGTTCCCAGGGTACAAAGCCAAGTACGCGCGCATCACCGGACGTTGGATTCAGCAGGCCCGAAAGCATTTTCAGCACAGTGGTTTTGCCCGCGCCGTTCGGACCGAGAAATCCGACAAACTCGCCTTCTTCGATTTGGAAAGAGACCTGGTCGGCTGCCCGTGTCTCATCGTACCTCCGCTTAACCAAGCCCTTAACTGAACCCCAGAGACCGCGCTCTTTTTGATATGTGCGATAAACTTTTGTTAATCTTGAGGCTTCAATCACTGGCATAAAACGGTGATGGATAGCTGCGAAATCTCTGCGGGAAGCTGATAGCTTCCTCTACAGAACGTCATCAAGGCAGGCGAGTAAATGCGAAACAGTTTCCTCCGTTTCGTCGCCCATATTCGAGAGGCGAAAGCTTTTGCCTTGGATTTTGCCGTACCCAGGATCAATCACCAGATGATGTCTGTCCCGAAGTTTCCTAGCCAACTCCAAAACGTCGATGCCCTTATTGTTTTTTACGCAAGTGAGCGTTTTTGACCGGAAGCCGTCCTCCGCGAAAAAGTCAAAGCCGGCTCGGCAAACCCACTCGTGCACCATCGCGTTCGTGCGTGCGTGACGTTCAAAGCGCGCGTCGAGGCCTTCCTCAAGGATCTCGTTGAGCTTCGATTGCAGTGCGTAGATGTGCGCAATGCTTGGTGTGCTTGGCGTCGTCCATTGCGCTTGCTGCGTCTTGAATTCGAGAAAATCGAAGTAGAACCCGCGGTTGGGAATTTTTTCAGCTCGGGCGAAACCTTTTTCCGAAACCGCGAACAGTGAAAAGCCGGGCGGGAGAGCGAGGGCCTTTTGGACGCCGGTTAGCATTACATCGATACCGAGCGCGTCCATGTCGATCTTCACCCCGGAAAACGACGAAACGGTATCAGCGATAAGCACGACATCGGGATACTTCGCCAAAACGCAGCAGATTTCGCCGAGCGGATTCATTATGCCAGTCGAGGTCTCATTGTGAACCAAGGTGACGGTGTCGAATTTGCCAGTCGCCAATTGACGATCGATATCCTTCTGATCGATGTGGTTTCCCCATTCCACTTGAAGCGGCTCGGCGTTTTTTCCGCAGCGCCTCGCAACATCCAACCACTTATCGGAGAAGGCGCCGCACATGCAGCAAAGAACTCCGCGATCGACCAGGTTGCGGACGGCGGCCTCCATTACGCCCCAGGCCGAAGAAGTTGAAAGGAACACCGGCTGCTTTGTCCCGAATAATGTCTGCAATCCTCGGTGAATTGAGCGATAAAGATTCTTAAAATCCTCGCCTCGGTGCCCAATCATGGGGCGCGAAAATGCCGCCCATGTTTTCGGAGAAACCTCCACCGGTCCCGGAATGAAAAGTTTATCGTGAGAATGCATGCGCAAACGTCCAATGTTCAAAGCGCTACGTCCAATGCTCAGTGCGAAATGTCGGACGCTGTGGTGTGCGGCATTTAGTAACGGCAGAGACTCTCATTTTTTGATGAAGCTGATGTCGCCGCTGCGTTCGACGCGGGCAACTCGAATCTTGGAAAGCTCGTCGAGCTGAGCATCTAGGCGCAGATCCTCTTGGAGATCATGTGTGGAGATGTTGTCCGGAGCATAGTAGAGGGAATTAGCTCGCCGTTTTCCACGATGATTTCCGGTCGGCCCTTAATGAGAATTCCGAACAAATGGGAATGATAGGCGATCAGGGCAAGCAGACGGTTAAGAAGCACGATAATGAAGCCTGCGCCAATCGTGGCAAACAGAGGAGCAGTGCCGTTGATCGCGCGCGCCAGGAAGGAGGCGAGGATTACGAGGAGAATAGCGTCGAAGGCGCTTTTACGTGCGAGCGAACGCTTGTGACCGAGGCGAACCATGATCAAGGTTGCGAGAAAGACAATGACAGCGCGCAGCGAGATTTGTAGGAAGGTCAGATCTCTTGCTTCAGAACCCAACCCAAGCAATGGTCCGACGAAATTCGAAAATGTATTCATATTAAAAAATCCTATCGGCAAACAATTTTGTGGCGAGCTTTGTCGATCTGGCGCGGTGTAAAGTGGGGCCAGCTGTCTGGGAGACCCGCGTTGTCATGACCAAAAAAATCGATTACTAGGTGAGCGAATCAAATAAGGTGCCTGCATCGAAATTCGAGAACGAGTTGCTCGCGAACGAACGGACATTTCTCGCCTGGCTGCGGACGAGCATTGCAGTGATGAGCCTCGGTTTTGTTGTTGCGCGATTCGGACTGTGGTTGCGCGAGCTGGCGCTACAAATAAATCCGCACACATCGTTGCACCGCACAGGGTTATCGCTGCCGCTCGGCGAAGTCATGATTGGCTTCGGTGCGCTGCTAACTCTGCTCGCCGCGTGGCGCTATCACGTCGTGAATCGGGCAATCAAGCGCGGCGAAATCGAATCTGATCCGCGAATGGTGTCTCTAATTACAATCGTGACGGTCCTTTCTGCCATCGTCCTAATCATCTACATGACGCTTTCACAACCGCAGACTTAGCGGGCAATACTTAAAGTCCTCGAATACTCGGTAATTTATTCCTCGGAATCGTTCTCTGGATTTTGTACAGCCCGCGGTCGGTTTCGGGCGTTGTAAAAGCAACATCTTCGGAGAAGGCGCCGCTGGATTTCTCTCGCTTGCGCAAGAAACCTTCACGTGGCATAAGACGACGCTCGACCGGTTTCACTTGCCAAGGTTACATCGAATCATGCCGACAGCCGCGCCGCCGCCTTCTTCCGGTTCAGTGCTTGAAGCACAGATGTTTTGGGAGCGCTTCAAGAGCTGGATTATCGCCGCTTTGATTGTCGTCCTCCTCGCTGCTGCCGGTTTTGCAGGTTATCGCTTTTATTCTGATCGCCGGGCTGCTTCGGCGTCGGCGTTGTTAGCCAGTGCAACGAACGTGAAAGACTTTCAACAGATCATTGTTCGCTTTCCGAATACGCCGGCAGGCGCTGATGCTTATATTCTGCTCGCTGAAGCTCAACGCAGCGAAAGGAATTACGCTGAAGCTAACGCGACGCTCCAGGTTTTTATCGCAAAGAATCCGAATCATGAATTGGTGAGCACAGCACGAATGGCCATGGCGGCCAATCTGGAGTCGATGGGGACGAACCACGAGGCGCTGTCGACGTATCAACAGATCGCAGCGACCTACCCAAACAGTTTTAATGCTCCGCTGGCACTGCTTTCACAAGTGTACATTTTGAAGGCACTAAACCGGGATGAGGAAGCACGCCGTATCTGTGAGACCATCCTGACGCAGTACCGGGAGAGCTTTTGGGCCGAGGAGGCAATGCAGCAATTGCAGTTGTTGAAACCGAGCAGGCTTCCAGCGCCAATCACAGCGCAGACAGTCCCACCACTGTTGGAGCGTTCTCGCGTGGCGCAACCGCAAGCCGCTCCGACAGCGAAGCCGAAATAATTACAGAGGCCGATGTCTCGGATCAACCGGGATTAGCGCTTGGAGAATTGAAAACGTTTCCGCGCGCCGGGCTGTCCCGATTTTTTGCGCTCCCTCATTCGCGGGTCCCGACGGAGCAGCCCTTCCCCCTTTAACGTGCTCCGCAAGTCACCACCCCCTTGAAGAAGAGCGCGCGAAATAGCGAGCCGCACTGCACCAGCCTGTCCCGTCGCGCCACCTCCGCTCGCGTTAATCGACAAATCGTAAGCGTTCACGGCCTTTGCTGCTTGGAGTGGTTGCAGCACTATGGTTTGCAATGACGGCGTTGGAAAGTAGTCCTCAAAGCTGCGGCCGTTGATGTCGATCTTCCCGCTGCCTGGTGTCATGCGGATGCGCGCGACGGACGTTTTGCGGCGACCTGTGGCGACGAATTCTTGGATTTGCGACATAAAGGCTATTTCTAGGCAAGTTTTACCGCGTGCGGCCGTTGCGCAGAATGCGGATGAGAATCGCCGCGATAGACTTTCAACTTTCGATAGATGGCGTGGCCAAGCCGGTTGTGTGGAATCATTCCGCGCACTGCCCTCTCGATCAGTAACTCTGGGTGCCGAACGCGTCGTGCGCGAACGCTCTCTGATTTGTGGCGGCCCACGTATCCTGAAAAGCTCATGTAGTTTTTCTGGTCTTCCTTTTTTCTCGTTAGTCGCACCTTCTCCGCATTGATGACAACCACGAAATCACCCGTATCGACATGCGGGGTAAAGATCGCCTTTTCTTTGCCCCGCAATAAATTGGCTGCCTTCACCGCGACCGCGCCCAGCACCTGGTCTTTGGCGTCGATCACCCACCATTTGCGTGAGGCTTCATTCGCTTTGGCTAAGAAAGTTTTCATGGAACGGAAAAGGCACGAAAACTACGGAGACAGCAGCTGCCTGTCAACTTATCGATGGCCTTTAGATCGATAAGTCACGTGCTCTACGTGGGTCCCGATCGCGAAATGCTCGCTGGTCAAGTTGCTGTTGCACGCTTAATTCTCTGACCATGTCCAACTCAACGGCTCCAAAGAGTGCAATCAGCCCGCGGCGTGACGAAGATTTTCCCGAGTGGTATCAGCAAGTCATTCGCTCGGCTGAACTTGCCGAGCCTTCGGACGTTCGCGGCTGCATGGTGATCCGCCCGTGGGGCTATGGTGTTTGGGAGAACATGCAGCGCCAGCTCGACAGGATGTTTCGCGCAACTGGACATAGAAACGCATATTTTCCGCTTTTTATTCCGCTCACTTTCTTTGCGAAAGAAGCGGAACATGTCGAGGGATTTGCCAAAGAGTGCGCTATTGTCACTCATACCCGCTTGGAGCTGGGTGCGGACGGAAAATTGCGGCCTTCGAGCGAGCTGACGGAGCCACTCGTGGTTCGGCCAACATCGGAAACGATAATTGGCGCGAGCTACGCCAAATGGGTGCAGTCGTATCGTGATTTACCGATCCTCATTAATCAATGGGCGAATGTCGTCCGCTGGGAAATGCGGCCCCGCTTATTTTTACGCACGACCGAATTTCTCTGGCAGGAAGGCCATACCGTCCACGAGACCGCGGCCGAGGCGCGGGCTGAAGCAAAGCTAATTCTTGATCTCTACGAACGGTTCGTGTCCGACCATCTCGCGGTTCCAGTTTTCACCGGTGAAAAGTCGGAGAGCGAACGTTTCCCTGGAGCGGTGGAGACGCTATCGATCGAAGCGATGGTGCAAGACAGAAAGGCGATCCAGGCCGGCACGTCGCATTTTCTTGGACAAAATTTTGCGCGCGCAAGCGGAATCCAATTTCAAAACCGAGAAGGCAAACAGGAGTTTGGCTGGACAACGAGCTGGGGCGTGAGTGCCCGCCTCGTCGGAACGCTTGTGATGACCCACGCCGACGACGATGGAGTCGTTCTACCGCCGCGTATTGCGCCGACGCAGATCGTGATTTTGCCGATTACGCCCAAGGAAGAGACCCGTGCTGCGGTGCTGGAAGCTTGCGATAAGCTCGCGAAGAAGTTGCGAGAGAGTCGATATGTGGATTTGCCGATCGAAGTGGAAATCGATCGGCGCGACCTCGGTGGCGGCGCCAAGAATTGGGAGTGGATTAAGAAAGGCGTGCCACTGCGCGTCGAAATCGGTCCGCGCGATCTCGAAAAGAAATCGGTCGAGGTCAGTCGTCGCGATAAGCCCATAAAAACCAAGGAGTCGATGTCAATGCATAACTTCGTATCTCTTGCACCAGAGATACTTACGTCGATCCAGAACAGTCTGTATGAACGCGCAAAGAGATTCCGTGACGAGAATACACGCGTCATTAATTCAAAAAAAGAGTTCTATGATTTCTTTACCCCGGAGAATTCGGTGAAGCCAGAAATCCACGGTGGTTTC
>Ga0126381_100005119_pt1 | contig 14371 bp, 9 predicted proteins | sample PanSoiMetPlot_28_FD_96465 | JGI IMG/M metagenome (GOLD analysis project Ga0126381, IMG submission 96465) | Tropical forest soil microbial communities from Panama - MetaG Plot_28 | ecosystem: Environmental > Terrestrial > Soil > Tropical forest > Bulk soil | place: Panama | collected 2016-02-17
AAAAGCAAATTTAGCGCTTACATTTTCCGCGGCACCACGACCGCGCTGCTCTTTTCGTGCGTGATTGTTGCTATCTGCTTCGCGATTAATCTGCCTGAGCAAGCACCCAAGGCTCTCCCTCCGCAGGATAACGCCGGCTTCGGAGTGAATGCATACAAAAGGGTCGCATCCGTACCCTCGTCTGCGTGGCGAAGCTTGAGCTTTGCGGAACGCGTCGGGTATCAGCGGGCAATCGAAGATGTTTACTGGCGTCACCGCATCTGGCCAAAAGAACGCCCCGACCCTAAGCCTTCACTCGATGCGGTGATGTCCAAAGCCGAGCTTGAAAAGAAAGTCGCAGATTATCTGCACATGTCGCAGATGCTCGAGGATTACTGGCAACAGCCGCTTACTTCCGAGCAATTACAAGCCGAGATGAACCGCATGGCGCGGAACACCAAACAGCCCGAGATGCTGCGCGAACTCTTTCAAGCGCTCGGCAACGATCCTTTTGTCATCGCGGAGTGTCTCGCCAAGACCGTGCTGTCTGAGCGCTTGCTGGCAAACCTGGCCCGTGACAAAAAGCCGTTGGACTCTGCGCAAGCGGGAGCGGAGAAGCTAATAGCAGGGGTAAGAGCTGGCTACACTCTTCCTGTTATATCGGGCGCGCCGAACGGATGCATCAACGATACATGGACAGCCACCAGTACCACTAACGCGCCGTCTGCCCGATGGCGTCACACCGCAGTGTGGACCGGCAGCGAGATGATCGTCTGGGGCGGCTTCGGTAGCGCCGGCCTTTTGAACACCGGTGGCAGATACAATCCCAGCACGGATAGTTGGACAGCCACCAGCACCGTCAACGCGCCCTCAGTACGGTATCTTCACACTGCAGTGTGGACGGGCAGTGAAATGATCGTCTGGGGTGGAATAGATCCAAATACATTCGATTTGAATACGGGAGGAAAATACAATCCCAGCACCAACAGTTGGACAGCCACCAGCACCACCAACGTGCCCACGGGTCGGTACGTGCATACAGCCGTCTGGACCGGCAGCGAAATGATCGTCTGGGGTGGATTTAATAACCCCCTCAGATATTTGAACACCGGCGAGCGGTACAATCCCAGCACTGACAGTTGGACACCTATCAGCACGACCAACGCACCCATTGGGCGAGGCAATCATACGGCGCTGTGGACCGGCAGCCAAATGATCGTCTGGGGCGGAGAAAACGACAGCGGCCTTTTGAATACCGGCGGCAGATACAATCCTAGCACGAACAGTTGGACAGCCATCAGCACCACCAACGCGCCCTCTGCCCGAGATGGCCATACGGCAGTCTGGACCGGCGGTGCGATGATCGTTTGGGGTGGTGGTGATGGCAACGGGAGTGTGAGCACCGGCGGTAGATACAATCCCCGCACGGATACCTGGATAGCTACAAACACAACACACGCGCCCTCTTTTCGAGGCGGTCACACAGCAGTCTGGATTGGGAGCGAAATGATCATTTGGGGTGGTAATGGCGACCGCAACACCGGCGGGAGATACAATCCCAGCACGGATATTTGGATAGACACCAGCACCACCAACGCGCCTATTGGCCGAGAACAGCACACGGCAGTCTGGACAGGCAGCGAAATGGTAGTTTGGGGTGGAGCTAGTTCTGCCCAGGGAATATTGAACACCGGCGGGAGATATTGCGCGCAAGCCGGTGCGCCGACGCCTACTCCGACAGCAACGGCTACAGGGACACCAACTCCATGCATTTATGATACGTGGACAGCGACCAGCACCGCGAACGTGCCGGACGCTCGATACGGTCACACGGCGCTGTGGACCGGCAGCGAAATGATTGTTTGGGGCGGATTTGCTGACGTAGGCTATACGAACACCGGTGGTAGATACAATCCCACCACCGATAGTTGGGTAGACACCAGCACGACTAACGCGCCCTCTGCCCGATACTATCACACCGCAGTGTGGACTGGCAGTGAAATGATCGTCTGGGGTGGACTTAATCAGAACATATTCTATTTCAATACGGGAGGAAGATACAATCCCGGCACGAACAGTTGGACAGCTACCAGCACCGCCAACGCTGCCGAAGCACGAGCATACCATACAGCAGTGTGGACTGGCAGTGAAATGATCGTCTGGGGTGGACTTGATCAGAATGGATTCTATTTCAATACGGGAGGAAGATACAATCCCAGCACGAACAGTTGGACAGCTACCAGCACCACCAGCGCCCCCTCGGCGCGAGCCGGACACACAGCAGTCTGGACGGGCAGTGAGATGATCGTCTGGGGTAGTACTGCTGATAGCACTGGCGGGAGATACAATCCCAGCACCAATAATTGGACAGCCACCAGTACCAACAATGCGCCGAGTGCCCGATCAGCTCCGGCTGTCTGGTCCGGCAGCGAAATGATTGTTTGGGGCGGGACTGATGACAGCACCGGCGGCAGATACAACCCGGGCACGGATAGCTGGACCAACACAAGCACCACCAACGCCCCCGATGCCCGATGGGCTCACACCGCAGTGTGGACCGGCAGTGAAATGATCGTATGGGGAGGAAGGGTTACCTCGAACCGTTTTAGCACCGGGGGCAGATACAATCCGGACAGCAATAGTTGGACAGCCACAAGCACGACCAACGCACCCGCAGCCCGCTTCTCCCACACAGCAGTATGGACGGGCAGTGAGATGATAGCCTGGGGTGGCACCCCCGGTGGGTTGGATTTCTTTGACACAGGCGGGAGGAACTGCGGACAGGGCACGACCCCTACTGCCACACCATCGGTAACTGCCACAGCATCAGCTACGCCAACAATAACACCCAGTCCCACCGCTACAGCTAGTCTAACACCAAGAGTTACACCTACACCACGGGCACGCTCTACACCGGCGCCTCGTCCGTAAGACAAGCAAGCTGGTTGTCAAAAATTGTAGGGCGTTTGATTGGTTCGCGCCCGCTCACTCACCTTTCAGGCTTCCCGTCTAATCTCCGGCCCCCGCTCGGAGCTTTGTGTCAGACACCAAACTCCTAAGCAGTGAATTGGTTCACTGTTTTAGGATGATCAATAGCCGTCTCACAGAGACGGCCTACAAATCAATTCACTACAACACTATTCCCAACCGGTCTGACGCCCTTTGTTTTGTTCTTCAAGCCAGGTCATAAGGGGCTTGAAGTAGTCCATCATTGCCCGAGTGGAAATGTCTTCGCCGGTCGCTTCTTTCAAAACTTTGCGCCAATCTTCGGTACCACCTTTTTTCAGAATGTTGTTGAGCCACGTACCCACTTCCTTGTTGTCGGCGTAATTACATGATTGCGGCGGTTGATGCAGAATGTTGCGCGCGATGTAGTCGTGCAGCTGAAATTTAAACACAGTCGCGAAAGCGTAGTTATAGTAATACGCCGGCGTATCGTTGATGTGCGTCTTGCTAGCGGCGTCGCAAAATTCTTCGCCGCGAGGCGACGGCGGTTCGATACCTTGAAAATCGCTGACGTATTTCCACCAGCGCGCATTCCATTGATCGGCCGGCAAATTATGTGCGTAGATGTCGGCTTCCCAATGTGACATGGTTCCGCAGGAAAAATAAATGAATGGCAGCGACCGGGCGAGCGCGTCGTCGAGAAGAAACGCCGTCTTATCAGCATTGAATTCGTGCGGCAAAACGCCGCGCGCTTGCAAATAAGGCACCTGACTTGATGCGAGCGCGATCAATTCGCCTATGCCTTCATGAAATCCAGGCGCCGCTCCAATTCGCAACAAGTACGGAACCTCCGGACGCGAATAAGCTTGGAAGTAGTGGCCATGCCCAAGCTCGTGGTGCGCAGTAAAAAACCAACGTGAATTTGGCTCAATGCTTTGCAGCGAGCGAATGTCGTTTTCAAGATCGATATGGTAGCAATAGGCGTGCGTGTTTTTCTTCCGTTTCGAGTCGGGCGGAACCGGAAACAAGTCTGATTTTTCCCAGAAACTTTGCGGCAACGGCGAGAACCCGAGCCCCGTGTAAAACTGTTCCGCGGTCCTGACGATCCATTCCGGCGTTCTGCCTTCGAAGTACTTGTCGATGTTCGCCGCTTCGACAAGGCCCGGCCATTCCTGCGCCCACCGATTGGTGATCCAGTGCGCAGGAATTTTTTTCGGCACCGGTTGATGAAATTTTTCGGCGAGCTTGTATTTCGCCCAGGTATGCAACTGCAAATACAGCGGACGCAATGTCGCCATCCAGTCGTCGAGCATCTTTAGCATCTCGTCAGTGGTCATTCCGTACGCCGCGACTTGGAGCGAAAAGTAATCGGGATATTTCATCTCTTTGGCGACGCCGTTTCGCAGGTCACGCAGTGTCACGAGATTGGGTTTCAGCACCGGGCCGATTTCTTTCGACGCTTCCCAAACTGCTTTGCGCTCGGCCAGATCGGTGCTCTTCTCGAGTTTATTGTCGATTTCGTTGGCCGTGATTTTCTGGCCATTAAGCTTGAATTCGAACCCGTTCATCAGCGACGCCTGTTTCGTCTCGGCGGCGACACGTTTGCCTACCAGTTCGGGATTTGTCATTGGCCCTTCCGCTGCGTTTAACAGCTGCTGTTTCAGCTGCCGCACCGTGATCTCCCTAAGTTCCTTCTGGTGCGTGAGCAGTTCGCGTGCTTCGTTAATGATTGCAGGATTTCCATTGAACGCGGCGAAAGCTTTGCCGGTCGCCTCCGCTGCGGCGTCGTGTTCCGGTGTTACATCAGTAACCGCATTCCATTGCGCTTCACTGTTGACTCGAAAGAGAGCCTGGTAACCGGCATTCGCGAGTGCGAGAAAACGATCCGCGCGTTCCTGGATGGGCGATTTTGTTTCAGCGAACGCTGGAGAGATTGATGCAACGAATAACAAAAGAACCGGCGAGATATGGCGCTTCATGTTCGACGTTAGGTGCAAGGCGTGCCGTACGGCAAGCGCTATACATGGAGCCGGTGCGCCCACGCACCAGAGATCGCTACGGCCCGAGGGCGGGCCGTCTCCAACTGGACGCTAGGTCAACTTTCGATAAACAGCCCCGGGCAGGGGATGCTTATAGGAGAGCCACAAAAACACAAAGCCGACAATCGGCATCAGTATGTCAATTGGGAGGACCAGTCCTACATTACCGGGCGAGAAATTCTGCGCGACGATCATCTGATAGATGTGACCGCCGGCTGCGCCTAACGAGAAAGCCCAAGGCGGAATCAGTGTCGCGAGGCGAAACGGCAAGCTTGCTTTGAATGCGATGACTCCTGCGATTCCTACGCCCAAACTTGCGAATCCCACCTCGGCCTGAAACGGACTGTTTTCCCAGCCGATGAACTTTGCCGCCACGTCTCCGAACAACACGTGAAAGACGAAGTTAATCAGATTGTTTATTCCAATCGCGAAGAGCAGATGGTACGAGAGAAGCGCTTCGCTCACGTCGCTCATTAGCAATGGTTTTGGTTTTTTAAGGAGCGATATTCCCGCGGCAATCAGACCGATGATAAAAAACGTCACGAAGTAATTGCCGACGAAGAAAACCAAAACTGGAGAGAATTTGGACTCATCCACGGCCACTGATCCAATCACACAGAATTTGAATCGACAAGTTTGAGTTCGGCGTTATGGCACGCGCGACATGTCGGTGCTGGAACGAGCGAACAACACTCAGCATGTCGCCAGCCTCAGAAGTGCAACCTGTCTAATTTGTAATGTTAAATAGCTTGCAACTATATGGGGTGCAGGCATCTTCGTCGCTCCTCCCCCGGACCAACCCCCAATCATCGGAACAAAGCACATGAACAAACTCACACGATTAACTACCTCAACTCTTCTGATCGGAGCGGCATTCCTTCTGGCTCTCGCGAGCGGTCAGGGTCAGCAGCAGCCACAGCAAGAGCAAGCCGGAGCACCTATAATCCGACAAGAAATCAAACACGACGTGTCGCTCCCGTTGCGCGACATTGCACGCCCCCCGCAACCGCGACTCACTCGGGAAGCCGAGCCGGTGCGACGATTGCCGGTTCAGGCCGCGAAATTTGAAGAACAGGATTCAGCCGTGCAGACAATACCCGGCCCATTTGTGGGAACGACGGCGGGCCTTAATTTCGCCGGTGTCGGTAAAGGCGATTACGGCTTTACACCGGACGCCGCCCCACCGGATACGAACGGCGCCGTTGGAGCGACCCAATTCGTTCAATGGGTCAACGAATCCTTTGCTGTGTTCGATAAAACAACCGGCGCGAAACTACTTGGTCCTGTAGCGGGAAACTCGCTCTGGAGCGGTTTTGGCGGCGGCTGCCAGAACAATAACGACGGCGATATCATTGTTAAATACGATCAGATCAATAATCGCTGGATCTTTACGCAATTCTCGGTTTCGACGACGCCGTATTTGGAGTGCGTTGCCGTTTCGACAACGTCTGACGCGACCGGATCCTATAACCGTTACTCCTTTAACTACGGCAGTACCGAGTTTCCCGACTACCCCAAGCTCGGGGTTTGGCCTGACGCCTATTACATCTCCTTCAACATGTTCACCAATACGTTTACTGGCGCGCAGGTTTGCGCGTACAACGGCGCGGCGATGCGCAGCGGGTCGGCGGCCACGCAAGTGTGTTTCCATCTGAGCTCGTCTTTCGGTGGTCTACTGCCATCTGATCTCGACGGCACCACGCTTCCACCAGCTGGCTCGCCAAACTTTTTTCTGAATTTTGGCACGAACTCGCTGAACCTTTGGAAATTTCACGTCAATTTTGTAACTCCCAGTAGTTCAACCTTTACGGGACCTACAAATATTCCTGTGGCGGCGTTCAACGCTGCGTGCAGTGGCGGGGGGACATGCATCCCACAGCCGGGAACATCGCAGAAGCTCGACTCGCTCGCCGATCGATTGATGTATCGCCTGGCCTACCGCAACTTCGGCACCTCCGAATCTCTGGTCGTCAATCACAGTGTTACGGTCGGGGGTGGAAGAGGTAGAAGCCAAAGCGTCGGTGTGCGTTGGTACGAGCTGCGCAATCCAAATGGAACACCGACAGTGTTCCAACAGGGGACATTCGCGCCTGATTCAACATACCGTTGGATGGGAAGTATCGCGATGGACAAGCTCGGGAACATGGCACTCGGCTACAGTGCTTCGAGTAGCAGCGTCTCTCCGTCAATTCGTTACACCGGTCGATTGGTAAGCGATCCTGTTGGAACAATGCAAACCGAAAACACAATCCAAGCTGGCGGGGGTTCGCAGCAAAGGAATCTGAATCGTTGGGGCGATTACTCCAGTATGGCCGTCGATCCCGTTGATGACTGCACGTTCTGGTACACGACCGAGTACCTGAAGGCGAACGGCACATTCAACTGGAGTACCCGAATTGCTTCTTTCAAGTTTCCAAGCTGTCACTAACAAGCATCAATTCGATATTCGAAACAAAGGGCCGTTCCATGGAACGGCCCTTTAGCTTTACGGCAATAATGTTGCCGGCGTTGACCGCAAAACGCTCGCGAGCGAATGCCCGCAGCTAGCCTTTCGCCGACTCCGCCGGTCCGCTTTTTTCACCCGAAAGCAAGTCGACTCGAAGTATCGGATCGGTCGGTAACACGATTGGTCCTTCCCATCGCAGAAAGCCCGCAGGCGCGGGATTTGTGAGCCAGATCTTGGTGTCGGGCACATTAACGAAGAACTTCGCGATGAAGGGAATTTCCGGATGAATGATGAAACGATCTCCCTTCAGCGATCGGCCCGACATCCGCATACGGTCAACCCCTTCGTGAGAAATTGTCACTGTTACAATTTGCGGGCCAAGCGTTGGAAAATCTGAAAAACCGACTGCCTTAAGTTGAACTTGTTCGCCACGCAGCAGGCGTTTGCCCAGATTACTCAATGCAAGGCTAAACCCGAACCCCGCGAACGTCCGACCGGGTTCAATCTTAATCCTCTTGGAAACATCCTTACGATTCTGGCTGATGTGTGCGCTGCCGATTCCAGTCAGAAAATCCACAGCGAATTCTCGCTGCGGCTTTCCGTTTTTCGATTCTTTCCAGGACCACTTTTCCTGAGTCAGCTCTGATCCTTGTCGAAATTGTGAGTGTTCCTCATAGACCTCGCCGGCGGAGAATTTGTAGGTGATCACAACATGTAACTGATTGTTTTCCACCCATTGCCGGAATTCGCCGTCAGCGAGTTTCTTCCCGTTCATGTCGCACAAGCCGGGGTAACCGTGCGACGCCGCTGCCGGCTCAGTTACTTTTAGTGCAGAAACCGGTGCGACGATCATTCCAATGGCGAGGATTGAGAAAACAATTACCAGCCTTCTTATCGTAAGCATTCAGTACCGTTATCGGTCTTGGCTGGAACCACGGCTGCAGTGGGTTCACCCAACGCTGTGGGATTTGGTAACGTCGCTGTTACCAAACATTCACATTTTTAGTCGACAATTGGTCGGAGAGTCTCTATGCTTTTGGTTAATGAGCGCTTCTACGCTTTACTCGGCGGAACCCGCAGATAGCTCGCGGTGCATCTGCTCTTTGGCGCTCGGAATCTGGCGATAGAAAGCGACCGTTTTCTCAACGGACGCTGATTCATCTCTCTCGCAAGAGATCTGTCTCTGCGTCCGTCGAACAAACTCAACCACTTATGATCAAATGTTAATCGTAATGAAACCAGGCGCCACGGCATCGGAAATCGATGCAGTGGCAAACGTAATTGAGGCAGTTGGCTTTCGCGCGCATCCCATGCCGGGAGCGACGCGGACGGCGATCGGCATCACTGGCAATGAAGGCCCGATTGATGGCCGGCGTTTCGAAAACCTGGCCGGTGTAGCGGAAGTCATCCGCGTCACGAAGCCATATAAATTGATCACACTCGACCTGCGACCGGACAAGACTGTGGTTTCCGTCGGCGACGCGACGATTGGCGACCCAAAACTGGCAATTATTGCCGGGCCATGCGCGGTCGAAAGTCGCGAGCAAGCCTTCGCGATTGCAAAGACAGTACATCAAAGTGGTGCGCGATTTTTTCGTGGCTGTGTTTGGAAGCCTCGAACGTCGCCTTATACGTTCCAGGGCATGGGTGACAAAGGCTGGGAAATAATGTCAGCCATTCGCGAAGAGTTCGGCTTGAAAATCGTGACTGAAGCAGTCGAGGAATCGCATGTCGATCTTATCGAAAAGTACGGCGACGTGATTCAAATTGGCGCTCGCAACATGCAGAACTTCTCGCTTCTGAAACGCGCGGGCCGTTCAAGGTCGCCCGTGCTTCTGAAGCGCGGGATGGCTGCAACGCTCGAGGAATGGTTGCTCGCGGCGGAGTACATCATGGCTGAGGGCAATTACAATGTGATCCTTTGCGAACGCGGTGTGCGCACCTTCGCACAGCATACGCGGAACACACTCGATCTCGCCTCGGTTCCGGCAATCCGACGCATTTCGCATTTGCCGGTAATTGTCGATCCGTCGCACGGCACTGGCACGGCGTACATGGTCACACCGCTGGCGAGAGCCGGGGTTGCAACCGGCGCCGACGGTCTAATGATCGAAGTCCACAACCAGCCTGAGCTCGCCCTTTCCGACAGCGCACAAGCGCTAACGCCGTCGGAATACCTTCAACTCGTCGCCGAAGTTCGAGCAATTCACGATCTTGTCTCTTTAAACAAAAACACAGTGACCTAACTAGGATTGTCATGTTGAGCGAAGCGAAACATCTCTGGCAATTTTTTGAAAAGCGATTGATTCCGAAGGGGATCAGAGATTCTTCGCTTCGCTCAGAATGACATTATGAATTGCGTGAAGCGAATTCCAACATGTTCCTGCTGATCGATAATTACGATTCATTTACTTACAACCTCGCGCAGTATTTCGGCGAGCTTGGATGTGATTTTGTCGTTAGGCGGAATGACGCGATTTCGTTAAAGGAAATTGCCGCGTTAGCGCCGGAGCGTATTTGCATTTCGCCGGGCCCGTGTACACCACGTCACGCAGGAATCTGTAAGGACGTTATTCTGGCCTTCGGCGCAAAGACTCCAATTCTAGGTGTTTGCCTCGGACATCAGTGTATCGCCGAAGCATATGGCGGAGAAATCGTCCGCGCTTCGCGACTGATGCACGGGAAGGCATCGACCATTACGCATAACGGGAACAGCCTCTTTTCCGATTTGGCCACGTCCTTCCAGGCTGGCCGATATCATTCGCTCGTGGTGAAGCGAACTTCATTGCCGGCGTGTCTCGAAATCACTGCGGAAAGCGACGACGGAGAAATCATGGCGCTCTGTCATCGTGAATTTCCCGTGTACGGTGTCCAGTTCCACCCCGAATCCGTGCTAACTCACGATGGCAAAAAAATTCTCGCCCGATTTTTGATCCTTGTATGACCGCAATGATGCAAGTCACTCCCACTCTGGGCGAGTTCGTCGAGCTCGCGAAAGAGGGCAACGTCATCCCTGTTTTTGCAGAATTCATTGCGGACGGAGAAACGCCAGTTTCAGCCTTCAAGAAACTCGACTGCGGTGGTTACAGCTTCCTTTTTGAGTCCACGGAAAAGAATGATGTCTCGGGACGTTTTTCGTTCATTGGCGTTGATCCTCGCGTGGTGATGCAGAGCCATGGACGCGAGGTTCGAATCATCGAGCGCGAAAAGGAACAGCGACTGCAAATAAGCCGCGGCCCGGTAGACGAAGTGCAAAAGCTGATGAGTCGTTATCAGTTCGTATCGTGTGCGGAACTGCCGCGGTTTGGCGGTGGCGCCGTCGGTTTCATTGGCTACGAAGCGATCCACTTTTTCGAACCCAAAGTTCCACTCCCAAGTCAGGATGAACTTGGACTGCCCGAAGCGCTCTTGATGGTCCCAAGCGCTATCCTGATTTTCGATCATCGGCTGCGCAGCTTGAAAATCGTATTGAACGCATTCCTTGAGGATGGCGAGATTGAGAACGTCTACTGGCGGGCTGTGGACTCGATTAGTGAAATCGCGGGCAAACTCGCGCAACCTACCCAGCTGCCACTCGTTCCGATTGCAGACGACGAACTGCATTCTGCTGGCAGGGACACCGCTCCGCTCAGCGCAGCGCGACGATCTTACCAAAGCAATTTCGAGCCGGAGGATTTCAAGCGCGCCGTTAATTGCGCCAAGGAATACATCCTGGCGGGGGATATTTTTCAGGTCGTGCTATCGCAAAGATTCGAATCATCATTCAGCGGTACACCTCTCGATTTCTACCGCTGTCTTCGTTTTATCAATCCTTCTCCGTACATGTTTTGTCTCAACTTCGGTGGTGATTTTTCACTCGTGGGAAGTTCACCCGAGATGCATGTCCGGCTGACTGGTGACACTGTGGAGATTCGTCCAATAGCAGGCACACGCGCGCGTGGCCTCACTCCAGCGCAAGACGAAGCCAACGCCGCGGAGTTGCTGGCGGATCCGAAGGAGCGCGCCGAGCACATCATGCTGGTCGATCTCGCTCGCAATGACGTTGGTCGAGTGGCGGAATTCGGCTCGGTTCGAGTAACAGAGTTCATGCAGATCGAGCGCTACAGCCACGTCATGCATATCGTATCCAACGTAGTCGGCCGTATGCGCAGTGGTTGTAGCGTGTTTGATGCAGTTCGAGCGACTTTTCCTGCCGGAACCGTCTCCGGCGCGCCGAAAATCAGGGCGATGCAAATCATTAGCGAATTGGAAAAAACGCGGCGCGGCTGTTACGCAGGCGCCATCGGCTATTTTGGGTTCGATGGAAATTTTGATTCCTGCATCGCACTGCGGTGCGCAGTGTTGAAAAACCAGCATGCCTACTTCCAGGCTGGCGCCGGCATTGTCGCCGATTCAGATCCGCAGCGGGAATACGAAGAAACGCTTAACAAGGCGCGTGCAATGATGAAAGCGCTCGCAATGGCGAGTCAGCTCGGAACGCGATGAATCTGCAAACAATGATAGGTGAAACCGGCAATCTCGATCTTCGCGAGATGACGATGCGTCTTGTGCGCGGCGAAAATCTTTCACGAAACGAAGCGGTGACCTTTCTCGAGGCTTTGCTTGATCCAGCGGCCAGCGACTCTCAGATCGCAGCAGCGCTCACTGCTTTGACAGCTAAAGGTGAAACGGTCGAGGAGCTTGCCGGCATGGCTGAATCAATGCGCGAACGCGCAATTCCTCTGTATTCCCAGCACGAGCGTTTCATCGATACGGCAGGAACGGGATCAAGTACGGCCAAGCGGCTCAATGTTTCAACAGCTGCTGCGTTTGTCATAGCCGGTGCCGGTTTGCCTGTGGCGAAGCACGGTGCGCGCGCTGCGTCTTCGAAGTCCGGAAGCGCCGATGTCCTCGAGGCACTGGGCGTCAACACTGTCGCCTCTCCGAAAACAATGGAACGCTGCCTCAATGAGCACGGAATCTGTTTTATTTTTGCGCCGCAGTTCCACCGGGCGACAGCTCGCGTCGCACAGGTCCGCCGGCAACTTGGCGTCCACACGACCTTTAATTTGCTCGGTCCCCTAACGAATCCTGCTCGCGCCCCTTTTCAACTTTTAGGCGTGTGGAATCACTCGCTCGTTGAGCGGGTTGCATCCGCGCTCGTGCTTCTCGGCGTGGAACAAGCATGGGTTGTTCACGGCGCCGATGGTCTGGATGAAGTGACTATCGCAGGGGAAAGCTTTGTCGCTTCGTGCTCCGCGCGCACCGGCGTGAAGACCTTCACAATTACGCCCGAAGATTTTGGACTACAGCGCCGATCCGTTAATCATCGCCTCGAAGGCCCGGCTGAGAATGCACGAGTGATCCGCGCAATTTTGGATGGCGACAAAAGCGGCGATTTTGCTGTGCCTCGTGATCTCGTCGTCATAAACGCTGCTGCCTCGTTGTATCTCGCGGACGTGGCGAATGATTTTCAAAACGCGACGGCAATGGCATGTGAAAGCATCGAGAGTGGACAGGCGGCATCGAAGCTGGAGGCGCTGATTCGTGAGACCAATCGGAGCTAATGATGGGCGGTATTCTTTCTGAAATTGTTGATCGAAAGAGGGAAGTTGTAACGCAACTTCGAGCTGACCGGGCCGTGCAAGATTTTCGCGACCGCGCGTTAGCGATGCGGGCAAATGCGACGCCGCATCGATTGTTGCGAGCGTTGGTAGGGACGCCGCGCTGCGGCGTCCAGTCGGCGCAGCGCGGCGACCCTACCTTCAACATTATTGCAGAATTCAAGCGCCGGTCGCCATCCGCTGGAACGATCCGCAGCGATCTGTCTGCGACCGACATCGCCACTCGTTACCAGCGCGGTGGTGCCTGTGCTATCTCGGTGCTGACAGACGAAGAATACTTTGGCGGCTCGATTTCCGATCTCGCCGCGATTCGCGCAGTTACCGCGCTTCCGCTTTTGCGCAAAGATTTTATCGTTGATGAAATTCAAATTTACGAAGCGGCTGCTTCCGGTGCGGATGCTGTATTGTTGATCGCAGCAGCTCTTGATGACGCTAGCTTGGCAAAACTGCGCGTAATAGCGGAGGCCGAACTTGGTCTCGACGCTTTGGTCGAAGTGCATACGTCGGAAGAGCTGCGTCGCGCGGTGAGAACAGGCGCGAAGCTCATCGGAGTCAATAATCGCGACCTCCGAACGTTTCGAAACTCATTGGAGACGAGTGAGCGTTTGATAGCGGAAGTTCCACGCGGTCGAATCATGATCTCCGAAAGTGGATTACAGGAACCTAAGTCTCTGCGTCATCTGCGGGCGCTTGGCTTCCGCGGCTTTCTCATCGGCGAAGCGCTAATGCGCGCGCTCGATCCCGAAGCTGCTCTTCGTGATTTCATCGCGGGTGCGAAGGATGGAGAAGCGAGGGATGGCGTCTGACACAGACGCCCTTACAGTTTTGATGACGACAACGATACAGATCAAAATCTGCGGTGTGACAAATGCCAATGATGCACGTGCGTGTGTCGAACTCGGTGCGGAGATGATTGGGTTCAACTTTTATCGGAAAAGTCCACGCTACATCGAGCCTGCTATCGTTAGCCGAATTGTGGACGCGCTGCCGCCGGAAATTTCAACAGTCGGCATTTTCGTGGATGCGGATCCTGCAGAAATTCGCGAGGTCGCCCAAGCCGCCCGCGTTCGATGCGTTCAATTGTATGGACATGCGACTCCGGAATTATGCAGCGAACTTTCTCGAGAATTTCGCGTGATTCGCGCGCTCTCAACCGATGCGCGATTCGAGCCGGAAAACGCAGCAGTTTTCCCAGATTGCGATGTACTCATTGATGCGTACCACCCCGAGCTCCGCGGCGGCACCGGGCAGATATGCGATTGGTCTGCCGCGCACGCTGCGATGCGCTATACGCGATTCCTGATTCTCTCCGGTGGATTGGACGCGCAAAATGTTGGTCGAGCGATCGCGGCGGTTAG
>Ga0126381_100005120_pt1 | contig 14370 bp, 11 predicted proteins | sample PanSoiMetPlot_28_FD_96465 | JGI IMG/M metagenome (GOLD analysis project Ga0126381, IMG submission 96465) | Tropical forest soil microbial communities from Panama - MetaG Plot_28 | ecosystem: Environmental > Terrestrial > Soil > Tropical forest > Bulk soil | place: Panama | collected 2016-02-17
ATTGGGCTGGCCATCGCCCGCGCGATGGCCGCACAGGGCGCCAATGTCACAATCAACGGTTTTGGCGACAAGGACGCGATCGAAAAAGAGCGGCTCGCAATCGAGAAAGACTACAAAGTCAAAGCGCTCTATTCGCCGGCCGACATGAGCAGGCCCAGCGACATCGCCGAAATGGTTCGCGCCAGCGAAAAGGCGTTCGGGTCGCTTGATGTTCTTGTCAACAATGCGGGCATCCAGTTCGTCTACGTTTCGGCCAAGCATGGCCTTGCTGGCCTGACCAAGACGGTCGCGCTTGAACTTGCGACTTTCGGCGTCACCTGCAACTGCATCAGTCCGGGCTATGTATGGACGCCGCTCGTCGAAAAGCAGATTCCTGACACCGCAAAAGCCCGCGGCATGACCGAAGAGCAGGTCAAGCGCGACGTGTTGTTGGCGGCGCAGCCAACGAAGGAATTCGTCACTGTCGACGAGGTCGCCGACCTGGCTGTTTATCTTTGCTCCGATTCGGCCAAGGCGATTACCGGCGCAAATCTTTCGATCGACGGCGGCTGGACCGCGGCGTGAACTCGGGGCTGGCGCGTTGCGTGTTGGCGTAGTTGCCCACGCCAAGGCCATCGCACCATACGGCTTCCTATTCTTAGGCCGCTGGTTTGCAGGCAGCGCGATTGATCGGCCGCAAAGGACCTTCCGACAATGAAGAACATTTTATCCTCGCTGATGCCTGCTCGCGGGGCAGAGCAAGTCGCACCCTCGACCACCAAACGCATCAATCTGGCGCTGCAGGGTGGCGGTGCACACGGCGCTTTCACCTGGGGCGTGCTCGATCAACTTCTCGCTGATGAGCGGATTGCCATCGAGGGAATTTCCGGCACGTCCGCCGGCGCCGTCAATGCCGTGATGCTCGCCGACGGACTGTGCCGCGGCGGGCGAGAGGAGGCGCAAAAGCGGCTGGCGGATTTCTGGCGTTCAGCATCGAGCACCGGGAATCTTCCAGCGTTGCAGCGCACGGTCATGGAACGGCTGCTGTCTTTCACCCCGCTCGAGGGCACGCCGGTACAGGCTTGGGTCGATGCTTTGTCACGCTATTTTTCGCCCTATGACGTCAATCCGCTCAATATCAATCCGTTGAAGGATCTGATTGAGCGCTTTGTCGATTTCGAAACGCTGCGCGCCGACACCGATCTGCAACTCTTCATCTCGGCGACCAATGTGCAGACCGGGCATGTGCGCATTTTCCCGCGCGAAAAGATCACAGCCGATGCGGTGATGGCGTCAGCCTGCCTACCGTTGTTGTTCCGCGCTGTCGAAATCGATGGCGTGCCCTACTGGGACGGCGGCTATCTCGGCAATCCGGTGATCTTTCCGTTCTTTCGCACGACCGCAACCGAGGACGTCCTCGTGGTGCAAATAAATCCCCTGGTGCGGCAAGCGACCCCGATGTCTTCGAGCGAGATCATGAATCGAATCAACGAGATTACGTTCAACTCCTCGCTGCTTGGCGAATATCGCGCCATCGACTTCGTCGCGCGGCTGATCGATCAAGGCCGGCTGCCGCGCGGCATAGGGCCGGGAGAATATCGCCGCATCAACGTGCATCGCATCGTGCTCGACCGCCTTGGTTCGCATCTCGACACCTTCAGCAGGCTGTCGACCGATTACGACTTCTTCGACATGCTTCGCGTCAGCGGCAAGCGCGCAGCGCGGCGTTTCCTGGACGCGCATTTCGACGATATCGGCGTGAAGAGCACGGTCGACCTGCGCGCCGAAGCGCAAGCGGAATGGGCGTGATAAACTAAGGCTCGTGGCTGCCACGATCGCCAATATCTCCTCGCTTGCCGGCGCCGCAATCGGTTCGGCGCGGCTTGATGTCTGCGTCGCCGACATTACGACGCTTGCAGCAGATGCGATCGTCAATGCCGCCAACCGGACCCTGCTCGGCGGCGGCGGGGTAGACGGCGCCATTCACCGCGCCGCCGGAGCGGACCTGTTGGCCGAATGCCGAACGCTCGGCGGCTGTGAAACGGGCTCGGCAAAGATCACGCGCGGCTATCGCTTGCCGGCGAGACACGTGATCCATGCCGTCGGCCCGGTCTGGCGCGGCGGACATGCTGGCGAGGAGGAACTACTCGCGTCGTGTTATCGCACTGCTCTTGATCTCGCCGCCGCGCATCGCCTCGCGTCGATTGCCTTTCCGGCGATATCGACCGGCGTCTACGCTTTCCCGGCCGATCGCGCAGCGCGCATTGCGGTCGGCGCCGTTGCCGCGGAGCTTGCCGCCTCTGACCGCGGTATTACCCATGTCGTGTTCTGCTGTTTTGCCCAAAGCGCGGCCGATCATCACCTGACGGCGTTTACCGATCTTGGTCTGACCTGATGGGCGCTCGCGGGCGTGAATCGCGCCGCGGTCGAGCGGATGGTCGCCGAGCTTGCGAGAGCACGAAAGAAAACCTGCGGCAGGCCAATGCGCGGCCGAGCGGCCCCTCGGGCGGCAGGCAAGAAAGCGGTGTGCCTGACCCAGTTCTTTAAACTCACGCCCGCCGACGAAAAGAGCGGCGTTATCGAACGCCGCTCTTCTTCTAACCGATCGAGCTGAGTTTCACTCGGCCGCGCCGCCAGCCGCAGCTTCGCGCGCTTCGGCGGACTCTGCTTTTTGCTTGGCCTCGAGATCTTCGCCGGTCTGCTGGTCGACCACCTTCATGGACAACCGCACCTTGCCGCGCTCGTCAAAGCCGAGCAGCTTGACTTTCACCTTATCGCCTTCCTTGACGACATCAGTGGTCTTCTGCACACGCCGCGGCGCCAATTGGCTGATATGCACCAGGCCATCCTTGGCGCCGAAGAAGTTCACGAAGGCGCCGAAATCCATGACCTTGACCACGGTGCCTTCATAGATGTGACCGACCTCCGGCTCCGAAGCAATCGACTTGATCCAATTGATCGCAGCTTTGATCGATTCCGCTTTCGCCGATGCTACTTTGACGGTGCCATCGTCGGAGATATCGATCTTGGCGCCGGTCTTCTCCACGATTTCGCGGATGACCTTGCCGCCTGAACCGATGACCTCGCGGATTTTATCGACCGGTATCGAGAACACCTCGATGCGCGGAGCGTGTTCGCCAAGCTCGGCGCGCGCCGACGTGAGCGCCTTGCCCATCTCGCCAAGAATGTGCATGCGGCCGTCTTTGGCCTGGTCAAGCGCGATCCGCATGATTTCTTCGGTGATGCCGGCAATCTTGATATCCATCTGCAGCGAAGTAACTCCGCGTTCGGTGCCCGCGACCTTGAAATCCATATCGCCGAGATGATCCTCGTCGCCGAGAATGTCGGACAGCACCGCGAAACGCTCCTCCTCCTTGATCAGTCCCATAGCGATGCCCGCGGTCGGCCGCTTGAGCGGAACACCGGCATCCATGAGCGACAGCGAAGTGCCGCACACGGTTGCCATCGAAGATGAGCCGTTGGATTCGGTAATCTCGGAGACGACGCGGATCGTGTAGGGGAACTCGGTGTGCGGCGGCAATACCGGATGGATCGCGCGCCAAGCGAGCTTGCCATGGCCGATCTCGCGCCGGCCAGGCGCGCCAAGCCGTCCGGTTTCACCGACGGAGAACGGCGGGAAATTATAGTGCAGTAGGAATGTTTCCTTGTACGTGCCCTGCAGCGCATCGACGAATTGCTCGTCCTCGCCGGTGCCCAGCGTCGCCACCACGAGCGCCTGGGTCTCGCCGCGGGTAAATAAAGCCGAACCGTGCGTACGCGGCAGCACGCCAACCTCGCAACCGATCGGCCGCACGGTTTTGACGTCGCGCCCGTCGATGCGCCTGCCGTTGTCGAGAATATTCCAGCGGACGATTTTGGCTTCGAGGTCCTTAAAAACACTCGCGACCTGCAGTGCCGGATATTTCGGCTCCGCAACGTCGGGTGGACAGAAGTGACCCATGACGCGCTCTTTGGCGGCGTCAATGGCTTTGTGCCGCTCCACCTTCTCGGGGACGCCATAGGCGGCGCGCAAATCCTTTTCGATCAGCGCCAGCATGTCCTTCTCGAGCGCGCCGTTGTCCGCCACGGCGAGCTCGCGCGGCTCTTTGGCTGCCTTCTCGGCGAGCTTGATGATGGCGTCGATCACCGGCTGGAAGTGCCGATGGCCAAACATCACCGCGCCGAGCATGATGTCCTCGGACAGTTCCTTGGCTTCTGACTCGACCATCAGCACTGCGTCCTGCGTGCCGGCGACGACAAGATCGAGTTGGCTTTCACTCATCTCGTCGATCTGCGGATTGAGCACATATTCGTTGTTGATGAAGCCGACCCGCGCGGCGCCGATCGGCCCCATGAAGGGGACGCCCGAAAGCGTCAGCGCCGCCGAGGCGGCAACCATCGCCAAGATGTCCGGATCGTTTTCCAGGTCGTGCGACAGCACGGTCACGATCACCTGGGTGTCGCAGCGCCAGCCGTCGGCAAACAGGGGGCGCACCGGACGGTCGATCAGGCGGGAGACCAGCGTCTCCTTTTCGGTTGGCCGCGCTTCGCGCTTGAAATAGCCGCCGGGAATGCGGCCGGCCGCGTAATACTTTTCCTGATAGTTGCAGGTCAGCGGAAGGAAATCGATCCCTTCCTTTGGCTGCTTGGCCGCGACCACTGTCGCGATCACAGTGGTGTCGCCGTATGAGGCGAATACCGCGCCGTCGGCCTGACGCGCGAGTCTGCCGGTCTCTAGCGTGAGTTGGCGGCCACCCCAGTCAAGTTGCACACGATGAATATTGAACATTGTGATTGTCTCTCATAGTTTTCGCGAAAGGGCGAAAGCCAAAAGCAAGATGGCGAGAGGCTGTCATCACCGCAGCAAAGCTGCGGTGCTTGTTCAGCATCTGGCGATCCTGCCATGGCCTTCGAACCTTCCTATTAGGGATGGGCATTTGCCCGTCCCGGAATCGGCAGCTCTGCTGCCGGGCAATGGCGGCCGCATCATGCGCGCCGCCGAGCGCACGGCCCGTGCCGCGCGCAATCGTCAACGACGAATACCAAGTCGCTCGATCAGCTCCTTGTACCGGGCATCATTGGTGCGCCGGAGATAATCCAGAATCTGGCGTCGCTGCGACACCAGCTTCAAAAGCCCGCGTCGCGAGTGATTGTCTTTGACATGTGTCTTGAAGTGTTCCGTCAAATTGTTGATCCGTTCCGACAGGAGGGCAACTTGCACCTCGGGCGAACCGGTATCGCCGGATTTGACGGAATACGTCTTGATAAGCTCCGCTTTACGAGCGGCTGTTATCGACATCGTCACCAACCTTTGTTTCTGCCGGCACGACCAGCGATGCCGGTTAAGTTGAACACGCGGCGGGGAACGATCTCGCCCTGTTCGACCTCGGCAATGGCCACTACTTGGCCGCTGCAAGCGACCTGAACCATGCCGCGGACAATGGGAGCGTCCCGTCCGCGCAGTAATACGGCTTGACCCCTCTGGAGCCTTGCCGCGTCCGCCGGGCTGACGGCCAGCGCCGGGATGTCGTCCAGCGCGGTCTCGACCGGCAGTAGCGCGTCGGCGAGGTGTCCCTCACCGGCGGCCGCTCTATGGCACAAAGATTGTGTTTGTTCCAGAGGCATCATGTCGGCTTCGCCGAACGGCCCCACCCGGCCGCGCCGCAGGCTCGCGACGTGCCCGAATGCTCCAAGGTCCCGACCAAGATCGCGAGCGAGCGAGCGGATGTAAGTTCCTTTACCGCATTCGGCAGTCAAAACCGCGTGGTCGGGGTCGGGAATGTCGACCAATTCAAGCCGATAAACCATGACCGACCGGGAGGCGAGTTCTACGGTTTCACCGTCTCGGGCCAGATCGTAAGCCCGCTCGCCATCGAGTTTCACTGCGGAGAAACGCGGCGGTACTTGCTTGATCGTGCCGGTAAAACGCGGCAGTAATCGCTCGATCGCATCGCGGTCGGGGCGTCTGTCGCTGGTCTCCACGAGGCGACCCTCGGCGTCATCGGTGTCGCGCTCTTCGCCCCAGCGAATCGTGAAGCGGTAGGTTTTTCGTCCATTAAAGACGAACGGGACGGTTTTCGTTGCCTCCCCGAGTGCGATCGGCAGGCATCCCGACGCTAACGGGTCGAGCGTTCCGGCATGACCGGCGCGGCGCGCGGCGAACAGATGTTTGATTACCGAAACGGCATGGGTAGAGGTCATGCCGATGGGTTTGTCGAGCACGAGCCAGCCGTGGATGTCACGCTTTGGTCGCTTGACGCGAGTGGCTTGCGAGGCGGCCGCGGTCTCGCCGTCACCATCGGCGGCCGTGCTGTTCGTCGCATTCATGCTTTGGAAACCATAATTGCATCTAGGCCGCGCTGTTGCGGCATTCGGCTCGCCAATGCCGCGACGAAATTGCTGGGAAGCACCGATGCGTTATCCATTATTTCTCGCGGCGGCTTCTGAGGTCGCGCTGGACCGCGGGCGTTCGCAAAAGCTTCTCGATCCGTTCCGCTTCATCGAATCGTTCGTCGATTCGAAATCTGATCTCAGGTGCAAATTTGAGGTTAACGCGCCGCGCGATCTCGCCGCGCACGTAGCGGCTGTTGCGCTCCAGCGCGTCGAGCACTTCCTTTTCGTCCCGTCCGCCAAGCGGCATGACGTAAATCGTCGCCAGCCGCAGGTCGGCAGTTACGCGAACTTCCGGAACCGTAATCATGTGATGCTCGATCACCGGATCATGAACCTCGCCACGCGCGAGCAGATCAGCCATTTTGTGGCGAATCAGTTCGGCAACCCGCAGCTGCCGCTGCGAAGCTCCGGCCGCTTGATCACGATGCTGACGGCGGTTCATGGGTGAATCCCGATATTCTTTTGCGATGGCTGCTTTGTTGAAGCCATCGACGTCCAGGCAACTTTGCAATTTAAGACGGAACGCCCGGCACAAAACCAGGCAGGGCGCGGCTGTCACAGCGTCCGCTGTATCGTCTCCACGCGGTAACACTCAATAATGTCGCCAACCTTCATGTCTTGATAATTCTCGAATGCCATGCCGCATTCCTGCCCCGCCAGGACCTCGCGCGCATCGTCCTTGAAGCGCTTGAGTTGCGACAGCTTGCCTTGATGCACGACGACACTGTCGCGAATCAGCCGAACGTTGGCGCCGCGCTCTACCGTGCCCTCGGTGACGCGGCAGCCGGCAACGTTGCCAACTTTCGAGACCTTGAAAATTTCAAGAATGACCGCATTGCCGAGCATGGTTTCGCGCAGCGTCGGCGCGAGTAGTCCTGACATCGCCTTCTTCACGTCGTCGACGAGATTATAGATGATGTCGTAATAACGGATTTCGATGCCATCGCGCTCGGCGGCTTCGCGCGCTTCCTTATGCGCGCGCACGTTAAAACCGATGACCGCAGCGTCCGATGCTTCGGCCAGCGTAACATCTGATTCGGTGATCCCGCCGGCCCCGGCAAAAATGACGCGGGCCGCCACTTCGTTCGTCGAAAGCTTTTCCAAGGCTCCCACGATCGCCTCGATCGAACCCTGCACGTCGGCTTTGACCACCAGCGGGAATTCCTTGCGGCCGGCGGTTTTGAGCTGAGTCATCATCTGCTCGAGTGAACCGCGCATGCCGGTCTGCCGGGCTGCCATCTTTTCGCGTTTCTGGCGAGCCCGATAATCGGTGATCTCGCGCGCCCGCGCTTCGCTGTCGACGACGGCCAGCCGATCGCCGGCCTCCGGCGTGCCGTTGAAGCCAAGCACCTCAACCGGCATCGATGGCCCGGCGGCGACCACCGAATGCCCGGTGTCGGAGGCCAACGCACGCACGCGCCCCCATTCGCTGCCGGCGACAACGATGTCGCCGGGCTTCAGGGTGCCGCGTTGCACGAGCACGGTGGCGACCGGACCACGGCCGCGATCAAGCCGCGCTTCGATCACTGTGCCTTCGGCCGGCCGGTTAGGATTGGCCTTGAGCTCCAGCACTTCGGCTTGCAGCGCGATGGTGTCGAGCAACTTGTCGAGATTGGTTTTCTCCTTGGCGGAGACTTCAAGTTCGAGCACATCGCCGCCGAGCGATTCCACCTGGATCTCATGCTGCAACAATTCGGTGCGTACGCGCTCCGGCTTGGCATCCGGCTTATCGATTTTGTTGATTGCGACAATGATCGGCACTTTGGCCGCTTTGGCGTGATGAATTGCTTCGACGGTCTGCGGCATCACGCCATCATCGGCGGCCACCACGAGCACGACGATGTCGGTGACTTTGGCGCCGCGGGCCCGCATCGCGGTGAAGGCGGCGTGGCCGGGCGTATCGATGAAGGTAATCCGGCCGCCGGACGGCGAGGTGACCTGATAAGCGCCAATATGCTGGGTGATTCCGCCCGCTTCAGCAGCGGCAACTTCGGTCGAGCGGATCGCGTCGAGCAACGACGTCTTGCCGTGATCGACGTGACCCATAATGGTCACCACTGGCGCGCGCGGTTGCAGGCTTTCCGGCGAATCCGGGGCGTCGAACATACCTTCTTCGACGTCGGCCTCAGCGACGCGCCGCACCGCGTGACCAAGCTCCTCGGCAATCAATTGTGCAGTATCGGCGTCGATCGTGTCAGTGATCTTGGCCATGTGGCCTTGCTGCATGAGAATGCGTACGACATCAACCGACCGCTCAGCCATGCGGTTGGCGAGCTCCTGGATCGTGATCGTCTCCGGGATGATCACCTCGCGGGCGATTTTTTCCTTCGGCTCGGCGTCGCGATGGCCGGTCTTGCGCAACACGCGGCGGCGGAATGCGGCCTCGGATCGCTCACGCTCCTCACCAGCGGAAAAGGCGGTGACGACGGTCAGTCGGCCACGTCGTTTTTCGCCGCCGCCGCGCGCCGGCTTAGGCGCCGCGGCGGGCCGAGCGGCGGCACCGCGTCTAGTCGTGCGCGGGCTCTCGTCGTCGTCAGCCTCCAGGGCCGGACGGCCACCCGGCTTTGCCGTCAGCGCATCGGCGCCGAAGCGTTTTTTGGCGACCTCGTCGGCTTTGCGTCGGGTTTCCTCGTCGTGCTTGCGGCGGTCTTCTTCTTCACGCTTACGGGTTTCCGCGGCGGCGCGTTCGACGCGCTCGGTTTCCTCGCGACTGCGCCGTGCGCGGGCCTCTTCCTCGGCGCGCTCGCGCTCTTCGTGTTCGCGCAAGCGGGCGTCCGCGAGCGCATGGGCGCGCGCGTTGCGCTCGTCCTCGGTCAGCGTCCGCAGTACGACCCCTGAGGATTTCGGCGGCACCACTGGAGCCGTGGCGGGTGCCGATGCGGCGGCTACTTTGGCTGCCCCGCCACGCCTGGGCGCGGCGTTGCGATCGGCTGCCGGCGCTTCCGGCTTGGTCTCGCCTGGTCCGGCAATGCGGCGTTTGACCTTTTCGACCACCACGGCCTTGCTGCGGCCATGGCTGAAACTCTGGCGCACCACGCCTTGCTCGACGCCGCCGCGTTTTAACGTCAGCGTCTTGGTCGAGGTAACGCTCAGCTTTTCGCCGCTATTCTTTGTGGTCTCGCTCATTCCGATCCAGTTCCGTACGCTTTAGCCTCGGACATTAACCTTGCCGGGGCCGGCTTCATCAAGTTCCCTATCGCAGCGAAATCGTTCCAAACGCCGTAAACGCGCCATAAAGGTCTCGCTCGCCCGGCCGGCGAGCAGGGCTGCATGTATCACATTTGGGCGGCCCAGTGCCAAATCCAATTGGCTGGTAGTCAATATCCGGACGATCCTCACGGATTCGGTTTGCCGGCTTTGCCTTAGCGCGGAATCGAGCTTTTTAACTCCGTCCGGGGCCGCTTCGGCCGCATGCAGAAGCGCAGTCACTGCGTCGCGCTTGAGAGCAGTCTCGACTTGGGCAAAGCCTATGGCGATCAATCCCGCTTTCCGCGCCACCGCCAAGGCATCGACCGCGGCGTTTTCGAGTAATCGTTCGGTGTCGGCGACCACATCGCCGGCCACCCGCACGTCGCGCCGGAACCCGCGGGCGAAAGCGTTGGCCTTGACGGCTCGATCCAGCGCGTTTCGCGTCGCGGTCACCCACACTCCGCGCCCAGGCAAGTTGTGTTTGAGGTCGGCGATGGCTTCGCCATTGGGGGCGATGACGAAGCGGATCATGTGTTCAACCGGGCGCACAGTGCGGGTGGCCAGGCAAAGCCGCTCAGCGCCGCGCAATCGTGGGCCATCATCGAGTTCGGTAGCGTCTGACTGTGCAAGCATCGCTTCGATCCGTCCTTTTAGGATTGCGCCGTCTCCGCCAGCTCCTCGGCGGCCGGCGCAGCAAGATCCGCCTCGCTGATCCAGCCAGCCTTGACGCGCGCGCGCATGATCAGCGCTTCCGCCTCATCCCGGCTTAAATCCATGCCGTCGAGAATGCCGGCTTGGCGCACGGCCTCGCCGTCCTTGCGTTCGGTCCAGCCGGCAAGGTCGTCAGTCGCGCAGCCAGCGAGATCCTCGACCGTCTTGATGCCGTTCTCGCCAAACCGCACCAGCATCGCCGTGGTGACACCCTCGACTTCCTTAAGCGCGTCTTCGACGCCGAGCTCGCGGCGTTTGTTGTCAAGCTCGGCTTCAATTCGGGCGAGATATTCGCGCGCGCGAGTTTGCAGTTCGCCCGCAGTCTCCTCGTCAAAGCCTTCGATGCTCGCAATCTCCTTGACATCGACCATCGCGAGTTCTTCGGCCGAGTTAAAGCCTTCCGAAGCCAGCAATTGGCCGATGACCTCGTCGACATTAAGCGTGTCGATGAACATCCGCGTGCGATTCTCGAATTCGGCCTGGCGCCGCTCGGATTCTTCCTGTTCGGTGAGGATGTCAATGTCCCAGCCGGTGAGCTGCGACGCAAGCCGCACGTTTTGGCCACGCCGGCCGATGGCGAGCGAAAGCTGCTGGTCGGGAACGACCACCTCGATGCGTTCGCGCTCTTCATCCAAAACCACTTTGGCAACTTCCGCGGGCGCCAGCGCATTGACTACGAACGTGGCGATATCGTGCGACCAGGGAATGATGTCGATTTTCTCGCCTTGCAACTCATTGACCACCGCCTGCACGCGCGAGCCGCGCATGCCGACGCAGGCACCGACCGGATCGACCGAAGAATCGCGGGACACGACGGCGATTTTCGCGCGCGAACCCGGATCGCGCGCCACCGCCTTGACCTCAACGATTCCGTCGTAGATTTCCGGCACTTCCTGCGCGAACAATTTGGCCATGAATTGTGGGTGCGTGCGCGATAAGAAAATCTGCGGGCCGCGCGGCTCACGCCGCACATCGTAAATGTACGCCCGGATGCGGTCACCGTTGCGGAATACTTCGCGCGGAAGCATTTCATCGCGCCGCACGATCGCTTCGCCGCGGCCAAGATCGACGACGACATTGCCGTACTCAACGCGTTTGACGATGCCGTTGACGATATCGCCAATGCGATCTTTGTATTCGTCGTATTGGCGATCGCGCTCGGCCTCGCGGACTTTCTGCACGATCACCTGCTTTGCCGATTGCGCGGCAATCCGCCCATATTCGAGCGGCGGCAGCGGATCGGCGATGGTGTCGCCGATTTGCGCCGCCGGATGCCGGCGCCGCGCATCATCGAGGCTGATCTGAGTCGCAGGATTTTCGACGGTATCGACCACGAGCATGTGGCGAGACAGATGCAACTCGCCACTTTTCGAGTCGATTTCCGCGCGCACTTCGGTCTCGCTGCCGTATCGCGAGCGCGCGGCCTTGGCGATCGCGTCCTCCATGGCGCCGAGCACGATCTTGCGATCGATCGCCTTTTCACGGGCAACCGCGTCGGCGATCTGCAACAGTTCGAGTCTATTGGCGCTTACGGTCGCCATCGGTCAGTCTCCTTGGTTGGGTCTCTGTTTGCTCTTGCGCAGCGATTCGGCAACCAGCGCGTCGGTAACAACCAGCCTGGCCTCTGCCATGTCGTCGATGCGCAGCAAAATGTCATTTGTCTCATCGCAACGGATACGGGCACATTCGCCGTCGGTGCCATGCAGTTCGCCGCGGAACCGTTTGCGCCCCTCGATCGGGACCTGCATTTCGATCTGAGCGACATGGCCGGCGTAGCGATCGAAGTCTGAGCGGCGCACCAATGGCCGATCGATGCCGGGCGACGATATTTCCAGCCGATACGAGCCTTCGATCGGATCGGCGACGTCGAACACCGGTGATAACGCGCGCGAGACGGCTTCACAGTCATCAATGCTCATCGTTCCGTCGGCGCGTTCGGCCATAATTTGCACCGTGCAACCGGCAAAGCCGGAGATGCGAACGCGGACCAGACGATAACCGAGGCTGGCGAGCACTGGCTCGGCCACGACAGCGACGCGCGCCGCTCGCCCGGGATCGGTTATCAGCCGGGGCTCCACGGCAAAAGCCGCGTCTTTAAAGTTGCTCGATCCACCTTCCATGTTCGTCGCAAGCCGCCCGGCCTCAGGTAATAAAAAAGAGCGGGTCCCGGGGGGCCCACTCTCAAAACCGCTCGGATAATCCGACCGTTATGAGGTATCCAGTTACGGACAGTGCAAATATAGCGTTTTGCCACGCCCTTGCAAGGGTGCAGCCCACACACGCCCGCGAATAATAGCGGTTCGGCCGGCATGTTTAGTCATCACCGGGGCCTTTGCCTCTGCGGCCCTAACTCCGGCGGAACACTAAAAAACATGATGAACGTTGTTCGCGCGCAGCCTTGGCGTGATACCGCGTGCCGATAAAGCCCGGCCAAGGATTGCGCCAATCATCGGCGCCTTGCGCCATCCACTCGAAATTGTCAGAGCGCACCAGCCGCTGCAGGGTCCAGGCGGCGTAATCCGCGATGTCAGTGACAAAACGAAATTCACCCCCGGGGCGCAGAATGCGCGCCAGCTGCCCGACCGTTTCATCTTGAACGAACCGGCGCTTCCAGTGCCGCCGCTTCGGCCACGGATCAGGATGAATGAGATCGATCCGAGTAAGCGACGCATCGGGGAGCCACGCCATCAAGCCAAGCGCATCATCGAAATGCAGACGAATATTCTGAAGACCTTCGGCCTGGATGCCCGCGAGCGCCTTGGCCATACCGTTGACGAACGGTTCGACGCCAATAAAGCCGACGCACGGATGCGCTTTCGCCTCCGCAAGCATCGCCTCGCCGCCGCCAAAACCGATTTCGAGGCAAACTGCAGTGACCGGTTCGACAAATAGCGAGGTCAGCTCAGCCGGCGCCGGTTCGGTGAGATCGAGGGCGAGTCGCGGCAGCAGCGTTTCCAACAGGCCGGCTTGCCGCGGCCGCAGCTTATGCCCTTTGCGGCGGCCGAAGAATGCGCGGTGGAATGCGGGATCCATAACCGTCTTGATCGCGGTTCACCACGACGATCGACATGTTCTCTGTGCGCCTAGGTATAGCAAAGGCATCGGGACTGGGCACGACCCATATCCGCACGGTGAGGCCGCTTAGCGCAAAGCGCGCCTGAGCGACTCCGCAAGATCGGTTCGTTCCCACGAGAATCCGCCGTCCTTCTCCGGCGCGCGGCCGAAATGGCCGTAAGCGGCCGTGCGGCGGTAGATTGGCCGGCTGAGCTTCAAAGCGCGGCGGATATTGGTGGGGCGCAGCGGGAACAGTTCGGGCAGCAGCTTCTGCAGCTTTGCTTCCTCGATATTGCCGGTGCCATGAGTGTCGACATAAAGCGACATCGGGTCGGCCACTCCAATCGCGTAAGCGATCTGAATCGTGCAGCGCTCCGCGAGTCCGGCCGCGACGACGTTTTTCGCCAAATAGCGCGCCGCATAAGCTGCCGAGCGATCAACTTTGGTCGGATCCTTGCCGGAGAAAGCGCCGCCGCCATGCGGGGCATAGCCGCCATAGGTGTCGACAATGATTTTCCGGCCGGTGAGCCCGCAATCGCCATCCGGTCCGCCGATGACGAAATTTCCGGTGGGATTGACCAGAAAATCGCTCGGTCGCTTTGGCATCCAGCCGCTCGGCAACGCGGAAGCGACCGTATCCTCGATCATATCGCGGATCATTCCGGGCGAATATTTCTTGCCGTTGCGATTCTGCGCGTTGTGCTGGGTTGAGACCACGACCTTGGTGCAGCCGACCGGCTTGCCGTCGATATACCTGATCGTGACCTGGCTTTTGGCATCCGGTTGCAAGTCAAACAGCGCGCCGGAGCGACGTTTTTCCGAAAGCACTTTGAGGATCTTGTGTGCAAAATAGATCGGGGCCGGCATGAACGAGCCTTTTTCGTAGACCTCGCTCTCGGTGCAGGCGAAGCCAAACATCATGCCTTGGTCGCCGGCCCCTTCCTGTTCGCCGTCCTTCTTCTTTTTCGCGTCCACGCCCATGGCAATGTCTGGAGATTGGCCGTGCAGCAGGACCTCGACGTCGGCGCCGTAATAGGAAAAGCC
>Ga0126381_100005121_pt1 | contig 14369 bp, 8 predicted proteins | sample PanSoiMetPlot_28_FD_96465 | JGI IMG/M metagenome (GOLD analysis project Ga0126381, IMG submission 96465) | Tropical forest soil microbial communities from Panama - MetaG Plot_28 | ecosystem: Environmental > Terrestrial > Soil > Tropical forest > Bulk soil | place: Panama | collected 2016-02-17
CGAAGGCCTGACCATCGAGGAGGTCGACGCACTCACCGGAACCGCTATCGGCTGGCCGCGCACGGGCACTTTTCGTCTAACCGATCTGGTCGGCCTGGATGTGATGGCGCACGTCGCAACGAATTTCGCGCACCTTCGCCCCTCGTCGGCGGAGCAGATGACCCTGCCGCCGTTTATCAAGACCATGCTGGAGCGGCGCTGGCTAGGCGACAAGACCCGCCAGGGGTTCTACAAGAAGGAGAAAGACTCACAGGGAAATGAGGTCCGTCTGGCGCTCGACTGGAAGACGCTGGAGTATCATCCCGCCGCCAAGCCGAACCTTCCGTCGCTCGAAATGGCGAAGAACGCCGCCCGGCTGCAGGATCGAATCCAGCAACTGCTCTCCGGCGACTTGAAGAAGGACAAAGCCGCGCAGTTCCACTGGCGCCTGCTGACGGCACTTTGGAACTACGCTGCCGATTGCCTGCCGGAAATTGCCGATAGCGTGGCCAGTGTCGATCGCGCCATGCGCGCGGGCTTCAACTGGGAGATGGGGCCGTTCGAGCTATGGGACGCTGCAGGTGTCGCACAAACTGTCGAGCGGATGGAAGCGCCCTCGGCGAACGTGCAGCGCCTGCTCGCGAGCGGCGCGACCTCGTGGTACCGGAATCACGGCCGCGAATGCTTCGACCTCGCCAGCGGAATGTATCAGCGAGTGCCCGAGCCGGAAGGCGTCGCGCGCATCGCCGGTTTCAAGCAATCCAACGGCGTCGTGCGGCAGAACCCCGGCGCTTCGCTGGTGGATCTGGGCGACGGGGTGGCCTGCCTGGAACTACACTCGCCCAAGAATGCCATCGGGGAAGACATCGTCCGCCTCGCTACCGAGACGTTCCGCGCCGATGGTGAGGTCGTCAGGAATTTCGAAGCGTTCGTGATCTCGGGCGATACCGATCAGTTCTCCGTCGGCGCCAATCTGATGCAGCTCCTGCTGGCCGCGCAGGAAGCCGAATGGGACGAAGTGGACACGATGGTGCGAGCATTCCAACGGATGACCTGGGACATCAAGTTCTGCCCGCGGCCGGTGATTGCCGCGCCATTCGGATTCTGTTTTGGCGGAGGCGCGGAGATGGCGCTTGCAGCCGTGCGAAGGCAGGCGCATGCGGAACTTTACATGGGGCTGGTGGAGACGGGCGTGGGGCTGCTGCCCGCCGGCGGCGGCTGCAAGGAGATGACGCTCGAATCGCCGGACGAGCATTCCCTGCGCCGCCATTTCGAAACGGTTGCGATGGCGAAGGTATCCACTTCCGCGATGGAAGCGCGGCGGCTCGGATTCCTCGAGCCTGGCGACCGCATCACGATGAATCGGGAGCGGCTGCTGCTGGATGCCAAGCACTTTGCGCGGTCGGTGGCGGATGCGGGCTACGCGCCGCCGCTGCCTCGCACGGATATTCCCGCCTTCGGTGAAAACGCGCTGGCCACGCTCAAACTTGGGGTGTTCATGATGCGCCAGGGCGGATACATCAGCGACCACGACGTAAAAGTGGCGAATGCCGTGGCAAACGTAATGTGCGGCGGAAGCATCACGCCGGGAACGCCGATCAGCGAACAGTATCTGCTCGACCTGGAGCGTGAAGCATTCCTCTCGCTCTGCGGCGAAAAGAAAACACAGGAGCGGATCGCATTTACGCTCAAAACCGGAAAACCTCTCAGGAATTAGGAGTCAACATGCGAGATGCAGTGATTGTCAGTTCCGTACGGACGGCGGTTGGCAAAGCTCCCAAGGGGATGCTGCGTGCCACGCGCCCGGACGACCTTGGCGCCGCCGCCATCAAGGGCGCGCTGGCGCGCGTATCGAATCTGGACCCACGCGAAATTGATGACGTGATCGTAGGCTGCGCCATGCCGGAAGCCGAGCAAGGTATGAATGTCGCGCGCATCTGCTCGCTTCGCGCCGGTTTGCCGGTGGAATCCTCCGCCATGACCATCAACCGCTTCTGTGCGTCCGGCCTGCAATCCATCGCGATTGCGGCGGAACGGATCCGCGGTGGCGGCGCCGAGGTGATTGTCGCCGGTGGCACGGAATCGATGTCCATGGTGCCCATGGGCGGCAACAAGCTCTCGGTGAACCCGGCGCTGATGAATGACTATCCGGAGTCGTACCTGTCGATGGGTCTCACGGCCGAGCGCGTCGCGAAGCATTATGAAATCAGCCGTGAGGATGCCGATAGGTTCGCACTCGCGAGTCACCAGAAAGCTCTAGCCGCACAAGCGGCGGGCAAATTCGAAGAAGAAATTGTCCCGGTCACCGTGACCTTTACGACGCCCGACGAGAAATCGAAGGCACAGAAGAGGACCTTCGAGTTCCGCGCCGATGAAGGCCCGCGCGCCGACACCTCGATGGAAGCTTTGGCAAAGCTGAAACCCGCGTTTCACGCCGCCGGCACCGTGACCGCCGGGAACTCGTCGCAGACTTCGGATGGCGCGGCGGCAGCGGTCATCATGTCCGGCGAGCGGGCGGCGGCGCTCGGCCTCAAGCCGCTGGCGCGTTTTGTCGCATTCGCGTACTCCGGCTGTCTGCCGGAGGAGATGGGCGTCGGGCCGGTTTATGCCATTCCGAAAGCACTGAAACTGGCAGGGCTGTCGCTCGACCAGATCGATCTTGTCGAACTCAATGAAGCATTTGCCGCACAGTCCTTGGCGGTCATGAAGTTGGCGGGACTCGACCCGGCCAAGGTCAACGTAAACGGCGGCGCTGTTGCGCTGGGGCATCCGTTGGGCTGCACCGGAGCAAAACTCACCGCCACGTTGCTGCATGAAATGAAGCGCCGGAATGCAAAATTCGGCATGGTCACTATGTGTGTCGGCGGCGGAATGGGCGCCGCCGGTATTTTCGAGAATTTGAATTGATGATTTCGTTCGGCACCCCCACCGGAGCCGCGAGCGTAAGCGAGCGGAGCGGTCGAAGCATGCACCCGCACGGTTTACGGACCGCCAAGGGTGTTCAGCATAGTCAATGATCGCCAATTGAGAGGTAGACGCATGGCCAGCAGTTCTGCGCAGTTCATTGCAAAACGCGTACCGGGAGGGAGCTTCCTCATCGAGGATCGCCGCCCCGAAGATATCTTTACGCCGGAAGACTTCACGGAAGAGCACCGGCAGATCGCGAAAACCACGGCTGAATTTACCGCCAATGAAGTGATGCCGGTCGCGGCGGAGATCGAAAGCAAGAATTTCGAGGTGACTCGGGCCCTGCTCCGCAAGGCCGGCGAGCTCGGCCTCATGGCCGTGGATGTTCCGGAAGCTTACGGCGGGCTCGAAATGGACAAGGTTACTTCCGCGGTCGTGGCCGAGTCCATGAGCCAGCTTGCCAGCTTCTCGGTCGCCTTCAGCGCTCATGCGGGTATCGGGACTCTGCCCATCGTCTGGTACGGCACGCCGCAACAGAAGGAGAAGTATCTTCCCAAGCTGGCGAAGGGTGAATGGATCGGGGCGTATGCGCTCTCCGAATCGTCTTCCGCATCCGACGCGATGAACTGCCGCACCCGCGCGGTCCTTTCGGCGGACGGAAAGCATTACGTGCTCAATGGCGAAAAGATGTGGATCACGAACAGCGGCTTTGCCGACGTGTTCACCGTTTTCGCCAAGATCGACGGCGAAAAGTTCTCGGCGTTTATCATCGAGCGCGGAACGCCCGGACTGACGATCGGAGCTGAAGAGCACAAGCTGGGCATCCGCGGTTCGTCCACCTGCCCGTTGATTCTGGCGGAATGCAAAGTGCCCGCGGAGAACCTTCTGGGCGAGCCCGGCAAAGGCCACCACATCGCGTTCAACATTTTGAATATTGGGCGCTTCAAGCTGGGTGCGGCGTGTGTCGGCGGCGCCCGCAACAGCCTCCAACAGGCCATCCAGTATGCCAAAGAACGGAAGGCATTCGGGAAGACGATTGCCGAATTCGGGTTGATTCAGGAGAAGATCGCGGAATGCGCCGCTGGAATTTACGGGGGAGAGTCGCTGACCTATCGCACCATCGGCATGATCGACGCCGCGTTGGCGGACGTGGACAGTGCCGCCGATGGGGCATCGCGTGAAATCCAGAAGCGGATCGAGGAGTACGCGGTGGAATGCTCGATCCTCAAGGTTTGGGGTTCGGAGATGCTTGACATGGTGGTCGACCATGTTGTTCAGATTTACGGCGGCTATGGATACGTGGAGGAGTACCCTGCGGAACGGGCCTACAGGGATTCGCGTATCAACCGCATCTTCGAAGGCACCAACGAGATCAATCGTCTGATCATCACCGGATGGCTGATGAAGCGAGCCATGACCGGGCAGTTGCCGCTACTTCCGGCCATCAAAAAGGTCATGGACGAAGTGATGGGCGGCACGAGCATGGATGCTAGCGAAGGTCCGCGGAGAGTCCTGGCCGCTGGCAGGAAACTGGCCCTGTTTGCTGCCGGAGCTGCCTCGCAGAAGTATATGCAGGCGCTCGCCGATCAGCAGGAGATCATGGGAGCGCTGGCGGATTGCATTACGGAAGTCTTTGCCATGGAATCGTGCATTCTGCGTTCCGAGAAACTTGGTTCGAACCGCCAGGCAAACGCCATTACGGATTACTACTGCGAGCGGGCGATTCAAAGGATCGAAGCAGCCGCACGAAAAGTCGTCGCAGCAGTTGCCGAAGGCGACACGCTGCGCGCCCAGATGGCGATCGTCCGCAGGCTTTCCAAGCACGAGCCTGCCGACACCATCGGACTCGGCCGCCAAATCGCGTCTCACGTCATCGCTGCAGGCCGCTATACGCTGTAGCTAGGTGGCGTAGACGGTCCGATTTGCGGATCCGTTCCGGATTTCGTCTGCCCAGCGGCCGCAAGGGCGCCAAGTAAATTTCTGATGACACGTCGCTTTCTTTAGATTGTCTTAAGGCTCGCATGATTAGATACGGCGAGGAGCAAAAGGCTTCAGCCGACGTCTACTTATGCTTAGAGCGATAGTGTTTGCAGTCTTCGTCCCCTTTGCTGTCTGTTTCGCGCAAGCCGATCGCGCCGCGGTAACCGGCACGATTACGGATCAGGCGCACTTGCCTATGGCCTCGGTTCGCGTACGGGTGTTCTATCCTGGCACCGGGCTGAGCCGCGAAACGCAGTCTTCTTCCGAGGGCGTTTACCATATCGGCGAATTGCCTATCGGCGAATGCTACGTGGAAGTAATCGCGACTGGGTTCCGGACCGTTCAGACCAAATCTATCGTCCTCGCGGTCGGTGAAACCAGGAAACTGGACGTACAGATGGAAGTCGCCGCGGTCGGGGCGACAGTGGACGTACAGGATGTAGCCGATGCTTTGACAGTGAGCTCGGTCTCGGTGAGCTCGCTGACATCCTCGCAGCAGTTGAACGAATTGCCCGTGAACGGTCGGAACTGGCAGTCCTTCATGGCCCTTGCGCCCGGAGCGGTGGACGGGGCGAACGGCGCCAACACGGCGGTGCGTTTCTTTGCAACGACCTCCGACGACGTCAACTACCGCGTGGACGGAGTCGATGCCACCAGCATCCGTAATCAGAACATGCGGCTCAACAGTCGCCTGTTGATGTCGGAGGACGCCATCGCCGAATTTCGCGTGAATAGCGCGTTGTTCACCGCCGAATCCGGCGGCACTATCGGCGGGCAGGTCGAAGTGGTAACGAAGTCGGGTTCCAACGCTTTCCACGGTTCGGCATTCGAGTACGCTCGCGACGCGGTCTTCGATGCCCGGCGCTTCACTGATACCGGCTCCTTACCGGATTTTCAATTCAACCAGTACGGTGGGACTGTCGGCGGGCCAGTCCTGAAAGATCGCACCTTCTTCTTCCTCTCCTACGAAGGCCTGCGGCAGAACCAGAGTCTGTTGGCCGCGGCCCAGAACGTCCCTTCAGTCGCATTTCGCGCCCGGGCGGCGGCTCAGTCGCCTGTCATCCAGCCGCTGCTCGATGCCTACCCGCTCCCCACGGGAAGTACCTCAAACCCCGACGTCGGCACCTGGCGCGGGGTGGTGCAGAATCTTCAGAACGAGGACGTCGGGACGCTGCGCGTGGATCACCGTTTCAACGATCGCTGGTCGAGCTATTTCCGTTTCACGCGTAACAGCGCATATACCCGCGTCCCTGTAGCGCTCGACTACGGCAACAACAGCATCAACGCACCTGTCAATGGTGTATTGGAGCTGCTCTACGTAATCTCGCCCCGCACCACCAACGAGCTGCGCATGAGCGGCAACTGGGTACCGTGGGATTCGCAAAACGACCAGCGGATCTTTTTGGCCGTCACGGCCAGTCCGCTGGCGACGGCGCCGGACTCGCTTTTGAAGATCACTCATTCGCTCGCCGAATCCGTCCTGGATAACATCGTCATGCAGCGCGGTCAGCACACCTGGAAAGCCGGGTTCGAGATCCGGCGCGTGGTCATCAGCAACTACTATTCCTGGGACGGCACCATCAGCTACGCTTCGATGAGCGACTTCGCCGCGAACAAGGTGGACACCGTGGTGGTCTCCGGCCTCAATCCGGCCCGGACCATGCCCAAGACCGAGGCTTTCGGTTACATTCAGGACGAGTGGCGGGTCCGCCCCAACTTTACGGTAAACCTCGGTCTGCGCTACGAGTTCTTCAACGAGCTCAGTGAACGCTACGGCCGCACGTACGGCTTCAACATCCAAACCTGCGGCGGGTATTGCAGGTATGGCGCGCAGAACGGCACACCGGACTTCAACAACTTCGCCCCGCGCGTCAGTTTGGCGTGGTCGCCGGAGCGCCTGCATGGCAAGACCGTAATTCGCGCCGGCGGCGGAATCTACTATGGCGACGTTCAGATCGGAAACCAGCTCGCCTTTACGTACAATGGCGGCAACCGCTTCAACCTGTCGCAGCTTACCACTCCGGGGCTCGCCTATCCCGTCGATCTGAACCCCGATGTGGCCCTGGGCACGGCGCCGGACGAGACCGAGCGCAATCGCAAGAGCGAGATGAGCCAGCAATGGACGGCCCAGATCCAACAGAGCCTGCCGTTCGGCTTCACTTCTCAGGTTTCGTACGTCGGCATGAAGACGACCCACACCTTCGCCCAAACGCCGGACAACGTGGTAAACCCGTTGACTGGCCTGCGCACTCTACCGAGTTTCGATCAGGTGAACTACAAGGGTGACTGGGCAAACGCCACCTTCAACGGCCTTTTGGCCGGCATCCAGCGAACCACCAGGAACGGACTCTTCCTCGGCTTGAACTATACCTACGGACACGCCATCAACGACAGCGATGGCGCCCCGCAGAATGTCGCCTGCCGCTCTTGCGAGAAGAGTTCCGCGAACTACGACGTACGGCAGAACTTGTACATTCAGTCCAGCTACACGCTGCCGCTGGGGCACTCGCTGTTGCTCCGCAACTGGTCGGTAAGCGGCGTCGGATCCATCCGCACGGGACTTCCCCTGACCGTGACCGTCAGCCGCAAGACAACCGACGTGCTCGACGGCAATAATGCCGGCCAGCGGCCGAACATCGTGCCCGGTGTCTCGTTAATTCCTCCAGGAGGCCAGACCATCAGCGAGTGGATCAATCCGGCTGCTTTCTCGATACCGGCCAAAGGCACCTGGGGCAATGCCGGCAGATCCCTGGTTCGTGCTCCCGGTCTGTTCCAGATCGACGCGGCGATTTCCCGGGATGTTCGCATCACCGAAAGGACCGGTGTCTCGCTGCGCATGGAGGCCTTCAACGTGTTCAATCACCCTGAGCTCGGCAGCCCCACGGTGAATCTCTCTTCACCTTCGTTCGGACAGATTCTGTCCGTCAGCAACACGACGCCTGTCGGTTCCGGCTCGGCACGCAGCATCCAGCTCGCGGCCCGTTTCAGGTTCTGAGAGGGTCGGGCGAGCGCCTCCATTCGGAGCCGCTGCTTGCAGCACGACCGTTAGGGACTGTGAAAAAATCCGGGGACATTGCGGGGTAGCGTTTCGAAGCGCTTCCGCTGCAACGCCCCGCAGCAGTGTCCCCCGCATTTTTTCACAGTCCCGTTAGGAGCGATCGAGCCTCGGTCGAGACGTTCCACCGGTACCGCATTGACCACTCCGCTCCTGTGCTAATCTGCTCGTCGCATGGAAAGCATCTTTCGGGATCACCTGCTGCGTGACCGTGTGGCTGTTGTGACCGGCGGCGGCAGTGGAATCGGGCGGCGGATGGCCGAACGATTCGCCGAGCACGGATCGAAGGTCGTGCTGATCGGACGGAAACAGGAGAAGCTGGATGCCGCCGCAACGGCCATCGCGTCGACGGGCGGCCTTGCCGCAGCCGAAGCTCTCGATGTCCGGGAATACGACGCACTCGAAGCGGCGTTAGAGAGGTCGCGGCAGCGGTTCGGCGAAATCGACATCCTGGTTTGTGGGGCGGCCGGAAACTTCCCGGCTCCCGTAATGGGCATGTCGGCTCACGGCTTCAAAGCCGTGGTGGACATCGATCTGCTGGGAACCTTCAATACCTGTCGGGCCGCTTACCCGCATCTCAAGAAACCGGGCGCGGCCATTCTCAGCATTTCGGCGGCGCACGCCGAGATGCCTGTCGCGTTTCAAGCGCACGTGTGCGCGGCCAAAGCAGGTGTGGAGTTGCTGACCCGGACACTCGCCCTCGAATGGGGGCCGGACGGAATCCGGGCGAACTGTATCACGCCGGGCGCCACGGCCGATACCGAAGGGATGCGGCGGCTGGCTCCAACCGAGGAGGCCAGGCGCGCCTTCGAACGGAGGATACCGTTGAGGCGGTTCGGGACTAAGGATGAATTGGCCGACCTCGCGCTGTTCCTCTGTTCGGATGCGGCATGCTATATCACCGGCGCCGTTTATTATTGCGATGGCGGCGCCTCGCTCTGCCCCATGGACTTCTCCACCACGCCTACGCGCGCGCTATAGTCACCGGATCCCGAACTCACTAGAGATTCCCAGACCACCGGGCGGTTCTGATCGCGCCACTCGTTGATCCGCTGAAGATATCTGGACTCGAGCGAACCGCGGCGAATCTTGAGTGTAGGCGTGATCAGGCCGTTGGCTACAGTCCACGGACCGTCCACCACCACGATCATCGAAAGACGCTCAAACGACTCGAGGTTTCGGTTCACCGACTCCATCAGTTCACAAAGCGACTTCTCGACGGCCGCGCGCTCCCGAGGGTCAACGCATTTTTCGCGCACCGCATCTGAAAGCGTCACTACTGCGAATGGGTTTGGCTGGCCGCTACCCATCAGGCAACAGGCTTCGACGCCCGGGTGCTCCATCAGCCGGCTTTCGATAGGTGCGGGGACCACGTATTTGCCCTTGCTGGTCTTGAACTGCTCCTTGATACGGCCGACGATTCGAATCTGGCCATCGGAGGCGACCGAGACAACGTCTCCCGTCTTGAAAAAGCCATCCTCGGTAAATGCTTCGGAGGTCAAGAGTGGTTCCCTAAAATATCCGAGCATGTTCATAGGGCTGCGGACTTGCAGTTCGTTCTCTGGCCCGAGACGTGTTTCAACGCCTTCCATCGGGCCGCCGACGTAGCCTGGCCTGACGTTCGCGGGATGCGGCAGGTGCGTGATCATGGTTTCGGTCATGCCGTAGCCTTCGCTCAACTGAAGACCCAGGCTGCGATACCACAGAAGTACGTCAACCGGCAGCGGTGCGGCTCCACAGGCGGCGTAGCGAACCGTATCGAGGCCAAGCTGTGCGAGAATGCGGTGCTTGATCACATGGTTGACCCCTGGGATCCGGAGTAGATTCTCCAGCTTCTGCTTCGGCAGTTTGTCGTAGACGCCCTGCTGAAACTTAAGCAGCAGCCGCGGTACGGAAAGAAAGAGCGTCGGGCGCGCCCGCTTCAAGTCGTCCAGGAAAGTCTCGAGTCCTTCCGTAAAGAAGACATGCCAGCCGAGTGTGAAGCTCAGCGTTTCCACGGCGGAGCGCTCCACGATATGGGCCAACGGCAGGTACGATAGGACACGATGATTTCCGTCAAGTCCGAGCAGCGATGCCAGAATCCGGGCATTCCACGCGAAGCTGCCGAAGCGGTGCATCACGCCTTTGGGCACGCCCGTTGTGCCGGACGTGTAGATAATTGTGGCGAGATCGGTGGCGGCTGGTACCGGTTGGCCAAGCAGTGGAGCGTTTGATTCGATCAAAGATTCCCAGCCGACCCCGCCGTCCTCAGCCGCGTTGGGAAAGTGGATCCAGGCAACGCCGGGGATATCGGCGACCCCTGCCGTTTCCTTCTCATCGATAGCGCCGATGAAGCAGGCCCTCGTGCCGCTATGGTCCAGAATTTGGCGAATCGACTGCGTTCGCAACGACGGATAGATGGGGACGCTGACATGGCCGGCCATCCAGATGGCGAGGTCGGCCATCATCCACCAGGCACAATTGCGGGAGAGAATCCCAACCCGCGTGCCCGGCTCCCAACCCTGGGCCTGCAGGTACGACGCCATACAGCGAGACTCGTCGATCGCCTGCGCCCACGTCCAGTTACGAACCTGACCATGGTTGAAGGGCTGAGTCAGGAAGGTGCGGTCCGGGCACTCCCGCTCCCATCGAAAGATTCGCTGGAGCGGCAGATCTTCGGGAGGAACGTCCATAGATCAATCCTCGACAGAGGCTGCTTGTTAGACGTTGCAAAGCCGCTTGGCGGTTCCGTTTGCGTCGCCTGTGCCGACTTCAGGTGACTGGTTGGCTTCCGCACATCAGCGAACGCCGACGGTACTATTGCGTAGCGATATTCCGGCCAAAGTTGAAGGCCGGTCCGGTTGAAAACCGTGTGGTCCAACGCCCATCGCGGAGCACATCTCGAAAAAGATGATCCCAGACCAGATCGCCCTGTATTCGCCATGCAAAGTGGCGCGTGAACAGAATGTCAACTCCATAGCCGAAGCCATAGAAGGGTGTCCAGTCAATCTTCTTACCACCGGGCGCCAACTGCATCGCAACTGCCTGCGCGATCGGATCGGTAGGGTGCGGCGTGGCCGCCTCCCGGACGTAGCCCACAGAAGGGCGCGCGAAAAGCGTCACCTTCGTGAAACGCCGGTAAGCAAGCTGCGGACCCGCGGCAAACGTCTGAGTAAGAGAAGACGCGGGTACCGTTAGCATATATCCCGGAGGAAGCTTTCCAGCGGCTGCCAAAGCAGCTAATTGAGCGGCTAACTGCTGCTGTAAGGCGGTCGTCAGCAGGTTGGGTGTGAGTGTCAAATCGCCTGTGGAAATGCTGTAGTCAAATCCGAGTGACACCCATGTCCTGGGTCGATAGCCGAACTGAAACTGGGCTCCGTTTTCGAAAAGTCCAATATGAGGGCTATCCAGGAAGGCATACCCGGTGTACAAGTCAAACTGACTGACGTGTGTCTGCTGCGCGGAGCCGGCGCAGGGCAGTAGTAAGAAGGGCACCAGCACCAGATAAGGCGTTGCTTTAGTGATAAACGGCACTACTCCCGGACGATGCGCCATAAGATACTCCCTGGGATCAGATGCTACTTGGCACTCCGCGAGTTGATTATTTCGCTGTCCGGGGCTTACGTCAAGTTCACATGGGGCTCGGCGATGGCTCGACTTACACGTCCTGACATCCTGAATCGTCAGAAGAAATCGTAGGTTAATTCCGCGAATGGCAGCGTGAGCAGACTGTGCTCGAACCCTTGCGCGCCCGGCGAAGAGCTCTGAAAGGCTGGCCTCCGTACCGGCTACTACGAGACCCTTTAGCGAAGGCCGCCGCGCTGTTCGATCATTCGCATCGCCGGCTGACTGACGAGGATCTTGGAGGGATAGGCGTCACCCCACGACAGCGGCGTCAGGTCACGAAACTCCTTCCAGATCTTCTTGCCGTCTTCGTCAAACATCCGGCGAATTGACGCGCGAACGTTTACATCCGCTCCGTGATCGAGCAGTAGCCTCGCGAAGCGCGTATCAGGTGCTTCGCCCCGATAGTTGCCCCAGAAATTCGCGTAACAGACCACGGCGCCGAACAGAGCTGTATATCCTCCGAAGCCGTTTGGATCGACAGCCGATTTCGCGTTGACGTCTACGCCTTTTTCGACGAGCCATTCCGCGATCTCGAATTCATCCCAATCGACGCACATGTGAAGCAGAGTGGTCCCGTGCAGCGGCGTGCCTTGCGTATCGACGTACTCGGAACAGCCGAATTCCGCCGGGAAGATCTCGTGATGAGAGAAGGTGCGCTCGAACAGCCGCGGGTCGCGCCTCAGATGCTCTTCGAGAAGGTCGATGCGGCCTCTGTGCAATGCCATCACCGGCGTATCGGGAGGTTGCGCGCCATGCTGCACGTACATTTCGAGGATTCGGTGCTTTTCTGCCGGCTTGCGGCTGTCGCTGCAAATGACCACATCGACCGGTGCAGTCGTCGCACCGTTTTCGTCGAGGACCGTCGCGCCGTGTTCAAACAGAAATGCCGTGCCCGTAGAACTCAGCGTGTAAGCGGGGCCGTCGAGAGCTCCTTTCGGGATCGGAGGCGCACCGAGCATCTCGTACAACATATTCGCGGTTTCGATTTTTCCCTGAAGCGTTGCGCGACCGATGGCATGCTCCAGGTCGCGTGCGCCGTGCTCGTAAAGCATACAGATGATCGCGTCGCGTCCGACATTCGCAGCGTATGACATCGGCGGACCCCAGTTGTTGTTGCGAATGCCGGCGTTTTCGTGCAGGAGCTTCGGATTCTTCTCTATGATTGAGCGCACGGTCTCGAGATCGTCCCGCCAGATCGCGTCGATTAATTTGCAGGCGAGCACCAGACGCGTCCAGCCCGACGCGTCGTAGCTGCGTGCCAGAACGAGTTGCGCGTCGGCGAGTCTTGCTTTTGCGGGATCGATTTGTTTCGTGTGGAATTGTTTCAGATCGGCGAGCGCCCCGGCATCTCCGGCATGCAGGGCACGAAGCAGGTCTTTGGCCTGGCGGCGGAGTTGGTCCAGGTCGGGATAAACGGGAAGTCTTCGAGCGGGCATAACGAGCCTCCTTAAATTGCGCCTGTCCGCCGAGGGCGCCAAGGAAGTTCGTCGTCGAACGTCACTAAGCAAAACAGCATCAGGTGGACTCTGTCCTGTCCGCGGACCGGAGGCGGCCTGCACGCCTAGTGGACAGGATAACTCGAAATTGAACTCCGAACGAAAGGAAGCGGCCATGAGCCCGTTGAGCCAATATGATTCCTGGGGACCAATTGCGATGGACATCTGGACATCGTCTTGGGCGAGTATTGGTATGAAGGCCCCAACCGGCAAGCCGGATCTATTCCGAGGTGATGTGTGCGGCGCGCAGCTCCGCCTTCGCAGCGTCGATTTGCGGCCGGAGCGCCGCATTGTTCAGCAGCAGCACTCCTACAGCCGTACCGAGCGCGCGGCTTGCCTCCACGTCGCTGTGGTAGTGGTCTCCGCAGACCTCGCGACTGTAGGCGTAATCGGCCGCGCGAATCAAAATCGCCTGCGATTTTTCAGGGATTAGGGCCGCCAGAACCACACCCACGGAATAGCCAAGCGTTGCATGTCCGCTGGGGTAGGAACGAAGTGGACGGCTGTCCGGTTTGCGGTCGCCGGTGTCGCACGTCCACTCGCCGTAAGAAGCCGGCATTTCCGCCGTCACCGGAAACTTGCGGTGGAAGTAGTCCTTGGCCGCGCTGGCGGCAATGCCTTGGTCGTTGAGAACGCTTTCGAGCAGTTTGGCGGTGGCGGGCAGCTTGTGCAGATCGAAATCCGGTCCCAGAGTGGCGGAGAATGCCGTCGCATCTTCGTGCTCGGCGTCCCACTTCGCCCGCGCAAATCGCTCCGGTGTACGTTCCTTGATCAAACGCTTCACCGCGGCCATTTCGCGTTGCTGCATCTCAGATCCATCTTTTGCCGGGGGCTGCAGTAGACGGCTTGGGTCAATCTGCCCCGGCGTCAGGTACATCAGCTTTTTCGGCGCCTTCGGCGCAGGAGTCGAAGTCTGCGCGGCGAGAGCCAGTGCCACGAAGGCGAAGCTCGAAATCATTCTCAGTCGATTCATGGGTCCTCGCCGGACAGTAGCAGACGGATATGAATTCTTGACTACAAACGCCTCTCGTCCGCACTGGCCGCGCGGAAAAAATGCCTGACCCACCGGCTTCTTAAGGTTGTCTTTAGAATCGGATGATCTAATCGGAGAAATGAGCAGACTCAATCGCGCAGCGGTTTGCGCGCTCCCTCTTGTCGCGGCGCTCGCGTGGGCTGCTACGCGTCCCGCCGAAATCCCGTTCGCGCGCCACATGATCGATCCCGGCGCCTTCGAAACCTGCGCCATCGCCGATATCAACCGCGATGGACATCCCGATATCGTCTCGGGCGAGTATTGGTACGAAGGCCCGAAGTGGTTGCCCCACCGCTTTCGATCCATCGAATAC
>Ga0126381_100005122_pt1 | contig 14366 bp, 15 predicted proteins | sample PanSoiMetPlot_28_FD_96465 | JGI IMG/M metagenome (GOLD analysis project Ga0126381, IMG submission 96465) | Tropical forest soil microbial communities from Panama - MetaG Plot_28 | ecosystem: Environmental > Terrestrial > Soil > Tropical forest > Bulk soil | place: Panama | collected 2016-02-17
ATAGCTTATCGGGCCGATTGAAAGATGCGACGAATCGGAAGCAGGCGTGATCGATCTTATCGGGTAGCCGAACAGCGCTACGCCTGAACTTCCCGCTGTCCATGCCATCGCAAGATCCATTTCGAATCGGTGGACGTGATGCGGGTCCAGAACGGAAAGATCATGGACCACTGGGGTGTCGGAAACCTGCTGTCACTGATGCAACAGATCGGTGGCTGGACACCACCTCCATCTGCTGAGATTGCTAGATAGCTGGAGGACTTCATGCATCGCCTTAGTGCAATCTTGGCTTTGGCCTGTGTCGTCACTGTTGTTTCGACTGGATGCTGGCGGGACACCGCCAATCGCGACGCGGAACGTGAGCGAATATTGCAGGAGAGAGAGCCGCCCAGGAGGAGACAGCGATCCGAGCGGCTTCTGCCGACTGGAGCAAAGCCGCTCAATCCAAAGATCTCGAGAAATCGCTAACCTTTTTCGCCGATAACGCCATCCTGCTATCTCCAAAAAGACCAGGTGTAGAAGGCAAGGAGAACATCCGCAAGGTATGGCAGCAGATGCTGGCGCTCCCGGGACCGGGATTGAGCTTCTCGGCGACGCGAGTTGAGGTGGCGCGCTCCGGCGACCTCGCCTGGGAAGAGGGGCCTATGAATTTGGCACAAACAACAAAAACGGCGACGCAACCACCAAGAAAGGCACATACGTGACAGTCTGGAAAAAACAGCCGGACGGCGCATGGAGAGTGGTCGGTGATATCCACAATACGAACGCATGAAGCTGAGGGAGAATACACGAGATACCCAACTTCCTTGTGCCCAAATAGGGGGCAGGAGCGAGATGAAATTGAACTCAATGTACCTGAATCTGTGACGAGACCGGGCACTTGGGTGCAGCGTCTGCGGGAGCACGATGGTGCTCACGTGCACCCGGCAGGGCACACTGACCTCTTTCTCACTTTGGCTTTGCACGGAGGATCAGTCGAGGTCGACCCGCGGGCTCTGAGAGACAGCGCATTACACAACCAAAGCCCTGCCCGGCCATGGTGCTATCCGCGAAACGGTTGAACTCGTTCTGAAATCGAAAGTTATCTGGGATGCGATGATCGACAAAGCGCGCGCCAGTTTAAGCTGAGAAATCTGCGAGAGTGGCGGGACTGGAACCCGCTGCATCTTCCACCTGTATGATGACGAGCGTTATGTCATCTGTTTGTAGGAGTCCTGCCGAATGGGCCTCCAGTTCGTTCAAGATGACTTCCAGGATCCGGTGCGGATCTTGAGTACGACGATTGTAGAGAACTCTTTGTAGCCGTTTGTGTCCGAAGGCCTTGCCCTCAGAATTTTCCGACTCTGTGACTCCATCTGTGTAGAAGACCAAGGTATCGCCAATCTCGAGTTGAAACGTCGCCGAGACGAAGAGCGAGTCTTCTAGAGAACCAACCGGCGGACATTCCGCCTTCAATGAAAATAACCAGTCATTCTTGCGGGCTCGACGAATTCCAATTGGCGCATTGTGCCCGGCGTTCACGTATTGGAGCCGCCGCGATTGAGGGTCATATTCCCCATAAAACAGTGATGCAAAGAAGTGCTGGGGAGAGGATTGCCGAACCAATCGGTTGAGATTGGACATCAGGGTTGGAAGATCGGGTGCATGTTGGAAAGTCTGTGCTCGCAGGAACCCCTGCAGGTTGGCCATGACGAGGGCTGCCGAGATACCCTTACCAGAGACATCGCCAACGGCGATACCCCACTCACCGTTCGGCAAACAGAGGAAATCGTAATAGTCCCCTCCAACGCTGTGCGCCGGCTTGTAAAAGATCGCGGAGCCTAAACCGGGGATTCTGGGAGTCTGTGCCGGCAACGATGCCCTTTGAACCTCTCTCGCGATTGCCAGTTGCTGATGAAATGAGGCCAGATCCGGTCTCGCCTTCGGGGATAAGAGAATGTTTGCCGCCTCGTTTGATGTTCCGTCACAAGGCCCTGCTTGCAGAACCGCGCTCGAGTCTTCACAGCCACGCCACATCATTTATAGAGAACCTCCAGCCAAACCTTTTTATTCACTTTTACTACCCGAGAATTGCGAAGCTTAGAATCTTTTCCATCTATTTCTTGTCTCACGTCATAGCACGCAGCTTGTGTCTAAACTCCTGCCCCCTGGGTCGGATCCCTCGGATTCGGCTTGCTCTTGCCGATATTCAGTAGGGCTTACGCCGGAAAGGCGACGGAACACGCGTGCAAAGTGCTGCTGCGTTTTGAAACCGCAGGCGATGGCGACATCCAATACGCGCGTTTCTGCGGTGCGCAACATCTCTTTCGCACGCTCGATCCTTTGGCGCAGGACAAACTGATGTGGAGTCTCGCCCGTTGACCTTCGAAACACTTCCGAGAAATGAGAAACGCTCAACCCAACCGATTGCGCCATCTCCCGAAGAGTCAAGTCCTCTTCTATTTTGGCGTGAACCAATTCCGTGACTTTTCGCAGGTGTGCGGGACTGAGACCTCCAGAGTAGGTCCGCAGCGATGGCCTCCGGACTGCATAACCTTCGACCAGGGCGATGGCAAGCGCATGCTCAACAGAATCCAAAAACAACTGCCCGGTCGGAAACCCCGCAACTCTCTCCGCATTCAATGCCGTGACTAGCGCAGCAACTCGCGAGTCTTCAACGTTACTTGTGTGGCGCAACTCAACCTCACCGTTTTTGCCGTCGCTTGCGTCCCTCAGGGCGGCATCGGAAAGAACGATATTCAAAACGTGGAGTTCACCGCGTCGAATCCACACTTCCACACCCCGGTGACAAACCATCAATTGGCCTGCATAACACTCATGCCTGGTCATTTCAGATCGGCGTAGACCAGACTCATAGGACCCAGGCTGCAATAACATGGCGAGAACCTGCTCACGCTGAACCGAGATTCGCGGCTCTACCTCAGACTTGATTACGTTCACACTAACCCTCATCTATTTCCTCCACTGTTCCTGCGAACTTTATGTAGGCAATGAATTGTTGGGACTGACGAGGTCACGGATCCGAAGAAAGTGCAACCGATGGACAGGAGTGACATCGAATAGTCAGTTCAGAATCCACTCAAGCATTGCGCTGGTTCCGCTGGCGTTTAGGTTGCTGGCCCAACGAGACTTAGTTTCAATTCATGCCGCTGACCCAGCCTGACTCCGCTGTGCGCCACGAATATCGAATGGCGTTCTTCCCCTCGAACAGAAACCTATCTCCGCACACTGCGAGCCTACGGAAAGGGAAGAATTCACGTGTGAAGCACCCGTTGAGCTTCCGTTGAATTTTTGTGCGGAGCCAAGTTTATAGAGAACAAAGGAGTTGGCGGGTCACCGGCAGTTGTGAGGTAAAGAGGAGTAGAGCCGCGCATGAAGTCATTCAAAGCGTTCCGTCTCGATAGGGAGAACCACATCCTGTGGCGCAATGAGGATCGTGTGCCTATGGCTCCCAAGGAATTCGACATTCTGGCTTACCTTGTCGAACACGCGGGGCGGGTAGTGACGCAGGACCAAATTCTTGACGCCTTGTGGTCAGAAACTTACGTCAATCCGGAGGTCCTCAGAAAATACATTCTGGAAATCCGGAAGACTTTGGGAGATCGACCCGAGAATCCGGAATTCATCGAAACAGTACCGAAGCGGGGATACCGGTTTGTTGCTTCCGTCGCAAATGACAACGGGAACGAACCGCCAGTCTTGTCGGCGTCGCACGAAGCAGAAGAGAAGGTGGCGGGAGAGAAGGTTCGACCTAAAACAGTCCTTTCGAAACTCGAGAGTCCTTTCGCTAAACGCAAGCTCAGGGTTGTTGCCGTCGTGGGGCTGGCGATCGTTGCGGTAGTGGGGTTAGGAGGATATCTCCGGTCCACACGAAGCGGAGGCAATACTCCGTCCTTGAACGATCCCTCAATTGCAGTTCTGCCCTTCGCAGACATGAGTCCGGCCAAAGACCAGGAATATTTTTCGGACGGGCTGTCCGAACAGCTGATTAATGACCTCGCCCAAGTATCAGGCCTAAAGGTCGTGGGACGATCGTCGGCCTTTCAGTTCAAAGACAAGAACGAAGACCTTCGCGTTGTGGGGCGGAAGCTTGGCGTGGCTAACGTGCTAGAGGGGAGTGTATGCCGCCAAGGCAATCATGTACGCATCACCGCGGAATTGACCAAGGCGGACGACGGTTTTCAACTTTGGTCGCAGACCTATGATCGAGAGATCAAGGACATCTTCGCTGCGCAGGATGAAATCGCTCGGGCCGTGACAGGTACACTGCAGGTAAAACTGCTGAGCTCCAATCGGCCGCAAAGTTCGCCAGGCACACGTAGCGCGAATCCTGAAGCCTATCAGGCCTACTTGCAGGGCCAATACTTCGCTGCTCGAGGACAAGACGAGCGCGACCTTAACATGGCCCTTTCTTATGCCGATCAAGCCATCAAACTGGATGCGAACTACGCTTCGGCATGGGCCCAACGATCTCTAGTGTTGCAATCGCTGACCAGTGGAGCGTTCATCGAAAACGTCGAGGGCTTTCATCGTGCGCGCGAGAGCGCGAAGAAAGCGATCGCACTTGATCCTAATCTGGCCGACGGTTACCTAGCAATGGCGTTGGTCCAAATCGACCACGACTGGGATTGGGATGGGGCAGAAGTGTCTCTCAAGAGAGCGGAGCTACTGGAACCGGGCAGTGCCGACGTCATCGGCGATCGAGCATACCTGGCGAGGTCGGTGGCCAGTGTGAACGAGGCAATTGAGTTATACAAGCAGGCCATGGCGCTCGACCCGCTAAGTGCCAATTTTCACTGGGCGCTGGCATACCAGCTTTACTTCGTCGGGCGATACGGAGAAGCCGAGGCTGAGCTACAAAGGGCACAAGAACTGAACCCGCAACTTCCGTTTGTCCATGCCACACGAGGCCTGGTTCTCTCTGCGGAGGGCCATCAACAGGAAGCTTTGGCGGAGATGGAAAACGACGCCGCTGATTGGGCGAAGTTGACCGGCGAAGCCCTGACGTACTTCGCGATTGGCCGTGGTGAGGAGTCGGAGCGTTCTTTGAACAGACTTATCGCCGTCCACCAGAATGACTGCGCGTATCAAGTTGCAGAGGTGTACGCTTACCGCGGGGAGAGTGACAAAGCCTTCGCGTGGCTCGATCGTGCCTATCGACAGCGCGACCCGGGAATATCCGAACTGAGACATGATCCCCTAGTGGGAAGCCTCCGCCACGATCCGCGGTTCACAGCACTCGTCACGAAAATGCGGCTGCCCAACTAGTGCGGTTGGGGCTCCGAAGTAGTGCACCGCTGATTGCACGATCTCTAACACGTCCACACTTCGTTAACTCGTTCATCTGGACGTTCATCGAAACGACCGTTTGCTGCGCACGTCTTCCTCAAGAATTTCGGAAACTTTTGCCCAGAAGGCAGTTATTCGGACACAACTCGCCTCTCGTTTTGACGTCTAGTTGAGTTGTGCGCCCTCATAAGAGAGTACGTGGTTTCGTAAGACTCTGGTGCCTCGGCAACACGCGCGGGCGCCCAAACACGCAAAGGAGAAGACAGTCATGAGAATCCAACATTCGCCGGAAGAGCAAGTTGCCCTTCCTCAGGCGACTAACAGAACCTCAAGCAAAACACCCGAAAATATGAGCGCTCCATCGTCGCCCTCGAAAGCCTTCAAGCGCACGAAATCGTTGCAGACATCCGCCTGGTATATGGCGAATTTGACTACGTATCTTGTGGAGAAGAAAGACGGCAATGGAGACTTTGCTTTGATTGAAGCCATCATGGAACCGGGGAATGAGCCACCTCCACACGTTCATTCTCGCGAGGATGAACTGTACTACCTGATCGAAGGCGAGGTCGACATCTACGTAGGAAAGGAAGCCTTCAAAGTGCAAGCAGCGGAATGTGCTTTTCTTCCCAAGCTCACGTCCCACGCTTTTGTGATTCGCTCCAGTCGGACCCGCTTGCTTCTGATTATTACTCCCGGCGGCTTGGAAGAAGCCTTTCGCAGCGTGGCCTCGCCCGCCCAAAGCCTGGACCTTCCTATTGGAATGCCAACTTATTCGACGACCGATTTAAAGCGGACGGCCCAACGCTTCTCTGAGTACGGTGTACGCTTTCTGGCACCTGATGAGGTTGACGAGCAGTTGCCTTTGTATCCTAACCCGCTTCTCCGAGAACCACTGTCAGCAAAACAACAGTAAGACGACGGCGAATCACTTTGTCTTTTCGGAGGACCCCAAATGAGTGCGCCGTCTCAACAGAAAAAGTCATTGCCACGAATGAAAACCCTTGCAGGCGGACAAGTGGGGGTGCGGCGCTCGCGGTTCTTTGACCACTCGTTCTATTTTCTGATGTCGCTGTTGGTAGCTGTGGTTGTCATATATGGCTTCAGTCGGACGGTCAATGCAAGTTTCATCCACGCGCCATCCCCGCGGCCATTGGTTCTTTATTTCCATGCGGTAATCTTCTCGGGCTGGGTGCTGTTTTTCGTCTTGCAATCCGCACTGATCAGGACCCGGAATTTGAAGCTTCACCGGCAACTGGGCTGGTCTGGCCTAGCGCTCGGCGTTGCGATTCCTATCATCGGGATCGCGACCACAATTGCAATGACAAGACTCCGAATGCAAGAGGGTCGCGCTGATGCCGTGCAATTTATGGTCGTTCCGTTCTTTGACATGGTGTCGTTCACTGTAGCCTTTGCGCTGGCGTTTCTCTACAGGAAGAGGCCGGAGTTCCATCGGCGCCTGATATTGATCGCTACCTGTTCTCTGACCGCCGCAGCATTCGGGCGATTTCCGAACGCCTTGATGCCGCGCCATTGGTTTTACGCGGGCGTCGATGCTTTGATTCTTCTCGGCATAGTACGGGACCTGCTCGTCACAGAGCGCGTTCACCCGGTCTATCTCTTCGGACTGCCTATAATGGCGGCTGGCCAAACCGCGGCGATTTTCACCTATGTGAAGAGTGGGGAAGTGTGGATGAGGCTGGCGCACGCAATACTTGGCTAGCGCGCGGGCGAGCGTGCTTTATGTGTCGTTCTTTTCGCACCGGCGCGGGGACATCCCGTCGGGGCTTTCATACAGTTGTTCTCGTTCTGCCATAGTCATGTTCTGCCAGAGGTTCGTCCGAACGACCCCCGGAGAGACTGCGTTAACACGAATCGGGGTTAACTCGACCGCTAGCGCACGAGTCAAGGCTTCGACGGTTCCGCAAACGCTCGCGCAATTACCCATCCCTTTTCTGGACGCTGGCCAGCTATCCCGGTCGTGAGTACGATCGAACCACCACGACGAATGCGGTGTGCTTCCATACTTCACGGCAGCGAGCACGGACCAATAGCGCAATTCAAAGGCGCGGTTTGCTTCACTGAGATCAGTAGTCGCCAAGTCGCGCAATTGGAGGCTATCGCCAGCCGTATATACCAAGTGATCGATCGGCCCAAGCTTCTCAAAGAAGGTTTCGACAGACCCTTCATCGGAGACGTCCAGCCTCTCGCCTGTTGCTTCTCCTCCAATGCATTCGACAACTTTCTGAAGTCGTCGTTCGTCGCTGGAGGCGATGACGATCTTGGCTCCGCGCGAGGCCGCGTTCTGGGCAACGGCTAAACCGATTCCCGAGGACCCGCCTATGACAATCACTCGCTTATCGCGCAAATCGTTTTCCGGTTGCATCAATTCTCCCTTTAGCCGAGCCAAGAGCACTGTACGAATCTCAAGTGATGCGAAAGTGCTTTGGCGCGGCCCGCAATCAGCCAAAAATGATTCCGTACTCAGCGGCAAGCCTGTGAACATTCTGCACGGCAACCGCAAGCTCCTCGCCCCGAAGTTGTCGCTCTGTGGGAGCAACCGCGTTGACCGGTGCGGGAAGAGCCGTTGCCATCACAAAGTTCTCAAAGCCTGCAGGGGAAAATACGAGCAGGTAGTGATTCGTAGTGGTGCCGGAATTGCGGAGTTCGTGAGGAATGTTGCGCGGCGCAATTAGGGCGTCGCCTGCCTTGAGAACGAACACCTCATCTCCCACCGTAACTTCGAGCTCTCCGGAGGTAACGTAGTAGGTTTCGTCCTCGCGCGTATGCGTATGGCGAGGTACGCCGATGCCAGGTGCGAGGCTCACCTCCAGAAGGCAGTATGCTCCTCCCGTATCCTCGCCCAATAAACCTACAGAACCGATACCGACGTCAAAATAATAGCGTTTGACTCTCGGTTGATGTTTGATCGATGGAGCTGCCTGAATTGCGGTTTGAGCGCCATGCATATCGTGTCTCCTTCTTGTTCGACTCATAGTGATTCAGCAGATCACTATTCATGTCGACATCAGAAGACCACGTTGTGGAGATCGGGTTGTGTCTAAATGTGTACCCTTGGACCGGGTTCTACGGAATTCTTCGATTCACACAGCAGCGGCTGCAAGCGCGACGAGGAAGGAGACCGTTGGGCCGTAACGGCGGATTTTCGTGACGCCGCAATCCGCGACGAATGCTGCATCAACACAAGGCTCATTGTCAAGGATGTCCAGCTCAACTCTCATCCTTGATAACACTCCCGCCTGAATTGATGAGATGCCAGGCAAAAATGATTACAAAACATTAGACCCAACATCGGCAATTCAGGCACAACCCATGTTTTTCGATGTGGTCTCCTCATTCTGTCGGTCACCAAATACCGAGATCAGGAGGCTAGCCACTATGGAAGATATGGTCCAACAGGACTTCGAAGAGCGAATCGGCCGGAACCAGCAGAAACTCTCTTCGGCCCCCAAAATGACTTTCGACTACCTTGTGTGCGGTGCGGGCACATCCGGCTGCGTCGTGGCAGCGAGACTTGCGGCCGACTTGAATACGCATGTTCTGTTGCTTGAAGCCGGTGGCAGCGACGATCGGGAATTGGTAGCCAATCCGAACCGTTGGCCTATGACGCTGGGTACCGACCTGGACTGGGGCTTCGTTGCTGAGGCGAACCCAAAACTGAATGGAAGAGCGATTCGTTACTCGATGGGCAAGGTGCTGGGAGGCGGTTCCAGCATCAATGTCTCAACGTGGTCTCGCGGCCATCAGGTTGATTGGGACTTCTATGCCTCCGAAGGGGATGATCCGTCATGGTCCTATGAAGCAGTGCTGGATCTGTATCGCCGTCGTATCGAGGCGTGGGCTGGCGCCCCTGATCCGGACTACCGCGGCGTGCATGGAACAGTGCACGTGCAGCCGGCGGCGGATCCGCAGCCCTTCGCTCACGCCTTGCTCGAGGGAGCTGCGTCGTTAGGGCTCAAACGATTCCCGAATGCGAACGGTCGCATGATGGAGTCCGCAGGTGGATGCGCGTTAGTCGACGAAACGGTTCGTGACGGGAAAAGACAATCGATTTTCCGTTCCTATCTGCACCCCCTCATGACGCAGCCGAACATCACCGTATTGACCGGTGCATTGACGACGCGAATTCTGTTCCATCGGCGCCGTGCCACAGGCGTTGAATTCCGATACCAGGGAAGGACTGTTCGCGCCGACGCTGCACGTGAAGTAATTCTTTCCCTTGGCGCGATCCACACGCCAAAGCTGCTGATGCAATCCGGTATTGGACGCGAAACTGAGTTACACAAAGCAGGCATCCCAATTCTGCAAGTCTTGCCAGGTGTTGGACGCAACCTCCACGATCACATTGCCTTTGGGTGCGTCTGGGAAAATACGGACAAAAGGCCACCCGCTGTGCCGCGAAGTCAGACCGCATGTTTTTGGAAGACAGACGCTGCATTGGATGCGCCCAATTTCTACACCTATTCGCACCAAGGACCCGATGCGACTCCCGAGAACGCAGCACGATTCAAACCTCCAGTTGCCTCCTGGTCCCTGGCGGTCGGAATGCGTCCTAAGAGTCGGGGTTCCATCCATCTGTCAGGGTCTGACCCAGATGATCCCGTAAAGATCGAAGCGAACTACCTCGCTGATCCAGAGGATCTGAAGGATTTGTCAGATGGATTGAGCATGGCTCGCGAGATCGGTAACTCCCTTGCCTTGCGGCCTTTCACGGGCCGTGAAGTGGTGCCTGGGTCAATCAACGGAGCGGAGTTGGAAAGGTTCTTTCGGGACGGGCTTGGCACGTTCTGGCATCAATCCGGCACCGCAAAAATGGGTCGTGACGGCATGTCTGTGGTTGACGGCAAATTGAAGGTCCACGGTGTCGATGGGCTCCGTGTTGCCGATGCTTCGATTCTGCCTCGCGTGACGACCGGCAACACGATGGCGCCCTGCGTGGTAATCGGTGAGCAGGCGGCAGCTTTTCTGCAAAGAGAAACAACGCTTCGATCAAGTGTGGGCACGCCAAAGCAAGAAATACTGCAAAGGAGATAGCACTTATGAAAACGGAATCCCTAGAGAAGGAAACTGCAAAGCCTAACGCCAAAATCAATGAAGCTGGCGGCCTTGACGACATTTTTGATGCCCACATCGCGCGGGAGTTTGCAGATCGAGACGTCGACGCCACGATGGAGACAATGGTGCCCGAACCTTACGTGCACTGCGTTCCGATCATGACGGGCGGTGCCGGTGGCCAGGGAGTGCGTCGGTTTTACAGCGAGCACTTCATCAATCAGATTCCCAAAGATGCCACGGTGACTCTCATTTCCCGAACCATTGGGAAAGACCAGGTCGTGGATGAATTGATTGTGAGCTTCACTCATGACACTCAATGGGACTATCTGCTCCCAGAAATCCCTCCCACCGGGAAACGCGTGGAACTCCCGCACGTGGTGGTCATGAAGTTCGAAAACGGAAAAGTTGCGCACGAGCATGTCTGGTGGGACCAGGGCTCGTTGCTCGTGCAAGTGGGCTTGCTCGATTCGACAAACTTACCGGTAGCGGGACTTGAACAGGCGCGCGCGCTTTTGCGTATTGCGCGCGGACAGAAGGACGGTTCCGAGAAGTCATGAAATCCCAATTCACGGATCGTCAGTTTGCGATAATTGGCCGAGCCACGACGGGTTTGCATCCTCCAGGCTGGGCCGGCGACCCTTCGCAAAGAGACGACAAGGCATGGTGGTCGAGAGTGTGTAGGAGAGGGGCCTAAGTGTTCTCTCTGTTGCCACACTCGGACTGCGTACCACTTGCAAATTAGACCTTAGGCAGCCGAATACTGCCAGGAGGGGTATCGAAGGTGTCTGGATTCCCGTTGCGATAGATCGAACGCGATTGTCACCTAAACCTCCTATTCAAAGCAGAAACGCCTGTCTATAGTCGCGCGCAAATGCCCGCAAGGAGTGGGGAGGGGCGCCAGTAACGTCTTGCACCGCTCTGGAGATTGCTGCGGCTTCACCGCGTCGATAGTGTGCGTAATCTTCGACGAGTCCATCGGCCTGCCACGGAGGAACCCCGAGGCCTGCCAATGCGCTTCGCATCGCGCCTTCCGGTATGTCCGTGAATGTAATCTGTTTGCCGAGTGCTTCGGAAAGATGAACCGCTATTTCGAGGTGCGTTAATGCTTCCGGGCCAGTGACGTCATAGACCTTCCCTTCGTGGCTGTTACTGGTCAAAGCGGCAGTGGCGACTGCTGCGATGTCTCGCACGTCAACAATGCTGACTCGCGCCTCGCCAGCCGGTGCAAAGAACCGGCCTTCGGAGGCAATTGAGGCCCGGAACGCTATAAGACCTTGCATATACAGGTTGGGACGCAGATGGGTGTATGCCATTCCTGACGAGGAGATCGCTTCCTCCACAACTGCGTGGTAGCGAAGAAAACGGACCGGAGAATCCTTGTTTGCGTGGAGTTGAGAGAGATACACGATGTGCCGAACTCCGGCCTCTTGCGCCAGTTGGACGAATTGCAGTTGCTGTTTCTCGACCCGCTCGGATGAATTCGTCACAAGGAAAGCGCGATCAACTCCTTCCAACGCACGGCGAATACTCTCCGGTTGGTCGAAGTCTGCGGTTGCGATTTCCACACCGGGCAGTATGCTTTTGGCTTGATCACGCGGTTTGCGAACCATTGCGCGAACCCCAGCCCCCGTGCTGGAAAGCCGCTTGACAATTTTCAGTGCCATTACTTCCGCTGGCACCTGTTACGAGGATCATTGATGCGACTCCTCCGTCTAAGTTTACGACGATGCTGCACTCGGCACATACACACTCAGTCCTCGATGAACGACTTTAGCCTGGCCAGTGCGTGATCCCATTGCTCCGAAACGAAATCGAGGTTGTGGCTCGCCAAAATTCTGTCCGGCTCTGAAATCAACAGCTTGCACACTTTCCTCAGCCACCGTATCTGTTATGACTGGTACTCATGTTCCGCTACGTCGAATTATGGTGGGGCCTGCTTGTCCGCTGCTTGCGATCGCATCGAAGCCTGCTCCTGGAAAATCTCGCTCTCCGGCAACAGCTGGGTGTGGTGAAGCGCAAGCGTCCCAGACCCCGAATGGGAGCGGTTGACAAAATCTTCTGGGTATTGGCCCGCCGCTTCTGGGGTACTTGGAACCCGTCCGTCGCGAACCACATCCACAGCGGGAACGATTACACGGCTCCTCTGAAGAAGGAGAAAATCATGCGCCCGATCACAACAAAAGACGGTACGCATGTATATCCGGGAGTGGATTGTACGACAAACGTAAGGTAGTCGCTCAGTCTGAAGATTGGCCCAAAGTAGTACACCCTCTCGCGGAAACGAGGAATTGCGCCATGAGTTCAGATCAAAATTCATTAACGCAAACCGAGGAACGGGTAGAAACTCGTTCGCTCCGTACCGTCACAACGCTTGATCGGATGACAGAGCCGATCGCGAAGGAGCTAAACGAATGCCTCTGTGTCATCGTCGTGAACGCTAGTACCTGCCTGCGCATGCTCGCGGCGGAACCCCCGAATGTCGAGGGAGCACGCGAGACTGCGCGTCGGGCGATTCGCGACCCAACCGTGCAGCGTAAGCAGTCTCACGGCTGAGCAGTCTTTTTACCGAAAAGAAGTAATGGGCGTGGTTTTTGGTACGGTCGTTCCCGGACACTGATTCGATTTCCCGCCACCATGTCGTCTAGACATCTCAAACCAAATGTTCTTGCAACATACGCATAATGCGTAATAATATACGCATTATGCGTAACACTTCCCCAGCACTCAACAGCCTCTTCCCGAGCGTGCGGCAGGGTGTGCTGGCAGCGACTCTGACCCGGCCAGAGAAGTGGTGGTATCTCTCCGAATTGGCTGGGTTCCTTCATACTGGGCCATCCAGTCTACAGCGCGAACTTCGCTCACTGGAGCAAAGTGGCATATTGCAACTGCGCAAGGACGGGCGCAGAACATACTTTAAGGCTGAGACGCGATCCCCGATCTTCCGCGAACTGCGGAGCATCTTCGAAAAGACAGTTGGGCTGATCCCAACGCTGCGAGATGCTCTCCGTCCCTTTGCAGAAGAGATCGCCTGCGCATTCGTGTACGGATCGATAGCGCGTCACGAGGAACATGCGACGAGCGATGTCGACTTGATGGTCATTGGAACCGTAGGTTTGGGGGACTTGGCACCATCTCTACGAAAAGCGGAGAAGCGCCTTGGGCGGGAAGTGAATGTGACAAACTACTCGATTGAGGAGTTCCGCAAGAAGGCGGACGAAGGTGACCACTTTTTGACAACCGTGCTGAAGGGAAGTCTTCAGTTCGTGAAGGGCGAACAGCGTGACTTGGACGCAATTACTCGCAAATAACGAAGTTCAGCGACATCCGACATCGAAAAAGGAACTGGACAGGCTGCGGGCCGTCATCCGTCGCGATCTGGCTGATGCGTCGCTGGACGGAGCGTCTGCAGACAGGCGTTTCGCGACTGCCTACAATGCTGCACTCCAAGCCGCGAAAATGGCGATTGCATGTGCTGGCTATCGGGTCGTCGGCGCTGGACACCACAGGATTTCTTTCGATGTGGTTAAGCTCGCGATTGGAAAAGCGGCGGACCCGTACAGTGATTATTTCGACAGATGCCGGAGGAAACGGAACGTGATTGATTACGATGACGCCTTTGTCGCGACTGAGACTGAGGCGAAGGAGATTGTGACGAAGACCAAGGAGTTCGTTGAGGTCATCGAGCAGTGGATTGCCAAGAATCATCCATCGCTAAAAGTGTAGTCAGGTTTGTTTTGCTGCCCAAAAGCACTTGGGCCGAAACGGGGGACTAAGTGGGGACTGAGGACTAAATTGGGGGCTACGATCGGTTTTCGTGCGACAAAGCTTGATTCTTGCCCTTGTTATTGCCATGGGTTGTCTAGCGATTCGGGCGGATGACAATAGCCAGAAAGAATTCCTGGGAATTGTGCCTCACCGAATAAATGATCTGCTGGACGGCAGCGACATGCCGAACGACTTTAAGAAGGTTCCAGATTCGCCTGTCCTTTAACTGTCCAATAACG
>Ga0126381_100005123_pt1 | contig 14366 bp, 12 predicted proteins | sample PanSoiMetPlot_28_FD_96465 | JGI IMG/M metagenome (GOLD analysis project Ga0126381, IMG submission 96465) | Tropical forest soil microbial communities from Panama - MetaG Plot_28 | ecosystem: Environmental > Terrestrial > Soil > Tropical forest > Bulk soil | place: Panama | collected 2016-02-17
AGATCGCACGGGCCTGAACCTCTGCCCGCAGCCAAAGAACTCCCGTGGCGATGCAGAACACCGCTCCTGCAGTCAATCCAATCCAGTGAAGAATTGGCAGCGTGCCACCCACGACGAGGCCCGCTTCATGTGCGCTCGGTAGCCGGTGAAACGCGACCGGAGCCATGACAAATGCAAAGAAAGCGAGGCCACCCACCCATGCCACGATCGCGAGGAGACGCAGAGCCCGGAGAGCAATCTCGATCACTAAACGAAGTCCCTTCCAATCAGCCGCCGTATCCGATCCTTGATTGGAGGATGCGTCGAAAACAGATTCGCAAACCCGCCGCTGCCCAGAAGCGGAGCGACGATAAACAGGTGGGCTGTCGTCGGGGATGCCTGCATTGGAATCCGTCGCGAGAAATCGTCAAGCTTCTGCAAGGCCCTCGCCAGCGCATATGGATTTCCCGTCTCCCGTGCGCCTGTCGCATCAGCCTCATATTCGCGCGTCCGCGAAACCCACAGCTGAATCACGGTGGCTGCGATCGGAGCAAGGATCAGCATCAGCAGCGCACCCAGGCCGCCGCCTCCGCGCTCGCGGCTGTTGCGGCCTCCGCCACCAAAGCCGAATAGCGAAGCCCAGTATCCCATCCTCGCAAGCATCGTGATGGCACCGGCGAGCGTAGCTGCAATGGAGCTGGTCAGAATGTCTCGGTTCCTCACATGCCCCAACTCGTGTGCCAGCACTCCCTCCAACTCCTCGTCATCAAGAAGTCGAAGAATTCCTTGCGTAACGGCAACCGAAGCATGCTTCGGGTTCCTGCCAGTTGCAAACGCATTAGGCGATTCCGACGGAATCACATAGATCTTCGGCATCGGCAAGCCCTGCTTAGACGACAACCTTTCAACAACCTCGTAGACCCGCGGCAACTGCTCCCGGGTCACCGGTTGCGCACGATACATCGACAGTGCCAGTTTGTCAGAGAAAAAGTAAGTCCCAAAGTTGAATACAACCGAGAACAAGAACGCCAGCACCATTCCATTTCGTCCGCCGAAGTGCTCCCCAAGAAACAGTAGAACCAGCGTAAGCAGCACTAGAAGAAATGTTGACTTGAGCGTATTCATCGGACACCTCTACGAATCCGTTCGCACGCCAGCGCCTTGTTCGTTGCGCGCCAGTGCGCGTCGAAGTACCGTCTCCAGAGCAGCCTTCTGTTCGGCGTACTCCGCTTCCCCAAGCTTTCCTTGCAGGCGGTCCGTCTCGACCGCAAACAACTCATCTTTAAGCGTCGCCAACAGGGCATTCGGTCCAGTTGCAACCCCAGGCACCGGCGTCGAATAAGCCGCCTGCTCTGCGGGACGCATTCCACTCCCTTTGAGCATTACGCCGGCACCGGTTGCCATCACAAGCCCCAACCCGCCAAGGATCCACCACTTGTACTTCGCCCAGGGATCATTCGAGCCTTCCGGGTCGAGCGGATTCCCCAACCCGCCTCCAGGGCGCGTATTCGTCGCTGAATCCGAAGCCCCGCCGCCAGCACCAGCTGACGCAGAAGCATCCGCAGCCCCGGCACCGTTATCACTGCCCGCGGCGCCCTGATCACGCGGAAGCTGGCCACTTCCCAAAACCGTAAACTCCAGCGACTGGGACGGATTCACGTTCCTAGCCAAAAAAGTCTGCGCCGTCGTGTCCTCTGTGACCGGTGTAAAGGGAGAAGACGACCCCGCCTTAAAGCTCATCGCCTTCGGCATCATGATCGCTACCGTGTCCGTCGTCGTCGCCACCTTCGGCGTGAACTTGAAGCTGCCGTTGTAAGGGAGCCGATAGCTCACCTGGAATCGCGTCTCTCCTGGACGAATCGGAAAGATGAACGCATAGTGATTCGCATCTCCCAGCGGCATCGGAGAAGCTTGCACCGGCATTCCTCCCGGACCGAGCGCAGCCGTCCCCTCGATCACGGCTCCCGTAGGAAGATAGAACTCAAACGGCCTCTCGCCAAATTGCGTCCGAGGAGGGTTCGATTCATTCTTCACAAAGAAGTTCTCAACAACACGCAATCCTTTTCCGCTTTCGTCGGTCTGGATCCGCATCACATCGGCCTCGCCGCTCACGCCCTCCACCTTCGCCGCCGCGTCGAACACATCCACTTCAACCGACTGTGTTCCCGGTGGCGCAGGCCGGAAATAATTCGCCTTGTCGTGCGTCACGCGAACCAGGTGTACCCCCTGGTCCGGAACATCCAGGGTGAACCGTCCCTTGGCATCGGTCTTCGTACGCGTCGATTCCTGCATCCCCTGGGCCAGTCGGATCAGAACGACATCATCTCCGGCCGCGGGCTTGCTCGTCGTCTTATTCGTTACAGTTCCGGTAATGGATTCGCCGTCTGCAAATCCAGCAAACAAAAAGGATAAGGCTGCAAGGCCAGCTAAACATCGTAAGTTGAAATTATGGAAGGTCACACATCAAGTTTACGCCAAAGCCGCGCCTCAAGCCGCCGTTCCGCGCCGCTCCAGCAACTCCATCTCGGTGATCACTCGTGCAGCCTCATCCTCGAGGCTAGCCCTCTGTTCCAAATAGTCCTGCTCCGGATACTTCCCGGCCTGGTACTCAAAGTTCAGATCGCGCAGGTTCTCGTAGATCGCATCCTTGCGCTCCTGAAGATAATCCACCCGCGTCTTTGAAGCCTGCACCAACGGATTCCGCTCAGGCCAAAAGATATATGCAAACAGCCCCGCCGTCAGAAGAACTCCAGCAATCGCGCCCATCAGTACTCCGTTTCCCGCCGAATTCTCTCGCGCACCTCATCTCCCGCAACAAATCCTCCGCCTGCAGGAGCCTGCCGCGCCGTCCGCCGCCTCCAGTACACCACGAGAACCCCAGTCCCAATCGTCGCCAGCAAAAACGCAGCCAGCGGAGTAATCCACGCCACGTTATCGAAACCGCCTCGTATCGGAGCCGCCAGGACGGTCGGCCCATACTTGGCCGAAAACCAGTTCAAAATCGCTGTGTCCGTGCCGTCACCGCGAAGCTGCGTGCGCAGCTCCCCAATCATTCGGTCCGAATCAGGGCATCCCACATGGTTGCACTCCAGCAGAATCTGACCGCACCCACAGACGCACATCATCTGGTGGCCAATCCTGTTGAACCGCGAGCCAGAATCATCCACCCCTAGCATCATCACGGCAAGCACACAGACCGCCACCGCTGCTATCACGCGTCGAAGTCCACCAAACCTCCTAAGCATGACGCGCCTCCGCTTCCACGAGCGGAACCGGCACCGTAGCCTTTACCCGCGCCGCAGCTGGAGTCAGCGCTGGCACCAGCGCAAGGAACGTGCCCAGCACAACAATCAGCACCCCGATCCATATCCAATTGATCAGTGGATTCAGAAACACCTTGATGATCGGCTTATCCGTATCGGGATTCTTCCCCTCATAAATCACATAGAGGTCCCGCGCCAGCGTCGAGTGCAGCGCCACCATCGTCGACGTCGTCTGGCTTGCCGTATAAAACCGCTTCTCTGGAGCAAGCTGAGTGATCTTCTTGTCTCCCTTGTAAACATCGAGGAGTGCATACTCCGTGTCGTAATTCGGGTTCGAGTCCTGGGTGAAGCTCTGGCACACCAGTCTGTACTGTCCAAGCTGCAGCGTGTCGCCAAACCCCATCTCCTGCTCACGCGACTGATTGAATGCCCCGCCGGCAATTCCAATGAACATCACCACAATGCCGAAGTGAACGATATACCCGCCATACCGCCGAGTATTCCGCCGTACCAGGAGCACGGTAGAAGCGAGCAGGTTCTTTCCCGTCTGCGTACGCACGACACCCGCTCCGCGCAGAAACTCCGCCGCAATCGCCGTAATGACGCCTGCCGCCAGCGTAAACGTAATCAGCGAGAACAACTCTGCCTGTGCATCGTCTCCCGCCTTCCACGGCCTCACGCCTGCTACCAACATCGCCACGAGCGTCACCGCCATCGCGATCCCGGGCAAAACAAAGTTCCGGCGGATAGTCCGCAGAGAAGTCGCTCTCCACGCCAGCAGAGGCCCAACACCCGTCAGAAACAGCAGAAACAAACCAATCGGCAGATTCACCCGGTTATAAAACGGAGCCCCAACCGTCACCTTCGAGCCCTGCACATACTCGCTCAGAACAGGGAAGAGCGTTCCCCAAAGCACCGTAAAGCAGGCCGTCAGCAGAATCATATTGTTGAACAAAAAGCTCGATTCCCGGCTCACCAACGACTCCAGCCGGTTCTCGCTCTTCAAATGGTCCTTCTGCTTGAAGAAAGTAAACAGGCAGACCGAAAACGCCACCAGGATGAACCCATAGAACCATCCGCCAATCGACGACTGCGCGAACGCATGAACCGAACTCACAATCCCCGACCGTGTCAGCAGCGTTCCCAGCATCGTCAGCAAAAACGTTGAGAAGATGAGCCATACATTCCAGCTCTTCATCATCCCGCGCTTCTCCTGCATCATCACCGAATGCAGAAACGCCGTCCCTGTGAGCCACGGCATCAGCGAAGCATTCTCCACCGGGTCCCATCCCCAGTAGCCGCCCCAGCCAAGCACGCTATAAGCCCAGTGCGCTCCAAGGATGATCCCGCAGGTCAAAAAAAGCCACGTCACCATCGTCCATCGGCGAGTGATGTGGATCCATTTCTCCCCTGGATACCGCATCATCAGAGCACCCAGCGCAAACGCAAATGGTACAGAGAACCCCACGTATCCGAGGTACAGCATCGGAGGATGAATCACCATCTCCGGATACTGCAGCAGCGGATTCAACCCAAATCCATCCTGTGCCATCAACCCCGGCTGAATTGCAAACGGAGGTGCCGCAAAGTTCAGCAGTAGCAGAAAGAACACCTGCACGCCCGCGAGAATTGTCGAGGCATACGCCGAAAGCCGCACATCCACCTTATGTCGCAGCCGCAGCACAAACCCATACGCCGAGAGCAGCCACGCCCACAGCAGCAGCGAACCCTCCTGGCCGCTCCAAAGCGCCGAAAACTTGTAGGCAGTATTGAGATCTTTATTGGTGTGGTGAAGGATGTAGGAAACCGAATAATCATTCGTGAACGACGCCCACACCAGCGCAAACGCCGCACCCGTCAATGCAACAAAGCTGCCGATCCCCGCACGCCGGGCCGTCTCGCCAGCCCGTCCGCCGCTACCACTCTTCGATTGCCATAGAGCTAACGTGCCTACAATCAAGGTGTACGCACTTAAAACCAGAGCCAGCAGCAGCGAAAAACTACCAAACTGAGGCATCGGATGTTGTTGCATGGGTCCCTCTGACCCATTCTCTCAAGAGCCTACCGGAATCAGCAACCAAGCCCCATCAAGCCGACTGTGCCATGGGTTGGGACCCATTATGCGCGACCAGCCTGTGAACGCTGGCCAGTAGATTGTCCGGTTGCAGAGGCTTCACCCGAAACAGCACATCCAGACCCTCATACTCACACTCAGCATCTTCCATTCCGCTGATCACCATCACCGGAAGGCTCGGCCGCAGCTTCCTTAGTTCTCTTACGAAGGCAGCGCCGCTCATGCCTGGCATCAGATGGTCTGTAATCACGAGTTGAACTTCGGCAGGGAAGTTGTCATTTTGAAGTTGTTCCAGCACCCGAGCAGGACTGAGAACCGATATCACAAGATACCCGGCACGTCTCAGAATCGTCTGCCGCGTCACAGCCTGGACGGCATTGTCGTCGATCAGAAGCAGTGTCTCCTTCATTCCCAGCAACTCCCAAGGAGAAAAGTCCAGCAGGCATCCACCAGTCGGATTTCTGGCCAGTTCCTTTTCGAGAAGAACGTTCTTCGTTCTGGACACGAAAGAAAGTGGTCCACAAATGGCTGCCCCGAGTCCGTAAAGGCTCAGTTTTTGCCAAAATCAAGAAATTACAAACACGTCAAATTGTGATGCACGGTAATCAACTTTGAGTTTTCTCAGAGGGAACAATTCAACCACAAAAAACACGTTGGGGCGACTCTGAACCCCAGTTATCCTCCTCTGTTTCCTACTCCCTGAACTCGAGTCGCCTGGCTAGACGCGGGGGAACAAACGATTTAGAGTTGGCCGAAGTACGCCTTAAATCCAAATTTGCCGTAAAGGATACCGTGACTCTCTCCATCATTGACTGGCTCATCATGCTGGTGTACTTCGTCTTCGTTCTGGGGATCGGCTTCGCTCTGAAGCGCTACATGCGCACCTCGAACGACTTCTTCCTCGCCGGACGCTCCATCCCTGCCTGGGTCTGCGGCCTCGCATTCATCTCCGCCAACCTCGGAGCCCAGGAGGTCATTGGAATGGGGGCCTCCGGTGCGAAGTACGGCATCAATACCAGTCACTTCTATTGGATCGGCGCCATCCCCGCCATGGTCTTCGTCGGCATCTTCATGATGCCGTTCTATTACGGCTCGAAAGCTCGCTCCGTTCCCGAGTACCTGCGCCTCCGCTTTGACGAAAAAACGCGTGCCGTCAACGCATTCTCCTTTGCCATCATGACCGTCTTCAGCTCCGGCATATCCATGTATGCCATGGCGCTGCTCATCCAGACCCTCGGCCTTCTCCACCGCATCATCCCCGACGCCTGGATCTTCCACGTCTCCATCCTGCTCTCGGCCATCATCGTTCTCGCCTATATCTTTCTTGGCGGACTCACCAGCGCCATCTACAACGAAGTCCTGCAGTTCTTCCTCATCGTCGCCGGCTTCGCCCCTCTCGTCTGGATCGGACTCCGCAACGTCGGCGGATGGCAAGGAATCAAGCGCACGCTCCCCGCGGCGATGACGCACTCCTGGCGCGGTATGGCCCACGCCTCCACCAACACCCTCGGCGTCGAGTGGATCGGCCTCGCCATGGGACTCGGCTTCGTCCTCTCCTTCGGCTACTGGTGCACCGACTTTCTCGTCATCCAGCGAGCCATGGCAGCCGACTCTGAAGCCTCTGCTCGCCGCGTCCCTCTCATCGCCGCAATTCCCAAGATGTTCTTCCCGTTTCTGGTCATCCTGCCTGGCCTCATCGCCGTCAGCGTGACATCCCACGCAGCCCCCACTCCCGCTGCCACTGTAGCCAGCTCCTCTGCGGCCGTCCCGCTCGACGCCGACCGCCCCCACGGCATCATCCCGCAGAAGACCGATCCTATCAGCGGTAACCCTGAAGTCGACTCCAACGGACGGCCCGTCTATAACTACGACCTTGCCATTCCCGTCATGCTTCTGCGCTTCTTCCCAACAGGAATCCTCGGTCTTGGCCTCACCGCGCTCTTGGCCAGCTTCATGTCCGGAATGGCTGGCAACGTAACTGCCTTCAACACCGTCTGGACCTACGACATCTACCAGGCCTACATCAACAAAAAAGCCACTGACGCCCACTACCTGTGGATGGGCCGCATGGCCACCATCGGAGGCATCGCTCTCGCCATCGGAGCTGCCTACGCGGCCACCAACTTCAACAACATCATGGACGCGCTGCAACTCCTCTTCTCCTTCGTCAACGCGCCCCTCTTCGCCACCTTCCTCCTCGGCATGTTCTGGAAGCGAACCACCGGCCACGGAGCCTTCCTCGGCCTCATCTCGGGAACCCTCGCCGCTCTGCTCCATCACGGCCTCACCATTCCTGCCGATGCACACCCCGGCATCCACGGCGGCTGGATCACCATCGTTCATCACTACCCCAGCGAAATGGCCCAGAATTTTTGGACCGCCATCTTCGCCTTCTCAGTCAATTTTTTGGTGACGACAATCATCAGCCTCATCACCGAACCGCGCCCCGAAAGCGATCTCGTTGGTCTCGTCTATTCGCTCACACCCAAGCCGGTTGAGACGGATCTCAAGTGGTACCAAAAGCCCGCAACCCTGGCCTGGGGAGTCCTCGGCCTCCTCCTCGTTCTCAACCTCGTCTTCGCCTAGCTTCTAAGAACGTTTGCCTAACCAACGATCGGTCATCCTGAGCGGAGCCTTAGGCGCAGTCGAAGGATCTACGGGTTCTTCGACGCGACCGACAAGCTGAAATAGAAAGGAAACCCATGGGACTCGACATCCGCATCCCCCTCGGCCTTATCTTCCTCATCATCGGAGGCATGATGAGCCTCTACGGCCTCTTCACCCGGGCCTCCGCAATCTACGAAAAATCTCTCGGCGTGAACCTCAACCTCGGCTGGGGAATCCTCATGTTCCTCTTCGGCCTTGTCATGTTCCTCGTAGGCCGCCGCCAGAGATGGCAGGACGATCCCGTCAACCCGCGCCCATGGGAGCGCGAAAGCAAGATACCTCGGCACTGAGAATGAACCAGGATCAACGCGAGCGATGGAAGTTCGGTCATGGGGTATCAGGCAACAACCTAAAGTTCACCCATGCAAACCTGTGGGCACAAGAAGCAACAACGGGACCTGATCGTTTAGTCATTGCACTCGCGAAGGCCACGTGGAGCTTTTATCTGATCTGCTCAGCCTCTAATGGCTCCATTTGGCTTGGTATATGGCTTGATTGTCCCCCGTGGAGGCGTTCCCGGACGATATCCATGTCCTCAGCCATTCGAACTAGAGCAGGTGCAATCCTTCTTGGATCGATTTCGCTCATTCCTCGAAGAAGATGGGCGACACGCGCTTTGGATCGCTTCAGCGTCTTCACCCTCAGCAATGCTGGTCTACGATCGGCACAACGTAATTTATGCGTATGGCCCGCTAGAAGGTGACGAAGCGATTTTGTCGCTGCATTTCTTTGAAACAAGACCGTCGATATCTATTCCAGACCCACACGTAGATCAATACCAGTCGGTTCAGGACAACGAAGAGGCTGCGGTTCTCAACTATTGCGATTGGATCTTTTCAGAACTCCGCGATGGCGACGAAGAGTAGTCGAGCAATAGTTACAAGTATCTGTAATCCTTCCACACACCTGCGCTTGCAATAATGGAAATATGAAGCGGCGCATCATCAAGCAGTACGAGCTGATCCGTAAGATCGGCGCAGGCGGCAGCGGAGTCGTCTTTCTCGCGAACGACACCCTCCTGCAGCGCCCTGTCGTGATCAAGCTCCTCAAGCGTGGAAACCTCACCCTCGACCAGATGCGCGCCACCCAGCTCCGCGAAGCCCGTCTCGCCTCGGCCATCGACCACCCGAACGTCTGCGCCATCTACGAGGTTGGCGAAACACCATCCGACTCCGGCGGTGATGAAGAAGCTTACATCGTCATGCAGTACATCCCCGGCAAGTCGCTCGACAAGCTCATCGCCGAGGGACCATCGAGCCTCCAGCTTGTCCTCTCCGCCGGAATCCAGATATCCGACGGTCTCTCCGCCGCTCACTCACTCGGAATCTTTCACCGCGACCTCAAGCCCGCCAACGTCATGCTCACTGACGGTGGCCTCATTAAAATCCTGGACTTCGGCCTCGCCCGCCGCCTCTCGCTCGACCAGACCGACTTCGACCCCTCCGCGCCCGCCGATAAACGAAGGCTGCCACCCCTCGGAGCGACCTACACGGCCCGCGGAGGCACCATCGCCTACATGGCTCCGGAGCAGTTCGTCACCGGCCAGTCCTCCGTCCAGTCCGACATCTTTGCCCTCGGCCTTGTCCTCTACGAACTCGCCACCGGTCGGCATCCCTTCCACCGCCCCGACGCGCCCGACTTCCAGTCCATCCGAGCCATTCAGTTCGCCGATCCGCCCCACATCCGCGAGATCGCCCCGCATCTCCCCGTCGAACTCGAAAGCGTCATCCTTCGCTGCCTCGAAAAACAGCCGGCCGCTCGCTTCGCCACCGCCGCCGACGCCCGCGAAGCCCTAAAGACCATCATGCGGTCCCTGCAACTCGACTCCGCCCTGATGCCTGGAGGAGAGTCGCTCTCTCTGCTGCCCACTCAGACTCGGCTTCCCCTCGACTCCCCCGAAGAAGAGAAGCGCACCACCGGCATCCTCTCCATGCTCGCCGAACGCTTTCGCGAGCCGGCAGCCATCGCGGCCGACAAGCAGAACAGCATTGTCGTCCTGCCCTTTATCAACTTGGGCCCGGCCGAAGCGCCCCTCTACGGATACGCGCTGGCAGACGCCATCGCCGCACGCCTCGCCCGAATGCCGTCCCTCGTAGTTCGCCCATCAAGTTCGCTGATGTCGATCCCTGCGCAGCAACTCGATCCTCTTAGCGTCGGCAAAAAACTTCTCGTCAACTTCGTCCTCGCTGGAAATTTCCTGCGCTCGGACAAAGGCTTCGACCTCAACTGGCAACTTCTCGACGTCTCCAGCCAGAGCGTCCGCACCGGAGGCTCCATCAACGTTGCTTCCTTCGATCTTGTAAGCGTCCAGACCGAGATCTGCAACGAGGTCTTCAGCACACTGCAAGGCTTCGGTGACCTTCAGGGAACACAGGCACTAGACTCCAATCACCACCGCGCCTCACTTACAGAAGACCTCTCCGAAGAGTACCTTCAAGCCCGCGCACTCCTCTCCTCCTTCATGTCCCGAACCGGTAGCCGCGACGACCTCGACCGCGCCCGGCAACTCTTCGACTCCGTCATCCGCCAAAACGAGAACTACGCACCTGCCTGGTCTGGCCTCGGCATCACGCATCTGCAGTACACGCGCCACGGCCTCGGCGGCCAGATGCATCTCCTTGAGGCACGCCGCGCCTTCGACAAGGCCCTCCAACTTGATCCCGCCTCTGTCGAAGCCAACCTCTACCGCGTCTACATGCTCCTATCGCGTGGCGAAAAAGAATCTGCCCGCTACGGTATCGAACATCTCCTCCAGACCGCAGGCAACGACTGGAACGTCCGTCTCGTCGCCGGCATCACCCTTCGTGCCGACGGAATGTACGAAGAGGCCCTCGAGCAGTTCAACGCCTCGCTTCGCATGAACCCCTCAAACGCGGCCGTTATCTACAACCACCGTGCCCGCGTCTACCAGTATCAGAATCAACTCGAACTGGCCGCCGATGAAATTCAAAAAGGCCTCACTCTCGAACCCCGACAGCCGCTCCTCCGAATCTCACTCGGCTACCAACAGATGCGCACCGGCGATCTGCCCGCCGCCGTCGAAACCCTTGAGAGCGTCCTCCGCGACGAGAAGTCCCTCCGCATCGTCTTCCCGACCATCGCCCTATGCTACGTCCAGCTGGGCCAGCGCGAAAAAGCCGCTACCTTCATCATTGACGAAACCCTGGCCGCTGCCGAGGCCGACAGTGAGATGGCCTACCGCCTCGCCACCTACTTCGCGCTCGACGGTGACGAATCCGAAGCCCTCCACTGGCTCCGCCGCGCCATCTATCTCGGCAACGAAAACTATCCGTGGTTCAGCATCAATCCCGCATGGCGTAAACTCACTGGCCACGCCGACTTCGAGCGCATCCTCGAAGACCTCAAAAAAAGCTACAGGCGCAACCAGAAGAACTGGAAGCGCCTGCTTGCCCAAGTCAGAGATTGATTCAGCGATAGGGAATTGCTCTTACTCCGTCCCACCTGCCGTGGCCGTCGCCGGACGGCTCGTCGCTTTCAGCGGAGTCAATTCCATCGGAGCGGTCAGACTAAACACCAGCCGCACATCCTTCGGCAGAGTCGCCTGGCGGTCCGCCTTTAGCCACATATAAGTACTCACACCCGCTCCGACACCTGCGCCAACCACGGCGCCCACGCCGCCGCCAAGCAGCGCGCCTGCGGCCGCGCCTCCGCCCGTCGCGAGCGAAGCAACCGTGATGTTCTTCTTTACGTCTTCACGCCGCTTCAGGGTTCCCTCGGTGCCAACCTTGAACTCGCTCATGCTCGTGTCGGTAAGCTGTGCATGCAGAATGTATTGCGTCGTGCCATCCGGCAGCGTGATATCGCGCGGTTCCAGATGCAGCGCCGCCGCTCCTGAGATCCGTTTGCCGCTGCGAACCTCCGTCACCTGCCCATTTAGAATCGACCCAATCGGAATAACAACACGCCCGTTCTTCTCAAGAGGCTCCATCACCTCAGCCGAAAACTTCGTCCCCGGAACTGTCGTCAGCGTTGAGAGGTCCTCGCGCATCCGGACGTGAATCAGTGTCCCCTCGCGAAACTCGTTGTCACCCTCCGGAACGCTCGTGACAATCTCCGCATCCGGACTAACCGGCACCGCCACCGCAACCGACGTCGGCGCAGTCGCGGCGCCGGCAGCCTTGTACGGAACATAAGGTCCATATACCTCATTCGTCTGAGGCGCCGCAGGAGCAGCGGGAGTAGCTGCCGAGGGCGTGGCCGCAGTCAGCGGCCGCCTTCCAGAGGGAGCCGCAGCAGGCTGCGTAGATTCCTGCACGCTATCGTCGTTCGACGTGATCACAGTGTTGTCGGGGTTCGAAACTCCCGTACGCGCTGTCTGAGCCGCTACCGGGAGCGCAGCCAGAACAAGAGTAGCCGTCGTGAAACGTATCTTCATGGCAACCATCCTTGGGGAAACAGTCTCAGCGTCTGCAACTGGCAAGATTATCTCGCAACCATAAGACGCCTATCCCCACTAAAAGGGTAGATTCTCCAAAATCGTCCCGGCAGCAAATTCAAAAGCAGGGAATCGACCCTGCTACTACACTCCGGAATACCCGCACTTAGGGAGAAAGGCACCCGTCTGCGTTCGTCGGGTGGAAATCTCAGGCAACGTCTCCTCCCCAGCGCACCATTCACGCGCCGTTCAGACAAGTCCCGCATTTGCTTTGCTAAAATCCAACAGGTGAAATCCTCCGGCGCGAATTTGGTGCACTCTATCGGCGCAGCTGGCGGTCATTTTGTTCCCGTAGACCGTCGTCCCAAGCTAAACGAGCGTCTCATTCACCGCGTCGTTGCCTCAACTCCCTCATCTCAATCACAAAATAGGAGCAACATGACAGAGATCGTCTCCATCCACGCGCGCGAAATCCTCGACTCCCGCGGAAACCCAACCGTCGAAGCCGACGTCGTCCTCGAAGGAGGAGCCCGCGGCCGCGCCGCCGTTCCCAGCGGAGCCTCCACCGGCGAACACGAAGCCGTCGAACTCCGCGATGGAGACAAGTCTCACTACCTCGGAAAGGGCGTCCTCAACGCCGTCGAAAACGTTGAATCCATCCTCGCCTCCGAGCTCACTGGCATGGACGCCTCCAACCAGCGCCTCATTGACGCGACGATGATCTCGCTCGACGGTACCGAGAACAAATCCAAGCTCGGAGCCAACGCCATCCTCGCCGTCTCCATGGCTGTTGCTCGCGCCAGTGCCGAGGCCCTCAAGCTCCCGCTCTATCGTTATCTCGGCGGAGTCAACGCTCGCATCCTCCCCACTCCCATGATGAACATCATCAACGGAGGCTCCCACGCCGACTCTAACGTCGACTTCCAGGAGTTCATGGTCATGCCCGTCGGAGCCGAATCCTTCTCCGACGCCCTCCGTTGGGGAGCCGAAACCTTCCACACCCTCAAAGGCGTTCTCAAGAAGAAGGGCTACAACACCGCTGTAGGGGACGAAGGCGGCTTCGCCCCGAATTTGAAGTCCAACGCCGAGGCCATCGAGCTCATCCTCGAAGCCATCGAGCTAGCCGGCTACAAGTCTGGCGAAGACATCTCCATCGCCCTTGACCCCGCCTCCAGCGAGTTCTACGACAAGGAATCCGGCAAGTACATCTTTAAGAAGTCCGACAAGTCACAGAAGACCTCCGCCGAGATGGCCTCCTTCTGGGAGTCCTGGGTCCGCCAGTACCCGATCGTCAGCGTCGAAGACGGTCTCGCCGAAGACGATTGGGAAGGCTGGAAGCTCCTCACCCGGCAGATCGGCGACTTCGTTCAGCTCGTCGGCGACGACCTCTTTGTCACCAACACCAATCGCCTCCAGCAGGGGGTCGACCAGAACGTAGCCAACTCCATCCTCATCAAGGTCAACCAGATCGGCACCATCTCCGAGACCCTCGACGCCATTGAGCTCGCCCGCCGCTACGGCTACACCTCGGTCATCAGCCACCGCAGCGGAGAAACCGAAGACACCTTCATCGCCGATCTTGCGGTAGCCACTGGAGTAGGCCAGATTAAGACCGGCAGCGCATCCCGAACCGACCGTGTTGCCAAATACAACCAGCTCCTCCGCATCGAAGAAGAACTGGGCCAATCCGCCGAATTCCTCGGAATCGAATCCGTCAACTTCGGCGAATAGGCATCTACGTTCATTCCGCCGTACCACCCAACCGAGGCACAGCAGAATGAACGCCCCACCTCCCCAGAAACCTGCACGCAGCGTCATCCCCACCGAAGCGCGCAGTGAAGTGATCTCACATGTTTGCCTCTTTCTGCAAATTTCTGCAAAGTGTCCCTCAGCAGCTCTTTCCTCCTGGCATGCGACCCTCTTCCGAAAATCAGCGTCTTATCTAAAAACCGCAAAAGGAGCAATCCATGCAGCTAGGAATGGTAGG
>Ga0126381_100005124_pt1 | contig 14366 bp, 12 predicted proteins | sample PanSoiMetPlot_28_FD_96465 | JGI IMG/M metagenome (GOLD analysis project Ga0126381, IMG submission 96465) | Tropical forest soil microbial communities from Panama - MetaG Plot_28 | ecosystem: Environmental > Terrestrial > Soil > Tropical forest > Bulk soil | place: Panama | collected 2016-02-17
CGTCGGCGCTACCGTCATCTGGAGCGATGAACCCGTAGCCCTTGTCGGCGTTGAACCACTTCACGGTGCCCTGAGGCATGTGCCTTCTCCTACTGGGTGAATCTCCGGGACCCACGGACGAGGGTCCTGGGTTGGCAGGCGTACCTGAATACGAATGCAACCACTGTCTATCAAACACCATGCCGGCAAGTGCGATAACCGGGTACGGCCGAGTCCGGCGATGCTACGGGTGCTCTGCAATTCAATTCTAACAAGAATTCTTAATAGTAGTTTATAATAACACATAATCGACTATCCGCTCGCTTCTCGTGCGCGCTACCTCTGTTACTTCGAGGGAACGGGGCGGCTCCGGTGTCGGTCGGGCCCAGCGGGCGTGGCGGCGTCGGCCAGCGCATGATGACCGGCGAAGCGGGAACACATGTTGGGCCCGAGCGGGTGACGGGTGAGCCTAGGTCAGGGCATTCGCGCCGGGTCAGCGACGAGAGGGCAGAAGCGTGGTGTATCAGACCCCGGCCAGCGACATCGTCTCGATCATCGACGCGCCGCCGACCCCGGCGGCATCGCTGGCACCCGGCCGCAGGTTTGTCGCGCTTGTGCACTATGAGTCGCATCCTCCAGTCACCCAGCTCGCTCGGCCCTACCTGGCTCTCGCTGGCCTGCGCATCGATCCGGCGCTCGGGGGCCGGCAGCGCACCAGGCGGATGACCGGCCTGTCGGTTATTGCCCTGCCCGGCGGCCAGCCCCGCAGGCTCGAACTGCCCGAGGACGCCTCGGTGAGCGTGCCGATCTGGTCGCCGGATGGAAGGCGGTTCGCGTTCACGCTCGACCAGCCCGATGGCATCACCGTCTGGATCGCCGACGCGCAGGCCGCGACTGCCGCTGAGGTGCCAGGCCTCCGGGTGCGCGACGTGCTGGGCGGCGACCCTGCCACAGTCGGCTCAACAGTTCGCTGGGCGAGGGATGGCGCCACGTTGCTTGCGCTTGGCTCGCCGGTGCCTCCGGCGCCGCCCGGGCCCGAGCCGTTGGCGCCGCACGCCGAGGAGACCTCCGGCAAGCGAACACAGATGGCCACCTTCACCGACCTGCTCCGCACTGATGCTGACGCGGACGTGTTCGAGTCCCTGGCGACGACCGTACCGCTGCGCGTCGACCCGGATTCTGGGGCCGCAACCGAACTCGGGCCGCCCGGCCTGTACTACCACCTCAGTGAGTCGCCGGACCGCGCGCACCTGCTGGTGTACCGGCTGCAGCGACCCTTCTCGTTCCGGGTGCCGTTCCCGTATTTTTCCAGGCGGGTCGAGGTGTGGGCTGCCGACGGCCAGCTAACACGCGTCATATCCGACCTGCCGGTGAGCGACGAGGTGCCGAGGCAGGGCGTGCCGACCGGGCCGCGGATGGTGTCCTGGGAGGAATCGGTACCGGCCAGCCTGGTCTGGACCGAGGCTCTGGACGGCGGTGACCCGATGGCCAAGGCAGAGCACCGGGACGAGATCTTCCGGCTGCGAGCCCCCTTCGACACCGCACCGCAGTCCAGCGTCCTTGTCGATGAGCGCTGCCTCGGCTGGTACGACATGGCGGCAGCCGGGCACCTGCTGATCACCGAGCATGACCGCGACCGGCGGTGGATCACGTCGAGGCTGACCGACCTCGCCGCGGCGGGAGATAGCCGGGTCATCTTCGATCATTCCGCCGACGAGGCCTATCTGGATCCGGGCACGCCAATGATGACCGTTCACCCCGACGGCACGCGCACCGTCCTGCAGGACGGCAACCAGATCTACCTGCGCGGCTTGGGCGCGAGCCCGGAAGGGGACCGGCCGTTCCTCGACCGGCTGGAGCTGTCTGACCTGACCACGCAGAGGCTGTGGCGTAGCCCTGCAGGCGCCTTCGAGCAGGCGCTCGGCTTCGCAGGAGACGACCGGGGATCCATCCTCGTCTGGCACGAGAGCCGGGCCGAGCCGCCGAACCTGGCCGTGATCCGGCTGGCGGACGGCGACAGGACGCAGCTCACCTGGTTCCCTGACCCGCACCCGCAGCTAACCGGGATGGGAAAGCGCCTCATGAGCTACGACCGTGGCGACGGAGTGCAGCTGACTGGCTGGCTGCACCTGCCGCCGGGTTATGACCAGGTCCGTGACGGCGCACTGCCGACGGTCATCTGGGCTTACCCGCTGGACTACGGCGACGCCGCGACGGCCGGCCAGGTTCGCGGCACAACCGAGCGCTTCACCAGGCTGACAGCGGCGGACCCGATCTGGTTCGTCCTGCGCGGTTATGCAGTACTTCAGGGCGCCACGATGCCAGTAATCGGCGACCCCGAGACGATGAACGACACGTACGTGGACCAGATCACAGCGGCGGCCACCGCGCACATCGGCGCCCTGACAGGCCAGGGCATCGCCGATCCGCGTCGCATAGCGGTCGGCGGACACAGTTACGGCGCGTTCATGACGGCTAACCTGCTGGCTCACACCGACCTGTTCGCCGCGGGCATCGCTCGCAGCGGGGCGTACAACCGTAGCCTGACGCCGTTCGGGTTCCAGACCGAGCGGCGCAACTTCTGGGAAGCGTCGGCGGTCTACGACCAGGTGTCGCCGTTCAGGTACGCCGACAAAATAGGCGCGCCGGTGCTGCTCATCCATGGTGAGCGGGACGCCAACTCGGGCACGTTCCCGATCCAGTCAGAGCGGCTGTTCCAGGCGATCCAGGGCACGGGCGGCACCGCCCGGCTGGTGATCCTCCCGTATGAGAACCACGGTTATATTGCCCGCGAGTCCGTGCTGCACATGCTGGCCGAGCAGTTCGGCTGGCTGGAGCGCTGGCTGGCTGAGCCCGGCGAGCATGCCGGGGAGCCGCCCGACACCAGCGTGGACGAGGACTGGGAGTAGGCTCGGCGGTCTTCTCGCTAATGGTTGGCGTGCTATTCGCCGGCCGGATACTCGATGACCTCGTCCTTGGCGAACCAGACCCCGATCTCGTAGGCGGCTTCTTCGGCGTTACCCGACGCGTGCACGAGATTCGCGACAGCAATGCCCCGGTCGTTGGCGTAGGCCCTGCTCATGTGCGCGAAATCACCGCGGATGGTGCCGGGCGGAGCCTGGTCGGGGTAGGTCGGGCCGACGATTTTGCGGACGCACGCGACCGCCTCGATGCCCTCGAGCACCACCGCGATCACCGGCCCGCTCTGCATGAACTCCGCCATCGTCGTATAGACCGAGGGACCGAATCGTTCCTCAAGGTCGAAGTAGTGGCGCTTCGTCAGGTCGGCGTCCATCCAGACCATCCTGGCGGCGACGACCTTTAGCAGCGCATCCTCGAAGCGGGCCAGGACCCTGCCGACCAGGCCTCGGGCCACCGCATCGGGCTTGAACAGCACCAGCGTCCGCTCAACACCGGTGTGGCTACTCATGATCTTCCTCTCGGGGGTTTTTCACTACCGCGGCTCTGCGGCCCGGACAGCATAACCAGGTCGCTCGGCTGCCGGGCACACCCAGCCGCCTGGCGGCAGACATCCGGGCCAGTGGACGGGCAAGCGCCCGGCCCGATGGGATGAACGCCACATCGGCGGGCCGATACTACTCATTCTCGCTAGTCTCGATGGTGCCGGATACATCGGCCCAGGATGGTCTGGGGCCGGACCCGACGAGGCAGGGACGTCCGCCGGATGCCGGCTCACGGCTATCCGGCGCGATCCCGGTTAGGCAGTTGCTCGTGGAAGACACCTGGACCAGCAGGGATCTGCCGGTACTCGACGCGACGGTCGCCCTCCTCGAGCAGAGCTTCATGGTCACGGTCACCGACATCGCCGCGAGGACCGGCTTCGAGCCTGCCGTCGTGGCCGCTGCGCTCGAGGCCCTCGACCCCGGCTACGTTGACTTCCGGAAAACGACGACCGGCGGCGATCCGCGATTCTGGTACGTGTACAAGGCCACGCCGGAAGCCAGGCGCGCGGTCGGGCAGTGGCCGACCGCCGAGGCCCTGGCTAGCCGGCTCGCCGAGGAATTGACTGCAGCTGCCGCCACCGAACCGGACGCGGAGCGCAAGGCCCTGCTCACGTACGCCGCCCGGCTGATCGGGGACACACTCCGGGACGTGACGGTGCGAGCTGCCGGTAACGTGCTGGGCCCCCCATTCGGTGGTCTACCGGCTCCTGAGCTGGGCACGCCGCTGCCCCAGCCCGAGCCGCCAGACGCCCAGCAGCTCAGGCCGCTCCCGGAGGCGGACCTTCCGATCCATGCGGCGGCGGCCCGCCAGCGGGAGGAGTCGGCGGACGAGGCTCCTGCGTCTGAGCCGGATCAGGCCGCCGCGTCGTAGCGGGCGCAGCCCCGCTGGAAGACGACGGCTCCGGATGGCCTGGTCCGTGCTTGTCCTCTGCGCCGTCAGGGGGCCGGCCGAACGGTGGTCGCACCGGCGGGATGGCCGGATGCCTTCTGTCCCTGCGCGGGCCTGACCACAGGGCAGGGACCGCGTCGACCGCATACGCGATGGCGAATGCCGCCGGCTCGTAGTTGACTCGCCAGCCGACGAAGTCTTCCCAGGCTTCGTTGAGTTCCGCTTCGCGCTCGATGGGAAATTCCACGAACCGCATCCGCTCGATGGCTTCCAGGAACTCCTCGTAGGTGATGCTGATGCCTGCCTGGGGGTCTGGTTCATCGGGGATCTTCAGTCCCATCGCCCTGGCGACATCCTGGAAGCAGATGAACCCGGCGCGAAGGCAGAGCCGGGCCTTGACCGTGGGGGCGGTCGACGGGTTGAGCGACAGCAATAGCGCGGCGGAGTCGAGCACCGCCAGGAGCGAGGTGACCCAGGACGAGAGGGGCTTGGGCGAGCGGAACCTGACGAGCGGCAGGTAGGTCGTATGACTCTCGCCGACCTCGGCAGCCCAGCTCTCCCAGTTCTCATACAACTCGGGCAGCGTGTCGATGGTCGAGATCCCGGTGCCGAGCGCGTAATGAGTTCGGGCCAGCAGTTCCGGCCCCCAGCTCGGCACGCCGGCCCGGGCGTTGAGCAGCGCCACCGCGTTCTCGCGCCGGTTGAACTCGGTGTACAGCGTGGGCAGGTAGGCGATCTGGAGCGTGATGGTCAGAATCCCGACCACGGAGGCGACGTCGACCAGAGTCTCCTCGAGGGCGCCGCGCGCGAAGTTGTTGTTGCCGATCTGCCAGACGCCTGGCCCGGCGAGCCGGAAGGCTCCGGTGATGCCGCCGTGCACCAGCGGCCACAGCATCAGGGCGAAGCCGACAAAGAACATCCCGAGCCAGACGGCTAGCTGGACGATGAGGATGGTGGCGGCGTTCGCAGCCAGGATCCTGTCCCGCTGGCGGAAGCTGCGCACCGGCTTGGTGATCAGCACGTACGCGCCGTTAACCAGCCGATCGACGTGCCTGGTCACCCGGCTGGCCACTGATCGAGGCAGGATCAGCGTGCCAACAACGCTGTTCGCCGACGTAATAACCACCAGCAGACCTACGGCCGCGGCCACGTAACGCGCGGCCAGCGGAACGACCATGTCTCTCCTCGTGCCGTCGCCGGCGGCAGTCGCGGGCTGACCGGCAGAGTAACGCACACCGGCAGCTCGTGCCCCCGGCGGGAGTCGAACCCGCTGCTGGCGCCTTGGAGGCGGCTGCCCCCGCCGTCGGGCTCCAGGGGCGTGCGCTGATGGCGCTGCCTTCATGATCGCGAAGACTTAGCGGCGACGCATGCCGCTTTAGTCATGGTTGCGCCACGGTGTTACGGGCGAGTCCGCCCCCACGCCTATGACGCTGATGCGGGCGCGTTGCTGTCCGGGCCCCGACGCTGCTCGATGAGCGCCGGGATGTCCGCGAGCGGGCCCAGGTGCCGCAGCTTGTCACGGTTAATGACGGACCGGAACGTCTGAACCTGTCCGTCGGCGATATCCAGGCTGAGTACCCCGATGAGGCTGCCGTCGGAGGCGAGGACGAGGGCTCCCGGCTGGCCGTTGACCTCGACAGCCCGGAGCGAGCCGTCGACCGAGTTCAGCAGCCTGCCCAGGTTTGCCAGCAGCCGCCCGACGTGCTCCCGGCCGACGATCGGCTTGCGCCAGGTCAGCCCTGCGCCCGCGCCGTCGCCGTGCACAGAGACGTCGGCTGCGAGCATGCTGACCAGGCCGGCCATGTCGCCCTGCTCGACTGCCGCGAAGAAGCGCGCCGCCAGCTGGCTCTTCTGCTCGGCGGTCACGTCAAACCTGGGCCGGTCGGCTTCGACGTGCTGCCGGGCACGGTGGGCGAGCTGACGGCAGTTCGCCGGGCTGCGGGAAACGATCCCGCTTGTCTCGTCGTAGTCGTACCCGAAGACGTCATGCAGCAGGAATACCGCTCGCTCGAGCGGCGTCAGCCGCTCAAGCAGCAGCAGAAACGCCATCGACAACGAATCGGACTGCTCGGCGTGCGCGGCAGGGTCAGCCGCGGGCCGGACGAGTGGCTCCGGCCCGGTGAGCAGTGGCTCGGGCAGCCACTCGCCGACGTAGGACTCGCGCCGCACCCTGGCCGAATGGAGCTGGTCGATGCACAGCCGCGTGACGATAGTGGATAGGTAGGCCTTCGGCGAGTCGGGCTCACCGTGGTCGGTGACGGCTCCGTGATAGCGCACGAACGCCTCCTGCACGATGTCCTCGGCTTCGGTCACGCTGCCGAGCATCCGGTAGGCGATGGAGAACAGCAGCGGCCGCAGCTTGTAAAAGGCCTCTGCAACGGGGGTGCCGGTCGGCTGACTCATCGTTTCACCTGCGCCATGTGTCCGTCGGGATAGGCCCGGTCGAGGCCGCGGGCGAAACCGTCTCGCCAGGTCGGCCATATCGGTGTCCAGCCGAGCTCCCGCTTCGCCTTGGCGTTCGAGCAGCCCCTGGCCTGAGTCATCATCGACATTCCGGCCTCGCCTGCGGCCAGCCGGCCGAGCCAACCGGGCACACGAAGCGGCGGCCTTGCGCCCGCGCACCTCGCCACGACCGGCAGCCACTCGGCGACGGTCGCAGGCTCGTCGTCGACAATGTTGTAGACGCCGGGCTCACCGCGCGAGAGGGCGGCGACCGTCGCCGCGGCCGCATCAGCGACGTGCAGCCACGACCACACGCCGGCACCGTTCCCGATGATCGGAACCAACCTGCGCCGCAGCATCGGCACGAAGAGGTCGGACGAGCCCGGCCCGTAGAGGCTGCCGTACCGCAGCGCCAGGCCCGCGAGGGGCGCGGACGTGACGGCCCGCTCCAGATACCGGATGGCGTCCAGCGCCGTCCTCATCGCGGCGGGCGGGTCCGGATCGAGCGGGTCCTCCTCGGTCTTGACCGGTCCGCCCGTCCGGACGTTCGGCCAGCCCGCGTAGCTCTGCGCGATAACCCGCGCCACGCCAGCGGCCCGCGCTGCGGCGAGCAGGTGGTCGATGCCGGTAGTGCGCAGCGTGTTGGTGGCGGCGAAGTTCTGCTCGAACCGGCGCAGGTTTAGCTGCGCCGGGATCGCCGTCATCTCGTGCACGATGACGTCGGGCTCGGCCCGGGCGACCACCTCACCGACTGCGGTTCCGTCCAGGCCATCGAGCACGTACGGGTCGGCGCCGGCGGCGCGCAGGCTACGGGTCTTCTGCGGACTCCGCGTAGTAGCGCTGACCTGGTGCCCGGCCGCGATCAACTGCGGCACGAGCTGTCTGCCGACCACTCCGGTGCCTCCCGCCACGAGCACACGCATTGCCATACCTCCGCGTATCGCCGTACTCCATACGATCAAACTCATAGACGAAGTGGCGCGGCGGCCCGTGACATGGTCGCGGCGCGGGCCGTGAAACAGCGGCGGCATGGGTGCCGAGTTGGTGGGGTTATAGCCCCACCAAGTAGGCACCCATGATTCGGGCCGGCGCTGGATCAGCCGCCGGGGACAGCGCCGAACTCGGCGCGCACCCCGAGCAGCCGAACCGGCCGCCGGTCGCTGAACTTGTCCAGGGCGGCAAGGGCTGCAGCCTCGATCTCCGCCCGATCCGCGGTGGGGGCGGCGAGCGGCACGCCGTGGGTGCTGGTGAAGAACGGCCGGTAGCGGACCTTGACCACCACGCGGACCGCCGGCCGGTGCTCTGCCATGACATCCTGCGTCACCTGCCCCGCCAGCTGCGAAACCTCCGCCCGGACCCGGTCCCAGTCATCGATGTCGGACTGGAACGTCACCTCCCGGCCGCGCGACCGCGGCACGTAGGGCTCCGCGTTGACTTCTGCACTGTCCAGGCCACGCGCGGTTGCCACGAGCCACGGCCCGATCGCGGGGCCGAACCGCCCGGCCATCATGGCGACATCAGCCGCGGCCAGGTCTGACACTGTCGCGATGCCCAGCTCGGCCAGCTTGGCCGCAGTCTTGGCGCCGATCCCCCACAGCGCGCTCGCCGGTGCGCCACCGAGGACCTCGAACCAGGTCGCATGCGTGAGCCGGAAGACCCCGGCCGGCTTGCCGAAACCGGTCGCGAGCTTGGCCTGCAGCCTGTTCTGCCCGATCCCCACCGTGCTGTCGAGCTCGGTCGCTGCCTTGATGACCTCCTGGACCCGCCGGGCGAACCGCTCCGGATCATCGCTGTTCACGGCGACGAACGCCTCGTCCCATCCCATCACCTCGGTTACTGCGCCGAGACCACGCACTGCGGCCATGACCTCCGCAGAAACGGCCTCATAGGCGGCACGGTCGACCGGCAGGAAGACGCAGTCTGGGCACCGCCTGGCCGCCGTCCGCATCGGCAGCCCGGACTGAACGCCGAACGCCCGCGCCTCGTAGGACGCCGTGGCGACGACGCCGCGCTTGGCGGGATCGCCGTCGCCGCCGACCACCACCGGCCTGCCACGTAGCTCCGGTCGTCGCAGCACCTCGACCGCGGCGATGAACTGATCGAGGTCGACGTGCAGCACCCACGTTGTCTCAGCGCGCACGCCTCTAGTCTTGCGGACATGGCAGGCGCCGGGACCAGAGCGACGCAGCAACTTGCCCGGCTCGGGATCAGCCACATAGTGCACCGCTACGAGCATGACCCCCGGCACGCCTCTTACGGCCAGGAGGCGAGCGAGGCGCTCGGCGTGCCGCCCGACCGGGTTTTCAAGACCCTCATCGCCGACGTTGACGGCCAGCTCACCGTCGCCGTCGTCCCGGTAGCCGGCAGCCTGGACCTCAAGGCGCTCGCGTTCGCGGTCGGCGGCAAGAAGGCGGCCATGGCGGACGCGGTACAGGCTGAAAAAGCGTCAGGATACCTAACGGGTGGTATCGCGCCGATCGGGCTTCGCAGGCCGCTCCCGGTGGTGATTGATGAGACCGCGCTGCGCCACGCCACCGTGTTCTGCAGCGCGGGCCAGCGTGGGCTGGAGATCGAGGTGGCGCCCGCAGATCTCGTGGCCGCAGCCAGGGCCCGGACTGCGCCGATCGGGCGAGCCTGAGCAGCGCGTCCCCGCATCATCGGGCGCGACGGCGACCAGGATGATCTTCTTGCGGCACAGCCGGGACTCTCATGCCCATGACCGGCGGCCGGGCCCGATGCTGGCCGGCGCGCCGACCGGCGTCAGCTGGCCAACCTGATCAGCCGCTTACCTCCGGGTGCAGCAGGCCATGACTGGTCGGGTGCCAGAACTTACCGTTGGCGCCGCGTGGCCGCTCCGCCGCACCGGCCAGCGCCATCCGCGCCTGCTCCTCGTCGTGGTCGATCACGTGCATGACCGCGTTGATGAGCGCCAGGTGCGTGAACGCCTGCGGAAAGTTGCCCAGGTGCCTGCCGGAGCTGGCCTCGATCTCTTCCGCGTAGAGCAGCAGCGGGCTGGCGTGGGACAGCACCTTCTCGCACAGGTCCCTGGCGCGGCGGTGCTCGCCGATCTCCGACAGCGCGGAGACCAGCCAGAACGAGCAGATCGTGAACGTCGCTTCCTGGCCGGACAACCCATCCTCGGTCTCGTCGCACCGGTACCGCAGGACGAGGCCGTCCTTCGTCAGCTCGTCGGCAATCGCCAGCACGGTGGCGCGGATCCGCGGGTCGTCCGGCGGCAGGAACCGTAGCAGCGGCATCAGCAGCAGGGAAGCGTCGAGCGCGGACGTCTCGTAGTGCTGGGTGAACACGCCGCGGTCATCGAGGGCGTTGGCGCAGATGTCGGCGTGGATCTCATCGGCAGCCTGCTGCCACCGGCGGGCCGCGTCCGGATCGTCTCTGATCCTTGCCAGCCGCGCCCCGCGATCGGCGGCCACCCAGCACATCAGCTTCGACGAGGTGAAGTGCTTCGGGGCGCCGCGCACCTCCCAGATGCCACGGTCCGGCTCGCGCCAGTGCTCGAGCGCGTGTTCCACCTGGTTCCTGGCCATCTGCCAGACCCGGTCGTCCAGCCGGTCCCTCGACTTTGTGTGCAAATAGAGCGAGTCCAGGACGACGCCCCAGACGTCGTTCTGCTGCTGCGAGTACGCGCCGTTGCCGATCCGGACGGGCTGAGCACCCTGATAGCCACGCAAGTGTTTGAGCGTCTGCTCGGCGAGGTCACTCCGGCCGTCGATCCCGTACACGATCTGCATGTCACCTCGGTCCCGCTCCACCACGTCAGTGAGGAAGGCGAAGTAGTCGCTGGCCTCCCAGTCGAAGCCGAGCGTGTACAGACCCCACAGCGCAAAAGTCGCGTCCCTGATCCAGCTGTACCGGTAGTCCCAGTTCCGCTCACCACCCGGAACCTCCGGCAGCGAGGTTGTCGCGGCGGCCGCGATCGCGCCGGTTGGCGCGAATGTGAGGCCCTTGAGCGTGAGCGCGCTGCGAGCCAGGTGACTGCGCCACCGGTGGTCAGGAAACTCTCCCCGCGCCAGCCAGTGCTGCCAGTGGTGCGCGGTCCAGACCTGACGCCGGTAGGCCTCCGCGTAGTCCCTCGGCGGCTTGACGCGGCCCCACGAGAGTGCGAAGAACCTCGTGTCACCCTCGTGCAGGAGGGTCCGCGCTCGGGCGCTCGGCCCCTCGATGCCGATTCGCACGTCCGAGGTCAAAGTGAGGTTCAGGCTGGAGTCCGGCGTCGTGATCACCGCCTGGTAGTAACCGCGGTCGCCTTGCCGCCAGTTGCCCCGGACCTGGCCGTACTCGAATACCGGCTCGCAGTCCATGACCAGCTGTGCGCTGCCCTGTACGCAGCGGACGGTCCGTAGGAGCGTGTGCTCGGCGTCGTAATCGGTCGGCGGCCTCGTGTGCGAGCTCCGGCCTGGGTGCTCGTGGCGCCACGGCCCCATGAGCAGGCAGTCGCGGACCTCGATCCAGCCCTCATCGCAGTCCCAGCTTGTCTCCACCACAAGGGTGCCCGGCAGGTAACGGCGGTCGGCTGGCTCGGACACCTTGTCCGGGCCAAGCCGGAACCGCCCGGCGTCGCGGTCGAGGATCGCGCCGAACACGCTCGGACAGTCCATCCGGGGCAGGCACATCCACTCGATGGCTCCGCTCGGAGCGATCAGAGCGGTGACCTCGCAGTCGGAGAGAAATGCGTAGTCGGCGATCGGCGGGTAGGGCGACAGCGCGGGCGCGCGGACGTCCTCCAAGTGCCGCTGTTCTCGTTCCGGTCGGCCCTGATCGCCGGATGTCGGCTCCATAGGAATAGCCACGGCGTCAGCGGGCAGGTCTTTGTCCGTCAGGGGGGCGTCAGCGGCCAGGTCGTTGTCTGTAAGGGGGTTTTCAGCGGGCTCTACGTCGGGGGCTGCCATGCCGCTACCCTGCCCTCAGTAAGGGGCCGTCAATCGTGCCCGCGTGTCAGCGAAAGCAGTGCCCAGAACCCTTCGCGCTTGCGCACCCTGTGCCCCGCTGAACGCCCGTGCCCGCTGCACGCCCGTGCCCGCCGAACAGCCGTGCCCGCCGAACAGCCGTGCCCGCCGAACAGCCGTGCCCGCCGAATGCCCATGCCAGCCGAACACCGTGCCTACCTAACAGCTACCTCTACCGAACACCGTGGGGCCGGAACTGGACGCTGATACGCGGTCCGGTGGGCCGGGCTGACTTCGGGATGGCGTGCTGCCAGGTGCGCTGGCAGCTGCCGCCCATCACCAGCAGGTCACCGTGACCGAGGTCATGGCGCAGCGTCGGGCCGCCGCCACCCGCCGGGCGCAGCAGCAGCGGACGCGGCGTGCCGAGGGACAGGATCGCGACCATGGTGTCTTCGCGGCTGCCGCGGCCGATCGTGTCCCCGTGCCAGGCGACGCTGTCCCGTCCGTCCCTGTACAGGCACAGGCCCGCGGTCATGAACCGCTCACCCAGCTCTGCCGCATACCGGGCATTCAGCGCCTCCATGGCGTCCGCGAGCAGCGGATCCGGGAGCTCCTCGCCCTCGGCGTAGAAGCACAGCAGGCGCGGCACATCCACGACCCGCTCATACATCCAGCGTCGCTCCGCGCGCCACGGCACGACCTTCAGCAGCACCTCGAACAGCTCGTCCGCGCCCGCCATCCAGCCGGGCAGGAAGTCGATCCAGGCACCGTGCGCAAGCTCTGTCCGGGCGAGCTGATCCAGCGGGCCAGGTCCGGGGCTCGCCGACAGGTCGAGGAGCGAGCCCTGCAGCGATGCGTTCATGCGTTCGATTCTAGCTGGGCGAGTCAAATATGTGTTCGGGTCCTGCGAGCCAGTCGGCGAACGTGATCGTGCCGGTGACGTCCGCATCCGACGCGGTGAGCGACCCTGAGCGCAGCGCCCGGCCCAGGTTCCCGGGCACCGGGACCGGGAGCAGCACCGCGGACCGTCCCGTGACCGTCAGCCAGCTGCGGGCCAGCTCGCGCAGGCTGGTGAGCTGGGGCCCGGCCACGGTGATCCGGTTCCCCCTCGGATCAGACTCCACCGTGTCGGCCAGCACCCGCGCCACGTCGGCCGCGGCCACCGGCTGCATCGGGAAGGTCGCGGCGGGCAGCACGCGAGTCCGGGCGGTCGCGGCGAATATCAAGTCCACGAGCTCGTGAAACTGGGTCGCCCGGACGATGGTCCACGGCACGGGACCTTGCGCCACGACCTTTTCCTGGTCGACCTGCACCCGGTAGATGCTCAGCGACGCCTGGTCACAGCCAACGATCGAGATGCGGACGTGATGGCCCACGCCCGCCTGCTGCTCGGCGGCCAGCAGGCGAGCCGATCCCTCGACCATGACCTGGCGAGCGCGCCGCGCACTGCTGCTGGTGTCGACCACGGCGCCGCAGCCCGCGAGGGCGCTGGCGAGGCCCTGCCCGGACTCCAGGTCGATGGGGAACTGCGCGCTGCTGCGGCTCAGCACCCGGACCTCATGCCCGCGCCGGCTCAGTTCGCAGGTCACCTGCCGGCCCAGAGTGCCAGTGCCGCCAACCACTGCAATTCGCATGACTACTTCGACGAAACTCGGAGCCCGTTCGTGACGTGCGCCGTCAACTCGAGGATCACCCGATCCTCAACTGGCCGGTAGCCGAGCCGCTGGTAAATCCCGTTGCTGGTGGGGTTCGCGAGATCGGTGAACAGCACGACCTCGGTCGCGCCCGCTGCCTGCGCGGCCTGGCTGACGGCCGCGGTGACGGCGGCACCGTAGCCGCGGCGTCGCTCTGCTGGCGGGGTGTAGACAGGGCCGACCCGAGTCACGCCTGCCACGGTACGGGTCACGCCCGCCATCGCCACCGGCTGACCGGCGACCTCCCAGAGCGTCAAGCCGCTGTGGCTCAGTCGGTCGGCCACGGCGCTGTGGCTCCCTGCAGCGGGGGTATCGGCTTCGCGGGCGAAGGCGTCATACCAGTCGACAAGAACATCGGTGTCGACTGGGCCGGCAACGCGGGCGACTCCCGGCGGGCCCGGGTCAGGTGCGACGAGCGCGCCGAGCCGGTACAACCGCTGGCGCATCCGTGCCGACCCGCTGCCGCCGGTTGAGGCCGCCCACGCCGCGAGGAATAGCTCCTCGCTGGCGATGTCGAGGTTGACGGCCGCAGGCAGTCTGCGTTCTGCATCGAGCAGACCGAGCAGGTCGGCGACCGATCCTGCTGGGACGCCAGCCAGTAGCAGCGGATAGGGCGGCGTCTGCAGGAGCGCGCCGTCCACTGCTCCGTCCTCGCGGTGGTGCCAGCCGAAGATCGGCGGGCTGTTTCCGAATGCCGCGATGCCGCGGTGGCGCAGGCTGGCTAGCACCGTCAGCGGCACGGTATGCCGCACCGGGTCGGCTAGCAGGTGCGCCGCAGCGGCCCGTTCGAATTCGTCCGGGCTGTCTGTCAGCTGCCAGGCCATCCCTCATCCTGGTCAGGTCGGCCGGGACATTGCACCGGTTTCCCCAGAGCGGGCCGCGGCCCGTCGGGCGGCCGCGTGCACAGCGCAGCCCGTTCCCATAAGAATTTGGTTATGCACGTAGTCGTGGTTCGGCACCACCGCATCGACGAAGCCGGTTTCATCGCTGA
>Ga0126381_100005125_pt1 | contig 14365 bp, 11 predicted proteins | sample PanSoiMetPlot_28_FD_96465 | JGI IMG/M metagenome (GOLD analysis project Ga0126381, IMG submission 96465) | Tropical forest soil microbial communities from Panama - MetaG Plot_28 | ecosystem: Environmental > Terrestrial > Soil > Tropical forest > Bulk soil | place: Panama | collected 2016-02-17
ACGCCGTGCAGCCGCGGGTCGGCGATCATCGCGGCGACCTGCTCGTGGGTCGCGAACAGGTTGACGTACACGCCGTCCGGCACGCCCGCGTCCTTCATGATCCGCATGATCGCCAGGGCCGAGGTCGGGCAGTTTTCCGCGTGCTTCAGTATGACGGAGTTGCCGACGATCAGGTTGGGCGCGGCGAACCTGGCCACCTGGTAATACGGGTAATTCCACGGCATCACGCCGAGTACCGGGCCGACGGGCCGGTACTCCACGCGCGCGGTGTCATGGCCGGGCAGCGGCTTGTCGGCGATGAGCCCGGGGCCGTTGTCGGCGTAGTAGTTGAAGATGTCGGTGCAGAACTGGGCCTCGCCGACAGCCTGCGCGGGCCGCTTGCCCATCTCCTTGGTGATCAGCGCGGCCAGGTCGGCGGCGCGCTCGGTGAACAGCCCGGCGATCCGCTTCACGACCGCGGCGCGCTCGGCGACCGGGCGCAGCCTCCATGCCGCGAACGCCTCGGTCGCCGCGGCCAGCGCCTCGGCTACCTCCGCGTCCGTGGCGAAGGGGAAAGCCTCGGTCACCTCGCCGGTCGCCGGGTCGGTTACCTGATAAGACGGGCTCTGCGTCATGCCTGCTCCCGGTGTCACTGCGGTAAAGGGTCCAGTGAGACAACGCTACGGGAGCAAGCTACCCGGCGCAGACCCCTCCCCCTCCCCGAGCCGGGACCGCTGGCTAACCTCCGCGCCCGCCGATAAGGCCTGGCTGTCAGTCACCGCCGTCAGCGCCGCCGACCAGAGCGGCTGGCGTTTCCCTTGCGGGGGTGATACCGGAGGCCTGTACTCGAAACCACTGCCCGTTCGGGATAAAAGAGATTTCAGCCGAACGGACGGTAGTTTTTCATCCGCAGAACCGGCGGCGGTCCTGACCTGGCCCAGGCCGCCGGTGATTATTTCATGGGCATCTGGAGGGCGTCCGAGAGCGCCTTGACAGCGCCGTGACAGCGGGCACTGCCAGCCTCGGCCGCACCGACAGGAAGGCAATCGGATGTCCGATACGACAAGCCGTCCCCGGCCCGTGCGGTTGCGTGGCGGGTACCTGACCAGGCGCGGGCTGCTTGGCGGTGTCGCTGGCGTGGCGCTGGCATCTTTCCCTGGCGTCCCATCCGCCCGGGGCAGCAGCATGCTTTCGTACCAGGGCTTCGCTATGGCACTGCGGGTCACCAGGACGGTGGCACAGTTTCCCATCGAGTTCCCGGCATTCGGTGAGAAGTCGCCGGCGCTCGCTCGTGCCAGTTCGGCGCGCCTGTCCAGTGCCGCCGGCAAGCTATCCCCTCATCGCCTCACTCAGGTCGGTGCCGCCGCGGAACGCCTGATCGCCGATGGCACGCTGGGCCAGCGCTCAGACGCGCTCGTCATGGCCCTCGGTGCCCACGCCGCGCGGGACGGCGAGAGCGGCGGATCGCTCGTCAGCCTCATCGCGCTGAGCGTTGCCGCCCTGGCACCAGACAACGATCCGAACGAAGACGGCTTCGCTAGTACCTGGCTTGGCGGGCTCGCGCGCATGCACCAGCAAGACACGCTCGGCGCCGCCGTGACCCGCAGGGGGATCCGATGAGCATCACGCCGCAAGTCCGCCACGAGCTGACCCAGGCTCGCGGTCAGGTCTGGGCCAAGCACAGCAAGGATCCCAACTTCACCGGCTGCGGCATCGGTTACCGACGCCGCGACGGCGTGGTGACCGACGAGCCGGTTGTGATCGCCATGGTGGTCGACAAGCTCCCGGCCGGGGCGCTATCGTCACGGCGGCTGCTACCCGCATCCGTTCGGGTCAACGGCACCGACTACGGCGTGGACGTGGTCGAGGCGGGACCGGTCTACGCCAACGGAACCCTGGACAGGGCGGCACCGCAAAGCGTGACGAGCTCCGGGCCGGTTACCGGACCGTACCGGCCGCTGGTCCAGGGATGCGGGATCTCCAACTCAGGCGTCGCCACCTCCAGCTCCAGCTCCCCCACGATCGGCCCAGCCGGGACGCTGGGGTGCTTCGTCACGTCGGTCTCCGGCGCGGTTGTCATCGAGTTCCTGCTTTCCGCCGGCCACATACTGGCCGGCGGCCCCAACCTCTGGAGCCCTAGCAATCTCAGCAATACGGGCAACATAGTTCAGCCCGCCGTCTCCGACCAGGTCCTCACCGGAACGACCTACCAGGACCCGGTGGCTGAGGTGACCTACGTCTCCCCGCTTGACACCACACCCGGGTCACTGGCGAATACCGTGGACTGGGGTGTCGCGCAGCTCAATACGGACTACGGTGACACCACCTTCGCCAAAGACCTGATGCCACCGATTTCGGACGGCCATCCCGCGGTGGGCATGTGCGTCGGGTCCGACGCGGGCGGCAACTCATACCTCGCCAGAATGGACGCCACGCTCCAGCAGGTCGGCCTCCCGATGGTCGGGATGTTCGACGTCACCGACGGGACCGCCGCCCCGCAGGTGGGGATGCACATCGAGAAGGTGGGACGATCCAGCGGTTACACCTCGTCCACGGTCGACGCGACCGATGTCATCGTGACCATAAACTACGTCGATCCGGTGGCCAATGCGCTCGTTCCCGTCACCATGTCGGGCATCATCTGGTCGCAGTACTTCACGATCGCGGGAGACTCGGGTGCCGTCGCATGCCAGGGCGGTGACGGCCAGACCTATGTCCTTCCTCCGCGGGCCCCGTGCCCGTTGACGCAGGCGGTCCAGGGCTACTACAACCTGCCGAGCAACATTTCCGACAACACGCTCACCAACAACGTTCAGGCTAAGGTGCTGACGCAGACGCTGGCCGGCAACCTGCTGATCGGTCTTGTCTACATGAACCAGCAGACTGTCATCAGCCGGCTCGGCAACAGCACGGGCCCGGCCTACAACCAGGCCACCGCACAAGCATTCTTCCAGCAGCTCTACGCCAAGTACCGGCCAGTCGTCGTCGGACTGCTGACGAACCCTAGCTCGTTCACCTTCACCCAAGCGATGGCCACGGACTATGGTTACGCGCTGAACATGCTCGGACAGACACCGGCGAACGGCGGTCAGGGCATTCTCACCTCCCAGGAGTACGGCCTGGGCGTGTGGCTGATGTTCACCGTCGCGGGGTTGGCCCAGAACAACTACACCTACCAGCAGATTCAGGCCTTGCTTGACAATCCCCTCTTCTACGATCAGGCCTGTTCTGCCATCGCCAGCATTCCGACGATCACCCTGCCTTGACGGCCCTGCCTTGACCACCCTGGCGGCATTTCCCGCCCGGGTGACGTCCAGGCTGGAGCAGCTCGTCAACGGGCTCGCCGAGCCATCGCGCGGTCTGGTGATGGCTCTCGTCTCCCGGCCGGGCAAGGGGCTGCGTGCCGCCCTGGTGGCGGCCTGCGCGCCCGCGGACAGTGCCGATCCTGAGCTGGTCGTCAGGCTCGGGGCCGTAGTCGAACTGATCCACCTGGCCTCGCTGCTGCACGACGACATCGTGGACCGGGCGGCGGCGAGGCGAGGTGCGCCCGCCGCGCACACCGTCGCGGGCACCGAGCTGGCCACGCTCGCCGGCCTGGCCTGCTTCGCCCTGGCCGGGATGGAGGCAGCGAGCATTGGCGGCGGCGTGCAGACGCTGGCCGGGCGTGCCTGCTCGGGCCTGTCCTATGGCCAGGTGCTCGATGTGGAGCGCGCGTTCGACACATCGATGACGATCGAGGACTACGCCGAGCTGGCGGCCAGGAAGACGGGCGAGCTGTTCCGGCTGAGCTGCCAGCTCGGTGCGGCGGCGGGTGAGGCCAGCCCGGAGACTGGCCGGCTCCTCGGGTCGTTCGGGATCAGCTTCGGAATCGCCTTCCAGATCATGGACGACTGCCTGGACCTGGCCCCGGACGCCGCCGGCAAGCCCGTCGGGCTCGATCACCTGCGCGGCCTGTTCGGGGCCCCCACGCTCTGCGCGCTGCGGGAGGACGCGAGCGATGGACTGGCGAAGCTCCTGCTGTCACCGGGTCTCACAATCGACGACATCCCCGCCGTGCGACGACTCGTTATCGATCTGCGCGGACTGGCCGCCGCGCAGGAGCTCGCCGGAGAGTACTGGACCAGAGCCGCTGAGGCGCTGGAACGAGCGGGCCCCGCCACCCGCGACCGCGTGCTGGCCGTCACATCGGGCATTCGATGGAACCTGCCGTGATGGCATCGCGGGATGCCGACGTCCTCGTGGTGGGTGCGGGTCCGGCCGGCGCGGCGGCCGCCCGTTCGGCATGCGCCGCGGGGTTGCGCGTACTGCTCGCCGACGACACCGCGTCGCGGCCCGCGCATGACGTCATGCTCAGCGACCTCGCGACCGCTCGCCTCGCTGAACTCGGGGTCGAGCCGACATCACGCCGCGTCGACTCGTATGAACTGCGCTTCCCCGCACACACCAGGCAGATCGAGGGCGCGGGTGCCGCCGTCACGGACGCGGGTTCGCTGCGCGCGCGCCTGATCGAGGCGGCCCGTGCGGCTGGCGCCGAACTCATCATCGCGCGGGTGACACGTGTGTCCGCAGGCTCCGGCGGATACACGGCCCGGACCGAGGACGGGAGATCCCTGCGCGCTTGTCACGCGGTACTAGCGGTGGGCGCCCGAGCCGATCTGGCAGGCGTTGCACGGCCAGGGCCGTCCGCGCTTCACGACGGGATCGCCTGCGCGCGGCGGTTCGGCGGGATCGGCCTGGTGGACCGGATACTCCTCGCCCCGGTCACGCCGGCCGCGGATCCGGACACCCGGCCGGCGATGGTGACGGTCCTGCCCGGCACCGGCGGCGCGACCATCTGGCTCGCGCGTCTGGGTGCTTTCGCCCCCGACGACCTCGACGCCCTGCTGGCCGGCGCCCTGGCCGTCCTCGCCCGCGGCGACGAGCGATTCGCCGATGCGTACCCGCTCGGCCCGGCCGCCGCCGGGCGGCTGGCCGCTGGCTTCTCGCCGCAACTGCTGGCGGGCTCACGAGAACTGATCGTGGGTGACGCGGCGGGCCTGCTCAATCCCTTCACCGGCGAGGGGCTCGGTGCCGCCCTGCTCAGCGGAACGCTCGCCGCCGAGGCGATCGCCCGCCACCCCGGCGACGCCGACGCCGCCCGTGAGGAATACGTCCAGCGCATGTCCGCCCGATACGTCGGCTATTTCGAAACCGCCAGGCACGCCGCGCGACGCTATCACATGGCGTGGCGGATGCTGGAGGCGGCGTCCGCGAGCGACCATGTCTTCTTCACCAGGGCCCGCCGCGCCGTCCTGCTGCCTGAAGGCACCGGGGCGGCCACCGAGGAGCGGGTGCCGGTCGCACCCGAGGACCGAGTGGTCACCGGGCCGTTCCTGCTCGCCTGCGACGACGTGGAGCTGTCCACTTTGCGGGTGCGGTGGCCGTTCCTGGCGCGACTGCTGGTGGATGGTTCGGGATTCTCGCGGCACCGCATCCGGCCCGGTCTGCTCTTCCTGGCCGGACTGCTCGCGGAGGAAGGCACGCCCGGCATCGCCCGCGCCAGCCCCGCCGCCGCCATCGAACTCGCCACCTTCGGGGCGCTGGCCTTTATAGGCGCCGAGGAGGGGCAGCGCGTCACGGCCAGGAGCGTCGACTGGGCCGGCGCGACCCTCGTGCTGGCCGGGGATTTCCTGCTTTCGCAAGCCTCCAGGCTGATCGCCGAGTCCGCCCCCGAACTGTCGTGGTCGTTCGCGGACTGGCTTGCCGAACTGGCCGAACTTCGCGCTGAGCGGCTAGGCGCGAGTCCCGGCAAGGCCTCGGCTCTGCACGCATCGCTGATGGAGTTCCCCGCCCGCACGGGGGGGCTGCTCGGCGGCTGCGCTAGCCAGACGGTGGAGACGCTGCGCGGCATCGGGAACGCGCTTGGCGAGGCATTCGCCCATGCCGAAGACGTACTCGCGCTCGGCGGGCAGCGCACCCGGCTAGATGCCACGCTGGCGACCATGGTGATCTCCAGGACCTCCGCGATATCAGAGGTCACCTCGACCGCGCCGGATCTGGTGTATCACCACCTGGCCGACCCCGGATTCCGGGCGCGGGCCATGGCGGCGTCGCGGCTGGCGTGCACCGATGCGCTCGGCCGGGCGCGCGCGGCGATCGCCTCGGTGCCGGGCGCCATGGCCAGGCGCGTTCTGCTGGCGTATGCCGCGGCGACCCAGCCCGGGGATACCGGCGTCGCATGACAGCGCCGTGGGAGCGGCACGACAGCAGCCGACTCTAGCTTCGCTTCAACTCGCGAGCGCGCCGCGCACGCCTGCCGTGGAGGTGACGAGCGTGAACCACAGACGGCCCCGACGGGTCCTGATAGCGACACTGGCCGCGGTACCGGTAGTGACGGCGCTGGCGCTGGTGCCGTCAGCCACCGCGACCGCCTCAACACAGCGGCCGGCCACGCAGCTCAGCGCCGCGGATCAGCGGCCCTATTCGCTACCCAAGAACGTTCGGCGGGTGTGCCCGGCACCGGGTCCCGGCCGCGCCTCTTGCCTGGCGCTCGTGGCCACGGCGAAGCGCCGCATCGCCGCCCCCCTCGCCGACGTGATGCAAGCGCCCTACGGCCCCGCCGCGCTGCAGTCGGCGTACAACCTGCCCTCGAGCATCGACGGCCAGGGGCAGACCGTCGCGATCGTGGATGCCTTCGAAGACCCGGCACTGGAGAATGACCTGGCCGTGTACCGCAGCACGTACGGCCTTCCGCCGTGCACGACCGCCAACGGCTGCTTCAGGAAGCTCAACCAGGACGGGCAGCAGGGAAACTATCCCGCCGCGGATTCCGGCTGGGCGGGTGAGGAGTCGCTGGACGTCGACATGGTGTCGGCGATCTGCCCCAACTGCCACATCGTCGTCGTCGAGGCGAGCTCGGCCTACGGTAGTGATCTGAGCACGGCCGAGAACACAGCGATCCAGTCCGGCGCGAAGTTCATCTCCAACAGCTGGGGTGGCTCGTTCCAGATCCCGGGCTGGCCCAGCCACCCCGGCGTCGTCGTCACCGCCTCGACCGGAGACAACGGCTTCGGGGTCAGCTACCCAGCCGCGTTCACCGACACGGTGGCGATTGGCGGAACCTCGCTGCTGCCCGCCGCCAACAGCCGGGGCTGGGCGGAGATCGCCTGGCCCGGCGGCGGATCGGGATGCTCATCCGAGCCCAAGCCGAGCTGGCAGACCGACAGCGGGTGCTCGGGGCACACGGTGGCGGACGTGTCGGCGGTAGCCGACCCGTTCACGGGCGTCAACATTTACGACAGTGACCCGCTTGGTCCTACCGCGGGCTGGGGGCAGATCGGCGGGACCAGTGTCTCGTCGCCGATCGTCGCGGCCGTGTACGCCCTCGGAGGGAACCCGGGACCGAACGCCGGCGCGTCCGTGATGTACGCGCACCCCTCCATGCTCAACGACATCGTGACCGGGATGAACGATGCCCTTGGCTGCACCCCGGCTTACCTGTGCAACGCGGGCCCCGGATACGACGCCCCGACGGGACTGGGGACGCCCGATGGCATCAGCGCGTTCCAGCCTGCCCCGGGTCCGATCTACACCTCCATGGGAGACTCCTATTCGGCCGGCGAAGGTGATGAAAATTACGATCCGGGCACCGATACCGCTACCAATCAGTGCCATCGATCCTCATGGGCCTTCGGCCGTCTGTATGCGGAATCGGTCGGCCTGACCATAGAACACATCGCGTGCAGCGGAGCGGTCATACCTGACGTCATGTTCACCGGCCAAGGCGGCGAAGCGCCCCAGATCGACCAGCTCAATCCGCAATCCAAGCTCGTCACGATAACCATCGGTGGCAACGACATCGGGTTCGCCAGCATTGTGGCACGTTGCCTCATTCCGTTCACGAGCTGCAAGGCCTACTACACGCAGAACGACGACAACAACCTGGACAACAAGATCGATGGACTCCGCTCAAGCCTTGCCGCCGTCTATACGGAGATCAAGGACAAGGCACCCAACGCAACGGTCGTTGCCGTCACATATCCGAGTATCTTCACCCCCAACCAGACCTGCCTGGGAGCCGGCCGCATCTCCGTCGACGATATCAACTGGCTGATCACCGAGACCAATCACCTTGACGACGTCATCGTGGCGGCAACGCGCGACGCGGGAATCCTCCAGCTCGATCTCCGCGCGATTTTCGACGGCCATCAGCTTTGCGACGCTGACCCATGGGTCTTCACCCTGACCCCCAACGCAGTGTTCGGGGGCTCGGACAAAGAGGCCACCTTCCACCCGACTCCGCGCGGCCAGCAAGAGATGGCCAAATACCTCCAGCGAGACATCGGACCGCTATCCTGACCAGCTGAGGACGCTGGCCGTCGAAAATCGGTGCCTGCCGGCTGCGGCCGGCAGGCACGGTCGTCAGCGGGTCACCGGCTGCCTCAGGTCCGCTGCAAACCCCGGGCCGACGGCGTTGGTGATCTGTTGGCAAGATGTTAGCGGATCACGCAACGATGCCCATGTCCGATGACATGACACATAGGCACACGAGCTGCGCGGATGGGCCACCGGTTGCGGTGAACGGCTTGAGGGACAGCGCCGACCGCGATGACCGCACCTGGGCACTGGTGTGCCGCAACCCCTGATCGAGGGGCGCGGGGGCGGGGTGCGATGAGTGATGTTAGGTTCGCCGTGCTCGGACCGGTAGGAGCTCGGCACCCGGGAGGAACACTGATCAAGGTGACTGGCCCGACGGCGCTGACTCTCCTGGCCGGGCTGCTCATCTCCGCTAACCGAGTGGTACCGAGCGAGACGCTCATCGCATGGGCCTGGCCGGCTAGAAGGCCCGATGACCCCAAGGGGGCACTGCAGAACGCGTTGTGCCGGGTGCGGAAACTGATCGGCTGGGACAGCATCACCACCACGGCATGGGGGTACATGCTTCGGGTCGATGACGACAAGCTCGACTTGCTCAAATTCCGTGCGCTCACCTCGGCATCGGCACAAGCGATCGCGGCGGGAGCGCCAGCGAGCGCCCTGACACTGCTCGACGAGGCGATCGGGCTCTGGCACAGGCCCGTCCTCGCCAACATCACCTCGGAAGTCCTGATCAGAGACGCGCTACCCCATCTGACCCAGCAGTACCTGACGGCGATCGAACAACGAGCGGCGCTCCGGCTGACGTTGCGACGTCCCGCAGGAGTACCCGAAGAGCTCGCCGAGCTGGTCCGCGAGCACCCGTTCAGGGAGACCCTGGTCGGGCACCTCATGGTCGCCTTGTGCCAGACGGGCCGGCGGAGCGAGGCCCTCACCGCATTCCACGAGCTCCGCATCGCGCTCAGCAGCGAGCTAGGCATCGCGCCAAGCCTTGCGCTCCAGGGCCTCTACGGCACGCTCGTCCAGGATGCCCCGATGTTTGACCGGTGGCTGAGCGCTGGGCGGTCATGGGCTGACCGACCGTCGCCGGCCTGATGTCGCTGGCCGTGATCCCGACCGCTGGCGGCTAGTCAGGATCGCTTGCCCGCGGGCTCGGTGGGGCGGTCAGCTCCGCGTACCGGCTTACAAGGGCGAAGTTAAGAACACTCTCGATGGTCTCGATCCTGAGATTTATCTGCCGGAGCTGCGGACCGATATCGGCCGCGATCTCACGCCGGAGGTAGCGGACGCATAGCCCGCAACCGGCGAGTACGCCCAGAAGGACGCCTAGTGCGAAGATCAGTATGAGCATCTGGACCCCAGAACGGCGCTGAGCTGGTTCATGCCATCTTGGCTGAGGACAGCGAACGTTTTCGCGGGCGCAAATGAAGCGTTCTTGCCTGGCGGATGCGGTGGTGTTCGAAACCAGCCCCTGGGAGTGAACAGGCGGCCTTGCTACTGTCGCCGCATGCGTGAACCAGAGATTCGGCTGTGGCCCTTCCGCGGCCTTGACCCTATCCCTAACCCGCTGCCTGACGACCTCGACGAGCTGTCCAAATACCTGGCGCCGGTCTGGATGAAATCGACCAGCGAAGGTAAGCCAGACCCACAGCTGCGGGACATGGTGCAGTACGTGGTGGCGGCCCGGGCGCTGTGCGACACATACCCTGGCGCGGAATTTCTTGGTGAGATCGCCGGCACAGCGCCGCGCAACAGGTATCAGGACGAGCGCCGGTATCCTCTGGATGGGCGCCGTCACCTGGTAGATGTGGCTATGGCGGAAGCTGAGCTTGCCCGGCTGGCCGAGTTGCAAGTCGACCAGGCACGCGAGTGGGCTGGGTTGCTGCACCTTCTCTACGCCGACCGCTTTCCCGAGATCTGGAGCGGCGAAGACCGGCCTGACCTCACCCTGCCCCTGTGGGTTCCCGCGGAAAGCGTTCTCGGTGTGCTCAACCAGTGGCGCCCGGAGTTTGACAGTCTTGCCAGCGCCGGCGGTGACTTCGCTGCCCGGGCGACGCGGGTCGCCACTACCGCCGCAGCGGCATTCCTCAACTGCCTCATCGAGGACGGAGACGAGGACTCGGCATCGTTCTTCCTCGAGCGGTTCGTACTCCCGCAGGAAGATGATCTGAGGTTCATCGGAGCCGAGTCGTGCGACATAATCCGCTCCGCCGTGAGCCGGATCCACAAGGCACAACGCGCCCTCGCGAGGTTGTACCGGGGAAAGCCCCACCGGGCACTCTACGTGGCCATCGACGGCGGCGGAACACGTTCCACCGCTGTGATTCATGCCCCGCTCCAGCCACAGCGGCGGCTGGAGCTCGGCATTCCGCTGTCGGGGGCCGGCTCCCGGGCCGACCTCTACCAGCAGATCGGCGGCATCGCCAGCGAGATCGCCCGCAACATCAGCGATCTGCCCGGCCGGGAGGCACTGCGAACGGTCATCTGCGTCGGTGCGGCCGCCGCGTCACCCGGTGAACTGCAAGCAGTCAAACCGTTGTTCAAGCGTGCTTTCGAAAGGCACCTCCGGAACTTCGACCTGCTGGTGATGAACGATGCAGACATCGTCCTGACCGCCGAGCGCCTGGGACTGGAACAACGCGATCCGGAGACCGCACGCCCGGTCATCTGCCTGATCGTCGGCACCGGCTCAGTGGTGGTCAGCCAGCGGGTCGACGGTACTTACCTGCGTCTGGACGGTGAGGAATGGGTAGCTTCTGATCGTTGCTCTGCGACGGAGCTCGCCCGCCGTGGCGTGCAGGTGACACTTCAGCACCACCAGCTGGACGGCGCAGGCGGCGACACCAAAATGTGGGAGACCCTTAAGCTCGACCCGCCGGGTAGCCCGGCCTACCAAGATCGCAGGGCGCTTCTGGACGAACTCGTTGAGCACTTCGGCTACCTGGATATGGAACGAACCGTCAGAGCCCTGGCCCAGGACTTCAGCAAGGCTGTCCTGGCCAGCGCGGCCATACTCATTGCTGAACTCGCCGATGCCGGCAACATTGCCGCACAATGCCTAGTCGCCGAGGTCGCCCGCAACGCCGCCGACTACGTCACCTCAGCCCGATGCTGGGTAGAAACGGACAAGAATGACCCGATTCTGGTGATCATAGGCTCCCTTGCCGGGAAATGCCGAACCTGGCAGCAGAAGTTCATTGAATATCTCGGCGGCGGATCCGATGCCACACCCGACAACACCAGCGGCCGCGTCGGATGGCGCGTGCCTGGCTTCGAATTCGTAAGACCCGAAGTCGACGCAGCAACCATGGGGCTGCGTGTAGCCCGCCGCTGGGCAGTCACCCAAGAAGAAGCTATACAGGCCATCGGACACTGCGTCTACGTCTCGACCGGCGGTGGCCGACATCACTCTGACCGGCCCTTCCGGCCGCGACCCGGCAGATGAGTCATCAGGCCGCGGCCATCCGGCCGGCACTGTTCAGCTCTTTCTCGACACCATTGTGAGGGGCCTGCACTAGGGAGCGAGAACAGCAAGCGCGGCTTCTGCGCATTCGTCGTCTTGCCCAGGCATCATTCCGCCACTCACCGCCAGCGCACCGAGGACGGTGTCCCCCCGCAGGATGAGCGCCGCGCCGGCGCCCGCCAGGATGGGCACCCGCACGGCCCGATCCAGCTGGGCGAAGAAGCCAGGCGAGGTCTCCTGCATCTGGCGCAGGGCGGCGCCGTCGCGGCGGAACAGGGCGACGCTGGCCGCTTTGGTCTCGGCGATCCGGGCTGAGAGCGGTGCCGCGCCGTTCATGCGGCCGAGGGCCTGCAGGTGCCCGCCTTCATCGACGACCGCGACCGTGACCAGTGCGACTATCTTGGCGGCGCGCTCGTGTGCGCCGGTGATGACTGTCTGAGCCTCTTGGAGCGTAAGCGGCATCGCGATCCCCTAAGTTATATGGACAGCTGTCCTTGCATGAACAAACGTATCGTTAGAGGCAGTCGCAACGCAAGTACGCGAAGCTAGAATGATCGGGCGATGGACGACACCACCTCGGCAGGTCTCTCTGCTGGTCCTCGCCGCCCCAACGCGCGCGGGCAGGGGGAGCGGCTGCGGGAGGAGATCATTTCCGCCGCCGTGCAGATACTCGGCGACCTAGCCGACGACGAGGCCTTGTCGCTGCGCGCGGTGGCACGTGCGGTGTCGATATCCCCCACCTCTGTTTACCTGTACTTTCCAGATCGTGACGCGCTCGTCGCGGCGACCATGGAACGCTGCCATGCGGAGATGCTCCAGGCCGCGGATGAGGCCGAGGCCGCACACCAGGACCCCGCTCTCGGCTTGCGCGCACGGATCCTGGCGCAGGCGGCCTGGGTGCAGGAGCATCCCGGCCTCTACAAGGTGATGCATGAGAGCAAGGTCGGCATGCCGTTCAAGGAGGTCCTGTTCACGCGCACCACGGCTGCGGTGCAGCGCTGCATGGACGCCGGGGTTGCCTCGCCAGGGGACGCCGCCACCGTCGCACTCGATCTCCGGACGGCCGTCATCGGCATGCTGTCGCTGCGGATCAATGAGCCTGACCTGCCCTGGCCGCCCTTCCCCGAGCAAGCCGATCGATTCCTCTCCAAGCTCGTCGGGCTCGCGCCGCTGGCCGCGGAAACGACAGTCCCGCAGGCGAAATAGCCTCGCGGGCGGTGGCACTCCGCCGCGCGTTCGATCAAGGGGCCCGGAGACACCGGCGAGCCAGTGAATGCCGGACGGTAAACCTTGTATGTGACAGACTCCGGCACTACTGTCACGACCCTTGACCTGCGACGTTCTGGAGCGCGCCCGCGGCGGCGCCTGCATGAATCAGCTGGCGAGTTCCCGGATGTCGTCGCGGATTTGCTTCGCCGCAGCCATATAGGCGTTCACAGTGGATTCCGCGGGAACCATGGTGGGCTCGGCGACAGTAATTCCCGGTGCATAACCGAACTGCCCCATGTTCGTGCCATCGCGGTGGACAGGCTTTGAGAAGTGCCCGGTGGGGTCCTGGATCTGGGCGATGTTCGCGGCGATGAGGTCCCAGCGGGAATCGCCGGTGGCTTCGGCTAGCCGGCGCAGCCTGGCCTGGAGATCGCCACGGCGGACAGTTGACCGGGCAGCGACCTTGACGTCACCTTCGATCGCCCGCCAGGCCTGATTCATCTGACCTATCCGGCTGAACCACAGCCCGTCGTCGGTACCCGGGTCGTACGGCTTCTCCGAGCTGAACTCGACGGTCACCGAGCGCGCTGGCTGAAACGACGGCGCGGTGAGGGTTGAGCCGCGTAGGTCCCGGCAGGTGACGAGCGCGGCGGCAGCGAAGTGAATGGCGACGATCAGTTTGAACAGCTTCCCAGGCCGATCGTTGATGTAGGCGGCCAGTTCTTCGGCGCGTTCGGCGGCCCGCGCGTGGTTCCGGTAGTGCCGCCTGGCGGACCACCGAACGATCACCCGGGCTAGCGCGGGCGACAGGTCGCAGCACTCATTGACCGCCAGTCCGGAGATGATCGCGATAAGGAGCTCGGGACCGGTCACGAGGGACTCCCCCCGGAGAGCGCGCCGCGGAACCATCCCGTAAACGCGAGCCCGGGCACGGGGCGAGCGGCGGACGACCTCGGGCGGCGAGCTGCTATCAGGTCTGCCGCATGGGCCGCGCCAGTCGGGGTGAGCCGGTAAAGGCGGCGGCGGGGCTTGCCGGGCTGAGGATTCGCATCCTCCCAGCGTCCGGCTACCCATCCGGCGTCCTGTAGCCGGTCGATCACGCCGTACACTGTCGGCCCTGACCGCTTGACGGCCTTGGCCATCGCCCAGCCGTGCAGCTCTGTGTCCTCGGAAAGTGCCGAGAGGAGAACGTCAAGGATGTCGAGCAACGGACCGGTGACCCGGATCGGAGCGGGCATGTTCTTATCTTACCTAGAAAGAACAATGCGATTGTCTTGGTAGTAGCGAAAGCGACCCGTGAGAACGGTCCGCCGGATCAGCCGGATCGCACGCGAGCAGCTCCTTGATCACCGCGACCGG
>Ga0126381_100005126_pt1 | contig 14361 bp, 14 predicted proteins | sample PanSoiMetPlot_28_FD_96465 | JGI IMG/M metagenome (GOLD analysis project Ga0126381, IMG submission 96465) | Tropical forest soil microbial communities from Panama - MetaG Plot_28 | ecosystem: Environmental > Terrestrial > Soil > Tropical forest > Bulk soil | place: Panama | collected 2016-02-17
CTACGCCGCCAGGTGGCGCGCTCCGAAGAAGCGCGTCGTTGTCTGCACTATTTCCAGAGCAATCGCGAGCGCATGCGCTATCCGGAGTTCCACGCCCAGGGCTTATGTACTTCGACAGGAGTGGTGGAGGCAGGCTGTAAAGTGGCCATCGGCACGCGCTTAAAACGAGCCGGCATGCACTGGACCGTACGCGGGTCGAATGCCATCATCGTGCTGCGCTGCTCGAAGTTGAGTGGACGCTTTCAAGATTTTTGGGAGCGCAGATGCGTACAGATGGCGGCGTGATCTACAACTTTCTTGGGTGCACCCGTCGCGTTTTTTCTTTATCCGCCATTGACCAAAGAGGAAGACCATGTTGATCTCGGGCCACAACGTAACTCAGCTCAAAGTCCGTGAGGGTTGGGCAAATCCGGCAGCAGGCTTAGCGAGAGCTTGAGGTGATACAGAGCGTCTGGTGCGCCGTGATCTCCACTTGGCGGTCCTTTCGGCCGCCCAAGGGAGCGTGCGGCAATAAACTTCGTTGTCGCTACACGTTATAAGAGTTTGCAGCTGTACTTCAGTAGCGTTGGAGGACGGATTGCTGGCTTTTGTGGAGGATGAGAGACTGCCGGCTTGTTGCGGAGGACGAGAAGCTGCCCAAGCAATCATCCGGTCGTGGGGCCCACGGTTGGGCCATTGTCGATTCACCGCTTGACGCTGGTTGGGGAGGGTGTAAAACGGCCACTGCACAATGTTGGGATGTTAGGAAGCTAGAAAGTGCGGCCGCCAGAGCCCTTTGCGAATCCACAGTACGTATGAGATATCTACTATCAGCGAACATGCTCGTTGAAGACCTACAGAACTTTGCGAAAGTTGCAAGCCCTCGCGGCGACAGGCATCCTTCGAACGGGACCCTGCCTGCTGTAAAATACTGCCTAATCACCGCTGTTCGAGACGAGGAAGAATGTATCGCTGCCACCATCGAATCGGTCCTGGGTCAAACCATCCGGCCGACCGAATGGATCATCGTTGATGATGGCTCAACTGACGCTAGGGCTAAAATCTTGGATCGCTACGCACGTGAATACAGCTGGATTCAAATCTTGCACCGCCAGAACCGCGCCTTTCGCTCGACCGGGGGTGGCATCGAAGCATTCCTCGATGCGTACCGATCCCTTCGTTCACCCGACTGGGAGTATCTCGTCAATCTAGACGGTGACTTGACGTTCGCGCCGGATTATTTCGAGAACTGCTTCCAGTATTTCCGCGACATGCCGCGTCTTGGAATTGCAGGGGGAACCATGTACGTGCAAGCGGGGAAGCACTTGCAATTGGAAACGGCCCCCTCCTTTCATGTTCGCGGTGGCACAAAGATTTACAGAAGAGATTGCTGGGAGAATCTGGGCGGCCTGGTGTGCCTCGGTTGGGATACCGTTGATGAAATAAAGGCCAACCAGCTAGGCTGGAGGACCCAGTCTTTTCCCGATGTGCAACTCCTTCATCACCGTGCGACCGGCGCTGCTTGGGGAGCGTGGGGAAACGCCGTGAACGATGGCGAGGCAGACTATCTAGTAGGGTATCATACGCTTTTCTTTTTTCTCAAATGTATCCGTCACATTTTCCAGCGGCCTTATCTCGTGCGGAGTTTCGGGATGGCGTATGGTTTCTTGCGCTGCGTGGTGCTTCGTACTCCCCAGATCACTAACGGGGAATTGAAGGATTATCTTCGCCGCCAACAGTTGCGGCGGCTGCTAGGGATGTCTTCGATTTGGAAATAGAGTGGATAGCAGATCTCCTTATCGTGAAGATTCATGTGGAGAATTTGTGCCCGCCAATCGCGTAGATGCTCCCCGTCCAGAATTCAGATCGGTATTTCCCATCGGATCAGCATGTGCTAACCGGACAATACACCCTTTGCCCATGGTGCCAGTCTTCAAGTCGGCGAAGTGTGTGAACATACGGAGACGGAAATCAAAGTGAAACCAACGGTCTTGATCCTTACCACGTCTCCTACGTTCTCGCCCGCTAGACTGGCCATGGCATTGGCAAAGGTGGGCTGTATCATTGAGGCTGTCTGCCCCCCAGGCCATCCTCTCCGCAAGACCCGGTCGGTACGCCGCACCCACAATTACAATTGCCTGTCACCGATGAGTTCGCTCTTAAATGCGATCACCTCGGCAAAACCAGACCTCGTTGTTCCAGGCGATGATCTTGCCGCCCAGCACTTCCATGATCTGCATCAGCGAGTACAGCGCAATGGCGAAGCAGCGCCCTTGACCTCCACCTTGATTGAGCGATCTCTTGGTGCGTCAAAGAATTTCCAGATCGTTTACGCGCGAAGCGCTTTCTTAGGAATAGCTCGAGAGGAAGGTATTCGCGCTCCTAAGACCGAGATTGTTACCAACAAGGATGGACTCGAGAGATGCGCCGCACGAATCGGTTTCCCGATGGTCCTGAAAGCCGACTGTACTTCGGGCGGCGACGGGGTGAAGATCGTCGACACACTCGAAGACGCCGACGGCGCCCTTCGGTCTCTTCAAGCGCCGCCCCAATTGGCGAAGGCGTGCAAGAGGGCGCTGCTTGATCAAGATATGGCGCTTCTTTGGCCTTCGCTTCTTCGCAAGAGATACGTGGTAAACGCACAAGAGCTTGTAGCGGGACGAGAGGCCACCAGTGCGGTGGCCTGCTGGAAAGGAAAGGTACTGGCAAGTCTGCAGTTTGAAGTACTTGACAGGCAGCACGCCGGCGGGCCTTCAACTGTGTTGCGTTTGATCGAGAGCGAGGAGATATCGACCACTGCGGAGAAATTAGCTCGCCGGCTCGAGCTTTCTGGTCTGCATGGTTTTGACTTCATCTTGGAAGCCAAGACGGGAGCTCCCTATCTCATCGAGATGAACCCGCGAGCAACCCAGGTTAGCCATTTGGCGCTTGGCGCGGGTCACGACTTACCTGCGGCTTTGTATGCTGCATTAACCGGCCAGAGTGTCCAGCCAGCGCCTAAGCTAACCGAGAACAATACCATCGCACTTTTCCCCCAAGAGTGGCTGCGGAATCCGGCGAGTACGCTTATTCGTTCTGGTTATCATGATGTCCCTTGGGAGGAGCCAGAATTCATTCTATCCTGCGTGCAAAGGTGGCATAAACAAAGAGCTTGGTACTCGCCGCAAAAATGGCTTCAGGTGCTTTCCAAAGCACACCATCGTAAGTCATGATCGCTCTCGCAGGAGGAACAAGACCTAAGGAGAAATGGTTGGCTGATCGGCTCGATGATTCTACACCTTTGAAGCAAGTGGTCGAAAGGCAACGGCAGCTCAACCACGGTTCGGAATGCTCAAGATCCAAGACTAAGCTAAGCCAAAGTCTGCCCTCCCGCGATTCGACAGCCAGCAGTTCCCGGATTTCAGTAATCTTGGGTGCTTTCGAAAAACCTAGCAGAAATGAATAACACAGGGGGCAAATCCTCAAACAATGCCTGAGGTTGAAATCCTTGAAAAAGCCGCCTGACTGCTTGGTGTCGACAAGAATCCCGGCAGTCAAGAGCCCTGATAGGGCAAAGAAAAGATCAACTCCCATCCAGCGTGGGACATGCCCTCGAGGTAGAGTGCGGGATATTTCAGGCTGGCATTGTGCAGTATCACCACCAGAATTGCGAAGCCGGGCACCGCATCGAGTTGGGGAATCTTCCGCTGCATTTTCTGCAGTGGAGTGGATGGCACGAATTCACGATCCCTCACCCGCATGCAGCCTCTTCGCCTATACATAGCCAAGCACACGGTAACCGATTCTCCGGAGGGCCCCCCAAGTCGACCAAGTGGAGACAGGAACGGGGACTACTTCTTCTGGCCGCCACCATGTTTGCCACTGAAGTAATAACCTTCGTAAAGATCAGCCTTTTCGACTTGATTCAGCACGACTCCGAGAAGGTTCTTGTTCTGGAACTCCGAGGACGCTTTCATAGCATCGTCAAGATTTGTTCCACCTGCCTTGACCACGAAGAGCACACCGTCGCACAAATCCGCAAGGAGGCTAGCGTCGTGGACTGCCAGTGCCGGCGGTGAGTCCAGAATCACCCAATCAAATGCCGGGGTCACTAGATCAAGCAGCTTCTTCATCCGGCCGCCAAGAATTAATTCGCCCGGGTCAGCCACGGGGTCACCAGCGGGTATGAAACCGAAACCACTCTGCGTGTTTATCTGAATCACGGAGATTTCATCCGCCCCTCCGCGCAAGTAATTTGTTAGACCGGGTGTTCTTGGCGCACCCAAAGCAACATCCAACCGAGACCCCCTCATATCCGCATCGACAAGCAGCACACGGCACTCGGGACCGCTTGCAAAGGATTGCGCAACGTTTGCGGCGACGAATGACTTGCCCTCGGCCGGAGTGCTGCTCGTGATCAAGACTCGCCGAAGCGGCTGTACTTTGGCAGCCTGGTACAACCTGGACCTGAGAGTTCGAAACCTTTCGGCTCCTGCGTTGCCTGGCTCGCCGTGCTCAAACACGCTCACCTGAGGATCGATTCGCCAGTTGGGATGTGCGCATTTTTTCGCGAGAGCCTCGTAGCTGAGAGCACCATCAGCATCGGGCACGCGGTTACGCAATACCGGGGAATCGAAACTTTTCCCGTCGACCACGGAAGACAGGAGAGTGTCTGCAGTAACTTCGGTCAACTCCTTCAGGTCCGTCTTTGCCGCCCGAGATACGCGGTCCAGCTCAGCCCTTCGGAGTGCATCATGGATCCGGCTCATTTCTCCCTCTGTGAATTCATATCGACGGTGCGGATCATCCGGCTTTCGTTCCCAGCACCTGGATAGAGCCCGCCCTGCCCCTTTTGCCGCCATCTGGGCGGGCGCGCCTCTCAATGACCGGCACCATCGTGAGAACGGGAAGCTTGAGGTAGATCTCGATGTCACGTTCTGTGTACATGGATTTGTCGGCAGTAGCGATCAGAAAGAGAACTCCCAGACCTAGTGTCAGACCTGCACCTAGCCCGCCGGCTGCGAAAAGCTTTTTCTTGGGAAACGAGGGCTCGGAAGGCAAGCTAGGAGGATCAAGGACGCGAAACTGCTCACTCTCCTGTTGGTGTTCGAGGTTCGTTGCCATCGCTGAATTCTCTCGCTTCTTGAGCAGGTCATTGTAGAAGTCCAGCGCCGTTTGATAGTTTCGTGTAAGTTCCTTGAACTGCTGCTCGACCGCCGGGCTCGATTGAATCCGGCCCTGCAGAAGCTTAATCTGCTCTTGGATTTTTTCCTGCTGCGCACCGAGGCCTGAGATGGTGACCTCGTCTTGGTGAATCTTAGCGCGAAGCTGCTGAATTTGCGGCGGTTCCTGGAGCATGGCTTTGGATTCTTCGCCAGCTTGATCTCGCTTCTTGGCAGCAGTTGCAGCGATTTGCTTCTTCAGATCTTCGATATGATTTTTAAGTTTAATTACATCTGGATGCTCGTCTGTGTATTTTGCCTGAAGAGCCAAGAGCTGATCTTGAAGAGCGGCGAGTTGTTGGTCAAGCGTCACAGGGTTTTGCCCCCGTTGAGAGCTCCGCCAGTTCGCAAGTTCTTGGTCGAGTAAGGTTTGATTGAATGCCCTATCCTGCTGGGCTCGGCTTAAGGCCTGGGTATTCGCTTCAAGTTGTGAGTTCATACCGGTCAACAGGCTCAAGTTCGTCTGCTCCTGATCCGGCAAGGCACCGAGATATCGCGCCTTAAACTTGGCTAACCGTGCGTCCTGTTCATCCAGCTTGGCCTTGGCCTGGTCCAGTTGCTCGGTAAGTAAGGACGTTGTTTGTGCCGCCTGCTGTTCGCGAGATCTTGCATTTTGTTCCAAAAACATCGAAGAGATTTCGGTACAGACTTCTTGGGCAAGCAACGGGCGATCGAGCGTAACATCGATGTGGAAGCCTGGAAGACTGCTTCCTCTCGTTCCCTGCATCGGCTCAACGGGCGTGACCTGAATGGATGTCCGTAATTTCGCAATAAGCTCGTCCAGAGGAACGCGGCCTCTTAGAGAAGCATAGAGTCCGAAGTTATCGATAATCGGCTCGAGCCGCGAACGACTCAAAATCTGTTCCTGCATGGATGCCAGTCGCTGGTTCAAATCCTCGGTCACGACCGGTTTCACAACGTCCGTCGGCACGGTGGGCTCACGAACAAGCACGAGCGTCCGAGATGTGAAATGCTTCGGAAGGATCTTCACGAGCCCCAGGGCAACGCCCGCGCAACCCACGACGCAAGCCGGGAGTATCCACCAGTGTTTTCGCAGAACCCTCTTGGCGTCATCCAAGCTAATCTGACCGTCACGTACCATAACGTACCTCGCGACACCCTCGCCTGAAGCTACAACGGTGCCATAGGCGAATGGACGTCCCTATAGGAGCACGCTTCTTGCCAGATTCGTGGCCAATTCCGGCAGGCGCTAATTCAAGTATTCCATTCATTCTAAATGGGTTAACTAAGTCTCTGATGAGCCATTAAGGAGTTTCTTCGGTCCGACATGTTGGCAGGCAAGCGGACAGTGGAACTATTCTGTCCACATTATCCCCAAAATTCTCCACTGTTGTCGCAAAGGGATTGCTTAATTGGCCCAACAAAATCGCGCGCGAACACTCGGGCCGTCGACTCGGCCCTTATAACGTCCTTAGTTTGAGCCTGTTATGCCAGGACACAAAGGTATTTAAAACCAACAATTCGGTTAGCAAATTGCGCTTATTGCACTTGGTCGAAGACGTGCTCTACGCAGTGAAAAGGGGGCGGTAGCAGGGCGCGCTGCCGAACTGATCAGGCATGATCTCCGCAACCGACCGCCTATCCGTCGACATCTTTTCTACTGCTCCGCAGTCTGCTGATGTAGGGCCAGAATCCTACTTGCAAAGGGTCGCGCAGATCGCGCGCTGGAGCGAGCAGGCGGGGTGCAAAGGAATCCTCGTCTATACCGACAACCGCCTTGTCGACGCTTGGTTGGTCGCGCAAATCATCATCGAGAAGACAGAGTTTCTCTGCCCTCTGGTCGCGGTCCAGCCAGTTTACATGCATCCCTACTCGGTCGCCAAGATGGTGACCTCTTTCGCTCATGTGTATGGTCGGCAGATTTATCTCAACATGGTGGCCGGAGGATTCAAGACAGACTTGCTGGCGTTGTGTGACGAGACGCCGCATGACCTGCGGTACGAGCGCCTGTTCGAGTACACGACGATCATCCAAAAACTCCTAGCCAACAGTTCTCCTGTAACCTTTTCTGGAAAGTTCTTTCAGGTAAAGAACCTGTCCCTGACTCCACCCATGTGTGCGAACCTGCTCCCCGGAATTTTCATGTCCGGCTCGTCGGAAGCAGGCCTGGCCGCAGCAAGGTCTCTGGGCGCTACAGCGGTCGAATATCCGAAGCCATGCGAAGAATACCGTGAGATGGACGCCGCTGACCACGTAAATTCCGGGATTCGTATAGGCATAATCACCGATGTGGATCGGAGCAAAGCCTGGCAGATTGCCCATGATCGTTTCCCCGGCGACCGAAAAGGGCAATTGACCCACAAGATAGCCATGAAAGTCTCCGACTCCCATTGGCATAAGCAATTGTCGGAGTTAGATCGCAGCCAGGCTGTGGGCGAAAACTTGTACTGGCTCTGGCCCTTCAAGAACTACCAGACATTCTGCCCGTACCTGGTCGGGAGTCATGAAGAGGTTTCTGGGGAGCTGGCGAGATACATACGGGCCGGATTTAAGAATTTCATCCTGGACATTCCGGCCGATGAACATGACTTGTGGAACAGCGGGGTCGTTTTTCGGAAAGCAGTGGACAAGGCCGGGAGCGTGGTCAAGCTAGTCTGAATAGGAGTTTGTATGCCTCTCGGAAACCTAAATTCGGCAAGAATTTTCAGGTGCCACCTGCGATGAGTGAACCAAGGCGCACTCTCGCTTCAGGCTTCTTAGACTCCAGCGAGCTTTTTCCCGAGCGGCCTGCCCTCGAGTTGTCGGGATCTATTTTGACCTACCGTGAGCTGCGAGAAAGAGCCGCTGGCATAGCCGCCACGCTGCAACGAAGGACTCCGCCGGGCGGTCCTCCCTTGACCGGGGTATTTGCCTACCGGTCGCCCACGGCATTCGCTGGTGTGCTCGCGACGCTGTTTCGGGGCCACGGCTACGTCCCTCTTAATCCCACTTTTCCTCCTGAGCGCACCCGGATGATGTTGCAGCGATCCGGTTGCCGGGCGGTCATCGTGGACTCTCAATCGGAGGAACAACTCGATGCCGTCCTGGAAGCGATCGACGAGGAGTTGCTACTCATCCTTCCCGAGAAGACGCAAGTCGAAGGCCTCCAGAGACGTTGGGCAAAGCACCGGATCGCGGGGTTAAAAGATCTGGAACGCCCCATGGCCTGGGACATCGAGCCAGCCTGCCCGGACTCCATCGCCTACCTGCTATTCACCTCCGGCAGCACTGGAACCCCAAAAGGAGTCATGGTCGCGCATCGCAACGTCCTGCACTTCGTGGATGTCATGGTCCATCGCTACGGGATCACGGAACAGGATCGTTTCTCGCAAACATTCGATATGACGTTTGATCTGTCTGCCTTCGACATGTTTGTAGCCTGGGAACGCGGGGCGTGTGTGTGTTGTCCATCCCAAAAGACGCTGATCAATCCCGGCCGATTCATGCAAGAACGTCGGCTCACGGTCTGGTTCTCCGTGCCCTCAGTAGGTGTGTTCATGAAACGCCTGGGCATGCTGAAGCCAGATATGTATCCCACCCTGAGATGGAGCCTGTTCTGCGGTGAGCCATTGCCTGTAGAGGTCGCCCAAGCCTGGGCAGAAGCGGCACCGCGAAGTGTCCTAGAGAATCTTTACGGCCCCACGGAGCTCACGATTGCATGCACGCTCTATCGGTGGGACTCACAAAAATCCCCGTCGGAGTGCGAGAATGGTCTCGTGCCCATCGGGGAGCCCTATCCAGCAATGGGAGTGCTTGTCGTTAATAGGGATTTGCAACAAGTGCGCCCCGGCGAAGAAGGCGAGTTGTTAGTGACCGGGCCCCAATTGACCATGGGTTATTGGCAGGACGCGGCGAAGACAGCGAATGCCTTCGTGGTCCCCCCGAGCAAGAACAAGATCTACTATCGAACGGGGGATCGTGTGCGAAAGCCCAGGGCAGACGGCCCCCTGGTTTATCTTGGCCGCTTGGATCACCAAGTGAAAATCCACGGACACCGCGTGGAATTGGGCGAGATCGAGGCCCATCTTCGACAGGAGGCGAGAGTCGAATCCGCGGTGGCTCTGGCTTGGCCCCTCACCCCCAGCGGCGCCGGCGGAATCGTCGCTTTCCTGGGCGAAACCCGTCTGGATGCGGAGGCCATACGGGATAAGCTCAGGACCAAGCTCCCCGCCTATGCAGTTCCACGACAAATTCACTTATTGCCAGAACTACCCTTGAATCCCAACGGCAAGGTCGACCGTAAGGCCTTGCTTAAGATCCTGGAGGCGATGGCGTGAAACTTGTATCTGCAAACGAGGTCAGGCTTCTTATGCTGTCGACCTTGCAAACCCAGCTCGCGGCGATGGGACTAACGTCGGACGATGTCCCCGACGACTTTGACCTTCTAGCAAAAGGTGTTGTCGATTCTATGGCCATCCTTGAGCTGATTGCCACCATTGAAAGGCACTTTGATATCAAAATTGATTTCGAGGATCTCGACCCCGAAAACTTAACGATCATAGGGCCCTTTTGCCGCTACATCGAGGAGAAGAGCGGCAACGGCAGTTTTCATGCATCCTGACAATTCTTCTCAATTACGCCGACCCTGCAAATGAAGCCTGGATGTTCCGGAAGGCCAGGGAGCTTGCTGCGGAAGTTTTGAGGAAGCTGACAGCAAGAAAGCAATGAGCCAAGCAAAGGAGAACCGGAGAAGACTGCCGCCCGAACCTTTTCTTTGGGGCCTAAAAAACCGAATTCTCCAAGGACTGGTGCAATGGGTGCCCGGTGCATTCACTTTGCGTGTCCTGATGCACCGTTGGCGAGGAGTGAGAATCGGAACGAACGTTCACATCGGATTTGACGTCTTGATTGAGACGGCTTACCCCCAGTGGGTGTCGATCGGAAGCAATGTGCAGCTTGGAATAAGAAGCTCGATTCTTGCGCATTTGCACGGTATGCCCCCGTGGGAGAAAGAGCACGGAGAAGACTATGTCTCGGTCCGGATCGAGGATGACGCATACATTGGCCCGGGAGCTATCATCCTGCCCAACGTAACGATTGGGCGTGGGGCCGTAGTTACAGCCGGGAGCGTTGTCACTCGCTCCGTTCCGCCCATGACGATGGTGCAAGGCAATCCTGCCAGGCCGATAGCGCATTGTGAGATCCCATTGACGTGGGATACCGCATATAAAGAGTTTCTTCGCAAATTGAAGCCGCTAAAGTCGCCTCGAGGTCCCAGCTCATGAACCCCCTAACCGTCGGCGAAGGAAACACGAAGATGAGAGAACTCTCTAATCCGATCATCGAAACTTACTCGAGTCTCGCCAAGCAGTATGACGACCAAGCGAATCTGCTTTCCTGTTGGGGCCACGCTGCCCAAAAAGCTCTCGCGTCCCTCAGGCTGAAAGCGGATTACGGGATCGTCGTTGACATGGGCTGCGGCCCCGGAAGAGCCCTCGTCCAACTGGCGTCCTCCAGCCAACCCGGTGTCCAGTTCATCGGCATCGATCCGGCAGAGAACATGCGTCAACTAGCGGCACAGCGAAGCGGAGACTGCCCGAACATAACTATTCTCGATGGCTCCTTCGAGAGAATCCCCCTCGAACGCGACTCGGTGGACTATCTGTACAGCATCCTTGCATTTCACTGGACGACGGATCTGGATATGTCAGTGAACGAACTCGCTCGCATCTTGAAGTCGGCGGGCGAGATGGACCTCTTTTTCATCGGCCGCAACAACGGGCGCGAGTTCATTCAGAAAACGACTCCAATCTTCCTGAGATATATGGGGACGGCGGCCTTTCTTGATTCCGCACGCCTGCGAAAACAGCTAACTCGGGAAGAGGCGTTTCAACTCTTCTCGCGTCATTTCGAAACGTACCGGCTCTCCGTCGAGGAATCTTTCGACACCTATTATGATTGCCTGGAAGGCCACTGGGCGTGGTGGGTGCGTATTGAAGGACAATTCATCAAGATCCCGCCAGCGAAGAAACAAGACTGCGACCGAGACGTGAAGAAGGCACTCGAAAGCTTGGCGGGAGAAAGAGGCATTCCTTACACGATCCATCAGCTCCATGTGCGGGTACGCCAGGCCTAAGCGTTCTTGCGGCAGGGCGTCAAGTAACGGCCGCACTAGTTAATCTTCGCCCAAGCGCTAATGAACCCTTGATTGATGGCTTGCACCACGAAGTCCGCAGGTTGAGGAGCTAGGAATGGCTGTCATCTGCAAAAACGCTCGGAAGGGGCTTTTGCCTCAGTACTCAACTCAGACCCACTTGACCGACAAGCCGAACTAACCTAATCAAGGGTCGAAAGACGTATGTCGAGGGCGCAGATCGAGTTGGGACAGCAACTCAGCGCTTTAGGTGAACTCGCCGGAAGTTAAGAGCTAGGGGCTTAGGAAGCCGCGGCTGACGGGGCACGCTCGGGGGTCTGCGGCTAAGGAATTGCCGCGGTAGCTTGGTTAGAAAAGGCGCTCTCAGTACCGGACGAGTCCACCGCCGTCGTCACGTAATAGTAGGTGGTGCCACTCTGCACGGCGGAATCGGTATAGGTAAGCACCAACCCAAGGCCCGCAATCTTCGCGTACCCTGACCCGTTCACCGTGCTGCGATAAACGTTATAGCCGGCCACTGTGGTCGTTGTGCTGGCGACCCAGGACAATGCCACTGTATGGGTCACCTGGGGAGTGGCGGTGAAATTCACACCGGTTTGGTTCGCGCCACTCACGGTTACCGACTGATTGACCGGAGAAAACGTGTACCCGGTATTGCTCGGCGTCACCGTGTAAGTCCCGTTCGCCAGCGACCCGAAACTATAATTCCCTGAGCTGTCGGTGGTGGTGGTAGCAGCCGCGGAGCCGCTTAGCGTGATGGTAGCTCCGCTTCCGCCCGCGGTCGGTGTGATCGTCCCAGAGATAGTGAAGGTACCGCCAATCGCCGTCGCGGTAAAGTTGATTCCCGTTACGTTTGCGCCGTTGACCGTTGCGCTCTGATTGGTGGGACTAAAGCTGTAACCTGTGTGGCTGGGGGTAACTGCGTATGTCCCGTTCGCTAATCCAGAGAAGCTATAATTGCCGGAGCTATCGGCTGTCGTGGTGGCGGTTCCTGCGCCGCTCAGCGTCACGGTGGTCCCGCCCCCGGCCGCCGCGGGACTAATTGTCCCGGAGATGCTATACGTCTGAGGCGGCGGAGGGGGTGGCGGTTGACTATTCTGCCCACCAACGACGCCCGTGCAACCTCCTAGGACGGCTGCCGCTGCGAACATAGTTACTAGGAGGAACGCCCGGGCCGTCTGCCCTACAACCCTGGGAGGTTCTGAACCGTGGCCGAATCGAGTTTTGTGTCGCTCAAGTCTCATAGATTAGGCATTCGCCACTTCTACCGGCACATAAGAATACTTTGAGAGCAATCTCCCCTAAACTGAGTAGAAGTCCAGATTCGGTACAGGTATTGATCCTGCCCCATCGGACTCATGGTGGCAAACCTACTCGCCGGCCCCGGATCCTACCTATCACGGCAGTAAGAATCAAGACTCTTTGACTGCTCCGACGCCGCCCCGCGTGAGAAGTTACGGTCGGAGCCGTCCGGTTGTTGAGTAGAGGGTGACGCGTGGAGGTCGTCGTTGTGGAGGGTTCCGAAGAGTGGGAATCGTGAAGCGATTTCCACAACTGGCTGAAGCGTATCGGCCGCGAGCGCGGCCGCAAAAAAACAGGAAGAACAAGACCGCTACGAGCTGTGCCGAGCTCTTCTTTCTTCTCGGATTGTTTCCTCAACCGCTCAGACGAACCTAAGGCAGCTTTGCTTCCCTTCTCTGCCGCATAGAGGGAATTCCAGCTTCTCGAACTTTGTAAAGGAGTGCTCGGTAACTGATTTTAAGGGCCGCGGCGGTTTTGCGCCGATTCCAATTGTGACTTTCCAGCGTCTTGAGAATCACTTCCCGTTCCAGATTGCGCTGGGCAGCTCGCGCGATGAACTTGAGAGTCTTCGCGCCCTGGTCCGCGTTGCCGGTTGGCGGTTTCTTCGGTTCACCCCGTCGGGCGTACGCCTCTAGCGCCGTCTCAGGTCCCAGAATCACACATCTTGCCATGCAGTTTTCCAGCTCTCTGATATTCCCCGGCCAGTCGCCCTTCTGAAGAATATACATTACATCCGGCGAAAGGACTGGAGCAGCCTGCCGGAAGCGTGCGCCGTAAACCGCCAAAAAGTGGTTCGCCAAACGCGGAATGTCGACTGACCGCTGCCGTAGAAAGGGCAGTTTGATGTGAATCACATTGATCCTGTAAAAAAGGTCCATGCGAAACGTGCCCGCCTTTACCTCTCGTTCCAGTTGCCTACTTGTCGCACAAACGACCCTGGTCTGGACGCGCTTCTCTTCCTCCCCGCCAATCCGGCTGAAGTGCCCGTCTTGCAGGAATTGCAGCAGCTTGGCCTGAAGACTGAGATCCAGTTCTCCGATCTCGTCGAGGAACAACGTACCGCCATGGGCCAGCTCCACGCGGCCGGGTTTCGCTGTAGTGGCCCCAGTAAATGCTCCACGTTCGTACCCGAAGAGCTCGCTCTCCATCAGTGAGCCCGGAATCGCTGCGCAATTGACTTTGACGAACCCGCCCTTCCCCCAAAATGACTTCGCATGGACCAAGCGCGCTAGGACTTCCTTGCCCGTGCCGTTCCCCCCCTCGATCAGCAACGGGACATCGGCATTCGCGATTTTCTCGATCCTCTGGCGAATTGTCAGCATTCCAAGCGTCTGGCCGTAATAGACTTCGTCCGGAGGCAGGTCGTTCATGGCTGTCGCTGGATTCTCTGAGTTCCGCACTTCTACGCCTCATTAAGGCCGGACTCCCCCAGGAATCGTGCACGTTGGGGTAAGCACTCTAGGCGCCAATCAGGCCCAAGTCAAAACAACTCTCCTGGTACATTGCCAGGACCAAAACCATCTTATTTATAATGAATAAGTTACAGGGAGGCTGGAGAATAATGCGCGCTGGCTGCGTCCAGATCGCGGTGTCGCCTCAGAAGAACTTCGCTGGCGGAACTGAATTGCGCATAGTGTCAAAAGCTTTGCCAATCCTTTTCCGTGCGGGAGCGCGAATCGCATCCTCGATCTGCCCGAGCTATCGCGCTGACTCTAGAATAAGCGCACCTCGATTGAGGAAACCGCAATCGCAGGTACGTGGGACTTAACCGGATTGCTACGGACA
>Ga0126381_100005127_pt1 | contig 14357 bp, 11 predicted proteins | sample PanSoiMetPlot_28_FD_96465 | JGI IMG/M metagenome (GOLD analysis project Ga0126381, IMG submission 96465) | Tropical forest soil microbial communities from Panama - MetaG Plot_28 | ecosystem: Environmental > Terrestrial > Soil > Tropical forest > Bulk soil | place: Panama | collected 2016-02-17
CGTTGGCCAATCGTGATGCAACGCCCCCTGCGCATTGAATACTCGAAGTGACATGGAAGCGGCAAGCGTATCTTTGAGAAGAGAGCGAATTTGGTGAATGCGAAAGCTAGGTACTCCGAGATTATATTGAGCCATTTGCTTTCCTCCTTTGACTTTCCATCTGCCGTTGCGACAGGAGAGAGGGGTGAGAGCTGGAGCGCTTAAGCGCCTCAACGCAGCGCGCAACGTCGTCGGCAAAGGCATTAATAAGTTGGACAGATACATATTGAATGTGACGCGCTTCACACCCGTGAAAAGAAATCTACCTGTCCATGGATCAGATTATGACATGCTAGCGCGGTCAAACTCCGGCATAAGGCCCGCGGCGGTTGGCATCAGATGAAATCCGCTGACTTTACTGTCACCGGGCGTCCGCGGCTGGCGGCGATCAAGCGCTTCCCGGTGGTGGAGTTCGCCGACTATGAGCGCCGCCTCGCCGAGATGCAGAAAACCCTGCAGCGCGTGCAGCAGGCATACCTCGGCACGCCGCATCGCGCCATCATCGTGCTGGAAGGCTGGGACACGGCGGGCAAGGGGCGCGTCGTGCGCCGGCTCGGCTGGGCGCTCGATCCGCGCAGCTTCAAGGCGCACGCGATTGCCGCGCCCACCGGTCGAGAGAAGTCGCTGCACTATCTGCAGCGCTTCTGGGAACGCCTGCCCGAGCATGGCCAGATCGTCGTGTTTGACCGTTCGTGGTACGGCCGTGTGCTGGTCGAGCGTGTCGAGGCCTATGCAACGCCGACGGAATGGCATCGCGCGTATGCCGAGATCAACGACTTTGAGCGGATGCTGGTGGAAGACGACACGCGGCTGGTGAAGATCTTCCTGCACATCACGCCGGAGGAACAGATGCGTCGGTTCCGCGCCCGGCTGACCGACCCGCTGAAGCGCTGGAAGTTGTCCTACGAGGATTTTCGTAACCGCGGTCGCTGGAAGGACTACGAGGCGGCGATCGAGGACATGGTAGAGACGACATCCACCAAACGAGCCCCCTGGCATCTCGTGCCGGCCAACGACAAGCCGTTCGGTAGGCTGGCCGCATTCCGCGTTATCGCCGATCTGCTATCGAAGAGCGTCGCTTTGGAGCCGCGCGCGCTCGATCCCAGGGTGGCGGAGGCCGCCGAGCAACTTCTCGGCATCAGGTTGCCGCCGGGCAACCATCGCGGCCACTGATCCGTCGGGTTGTAGGTGTCCTCGCTGAAATCCAGGTAGCCCGGCGCGCGGCGCATTGGCGAGTTTTTACACAACCGGCTGCTTTATTCGCTTCACAATCGATCCGCGTCGCGAGCAACGGCGGTGTGCCGGCTGCCCTGAACACCGATCCCCGGTTAATCTTTTCGAATGTGAGTTACCTCACAGCTGTCGCCCCGCCATTGCACTATTCTGCCGGCCGTAGGAGGACGGCCGTCCGTCCCATGACCGCCGTCATCCGGACAATGTGCCACCGCGAACCGGAGACTCGACATGAAATTCGCGAGCGCAGGGTTTCCGATCATTTTTCTGGCGATGACTAGCCAAGCCTATGCGTTGTGTCAGATTGGCGACACACAGAATTGCACCGTCGATGGCAGGCCGGGCATCAAGATGTGCGATCCGCACGCCCACATGTTTGGCGCCTGTCAGGCGCTTGAGCGACCGGTCGTCGGCACCCTCGCGCCGCGCTATTATGTCCTCACCGTCGTCTATGCGCCGCCCGGCACGCAGGGTACCGGCCAGAGTTCGGTCGGCTACAGCCAGGGAAGCAGCACCGGCAGCACTACATCGTCAAGCAAATCGGTCAAGAATGAGTTTTCCCTATCCTTTGAGAGAAAAATCGGCTCGAAGGAGAACAATGTGTCGATCGGCGGCAGTTTCGAGTGGGACAAGAGCAAGACCGATGGGACGGCAACCGAAATCAAGAAAACAAACAAATCGACGATTGCGGTGAGTGGGCCGGCGATTGATGGCATCGATCACGACCACGACATTATTTATCTTTGGTTGAATCCAAAAATCACGATCTCGATATTGCAATCGGCCAAGAAGGTCAGTTGGACGTTTGACGGCTCGGAGACTGCGGATATCCAGCATCTTTTTGTCGGGTGGCTAAAGGATCCTTCGAAATTGCCGCCAGGGGTCCGTCAGGCTCTGGAACGCAACGGCATCACGCCTGAGGACTATGCGGACATCCTCAAATCCGATGCGTTTGCGGACGGATCGATGCCGGCCGCATCCGCCCGTTATGTGCCGTTGCGCACGACGTTCCCGTACGAGCCGCCTCTCGCCGCGGGAGACCCTGTCCCGACATCCACCTATGCGTTGGATAATTCCACCACCGTTACCGATACCCACTCACATTCAAACGATATCAAGGTGGGTGTGAAAGTGGATGGGAGTTTTCTCAACGAGATCTGGAAATTCACGGCGAAGGATGCCGTCACGTGGACCTGGACCTGCGGCACAACGACTTCCACCGGCACTATGCAGTCGGCATCGGTGACGATCGGGGGGCCCTCGTTCGGCTATACCGGCCCGACCGATATCGCTGTCTATTACGATTTGGACTATCAGACCTTCGCCTTTGCGCCGTTCCAGGGTGCGCTCAAAACCCTGCAGGGCACGGTAACCCGGGCCGGAACGCCGCTGCGCGGACAGGAAGTCATCGCGGTGGCAGGCGCCACCAAGTACCGGACCTTCACCAATACCAAGGGCGAATATCGCTTTTTCGACACGATGGCAGGTTCGGTCGAGCTTCATGCCGGCGCCGTCGATCTTCGGCTCCCCACGGTGGAAACCGGCAAGAGCGTCGATCTTCGTCTCTAGCAGAAGCCCGTTGGCGTCAAACCGCGCCCTGAGCGAGTACCGGTGATACCCTAGTAGGTGCACAACTTCGTCAGCTTTTCGACCATCTGCTCGGGCGTGTTCTCATGGATAAAGGTTGAGTTCGTCGCCGGCCTCGGGTGCATTGCGTAATGTACCCAATACACCGTTGCCGGCCAGGCAACCTGCCCCGGCATCCCTGTCAGCGTCGGGATCGGGGCGTCGAAGCTCGTAACACAGCCTTTGAGAACCTAGAGGGTATCGCGCTCGGCATCGACCGTGATGGACACTGACGCCTGCAGCGACATGACGCGTCCGGTGCGGATGTTCTTCAATTTCATGCCGCGCTGGAAGTGGCTCGGGGCGATCCGCACAAAGCCGATGCGGTCGCGGTGCTGCGGGTCGATATTGGCCTGCACCTTGAAGACGAAACCGGCGACCCGAGGCTCGTCCGGCGAGATGGGCCGGGGTTCAGCGGGCTGCGGCCGCAGCGCCGGCGCGAGGTCCCCTACCCCGTGCAGCAATTCCCGTCCGCCGAAATGTTGAGCGCGCTGCCGAAATAGATGATCGGCACATCACGCCATCGGCAGACCTCGAAGAGCTTGCGGGTCCGCTCCTCGATGCCCCTCGATCCATGGGGCAGTCAGTGTGCGATAAATATCCTCGCTGTACCCGAGCTGGCTGAAATCCCGGTGGCGCGGTGTGTCGAGGTTGCTGGACCAGCGGTCGCTTCCACCTGTCCCGGCCTCTCATCCTGAGGTAAGCCGCAGACCCGGCGCGTCAGCTCCAGCCGAGTTCCTTCATCGCCCAGCCGGCGTTCCAGATCTTCGTCATGTGGCGGATCTTGTCGCCGTCAAATTCCATCACATAGACATAGTCGGTCGTCGTGCTCTTGCCGGTCGGCGGGCACGGGCCGCCCTCGCCGGTATGGGTGGCCGAGAAGACCCCGCAGGCACAGACGCTCTTTCTGTCATCGTCGGTGGCAAACGCCTTCACGGCATAGTGTCCGTCGGGCATGAAGGTGAGCAGCCCCTTCATCCAGTCGGCGTATTGCCGGAGGGTTCGAATTTCGGCCAATGGCTCGGCTTGCGCCGAGAAGCTCGCATTGGCAGTGCAATAGAGCCGGCAGCCCTCCCAGCCCTTACCGGTCTCGCAAGCCTCGAAGAATTGCTTGGCGACCGCTGTGATGTTGGACACGTGTACCTCCTCTTTGTGTTTTCTGAACCGATGTCATCGGTGGCCTCCGACAGAATGCGACGCTCCAGCCTGATCAGCAAGGCATCCCGCGCGCCGCGGCGAGAGGCGCTCAGGCCAGGATGTCGGCGGGTTCAGGCACAGAAGCGGCCCGACGCTGAAGGCCCTCGACCTGCCGCAGGAACGCTTCCATCATCGACAATGTCCACAGAGCGGCGCTGTGGTCGCGCTCGCCCGACTGGTGTTGGTCGAGCAGGCTCGTGATCGCTCCGGTGTCGAACAGGCCCGACTCCGGCAGTACCGGTCCCAGCAATGTGTCGCGCAGCCGCCGCCGCAGCGGCCCGCGAAACCATGCGGCGAGCGGCACGGCGAAGCCCTGCTTCGGGCGGTACAGGATCTCTTTTGAGACATGGGGTTCGAGCGCCGTCTTGAAGATGTGCTTGCCCTCTCGGCCGTGCAATTTCAGATGCGACGGCAACCCCGCCGCCCACTCGACCAGAGTGTGGTCGAGCAGCGGCACCCGCACCTCGAGCGAGCTGGCCATACTGGCACGGTCGACCTTGGTCAGTATGTCGCCAGGGAGATAGGTCTTGAAATCGGCGTATTGCACCTCTGACAGCGGGTCGCCGCTGGTGCAGCGCCGCATGTGCGAGCGCAGAACCTCGACGGCATCGTAGCCTTGAAGGTCGCGTGCAAGGCCGGGGCTGAACAGCCGCCGGCGAAGCCCGGTGCTGCAAATCGAGACGGACGAGAAGTATGCGTCGATCGTATTGCGCGCCAGTTCCTGCAAGGTTGCCTTGGCGCGCAGCGGGCGCGGCGCCCAGTCGAGCTTCGGGTAGAGCGCGCCGGCCATTCCGAAAAACGGGCCGCGTAGGCTCGCCGGCATGACGCGGCGCACCCGCTCCTCGAAGCAATGCCAGCGATAGCGCCGGTAACCGGCAAACACCTCGTCGCCGCCGTCTCCCGACAACGCCACAGTGACGTTCTCGCGCGCCATCGCGCAAACCCGGAAGGTCGGGATCGCCGAGCTGTCGCCGAACGGCTCGTCATAAATCGTCGCCAGCTGATCGAGCAGATCGAAGGAATTGGGGTCGACCTCTCTGACGTGATGATCGGCGCGGTAACGCCGGGCGATCTCGGCGGCGTAGGCAGACTCGTCCCAGCCCTTGGCGCCGAACGCGATCGAGAAGGTGCTGACCGGCTCGCTCTTCAGCCCTGCCATCATCGCGACGACAGCGCTCGAATCGACACCGCCCGAAAGAAAAGCGCCGAGCGGTACATCGGCGATCATCCGCATGCGGACGGATTGGCGCAGGCGCGCGATCAGCTCCTCCTCCGCCTCTTCGCGGCGGATCGAGGCGCTGTCGACAAAGCGCACATCCCAGTATGAGCGCGGCTCGGGCGGCGGCCCCCCGCGTCTGACGAGCAGGCAGTGCGCCGGCGCCAATTTCTTCACGCTGCGATAGATCGACCGCGGATCCGGGATGTATCCGTACGCAAAGAAGTCTTCGATGGCTTGCGGGTCGAGCCGGCGGTCGATTTCCGGACACAATGTCAGCGACTTCAATTCCGACGCGAAGAGCAGCCGGCCGTCGGCGAGCACGCTGTAGTAGAGCGGTTTCTCGGCGAGCCTGTCGCGCGCCAGGAACAGCGCCTCGCGCCTCGCATCCCACAGCGCGAAGGCGAACATCCCGTTGAAGCGGTCGAGACAGCCTTCACCCCACGCCTCCCAGGCATGGACGATGACCTCGGTGTCCGAGCGCGTCCGGAACGTGTGGCCGAGCGCCGTCAGTTCCGCCATGAGCGGCTGAAAATTGTAAATCTCGCCGTTGAAGACGACGCACACCGTGCCGTCCTCGTTGAACTGCGGCTGGTCGCCGGTGACGAGATCGACGATCGCCAGCCGCCGATGTCCCAGCCCGATCCCCGGCGCAAAGTGGAAGCCGTCGCCGTCCGGTCCGCGATGGGCGAGAATGCCGGTCATTCGATGCAGCAGCGCGCGATCGATGTCGCCGCGCCTGCGGAAGTCGAAGATCCCGGCTATGCCGCACATTGCCTGGAGTCCGGCGAAGATGAACGATAGAAATCGACCCGGATGCGGCCGTCGAACTGCCGGATCAGGTATTCGAGGGTCAGAATCCGGGCGGTCTGCGCCGGATCGGTGACCCGGTCGAGCTGGAACAGCTCGCTCACGACCTGGACGCCGCCGGGCAATGCCGCGTCGCGATATTCCTGTTGCAGATATTCCGGCCACTCCGCCGGGCGCCGCGCCCGGTTCTTGACGCGATAGGCAAAGCGCCGCAGCCAAGGCGGCCGCAGATAGGTGGCATAATCGGTCAGTCGCCGCCCCAGTGGCGGCGGCCCGCTGAAATCGTGACCGTAGCCCGAGGGGTATGAAGCAAGGCGCGGATCGGCGCGCCGGATCAGCTCGGCCTCGTAGGCGCCGTGATTTTTCCAGGCGATCGGGATGACGCTCGCATGTTCGGTCAGCGGCCGTTCGAGAAACGGCAGCGCCACATAGCCGTAGGTGTTGTTGATGTTGTTGATCCGGCCGTCCCAGGCGCGGCACCGGAAAAAATGGTAAAGCCATTCGACCAAGGGCCGCGGCAGCGACGGCTGCGAGCAACCGATCAACGCTTCGAGTTTTGCTTCGAGGCGACGGAAATAGTCTTCCTGTTCAAAGGCGACAGTGCAGGTCTCGGGATCGAACTGACTGTAAAAGGACCAGAGGATCTCGCGCGGGGTATAGGCCCGGTCGGGCAGGTAAAAGAAGTTGCGCCAGATCTCGCCACCACCGCCATTGAGCGCTAAGGCATTGCCGCTCACCCGACTGGCGCGCTGCGTGCGTTCGGCTCCGTTCGTAAAAATTCCGCCCCAGGTATATCCGTCGCAGGCGAGGAAGTTTTGGTAGGCGACGGCGCCAAACTCGTTCGGGTTAAAGGCGACCTGTCTGTCCTTGTCGACCACCTCGAGAGCAAAGCCCTCTCCCTCGGCGATGGCGCGTGCCAGCTCGACGTCCTTGTCGCCCGGCGGGCCGTACACGTACACGCGGGGCCTTATGCCGTGGCGGCGAAGCATTGCCAAAATGAGGCGCGAATCGTAGCCGCCGGACAACGCACAAGTGGCGCGGTCGCCGAAACTGGCGGCCACCGCCGCGAAATACCCGTCGAGGAGCTGCAGGCTCCGCTCTACCGTCGGCTCGAACGGCTCGGCGGAAACCGTCGTCGGCGCGAGCAGTCGGCGAGGCCTGATTTCCAGGCAGTCTTTGCCGACTGCAATGGTGGCGTTTGCCGGTGCGAGCAGCACCTCGTCAAATATGGTCGCATTGCCGGAGACGACGCCGTTGAAGACGTATTCGCAAGCGCTTTGGGTACCCAGTGTCACCCGGTCAAGGATGGAGGCTATTGCGAAGAACGATGACGAGGCAATGGGTCTTGCCTCGTCGTAAAAAACCAAAAAGCCGCCGAACTCGTCCGGCAGGATTTCGGTCTCGCCGTCCTTGTGCATGATAACGGCATAATGACCCCGCGCCTTTTTGCGTGACGCGGACTGTCGGTTGCAGTTGCGATAAAAGGCGGCCGCCGCGGGCCTCCCGACCATATTTTCGTAGATCAGAGTACCGCATGCGCAGACGAAGTCGCCATTGGAAAAATGTTCGAGGGTCGGCTCGTTTGCCTGCCGCTTGGGATAAATTGCCAGCAGGAAATTCACTCCTTGCACCAGGCGAGGGGAGGGCATCCCCATTCGGGTGAATGCCGCCAGCGCCGCAGCCTGCGCCGGCGAGCGATCCTCGCCGGGGGCGGTATGGAGGAGAACAAAGCCACCCATCGCCGGCGCGTTCCGCCTCAGGATGCTCGACCGCAGGCAAGGATCCGCGAATAAGCGGAAAACATGCGTTCTTGGGAGAATTCGCTAACGACCCGCTGGCGGTTGGCACTGCCGAGAGCACGGCGCTTCTCGGGATCGCGCAATAACCGGGTCAACGCCTGGGCAAAGCCGGAAGCATCATCGCGGTCTACGATGAACTCTCGGTTGTCTTTGCTCACTATGCGCTTCACGTCTCCAACGTCGACCGCCGCAATGGCGCGGCCGGCCGCCATTGCCTCGAGCAACGCATTGTGCATCTGCTCTGTATCGGACGACAAGGCGAATATGTCAAATGCGCCAAGCACGGATTCAGGAAGCACCCGACCGGGAAAGATTACGCGGTCCGCAATGCCGAGATCCGCCGCGAGCCGTCCGAGTGGGATCCGCCCGGCTCCATCGCCTGCAATGACGAGACGCACGGGATGCGAGAGGTCGAGCATCGCGAAAACCCGCAAAAGGCGTCCGATATTCTTCTCCGGACGCAGCGGGGCCACGGTGCCGATAACCAGTTCGCCGGGCCGCTGGACAAAGCCGGATACACCATCGCAGCGCGGTTCAGCGAAGCGCGCAGTATCGACGCCGTTCGGGATGTAGAGTAGGCGCGTGGCGGGCAGACGCCAGATGCGGCATGCCAAATCTTCCAGGTGCCGGGACGGGACGACGACCAGAGAGCAACGGGCGAGCGCCCATCGCCGGAAAAGCACACGGCGCAGGATCTGCGAATCCGCCTCGCCGCGGCCGAAGCCGGCTTCCAGATGCACATGGCGACCAACCCGTGAGAGCCGACTGGCTGCCGCCCATTCGATCGCGCCCCAATTGTAAGTGAGTAGAAGATCCGGCCGCAGACGACGGAGCAGCAGAGCGCTGCCGGCCAGATTGCGCATCACCCCGCGTCTGACACCTCGAACCGCTAGCATCATGACATCGAGATCGCGGCCAATCCCAGCCGCGGCCTCGAAGTTATTGTCCAGTGCGATGAGCGTGTGGCGGAATTGCTTGCCGAGATGATTGATTATGCGAACCATACGCAGAGGCACGCCGCCGATCCCAAAGCTCGGGAATACGTGCAGCGCGTGCTCGCAGCGCAGCGAGGAATCAGCGGTGGCGGCCACTTCCGCAACTGGTTCGACAGCGCACATTCGAGTTTGGTCGCCATGCGGCGCATTCAAGTCCGAGTGAGCATGCCGGAAAGGGGGGAATTCTTTAACTCCTTTAAGTATCGTCTAGCAAGTTTGCAGCGTGAGCTAAATCGCGGTCTGTGGCATAGTTGAGGCGGCTGTATTAGCGGTTGGTTACCATCGCGGGTTATTTTGCGAAAGCCGATCCGACGGCGGAGCTCGAGACTATTGAATCTTGTTGCTGAGGCATGCTCGACCCTGACACCTGGAGAACGATCGACTGGCCGGCTGATCAGACGCCGATGCTGGTGGTGGTTGTCGATACGGAAGCCGAGTTCGACTGGGAATCGGCCTGTTCGCGCCGGGCAATGGGTGTCGGCTCGGTCAAATGCCAGTATCGAGCCCAAAGGATATTCGAGAAATATGGTGTGCGGCCGACCTTTGTCCTCGACTATCCGGTCAGCAGCACGCCCGAAGCCTACGAAATAATCCGCGACTTGCATCGTGCCGGCGCTTGCGAGGTCGGCGCCCACCTGCAGCCCTGGGACAATCCGCCCTTGGTCGAGCAGATTACCGACGAGAATTCTTATCCGGGCAACCTTCCGACCGGGCTCGAACGGGAAAAGCTGGTTCGGCTGACGCGATGTATCGAGGCCAATATCGGGGTGCGCCCGCGCATCTACAAAGCGGGCCGCTACGGCGTCGGGCGAGCCACCGCCGGCATACTCGCCGAGCTCGGCTACGAGATCGACGTCAGCGTGGTCCCCGGCGACAATCTCTCTGGTGAACACGGCCCCGATTTCTCGCGTTGCGGGGCGAGCCCCTACTGGTTCGGCGCAGACCCGGCACTGCTGGAGATCCCCTTTTCCACCGGCTACACAGGATTATTTGCCCACACCGGAACTCTTGCGTCCATGTTGACTATGAATGAGTGCCTGAAGACGCTGCACGTGCCAGGCATCCTCGCCCGCCTCCGCCTCATCGAGCGAATCAAACTGACCCCCGAAGGGATCTCGTTCGAGGAGCAGCGCCGGCTCACCCGCGCCTTGCTGCGCCAAGGTCATCGCGTGTTCAGCTTCTCCTATCACAGCCCCTCGCTTGCGCCCGGCAACACCCCCTATGTGCGCGACGAGGACGATCTCCGTGCCTTTTTGCAGAGGATCAAGCAATATTTGAGATTCTTTATCGAGGAAGTCGGTGGTCGGGCAGCCACCCCCTTCGAGATCAAGGCGTTGGCCGAACGATGCAGCGGGTCGCCGGCAAGCCCAAAACGCGCCCGCACTGGGCATTACACCAATAGGACCGACCGCGACAGCGATCGTGGCGATCTCATCCCCGAACGTGTCCGAAAATAGCGTCTGCAGCCGATGGCAACGCCCTACGGCGCGAGCAGCGGATCGCCGACGGCGATTCCCCCGCCGGCCAAGACCTCGGCGTAAACGCCCATATTGATGTGGCCAAAGGCGCGCCCGAGGGCGGCAACGATGTCGAGGTCACGCTTTGCGGTAACCGGGTTCACCTGGGTCGCCGCGCATCGGGTAATCGGCGAGAGCACCCGCAGCCGTGCCGTCCCGACAGTGATCTCGGCATCGATCCAGTCGTGCTCTCGCCACGCGGACGCGCCGTCGAAATAGACATTGGCGCGAAATCGCAGCGGATCGACGGCCGCGCCCATCGCCGCTTCGAGCGCCGCGATGCTCGCGCGGTTAATCAGCGAAACGTATTTATCGGTCGTTGCGTTCGGCCTGCGTCGTGCATCGGCAAAGGCGTGCCCTGGCGCCGCCACAACGCGCAGTGGTCCGCTGACTGCGCCGCCCAGAAAATCTTCGAGAAATTCCGCAACCGCCCGACGCCCCTCCGGCTCGGTCATCCCGGCGCGCAACAATTCCCGGCCCTCTTCGGCGATCGTCAGGATCCCGCTATCCGCCTCGAAGCGGGTGTGCAACTGCGCCAGTTTCTCGTCGCGCATCAGCGTGAGGAAATGAGTTTTTGCCAGCCATTCCGGCTGCTGCGGATCGAAGATCGTCGAGCCGAGCGCGATCGCAAAGCGCCGGTCATGCGGCAGGCATTCACCCGGCATGAGCGCAACCCGGTCCATTTGCTCGGCGCTCAGTCCCTTTATCGGGTATCGGTAAATCGCCGAGATGGTCGCGGTCATTTCGCCAGCCTCTGTCCGAGCAATGCTGTAATTTTCCTAATTGCGAGACATGTGGCGAGCATGCAAGTAACTCCGGTTACGAGCACCGGCTCGATATGCTGGCCGAACTGCGCGCAGCCGCGCTACGATCATGCGAGTCTTGCCGAGATGGGAGAATGATGAAGCATGGCAGGAGAAGCCGTCGACGCGACCGCGGCGCAGCGCCGCTATTGGAATACCGTCGCTGGACCACGCTGGATAGCCGCCCCGGGGTTCAGAGAGCGGCGCAATCAGGAGAGCACCGCACTGCTAATGCCGCGTCTGGGCATTGCCAGCGGCGAACGGGTGCTCGAAATCGGTTGTGGTACGGGTGCATTGACGGTGCCGCTCTCCGCGGCGGTAGGCGAGCGAGGGCGCGTCGTAGCAGTCGACATCTCCGAGCCGATGCTCGGGGCCGCACGGCAGCGGATCGCCGAGCGAGGGTTGCGCAATGTCACATTGCTGCTCGGGGACGCGCAGGTGTTCGATTTCGAGCCGGCCGCCTTCGATCTCGCGACGTCGCGCATGGGCGTCATGTTCTTCGCCGATCCGGCGGCGGCGTTCCGTAACATAGGGCGGGCGCTGAAGCCGGGTGGGCGCCTGGGTTTCGCCTGCTGGGCGCCGCTGGCCGAGAACCGGCAATGGTTGATTTCCTACGATGTTGCGCTTCGCCATTTGGGGCCGCCGGCGCCGCAGTCCGCTCGCGAGCCCGGTCCGCTCGCCTTCGCCGACCCGGACTATATCCACGAGTTTCTCACCGCTGCAGGGTTCTCCGGGGTCACCGTTGAACGCGCCCACCCGACAATCATCGGCGGCAATCCGGAGGAAGAAGCGCGGCAGGCGCTGATGATGGGGCCGACGGCCAAGCTGGTCGACGAGAAAAAACCTGACGACGCGCGCCGCAAGACGATCGCCCGCGAGATCGAGGCTGCTTTTGTCGCCGAGGCGAGTTCCGGCCCGATCCGGCTCCCGGCGACGATGTTCTTGGTCGCCGCCCGCCGGCCGGCTTGAATCCCCTCTTCCCTGGAAGAGAGGGCAGGATGCAGTGAGCAGCCCTCCGCCTAGCCGGCTGCGAGCTTTGCGAGGTCGGAGATATCGGCGAGGCGGTCGAGGCCGGCGATCGTCTCGCGCAATTCGCGGGCTCGCGGTGCGCCGAGCACCGGCTCGACGAGCGCATCGAATTTTGCGGCCAGCCGGCGGCCTTGGCCGTCAATGTCCGCGGCCGGAATGCCAGCGTCGTGACGCGCCGCGACGCGCCTTCCGTCCGAAAGCTCCAGCTCCAATTCGCTGAGCGTCTGCGGCCAGCTCTCCTGCCAGTCGATCTCGATCCGATCGCGCAACCTGACCAAATCCGCGTCGCGCGCATTTTCGGCATTATAGGCGCCGAGGCTCGCCGTATCGATCCCGGCCAATGCCATTGCCACGGTCTGGCGCAGGCTGAACTTGCTCTGCAGCCCGTCGACCGGGGCGGGGATGTTGCAGACGCGCTCGCAGCTGGCGTCGAGCCGCAAGGTGATCCCTGCGATATTCTCGGGGGTCAGCGCGTATTGCTCGCGTAAGCGGCGGGCGCACTCTATCGGCGCGTGCGTCAGATAGCAGGCGGCGTGATATTTGAAAAGGTTGGCGAAGAGGTGCAGCCCGGCTGCGGGCGTGGCCAGGGCTGCATCGGGCGCAAAGTCCGGCCCGTGGGTTAGCGCGAAGCCCTGGACGCATTCGACGATATCCGCGCGGCTCGAGAATCCGCGTGCGGCAAGGCGCGCCGCGAGGAGCCCATTCTGCGCCGCCTTGCCGGCATGGAACGGCTTGCACATCGTCCCGAACTGGGATTTGAGCCCGGCAGCCTGCGTCCCGGCGATGCCGAGTGCCATGGCGGTCGCCTCGGCATCGAGGCCGAGCAGCCGGGCGCAGGCCGCGGCGGCGCCGAAAGCGCCGACGGTGCCGGTCGAGTGAAAACCGAGATTGTAATGCCCCGGCTGCAAGGCCATGCCGATGCGGCAGGCGGTCTCGTAGCCGGCGACAAAAGCGGTGACCAGGTCGCGCCCCGAGCTGCGCCTCTGTTCGGCCAAGGCGAGCAGGCCCGGCAGGATGGCCACCGAGGGGTGTCCCGGCATCGCCATATTGACGTCGTCGTAATCGAGCGCATGCCCTGCGGCGCCATTGACGAGCGCCGCCGACAGCGCCGGCAAACGCCCATCATGGCCGACGACGCTCGCCTGTGGGGCGCCGCCGGCTTCGGTCAACTCGTCGAGCACGAGCCGCACCAACTCATCGCCCGCTCCGGCGAGCGCCACGCCGAAATAGTCGAGGACGCACCGCCGGGCGATCTCACGCGCCTCCGGAGGCAGGTCCTCGTATTCGAGCGCCGCAGATTTGCGCGCCAGAACTTTCGTGAGATTTGTTCGGTCCATTCTGCTCCTCCGATAGGCACCAGTGCGCCACACCCTCACCCGCCTCGCTACGCTCGGTGGTGAGAGTCACCGGCCTTTGAAGCGCGGCTTGCGCTTCTCGTTGAACGCCAGGACGCCCTCGCGCCGGTCCTCGGTCGGGACCATCCGGTTGTAGGCCTCGATCTCCAGCATCATGCCGCTCGCCAGATCCATCTGCATCCCGAAATGGATCGCGTGCTTGGCTTGCCGTACCGAGATCGGGGCGTTGTCGGCGATGCAGCGGCCGGTTTCGAGCGCCTTCTCGACGACCCGGCCCGGCGCGCAGAGGCGGTTGACCATGCCCCATTCGTAAGCCTCGGCGGCGGTGAACGGGCGGCCGGTCAGGATGATCTCCTTGGCCCGCCGCTCGCCGACGGCGCGCGGCAGGTTTTGCGTCCCGCCCGCGCCGGGCATGATGCCGAGCGTCACCTCGGTCAATGCGAAGCGCGCGGTCTCGGCGGCGTAGATGAAATCGCAGCACAGCGCCAACTCACAGCCGCCGGCATAGGCGGCCCCGTTGACCGCGCCGATGACCGGCACCGGGCAGCCGATAAAGGCGCGGATCATGCGCTCGAAGAGCAGGTGTTGGTCCTGCCAGGCCTCGTCGGTCATGCCGTTGCGCTCTTTGAGGTCGCCGCCGGCGCAAAACGCCCGCTCTCCCGCGCCGGTTACGACGACGCAGCGCTGTTTCGCCGGTGTGGCGTTGATTTCGTCGAAGAAAGCCAGGAGATCGCGGCC
>Ga0126381_100005128_pt1 | contig 14356 bp, 14 predicted proteins | sample PanSoiMetPlot_28_FD_96465 | JGI IMG/M metagenome (GOLD analysis project Ga0126381, IMG submission 96465) | Tropical forest soil microbial communities from Panama - MetaG Plot_28 | ecosystem: Environmental > Terrestrial > Soil > Tropical forest > Bulk soil | place: Panama | collected 2016-02-17
CTGCGAAGTTCGGAAGAGTTGCAGAAGATGCACCGCGCAGGGCTTGTCGTCCACGAAGTCTTGACCGCGCTGCGAAGCGCCGTCAAGCCCGGCATGACCACGATGGACCTCGAGGAAATTGCCGAGGAAAAAATCGCGGGCAAACCGGGACACGCCGCGTTCAAGGGCTACCGCGGGTACCCTTGCACGCTGTGCACTTCGGTGAACAGCGAGATTGTTCACGGCATCCCGTCGTCCAAGCGCAAGTTGCGCGAAGGCGACATCGTGTCGATCGATTTCGGGATGGAAGTGGATGGTTACTACGCGGATTCGGCAGTGACGGTTCCTCTCGGGAAGGTTCGCCCCGAGGTGCAGAAGCTGCTGGATGTGACCCGCGATTCGCTCGACCGCGCGATTGACAAGATGCGCGCAGGCAACCGTCTCGGTGACGTTGGCCACGCGGTTCAATCCTGGGTCGAGCAAAACGGTTTCTCGGTGGTGCGGGAATTCGTCGGGCATGGCATCGGCACCAAAATGCACGATGAGCCCAACCTGCCGAACTACGGCGAAGAAGGCCGTGGCGCTCGCTTGCAGGAAGGCATGGTCATTGCGGTTGAACCGATGGTGAATGCCGGGCGCCCGGAAGTGCGGATGCGCGATGAGTGGACCGCAGAAACTGCCGATGGCAGTCCCTCGGCGCACTTCGAGCATACCGTGGCAGTCACTGCCAACGGGCCGTGGATTCTGACGCGTCCGAAAGAAGTGACCGGCCCCTCGTGGTGATGTCGTAGTGGTGGGTCTTTAGACCCGTTTTCTGGTTTGGTTTTGTAGAGGCCAGGCTTTAGCCCGGCCTTGGCAGACGACAGGAGAACATGGCGAAGCAGTTCGAAGACAAAAAGAAGAACGATAAGGGCGACTCGGGTAATCCGAAAGAGGACGCTATTGAAGTCATGGCCACGGTCATCGAGCCGTTGCCGAACGCCATGTTCCGCGTCGAACTGGAAAACAAGCACCAGGTCCTCGCACACGTCTCCGGCAAGATGCGCAAGAATTTTATTCGTATTCTCGCGGGAGACAAGGTCGCAGTCGAGCTTTCGCCGTACGATTTGACGCGCGGCCGCATCGTCTACCGCTACAAGTAGGTTGGTAACGGGATTGAGGAGCACATGAAAGTTCGGGCATCAGTAAAGAAGATTTGTGACAAATGCAAGGTGATCCACCGGCGCGGCGTGGTGCGGGTAATTTGCGTCAACCCCAAGCACAAGCAGCGCCAGGGATAGGGAGAGTCGCATGGCACGCATCGCAGGTGTTGATCTTCCCGTCCAGAAACGTCTCTGGATTGGATTGACGTCGATCTATGGCATCGGGCAGGAGCGTGCGAAAAAGCTCGCCGCCAAAGCCGGCGTAGATCACACGAAAAAGATTCGCGACCTGACGGAAGATGAAGTCAATCACATCCGCCAGGCCATCGAGCAGGAAGGCCGCGTCGAAGGCGATCTCCGCAAGGAGATTCAGATGAATATCCGCCGCCTGATTGAAATTCAGGCGTATCGCGGAATTCGTCACCGCCGCAATCTTCCCGTTCGCGGCCAGCGCACGCACACCAACGCTCGTACCCGCAAGGGCCCGCGCCGCGGCGCCGTCGCGGCCAAGAAGAAGACCGTAGGCAAGAAGGGCTAAAGGAATTTGTAGGGGCGCGCTTTAGCGCGTCCCAGATTTGGCAAGCTTGAATTCTGGATCGGAGTGAACCGTGGCAAAAGAACCAAAGGCTGCAGCTGGAACGCCGGAAGCGGGTGCACCGGCAAAACCGGCAGCAGCGAAGCGAAAAAAAGAATTTAAGAAAAAGCGCGAGCGCCGCATTGTGCCGCACGGCGTCGTGTACGTGGCTGCGTCGTTCAACAATACGCAGATCACCATCGCCGACACTGACGGCCGCACCATGTGCTGGTCCTCGGCCGGCGCCATCGGCTTCAAGGGTTCGCGCAAAGGCACGCCGTACGCCGCGCAGCAGGCTTCGCTGGCTGCCGCCAGTGTCGCGCGCGACCAGTACGGCATGAAGAGCGTCGAAGTCCGCGTCAAGGGCCCCGGCTCCGGCCGCGAATCCGCGGTCCGCGCGCTGTCTGCAGCTGGATTGCATATCGTGCTGATCCGCGACATTACGCCGATTCCGCACAACGGCTGTCGTCCGCCGAAGCGCCGCCGCGTTTGATTTTGGGTTTATACGGCTCGCCTTCTGATGCGAGCCGCTTAGAGCCGAAGATAAAGTTTGAGAGTTTCGTGAAGGGAGAATAGAAGTTGGCAAGACATCGTGATGCGGTCTGCCGCCTGTGCCGCAGGGAAGGGCAGAAGCTGTTTTTGAAGGGTCTGCGTTGCTTTACGGAGAAGTGCGCCATTGAAAAGCGCAACTTCGTTCCGGGGCAGCACGGGCAATCGCGGCGCGCCAAAGTGGTGGGCTACGGCCTCCAATTGCGCGAAAAGCAAAAGGTGAAGCGCACCTACGGCCTGCTCGAGCGCCAGTTCCGCAATTATTTTGAAAAGGCTGTGCGCATGAAAGGCCCCTCGGGCGAAAACCTCATCGTCATGCTCGAACGCCGCCTCGACAACGTGGTGTGGCGCGCGGGCCTGGCGTCCTCGCGGGCGCAGGCGCGGCAGCTCGTGCTGCACGGCCATGTGCGGGTGAACGGGAAGAAGGTGAACATTCCTTCTTACCTCGTGACCGTCGGCGAGGAAATCGCCATCAAGGAAAAGATGCACCAGAACGCGGTCGTGCTCGAAGCGCGCAACGTCGCGCAGAGCCAGAACGCCGTGCCCTGGCTTGAACAGCAGCGCGAACAGTTCAAAGCCAAGGTCGTCGCTCTGCCCAAGCGCGAAGACGTGCAGACGCCGCCGATCAACGAGCAGCTCATCGTCGAGCTGTACTCGAAGTAGTCGGGCGGGGTCGGAGCTTTAGCTCCGACATTTGATCTGGTCCCTGGTTTGGGGCTTTAGCCCCTGAAGAATTGGGTTTTGGGCCGAGAACTTCGGTCCGGAAAGAAGGAACAAGATGTGGAAAGGTTTTCAAAAGCCGAAGCACCTCGCGTCGGATCTCGAGTCGCTGACCGAAAAGTACGGGCGCTTCTCCGCGCAGCCGTTTGAGCGCGGATGGGGCACGACTGTCGGTAACGCTCTGCGCCGCGCGCTGCTCAGTTCGATCGAGGGCGCGGCTGTCACTGCCGTAAAGATCGAAGGAGTTTTGCACGAATTTTCTTCGATCCCCGGCGTGGTCGAGGATGCCACGGATATTATCCTCAATCTCAAGCAGGTGCCCATCAAGCTGAACACCGATCTGCCCAAGACGATTTATCTCAACGTCGAGCAGCCCGGTACGGTCACCTCTGCAAATATCGAAGAGGATGCAGACTTCGCCGTGCTCGATAAGAGCGTGTATATCGCCACAGTCAGCGAAGGCGGCAAACTGCAAATCGAAATGCGCGCCAAGAACGGCCGCGGCTACGTGGCCGCCGACCGCAACTACGACGAAGATCTGCCCATCGGCTACATTCCGGTGGACAGCGTTCACTCGCCGGTGCGCAAGGTCAACTATTCCGTCGAAGCTGCTCGTCTCGGCCAGATGACCGACTACGAAAAGCTGATGATGGAAGTGTGGACCAACGGCGCCATCACGCCGAAAGACGCCATCGGCTACGCCGCGAAGCTTGTCAAAGATCACATGAGCATCTTCATCAACTTCGAAGAGCCCGTGGAGACTATCGAGGCTCCGACGGACACTTCGCACGAACCCCGCCTCGAGCATCTGGACCGTTCGGTCGAGGAACTCGAGCTTTCCGTGCGCTCTTACAACTGCCTGAAGAACGCGAATATTCAGACCATTCGCGAACTCGTGCAGAAGAGCGAAAACGAAATGCTCAAGACCAAGAACTTCGGCCGTAAGTCCCTCAACGAGATCAAGGAAATTCTCGTCAAGATGGGGCTGGCGCTGGGCATGAAGTTCGACGAGCACGGCCGCATTATCTGGCCGCCACTCCCGAGCCAGACGGCCGCGCCGTCCACCGAAGACACCGTCGGCCTGTAGCGGGCGGGTCTTTTAGACCCGTCGATCGATGAGTTTTGGAGGGGCGCAGCACTGCTGCGCCCTCCTGCAGTTCGCTTTGAGTTTTAACTTTAAACTTTCGACGTTGAACGAAGGAATTCGTCATGCGACATCTCAACTCCGGATCGAAACTCGGCAAGCAGCCCGACCATCGCCGCGCGGTATTGCGCAGCTTGGTGACCAATTTGCTTCAGCACGGGCGGATCACCACCACGCTCACGCGCGCCAAGGCGGCTCGCCCGGTGGCCGAAAAAATCATCACGCTCGGCAAGCGCGACACGCTGCAGTCGCGCCGCCAGGCCGCCTCGTACCTTTTGGTGCCTTCGGTCACGCAAAAACTTTTCAGCGAAATCGCGCCCAAGTTTGGCGACCGCGCCGGCGGCTACACCCGAATCATCCGCGCCGGCAACCGCGTCGGCGACAACGCCAAAGTGGCCATCCTCGAAATCATCGGCTACCAGTTCAAAGAAAAAGAAAAGAAAGAAAAGACCAAGAAGGAAGAACCCGCCGAAGCCGCCAGCTAGTCACTTTCCACTGGGTTTTTGAAGCGGCGCAGCACCGCTGCGCCCCTTCTTTCTCTGCGGATATCAAGCCTGCGATTCTCTCTTCCTTGCCACCATCAGGCCGTAGACGAAATTGCCGGAGGCGTAACCGGCGCGCATGTCCTTGAAGGCGCGCAAAAACCGCACGAAATCCGCGCCATTTTGGACGGCAGCCACCCACAACGCTTTGTCCTTGATGATGTCTAGGCAGAAATCCCACGTCTTGGCGCAATGCTTGTTCAGCGCTTCGCTGCGCGTCACTTCGAATCCCGCTGCGGCCATGTGGTCCGCGTAATCTTCCATGGTTTGTAATTCCACCATCATGCCGTGTTCCAGATCGCGCAGGAACTTCTCGTGCTCCCGCGGCGTCAGGCCTTTTTTCTTAAACCAGTCCGTGATCGCCAGCATCCCTCCTGGCCGCAACAGCGCTGCGGCGGAGGCGAAGAATCTCGGGATGTCCTGGTAATGCGAAATGGATTCGACCGACCACACCATGTCAAAGGAGTCCACGAACGTCATGGCTTCCGCGTCCATCAACAGGAACCGCGCGTTGACACCCGCCTTCGCCGCCGCCTGGTTGGCCATTTCCACCTGCACTTGCGAAATGGTGATTCCGGTCGGTTCCGCCCGGTACTTCCGCGCCAGGTAAATGCTGCTCGCGCCAAATCCGCAACCCACGTCGAGAATCTTCGCGCCTCCCGGAATGGCCGCCGCCTGCGCCAAATGCTCGATAAGCTGCACCTGCGCGGTCTCTTTGGATTCGTCGCCGCGAATCCAGTAGCCATGATGAATGTGCTCGCCCCATAACGAATGGTAGTAGGGGCTCATGCGGTCGTAATGCTCCCGCACTTTGTCTTTGTCGTTTGGCCTCGTCTCGGTTTTCATCGCAAATGACACTCTGCGGAACCCGCACCGCAAGTAATGGCGGCAAATCTATTCCTTTCCGTTCGTAGGGGCAAGGGCCATGGCCTTCCCGCTCTTTGTATTTCTGGCTTTGCCTAAGAGAAAGAAAACAAAGGGGAAGAGTGTGCCGGGACGAAGCGCGATTTGAGAGAAGGCGGGCACCGACTAGAGAGCTCGGCGCAACTGAAGGAAAGCGCGCGCAGGTAGCTGTGCCTTGCTGTCTTTCGTCCGAGTTTTAAAAGGAACAAAATCCCGTTCTTGACGTCCTATACGGTAGGCTCGGTTGGAGGTTTCCGACGCCCAGAGCTGGGAAGGCGAGTTGAGCACCAGGCTTATGGCGATCCTCCGCGGAGCGGAATCCCCCGAAGCGTAAGAGAGGCTAAAGTCTAAACTGCAAGCTGGTCTGACTGGGGGCGAAGATGCGAAGTTTTTCCTTCTTGCAAACCTTTGTTCAAGATTTGAAGTATGCGGCACGCAGCCTGCGCAAGAGCCCTGGTTTTGTCTCTGTTGTCGTTGCATCGCTGGCGCTGGGCATTGGAGCGAACAGCACTATCTTTAGCGTGATGAACGCGTTGCTATACCGGCCGTTGCCGTATCGCGGCGCCGACCGGATGGTGGCCATTTGGGAAACGCCAGTGGGCCACCCGGATCAGTGGCAGCCGCCTCCGATCGCAGAAATACTCGATTGGCAAAAGCAAGCCCATGTCTTTGAAGACATCGCGTTAACGAGCGGCACAGAGTCCTCAGTTCTTTCGGGTTCCGGCGGCCCCGAGCCGATTCGTATTCAGGACGTCACACCGAATTTCTTCAATCTGTTGGGCGTCAAACCCATTTTGGGCCGAACCTTTGTTGCCGACGAACAGCAAGAGCTGACACAGGCCGTCGTTATTAGTGATTCGTTTTGGAAACGGCATTTCAATAGCGACGCGGCAGTGCTTGGAAAAAGCTTCACGAATCACAACACCGGAATTGTCTCCACGGTAGTCGGAATCATGCCTCCGGGCTTTGCTCCGTTTTACGGCGACCGAATTGACCTGTGGGAGCCGATCAATCCGGCGAACCCCAGGTATGCGGAGCGACAGGATCATTGGCTCATGCCTGTGGGGCGGCTCAAGCCAAACGTTACCCTCGCGCAGGCACAGGCGGAAATGGATGTGATCGCCCGCGAGCTCGAGCAAGCCTACCCAGCGACGAACAAGGGTATCGGGAAAAAGGTGCAGACTCTGCATGAGGCGCTCTTCGGCTGGGCGCGGCAGCCGTTCTATCCGCTGCTCGGCGCTGTGGCTTTTGTTTTGTTAATTGCGTGCGCGAACGTGGCAAACCTTTTGCAGTCGCGAACGGAAACGCGGCGAAACGAATATGCCGTGCGAGCTTCGTTGGGAGCCGGCCGCCGGCGGCTGATGCAGCAGCTCTTGGCGGAAAGCGGCCTGCTAGCGTTGCTCGGGGGAGTCCTTGGCGTGGCTCTTGCCCACTGGGGCATTCAGATTTTCCGCGCGCTAGTCCGAGAATTCCCGAGCGCTGATAGCATCTCGATTGATGCGCGCGTGCTGCTTTTCACGCTCGCGATTTCTCTCTCAACGGCATTCGTTTTTGGACTCCTACCCGCCTTGCAAGCCTCGAATCCCGATCTCAACAATGCCTTGCGGGAGAGTGGAAGGCGAACCGCTGCCGGATCACGCGGAATCACGCGGCACGCTCTCGCAGTCAGCGAGGTGGCGCTGGCAATGGTGCTGCTGATCGGCGCTGGCTTATTGATCAACTCGATTTTGCGTATGCAGCAGGTGAACCCGGGATTCGACTCGAGCAAGCTTCTGACCATCAGAATTGGGTTACCCGAAGGCGGCCAGTACATGCATCGGGTGCCCGGCGGAGATATGGAACAGGCCATGCCGGCGGTGAATACGTTTTACAAACAACTGCTGGAAAAGGTCGCGGCGCTGCCTGGAGTCGAATCGGTTGGTTCCATCACGGGTCTTCCCACGCGGTTTTCCGAGGGGTACACCTTCTCCATCCTAGGGCACGCCGAGCCACCGCCGGACCAGAGACCGCGTGCCGGCTATAACGAAGTCAGTCCCGGCTTTTTCCGCACGTTCAAAATTCCGCTGAAAAAGGGGCGCTACCTGGATGAACACGATACCGAGGCTGCGCCGTGGGCAATCGTAGTGAACGAAACGTTTGCGCGCCGCTTCTTTCCGAACGAGGACCCTATTGGGAAGGAGATTCTGTTGCGTTACGACCCGTATCCTGTAAACGAGCAGCGCCCACGGCAAATTGTGGGGGTCGTCGGCGATGTCAAGCACTGGGGCCTGGGCCAGCCTGCGCCGCCGTTCATGTACGCGTCGCTTTTGCAGCAGCCCGCGGTATATCCAGGGGGAGCGATTGTCGCGCACCTATGGCAAACCCTGGCGATACGAACGGCTGCTGCCGCACGCCGTGGAGATTTGGCGGCGTCCGTGAAAAAGATTGTGTCGGAACTCGATCCCGACCAGCCCGTTGAAGAAGCAATGACGATGGAGCAGGTCCTGGAGCGGTCCATGGGCGACTATCACTCGTACGCGGACCTCCTGGGAATCTTCGCGGGTATCGCGGTGCTGCTGGCGGTGACGGGCATCTACGGTGTGATGTCTTATTTTGTTAACGAGCGCACGCGTGAATTTGGGATCCGTGTTGCCCTGGGCGCGCAAGCGGCTGACGTCCTAGGCATGGTTGCGAAGACCGGCTTGCGGCTGGCCCTCATGGGAGTCGGTGCAGGCACTCTCTTGGCCCTGAGCGTCACTCGTGTAATCTCGGCCCTGCTTTACGATGTCAAGCCTTGGGATCCGGTAACGTATGCCTTAGTGGGAGTTGTGCTGACCGCCATAGCTTTGTTGGCTTGCCTCATACCTGCTCGGCGCGCAACGAAAGTCGATCCGATTACCGCATTGCGCTATGAGTGAATCATGGTCCTGCTAGCCAGGCCGGCCCATCCGGACGTCTATGATCTGGAAGGTTTTGTGCTGCTTGCGGCTTCGATGCTGGCCGTGTTCGTTGAGCAGACTTCGCTAAAGAGCTTTGGCGATTATGAGGGTTACGTCGTCGTGCTGCTCGCGCGGGCTGAACTTGTGGACTTCGTCGACTACGGCGGCGAGCAGGTGGTTGGGCGAAAGGGCGCGGTGGCGGCAGAGTGCGGCGGCGAGACGCTCTTCGCCGAATTCATCGCCGGCTTCGTTGAAGGACTCGGTGATGCCGTCGGTGTAAAGCGCGAAAATGTCGCCAGTCGAAAACTGGATTTCGCTGATTTCGCAGTCCCAGTTCTTAAACGCACCGACAATCGTGGCGGTGGCTTCGAGGCGCGCAAACGAATCGTCGCAGCGCAGCAACAACGCGGGAAGGTGGCCGCAGTTGGCGTAACGCAACCTACGGGTGGCGTCGTTGTATTCAGCGAAAAACAGTGTGGCGAACGCACCGTCGGCCGTGTTGTCGCAAAAAAGCTGGTTCACGGAGCGCAGCACGCGCTGCGGCTGGTCCACGGCGATGGCGCACTGGCTCCGAAGATTGGCCTGGAGGTTGGCCATCAGCAATGCCGCGGCGATTCCCTTGCCGGAAATGTCGCCAATGACGAACCCCAGCCGCTCGCTGCCTAAATCGGGAAAGTCGTAGTAATCGCCGCCGACCTGGCGCGCCTGCCGGCAGATTCCCGCGTACTCCAAAGTCTTGAGCGGTGGAAGCGTTTGCGGAAACAGGCGCGCCTGCACTTGAGTAGCGATGGCAAGCTCCTGAGCGGCGCGGCGTTCGGCTTCGAGGCGTTCGGCGATGGCGCGGCGCTCTGCTTCCACGGCGTGAGTGACTTCGTCGAAGCTGACGAGCGAAAACGAATTGCCGTCGGGATCACGGAAGCGGGCGAAAACGCCCCCCCAAATCGGCGGATGCTCTTCCCCTGACGGTGGCGTTTCTCGCGAACTCGAAGCGCGAACTTTCACCGGATACCTGAGGCGCCGGAGGCGCGGGTTCACCAGGAAGCGGACACCGCGCGCGCTCCATTCGCGGAACTTGGCCAGGACGTCTTCGGTCACGAAAGTGACGTGCGTAGTGCGGCCGATAAGCTTGAATTGCTCCGAATCCCGCTCGGGCGCGACTAGTGTGAGGTTTGCGCTGCCGTCGGGAGGCGCGACGCTGACGAATTTTTCGTCACGAGCATCGAAAACAAGTTGGAAACCGAGCTGGTCCACGTAGAATTCGAGGCTGCGCTCAAGGTTGCGAACGTAGATGGAAATAGACTGAAGACGCAGGTAGGGATCTTTGCGGTCGAGGCGAACCGCGAGCCCGTCCAGCGCTTCGTGAGGCGTGCCAGCCATGGGCAAGCATTATATGACGAGACCCAGGACGCCAGTCAGCGGCGGGAGGAGGGAACATTTTTGCTTTTCTTGTGATGCGTTTCAAGGTATGAAGTGAGAACGGAGCAGCGAAATTGTAGGCTTCGCCTTCTGAGGCGGTTCGTTGGTGCGCCGATAAGGGCCTCGGACGGCCCCAGGTGGCGTCCCTACAACAACAGGGCAGGAGTGCCTATGCAACGAAATGTTCGCGACCTTCTGAATTTGTACAACCCGCAGGCCCCGCTGGACCATGCGTGGACGATTCCTTCGCCGTGGTATTTCGACAAGCAAATTGAGGAGCTGGAGCAGCGAAGCGTGTTTGCGAAGACCTGGCAGGTGGTTGGCCGTGCGGACCAGGTGAAGAACAAGGAAGACTTTTTCACCGCGGATCTGGAGACGGAACCGCTTGTCGTGGCTCGTGGCGAGGACGGAGTTTTGCGGGCGTTTTACAACGTGTGCCGGCATCATGCGGCCGCGGTGGTGACCGAGGCTCAAGGTTGCGCGAAACAGTTCCGGTGTCCCTATCACGGCTGGACTTACGGGATCGATGGCGCGCTCAAGGGCATGGTGGAGTTCGATGGCGTCTGCAATTTCGACCGCGGGCAAAGCGGGCTGGTGCCGGTGAAAGTCGATGTCTGGGAGAACTTTGTTTTTGTGAACCTGGACGGGCAGTCGGCGTCGCTGAAGGATTTCCTAGCAACGATTCCAGGAATTGTCGCGCCCTTGCAGCTTACCAAGAAGCTGAAGTTCTTCGACCGGCGCGTTTATACGCTGCACTGCAACTGGAAAGTGTACGTGGATAATTATTTGGACGGCGGGTATCACGTGCCGCACGCGCACAAAGGGCTAAGCAGCGTCATCGAATACACGAAATATACGATTGAGAATTTCGAGCACGCCTGCTTGCAGTCGAGCCCGCTTTCTTCCGGCAAGAAATCCGAAGGCGGAGTGGCGGCGACGCGGCAAGGACGCGCCTTTTATCTATGGATTTATCCGAACTTCATGATCAACGCGTATGAAGGCTTGATGGACACGAACCTGGTGCTTCCGCTGGCAGTGGACAAGTGCGCCGTGGTGTTCGACTACTATTTTTCGGACGTGAGCAAGAAAGCCGCTGCGCACCATCGCGCGAGCATCAAGGTCAGCGAAAAAGTGCAGGACGAGGACATGGCGATTTGCGATGCGGTGCAGCGTGGCCTGGCTTCGCGCGCTTACGTGGCCGGACGGCTCTCCGTGCGACGCGAAGCTGGAGAGCATCTGTTTCACCGCCTGCTGCACACCGACTTGACAAGCTCCTTGAACCGGCCCGCAGCCGCAGACTAACCCGCAAATAGGGCTACCGGTTCAACGTACGCTTTCAGGTGAATTCAACATTTCTCTCAAGCCGAAAAAGTAGATAATTTCAGACAAATTATCATGGACGGTACGTGCCGCGTGGTATAAGAAGAAACCAGCGGTATAACGGAGGTCCTCCATGGATAAGCCAACGGTGGGACAACCCCGCACTGAGGAGAAGCGGAGGGGCAGCCGGTTTCCTGTAGTTGTTTTTGTGGAAGCGAAATGGGAGGCGCCCGGCGGGGAGACAAAGAAGGAGACAGCCCAGGCTATGGAGGTAAGCGCGTTGGGCGGCCTGCTGGACATGAAGGCTATTCCCAGGATTGGCAGCGAACTGGAGATTACGAATCTTCTTTCGGGTGAAAAGGCTAAAGCCCGTGTTGTCGGCACGCGCCTTCCCAAGGAAGGAGGGTCACCGAGAGTTGCTGTCGAATTTCAGTCTCGAAGCGAGACCTTTTGGGGCTTGAATTTCCAACTGAGGAAGACGAGCGCGGAGCTTGTCCGCATCGAACAGGCGATCCAAGCCGGCGGCATCGACGCACGCATCCTCGAAGAGTTTCGGGACTCGGTGGACCATGTCCGGAAGACCGCCTGGGCGGTTCAAGAATGGCAAGAGCGCCAACTGCGGAAGCACGACCCGCAGACGGTGCTGCCGTTAATCACCTCAGAACGGATTCGGCGCGCCACGCAACTGAGCCTGGCGATTACGACGGACTTGGCGTCTCAGCAGGTGACGCGCGAGACTACAGGAATGCGCGAGTTGTATCAGGCCGTCGAGAACCTGTACCCGCGCGTCGCAAGCCTGTTCCGGGAAGCGTGACGAGCGCAGCAGCATCGCAACCAAAATAAAGATGAAGCCAGACTTCGCCCAATACGGATTTAGTTTCCAGCAAAATCTAATCATGGCGTATGTCGGGGGCTCCCAAGCTCACGGCGCCAAGCTGGGTGCCACCGACGACACGGATTGGTACGGACTCTATATCCCGCCGCCCCACAAGGTTCTGGGGCTCGAACGCGAAGAGCATTTCGTTTTTACCACGGGCGGCAAACTCGGTGGCAACGGGCCTGCTGACGTCGATGTCTGCCTTTATACATTGATCAGATGGGCTGGGCTCGCCGCCAAGGGAAATCCCTCAGCCTTGCATTTCTTGTTTGCGCCACTCGAATTTACGACCGACACATGGCAACGCGTAGCGGCTCGACCCGAGATATTCCTTGCTAAGGGGCATGTGAACCCGTTCCTCGGGTTCGCGGATGATCAGATGAAGCGACTACTCGGTCAAAAAGGGCGGAAAAACATTCATCGCGCCGAACTTGAGGATAAACACGGGTACGATACAAAATACGCCATGCACGTCATCCGGCTATATGGAGAAGCAAGGGAGTTGATGCAAAACGGGCGCATTACCCTTCCAAGGCCAAACAAGGAGGAATTGATCGCGATTCGCATGGGAAAGTACTCCTTGGGCGAGGTCCAAGAATTAGGCCGACAACTAGAATCAGAAGCGCTGGCTGCGCAGGCTAGTTCTCCACTTCCTGAATCGGTGGATCGAGACGCCATCAGCCGCTTGATCACTGATGTTCATCTTCAACTTTGGTCCGCTCCATGAATGCGCGAGCCGTTTGAACGGCAGTCAAATTGACGGTGCACAAAGCCTGCCCTATACTTAAGATTCTCGTTGCAGGATAGTTTCCACCTTCAAGAGCTGTGAAGGAAGTCCTGAGAGGCGCCGACCAAGTGTGCGGGCGCTGCTCCCCGAAGCGTATCCACCCTGCCCGCTTGCCGAAGGCAAGCTGCCGCAGGCAAGCAATGGAGAGAGGAAACAGCATGGCTGAGGCAAGCTGCCGCCGCGAGCTGGAATTAGAGATTCCCGCCGACGAAGTGTCGAAAAAGATGGAAAGCGTGGCGAAAGACTTCGCGCGCCTGGCGATGATCCCGGGATTCCGTAAGGGAAAGGCGCCGGTTTCGCTGATCCGGCGGAGGTTTGCGGAAGACATCAAGGGCGAAGTGCTGCAGACGCTTGTGCCGGAGGTCGTGGAAAAAGCTCTGGCCGAGCAAAAACTTTCGCCTGTGACGCAGCCGAAAGTGGACAAGTTAGACTTCAACGAAGGACAGCCGGTGAAGTTTCGCGCGGTCTTCGAGGTGATGCCGGAATTTGAATTGAGCAGCTACAAAGGGCTGGAACTGGAAATGCCCACGATGGACATCACCGACGAGGACGTTGCTAAGGCTCTAGAGGAAATGAGAGAGCGGGCCGCGGCGTTTGCTCCGGTGGAAGGCCGCGCCGTTCAAGACAGCGACTTCGCGCAAGTGAAGCTGGTGGGCACGCCGGAAGGCGGAGGCGATCCGCTGCAGGCGGATAGCGTGCTGTGCCACATCGGCGCGGAAGAAACGATGGAGCCTTTCAATACGAATTTGAAAGGCGCGAGCGTGGGCGAACAAAAGAATTTTGATGTGGAATATCCGGCAGATTACCCCGATCCCAAGCTGGCCGGCAAGAAATTCCACTACGCCGTGGAAGTGCTGGGAATCAAGACGAAGAAGCTGCCTGAACTGAATGACGATTTTGCCAAGGACGTGAGCGACGCAAAGACGCTCGACGAGTTGAAATCGAAAGTTCGCGAAGGCCTGGAGCACCAGCGCGACCATAAGCGCAAGGAATTGCTGCACGAAAAAGTCCTGGCGGAATTGACAAAGAAGCACGATTTTCCCGTGCCGGAATCGCTCGTAGAACATCAAATGGATGTGCGACTGGAGCGCGTCGTGCGCTCGCTGGCCGCGCAAGGCGTGGATCCCCGCGCCGTAAACGTGGATTGGGTGACGCTGCGCCGGCGGCAGGAAGACCGGGCGCGCGACGACGTGAAGGCGGAACTGATCATTGACCGTATCGCAACCGCCGAAAACATTGACGTGACCGATGAAGACCTGACGCGCGAGCTGGAACACGCAGCGAGCCATAGTAACGAATCGGCGGAGGCGTTGCGCGCTCGTTTGACAAAGCAGGGAACGCTCGATAGGATGAAAGCCAAGTTGCGAAGCGACAAGACTCTCGAGTGGCTCGAGCAAAACGCCAAGATCAAGACCGTCGCGGCAGCCAGCGCGGCGACAGATGCAAAGTGAAACATTCCGTCCGGGGCTAGCGGTTTTAATTCCA